>Ga0194035_1000060_pt1 | contig 65439 bp, 73 predicted proteins | sample JunL2320m_MetaG_FD_148680 | JGI IMG/M metagenome (GOLD analysis project Ga0194035, IMG submission 148680) | Anoxic zone freshwater microbial communities from boreal shield lake in IISD Experimental Lakes Area, Ontario, Canada - Jun2016-L239-20m | ecosystem: Environmental > Aquatic > Freshwater >...
CGCTGCTGCCTATCGCGCTGCTGCCTACCGCGCTGCTGCCTACCGCGCTGCTGCCTACCGCGCTAAGGCATTGCTGCGCTTACTGCGCTTACTGCGTTACTGCGTTACTGCGGTGCTTCCAGCGCATCGCGCATCGGCATGAACTTCGCTGACGATTCAGCGAGTTCGGAGTCGGCTTCGGAGCCAGACACGAGCCCGCAGCCAGCGAACAAGCGAAGTTGACGATCACTTTCCATCTGGGCGCAACGCAGCGCGATGCCCAACTCTCCGTCGCCGCGAGAGTCGATCCAGCCCACAGGCCCTGAGTAGCGGCCACGGTCCATGCCCTCAAGCTCGCGGATCACCGCAAATGCTCGCTCGGTCGGGGTGCCGCAGACGGCGGCTGTCGGATGTAGTGAGGCCGCCAACGCGAGAGCGGGTGCACCATCGGCCAGGACACCAGAAACATCGGTGGCTAGGTGTTGCACATTTGCGAGGCGCAACAGCCGGGGAGTGGTTGGCACGTCGAGGTCGGTGCAGTGTGCCGCGAGCGCGCGCGCAACTGATTGCACCGCGTACCCGTGCTCGGCATGATCTTTCGCTGATGCGAGAAGCGATTCCGCCAGTGATGCATCAGAGGTGGCGTCGGATGAGCGGCGAACGGTACCGGCAAGAACGCGTGAGGTTACGGTGTCGCCGATCCGTCGAACCAGCATCTCCGGTGTGGCGCCGAGCAACCCATCGACACTGAACGTCCAGCACGACGGGTAGCTCGAGGCAAGTCTGGACAGCACGTAGCGTGCATCAATCGGCGCATCGGCCGTCGCAACGATGTCGCGCGCGAGTACGACCTTGTCGAGTTCGCCGACATCGATCCGGCGCACTGCTTCGTCGATGGCTGAGCGCCACTGCGCCACTGGAAGTGAGCCGTCGGTGAACGTGACACCGGCGGACGGCGTGGGAACAGCAGCCGGCGCGGCCATACTGGCCAGAGTGTTGGCGACGATCTGCTGCGCACTGCGCGAACTAGTTGCAGCGACGGTGAGCCAGGTGACGCCCTCGCGTCGGCCGATGACGACACTGGGAACGATCGCCACCGACGTACCGGGCACTGGGTCGAACGCGAAACTGGTGAATGCCACCGGCCCTGACCCGGGAATGCCCAACGGATCGTCGATCTCAAGATCGGCAATCCAGGATGACCACCAACGTTGCGCACGCGAAAAGCGCTCTGGGCCAACGAATTCTGCGCGCACGGCTTCGCCCCAGCCGACCAAGCCGGTGTCGACTCCATGTGAGTCGGTGGTGACCCAGGAGCTATAGCTCGCACTTGCATGCAAGCTCGCCGGCAACAGTGAGAGCAGTGGTCGGTTGGCGATCTCCGCCGGGATTACCACGGTGCGGACGGTGCCCGGATGAGCCCGGACGACGTGCGGTGCGGTAGTCACGGTGCTCAGGCTAGGTGCGATCACCCAAATCGGCAGCCCGATACCGACCTAACGTGTCGCACATCTCGTTGGTAGCGCGTTGCCGGTGCGTCGGCGGTGTGTTGGCGCTTCCCAGCTCAGACCGGCCCAAGAGTGGTCCCAAAGTGGTTTCAGGTTGGTCCCAGAGTGGCCCATCCCTCCCAGAGCGAGCTTGTCTCAGTTCGTCATACTGGTTGGGGCCTAGGTAACCGTTGCGGACGAGACGCGCAGCGCCAGCAATGTCCCCGTCAGCGTCAGCCCCGTCGAGCTGGTTGAACTGCATGTGAATGGAACGGTTGAGTTTGAGTTTGCGTTTCCACTGATCACAACCCCGACTGGGAAATTGACCACGTCGTCCCTGAGGCTGGTCTCGGGATCCTTCACCACAGGAAGGCTTGGGGTTGAAACGGATGCTCCGTTCCCAGGTTGGAAACTGCATGTCAGCGTTGATATAGCAGTCGATGATGTGCCATTCGTCACGAAGACGCTTGCTTGCAACGTGTAGGTGCCTGGGGGTAGGGAGACGGAAGCAAGGGTGTGGGTGTCGCTTGCTGTGTACGCGGTGGGATCGCCGGTGTCGAGATAGGCCGGGCCAAGGCCGTCCGCGCCGTCATGCCCGGCTGGCCCAGTGGCACCGGGCAGACCCTGAGGTCCGGTAGCGCCAGCAACGCCGTCGGCTCCAGGCGAGCCATCTGTTCCGTTCAGCCCGTCAGCACCGGGCAGGCCATCTCGTCCGGCAGCGCCTGGTATGCCATCTCTCCCGTCGATCCCATCAGCGCCAGGTACACCAGAGGCACCGCGCAACCCGGTAGGCCCAGCAACTCCGTCGGCACCGGGTAGGCCGTCTCTCCCGTCCATGCCGTCTCTGCCGGCGCTGCCGTCTCTGCCGGCGCTGCCGTCAGCACCGGGAACACCAGAGGCACCGCGCAATCCGGTGGGGCCAGCGACTCCGTCGGCGCCGGGTAGCCCATCGGCCCCGGGCAATCCGTCAGCACCGGGTAGCCCATCGGTGCCATCACGGCCGGCAGCGCCCGGGAGGCCATCCCTTCCGTCGAACCCGTTGTTGCCGTCGGCGCCGGGCCATCCCGCCGCACCGAGCAGCCCATCGCGCCCGTCAGCACCCGGCAGCCCATCGCGCCCGTCAGCGCCTGGCAGCCCGTCTCTGCCATCGCGTCCATCGGTGCCCGCCGCGCCCGCTGCGCCCACGGCACCAACTGCGCCACTTGCGCCCGCTGCGCCACTTGCGCCCGCGGCACCTGCTGGCCCTCGAGCACCCGAAATCACCATGCGCTTGTAGCCCTTTGGGCAGGTGGCTCCCTTAGGTGCCAGTACGGTCGAGCCAGATTTCACACAGACGGCCAAACTCGAACTCGAGCTGGCAGCGGTAGCCGTAGCAATCCCACCGATGACGATGGCACCGGCGGTAACAGTGATCGAGAGCAACTGAGAAAGGGACATACCGTCCACCTCAACTCGCAGTGTTGTCTATTGCTCGCTGAGTGACCCGAACCAGGCATTCGGCTGTCGCCCACCTATCCGGCTGGCTAGGCAACGTTGGCCGATCGATCTCGCCCACAAGGATCAATCGCCGCGACAAACCGATCCGTAGTCGATGACGACTCGATTCCGACCCGAGGCTCCATCGAGCCGACGGAGCGGTAGGCTGGGGCCGCTCTCGTGAACTAATTCACAAGCGCACGCGCGCTTTCGCAAAGCCTCGAGGATTCTTGACCCTGTGAGTACAACTACGCAGATCTCTTACGACGCCGACGTCATCGTTGTCGGCGCCGGTCCTGGTGGTTCCGCTACCGCCTATCACCTCGCTCAGCGCGGGCTCGATGTGCTCGTGCTCGAGAAGACGACCTTCCCGCGAGAGAAGGTCTGCGGCGATGGCCTCACTCCTCGTGCGGTGAAGCAACTCATCGAGATGGACATCGATATCAGCCCCGAGGCCGGCTGGGCGCACAATGTCGGGCTGCGCATCATTGGCGGCGGACACCGTCTTGAGATGCCTTGGCCAGACCTCGCCACCTTCCCCAACTACGGGCTCACACGCACCCGCAAAGACTTCGACGAGATCCTCGCCCGGCAGGCGCAAAAAGCAGGTGCCCGAGTCATCGAGCGCACGTCGGTCACTGGCCCGATCCGCGACGATCGCACCGGACGCATCATCGGTGTCACCGCACGCACCACCGATGACGCCGGCAAGAAGCAGGCCGAAGTCACTTACCGTGCGCCGATTGTTGTTGCGGCAGATGGTAATTCGAGCCGGCTGTCGGTGGCGGCCGGGCGCGAACGCCTGGAGAATCGTCCGATGGGGGTCGCGGTGCGCACGTACTACCGCAGCCCGTTCGGCAGTGATCCCTGGCTCGAGAGCCACCTCGAACTCTGGGACGGCGACAAACTGCTCCCCGGTTACGGCTGGATCTTCCCGATGGGCGACGGCACGGTCAACGTCGGCCTTGGGATCTTGGATTCGAGTCCGGCGTTTGGCAAGGTCGACTACAAGGCGCTGATGCAGCGCTGGATCGATCGCGCCGACGATTCTTACGGATTCTCCGAGGAGTCCCGTACCGATCAGATGCGCGGTGCCGCGCTGCCGATGGCGTTCAACCGCAAACCGCACTACGCAGATGGCTTGCTGCTCGTCGGTGATTCCGGCGGCATGATCAATCCCTTCAACGGCGAGGGCATCGCTTACGCCATGGAGTCGGGCCAGGTTGCCGCCGAGGTCATGTCGCAGGCGCTGCGTCGTCCTACTGCTGACTCTCGCGAAAAGGCGCTCGGCGATTACCCGCGAAGGTTAAAGCAGGAGTACGGCGGGTATTACACCCTCGGCCGCGTGTTCGTGAAGATGATCGGCAACCCCGAGATCATGCGGCTGTGCACGCAGAAGGGATTGTCTCGACCCCTGCTGATGAAGTTCACGATGACCATGCTCTCGAACCTGCGAGATCCCCGCGGTGGACAGCCAGTTGACCGCATCGTCAACGCTCTCACCAAGATTGCTCCAACTGCCTAGGGCGGGCTCATGGCGCAGGCCGTGTCCCTACTAAGATCATCCCGGTTCGACAACCAAGTGAGAGGGCACCAGTAGTGGGCGAGATCTACCTGCCAATCCTGGTGATCGGCATTCTCGGAGCCCTCTTCGCCGTTGGCAGTGTGTTGGCTCCCGTTGCCATTGGCCCGCGTCGCTACAACCGGGCTCGTCTTGACTCCTACGAGTGTGGGATCGACCCGACACCCCAGCCCATCGGTGGCGGTCGTTTCCCCATCAAGTACTACCTCACCGCGATGCTCTTCATTGTCTTCGATATCGAAATCGTCTTCCTCTACCCGTTCGCGGTGGCCTTCGACAAGTTGCGTCTGTTCGGCTTGATCGAGATGGCGCTATTCATCCTCACTGTCCTCGTTGTCTACGCCTACGTGTGGCGTCGCGGTGGCTTGGAATGGGACTAGTCATGCATTCATCACAAGGCCGCACCGCGACATCCGAGCGAGGGGAGTTCTAGTCATGGGATTGGAAGAGAGCCTTCCCAGCGGCGTGCTCCTCACCACTGTTGAGAAGCTCGCTGGCTACGCGCGCGCTGGGTCGATGTGGCCCGCGACCTTCGGCTTGGCCTGCTGCTCGATCGAGATGATGTCTACCGGCGCAGGGCGATACGATCTCGCGCGCTTTGGCATGGAGGTCTTTCGCGCGTCGCCGCGTCAGGCAGACCTGATGATCGTCGCCGGACGCGTGAGCCAGAAGATGGCACCAGTGCTGCGCCAGATCTACGACCAGATGCCAGAGCCCAAATGGGTTCTCGCGATGGGTGTTTGCGCCTCCAGCGGCGGCATGTTCAACAACTACGCGATCGTCCAGGGCGTCGACCACATCGTTCCCGTCGACATGTACCTACCAGGCTGTCCGCCTCGTCCAGAGATGTTGCTCGACGCCATCTTGAAGATCCATGACAAGGCCCGTGAGAAGAAGCTTGGCGTCAACCGCGAGCGCGAGATCACTGAGCTCGAAGAGATCGCACTCGCGGCCACACCCACATCACAGATGAACGGCTTGCTGCGGTGACCCAAACCCCAGATCCGGCTGTCGAGATAGTGCCAGCAGGTACCACCACCATGCCGCTCGTCGACGTGCGCAGTGGCATGTTCGGTGGCAGTAGTGGCGGCGACACATCCGGCTACGGTGGCATCGTTCGTCGCATCGAGATGCCCTCTTCCGCGCAGCGACCCTTCGGTGGTTGGTTTGACGAGATTGCCGACGAACTCGACCTCGCGCTGCACGACGACTCCATCAGTTTCGACATCGCGGTCGAGGCCGTGGTGCTACAGGCCGATGAGATCACCTTCCATGTGCGCCCCGATCATCTGCTCGCATTCGTCGCGCGTCTTCGCGACGAACCCGCGCTGCGCTTCGAGATCTGCACGGGTGTCAGCGGAGTTCACTACCCACACATGACCGGTCGCGAACTCCATGCGGTGTGGCACTTCCTGTCGATCACGCACAATCGCCGAATTCGGGTCGAGGTGTCGGCGTCGGAAGCACACCCGCATGTGCCCAGCATCGTGTCGGTCTACCCGGCCGACGACTGGCACGAGCGCGAAGCCTTCGACATGTTTGGAATCGTCTTCGACGCTCACCCTGGCCTCACCCGGATCTTGATGCCGGATGACTGGCCGGGGCACCCGCAGCGCAAGGACTACCCCCTCGGTGGCATCCCCGTCGAATACAAGGGCGCCACCATTCCGCCGCCCGATCAGCGGAGGTCGTACGCCTGATGCCTGACGTCACATACGAAGAGTCATATGCCGAGATCATCGGTGAAGGTGCCGGTGCTGAGGGCGATCCTTACGCCGGTGCGTACGACACAACCGATGGTCGCGTCTACACCGTCACTGGTGCTGACTGGGACACCGTTCTCGCTCCGCCAGAAGGCGAGAAGGAACGCATCGTCGTCAACATGGGCCCGCAGCACCCCTCTACACATGGTGTGTTGCGACTCATTCTTGAACTCGACGGCGAGACGGTGACCGAGGCTCGATGCAGCATTGGTTACCTGCACACCGGTATCGAGAAGAACCTTGAGTACCGCACCTGGACCCAAGCAGTCACCTACGTCACGCGCATGGATTACCTTGCGCCGATTGCAAATGAAGCCGGTTACGTTCACGCGGTCGAGAAGTTGCTTGGCATTACCGGCGACATCCCTGATCGCGCGCAACTGGTTCGCATCATCACCCTTGAGTTGAACCGCATCCAGTCGCACCTCGTCTGCCTAGCAACCGGTGGATTCGAGATGGGTGCACTCACCGCGATGACCAATGGGTTCCGCGATCGTGAGCTCGTTCTCGACCTCCTCGAAATGATCACCGGCTTGCGCATGAACCACGCGTTCATCCGCCCAGGCGGTGTGGCACAAGACATTCCCGAAGGTGGCGTCGAGAAGATTCGCGAGGTGATGCGGATTCTGCCGAAGCAGTTGGATGGGGTGCCGCAGTTACTCGTCGACAACGGGGTCTGGAAAGACCGCACATCTGGCATTGGGTATCTCGACCTCTCCGGCTGCATGGCCCTTGGTATCACCGGGCCGGTTCTCCGAGCTGCTGGTCTGCCCTACGACGTCCGTAAAGCGCAGCCGTACTTCGGCTATGAGCGTTTCGACTTCGACGTACCTACCGCTGATACCTGCGATGTGTACGGACGTTTCCTAGTCCGTCTCGAAGAGATCAACCAGTCGATCCGAATCGTCGAGCAGGCGCTCGACATGCTTGAGCCGGGGCCGGTGATGGTCGCCGACAAGAAGATCGCCTGGCCAGCGCAGCTCTCGATCGGCGGCGATGGAATGGGCAACTCTCTCGAGCACATCCGGCACATCATGGGCGAGTCGATGGAAGCACTCATCCATCACTTCAAGTTGGTCACCGAGGGCTTTGCCGTACCTGCGGGCCAGGTGTACTCGACCATTGAGGCACCTCGTGGCGAACTCGGCGTGCACATCGTCAGCGATGGTGGAACTCGCCCGTACCGCGTGCACTTCCGTGATCCTTCGTTCAACAACCTGCAAGCCACCGCTGCTATGTGTGAAGGCGGACAAGTTGCCGACGTGATCGGCGCTGTGGCGTCGATCGACCCCGTGATGGGCGGCGTGGACCGCTAGGTCCGCGACGCAGACGATAGAGAGAGACGAGATGGCACTGACCGAGCAGACGCGCGCTGACGCGGCCGAACTCGCGGGACGCTACCCGCAGGGCCGCTCGGCGCTATTGCCAATGCTGCATCTGGTTCAGGCTGCAGAAGGTTCGGTGACCCCTGATGGCATTGCGATGTGCGCCGAGATCCTTGGGCTCACCACCGCGGAGGTTGCCGGGGTTGCCACGTTCTACACCATGTACAAGCGGCATCGGGTCGGTCGCTTCCACGTCGGTGTCTGCACTAACACGTTGTGCGCCGTACTCGGTGGAGATGCGATCTGGGCTGCCCTCTCCGAGCGCCTCGGCATTGGGCATGACGAGGTCACCGCTGACGGTGCCATCTCACTCGAGCGCATTGAATGCCAGGCGGCGTGCACGCATGCGCCGGTCATGACTGCCAACTGGGAGTTCCTCGACGACATGGATGTGCCGCGGGCTATCGAGGTCATCGAGAAGTTGCGTGCGGGTGAGGAAGTTTTCTCAACTCGTGGTCCGCGAATCGGCACGTTCGTCGAGATCGAGCGCACCCTCGCTGGTTTCGACGATGGCCTGGCTGGCCAGGGCGGTACCGACACTCGCATGAACGCTGGCCTGACCTATGCGCAGCAGCACGACATGGCAGCACCTGCTGGCCCAGCGGAGTCACCGCTAGTCGCCGTAGCTGCAGCGAAGTCGGCGGGCTGATCGATGCCGCTCACTCCAATCCTCACCGCGCACTGGGACGAGCCCGACTGTCACACCATCGATGGTTATCGTCGCCACGGTGGCTACGACATGGTGCCCGTTACCCTCGCTGTGCACCCCGATGACGTCATAGCACTCGTCAAGGAATCCGGCCTGCGTGGTCGTGGGGGTGCAGGATTCCCGACCGGTATGAAGTGGGGGTTTGTCCCTCAGAACGATGGCAAGCCGCACTACTTGGTCGTGAATGCCGACGAGTCAGAACCCGGTGCCTGCAAAGACATTCCGCTCATGATGATGAATCCGCACTCGTTAGTTGAGGGCTGCATCCTGGCCGCGTACGCGATCCGGGCCAACCATGCGTTCATCTACATCCGTGGCGAGGTCCCGCATGTGGTTCGTCGGGTCGCCGCAGCTGTGCGTGAGGCCTACGACGCCGGGTTCCTAGGCGCCGACATTCTCGGGTCTGGCTTCGATCTCGAGATCGTGGTGCACGCTGGTGCTGGTGCCTACATCTGCGGTGAGGAGACAGCGCTGCTTGATTCCCTCGAGGGACGCCGCGGGCAACCGCGCCTCAAGCCGCCCTTCCCCGCGGTTGCCGGTCTCTACGCGTCTCCCACCGTCATCAACAACGCCGAGACCATCTCGAACATCCCCACGATCGTTCGCAACGGTCCCGACTGGTTCAAGCAGTTCGGTACCGAAAAGAGCCCTGGATTCAAGCTGTTTGCGGTGTCTGGGCACGTTGAGCGTCCGGGAATCTACGAGGCCCCGCTTGGTACCACGATGCGTGAGCTCCTCGAGTACGCCGGCGGTGTACGCGCTGGTCACCAGCTCAAGTTCTGGATCCCCGGTGGCTCATCGGTACCGATGCTGATGCCCGAGCATCTTGATACTCCGCTCACGTATGAGGACATGGCTGGGCTTGGCACGATGCTCGGTACCGGAACCCCGATGGTCTTCGACGAAACCACGAGTGTGGTGCGTGCCATCAGCCGATGGATCCACTTCTACAAGCACGAGTCGTGTGGAAAGTGCACACCCTGTCGTGAAGGCACCTTCTGGTTAGACCAGTTGCTAGTGCGTTTTGAGGAAGGCACTGCGGCACTTACCGACATTGAACGCGTCGACGAGATCTGCAAGCAGATCGCGGGCAGGTCGTTCTGTGCGCTGGGCGATGCTGCGGCCACGCCATACGCGCCCGCTCTGAAGTATTTCCGTGACGAGTTCATTGCGGGAACCCACACGCGGGCCGACGAGTTGTTCGATCCCCTTGCGTCCACTGTTTTTGCGGGAGCGATCGCCCGATGACTCTCACCACGTCGGGCCCACCGACCCCCGCTACTGCGCCCACGAACCTCGTAACGCTCAGCGTCGACGGCATCGAGATCACAGTTCCCAAGGGCACCTTGGTGATCCGTGCGGCCGAGCAACTCGGCATTGCGATCCCACGCTTTTGCGATCACCCGTTGCTTGATCCGGTCGCGGCATGTCGCATGTGCCTCATTGAGATTGAGGGCCAGCCCAAGCCGCAACCAGGATGCGCGGTTGTTGCCAGCGAAGGCATGAAGGTGCGCACGCAGGTCACCTCGCCGATCGCTGATGAGGCGCAGCAGGGTGTGATGGAGCTGCTGCTCATCAATCACCCGCTTGACTGCCCGATCTGCGACAAGGGTGGCGAGTGCCCTCTCCAAAATCAGGCCATGTCGCACGGCCGAGGTGAGACTCGCTTCGACGGTGTCAAGCGCACTTTCCCCAAGCCCATCAACGTTTCCGCGCAGATCCTGCTTGACCGCGAGCGTTGCGTGTCCTGCGCTCGTTGTACACGCTTCGCCGACCAAATCGCTGGTGATGCGTTCATCGACCTGCTCGATCGCGGTGCCAATCAACAGGTGGGAATCGGCGACGACACCCCGTTCGACTCGTACTTCTCGGGCAACACAGTGCAGATCTGTCCGGTCGGCGCACTGACCAGTGCCAAGTACCGATTCCGGGCTCGTCCGTTCGATCTTGTGTCGACCCCGTCGGTGTGCGAGCACTGTGCCGCTGGCTGTGGGTTGCGTACCGACGTGCGTCGTTCCACCGTGTTGCGCCGCCTCGCATCCGATGAGCCGCAAGTCAACGAAGAGTGGAACTGCGACAAGGGCCGCTTCGCGTTCGGCTACCAGAATCAGGGTCGTATCGACTATCCGCTCGTTCGTGACGCGAGCGGAGAACTCGTCGTTGCGTCATGGCCGGAGGCGATCAGTATTGCTGCAGCGGGTCTTGCTGCGGCGGGTGCTCGCACGGCTGTCTTCACTGGTGGTCGTCTCACCCGCGAAGACTCCTACGCTTATGCCAAGTTCGCTCGACTCGTCCTCGGCACCGACAACATTGACTTCCGTTCTCGCCCTACATCCGACGAGGAGACCGCATTCCTCGCCGCAGTTGTTGCTGGCTCGGGTCTTGGCCTCACGTATGCCGATCTCGAGAAGGCGCCGGTCGTCGTGCTCGCCGGCCTAGACGCCGAAGATGAAGCTCCCATCGTGTTCCTGCGTCTGCGCAAGGCCGCGCGTGCTGGCCTTCGGCTGTTCTCGATCGCAGCGTTTGCCTCCGCCGGCGTCACGAAGGCTTCGGGTAAAGCGCTTTTGACCGTTCCGGGCGCTGAGGCCAGCACGCTCAATTCGCTGATCGATGCAACGGGCGATAGCGATCTGGCAGATGCGGCTCGGCTGCTGCGCGAGCCAGCAGCTGTGTTGCTCGTTGGTGAGCGTTTGGCGCAGTCGCCTGGCGCGCTCTCTGCGGCCATCCGAGTGGCGGCCGCTACTGGCGCGCGGCTGGCGTGGGTTCCGCGTCGCGCCGGCGATCGTGGTGCCCTGGATTCCGGTGCGCTCATTGGTATTTTGCCAGGTGGACGTCCCCTCAACGACACGGCTGCGCGCGCCGAGGTTGCGACCGTGTGGGGCATTGCCGCGGCCGCACTTCCCGAGACGGCCGGTCTCGATCTCACTGCCGTCGTTGCCACGGTGCTCGCCGACAACGCTGCCATCGCAGCAGCTGCCGATCCCACCAAGGTGCAGCGAACGATCGCCGCATTGCTTGTGGCCGGTGTCGAAGCCGACGACCTCGCCGATGCCGCTGCCTTCCTTGCGGCAGTTGATGCCGTGCCTTTCGTCGTATCGCTCGAGCAACGACACTCCGCAGTCACTGAGCGCGCCGACGTCGTACTCCCAGTAGCAACTGTTGCCGAGAAGGCTGGATCGTTCGTCGACTGGGAAGGCCGCCTTCGCGAGTTTGGTGCCGTGTTCCGCGATGCGCTCACGATGCCTGACTCTCGCGTTCTCGCGATGCTCGCTGCCGAGGTTGACGTTGACTTTGGTCGTGGCGATGTTGCTTCTCTGCGTGCCGATCTCGATGCCCTAGGTCAATGGCAGGGGGCTCGCGTAGATGAGCCGGCTGTAGACCCGGGGGATTACTCGGTACCCCAACTCGGTAGCGCGGTCTTGGCGACTTGGCGCCAGCTGCTAGATCGTGGGCTCCTCCAGGAGGGCGACCCTTACCTCGCTGCTACCGCGCGAACCGCGGTTGCCAGACTTTCCGCTGCGACAGCCGCTTCGATCGGTGCCGTCGGCGGCGCCGAACTCACGGTGTCCACCGATGCTGGTTCGATCACGCTGCCCCTGCTCATCACTGTGATGCCTGATGACGTCGTGTGGATCCCAGCGAATTCCGAATCGTCTACTCCTGCAAGCACACTGGGCGCTGGCCATGGCGACCTCGTGCAGATCAGTGCGGGTGCCGAGTGAATCCCGCCCCGGCTTACGGCGATCTCGCGATCTTCGGCCACGACCCGTTGTGGCTGATCATCATCAAGGCGCTCGTTCTGTTCATCGCCTTGGTCTTGCTCACACTGTTCACCACCTGGTTCGAGCGCCGTGTCGTCGCGCGGATGCAGCAACGGTCCGGCCCCAACCGAGTTGGTCCGCTGGGTTTGCTTCAGCCGCTAGCTGATGGCATCAAGCTGGCGTTGAAGGAAGGCATCACGCCAGCGAACGCCGACCGGGTGGTCTACCTGTTGGCACCAATCATTGCGGCCGCTGCAGCGATGCTCGTATTCGCCGTGATCCCGATCGGCCCTGTGGTCAGCATCTTCGGGGTCGAGACCCCCTTGCAGCTCACTGACTTCTCCGTCTCAACGTTGTACATCCTGGCGATCGCGTCGGTCGGCATCTACGGCATCGTCCTGGCTGGCTGGTCATCGGGGTCCACCTACTCCCTTCTCGGCGGGCTCCGCTCGAGTGCGCAGATGGTGTCTTACGAAATCGCGATGGGTCTGTCGTTCGTCGCTGTCTTCCTCTACGCCGGATCGATGTCCACCTCGCAGATCGTTGCCGGGCAGATCGACTGGTGGTACGGCGTTCTACTGCTTCCCTCATTCGTCATCTACCTGATTTCAATGGTCGGCGAGACCAACCGTGCGCCCTTCGACCTCCCCGAGGCCGAAGGCGAGCTCGTGGCCGGATTCCACACTGAATACTCGGGTTTGCGCTGGGCAATGTTCTTCCTTGCCGAGTACGTCAACATGATCAACGTTGCGGCCGTGGCAACCACGCTGTTCCTCGGTGGATGGCGTGCGCCTGCGCCTATCTCGACCGTGTGGCCTGGTGCCAATGAAGGCTGGTGGCCGATCCTGTGGTTCCTGGCCAAGATCTTTGTGATCTTGTTCGTGTTCGTCTGGCTTCGCGGAACCTTGCCGAGGCTGCGCTACGACCAGTTCATGCGCTTTGGCTGGAAGGTCCTCATCCCGGTTTCGATCGTGTGGATCCTGCTGGTGTCTGCATGGCGAGGGATCCGCAATGAGTACGGCACCGACCTTCGCACGACGCTGATCTGGCTAGGTGTTGCCCTGTTCCTCGTGGCAGCGGTCACCTACCTTCTCGACCTGCGTCGCGGGCCCGACGACACTGCAGTTGCCCCGCCGCGGTTCGATCCATACGCCGGTGGCTATCCAGTACCGCCGCTGCCTGGTCAGGAGTTCCCGGTGACCCGCCGCGCGAAAGCCATAGTTACGGCCTCGGTCATTGAGCCGAGCGATATCAGGCCAGAGGGTGAAGGGGATACCCATGAGTGACGAGCGCCGATTCTTCCGCGGATTCTTAGTGAGCTTTCGCCAGATGTTCCGCAAGGTCACCACTGAGCAGTACCCCGAGGACAAGCGCCCCACCCAGCCGCGCTACCACGGTCGGCACCAACTCAACCGTCATCCCGATGGGCTCGAAAAGTGCATTGGCTGCGAGCTGTGTGCCTGGGCTTGCCCAGCCGATGCGATCTTCGTCGAAGGTGCCAACAACACTGACGAAGAGCGTTTCAGTCCGGGCGAGCGTTACGGACGCGTGTATCAAATCAACTACCTGCGCTGCATCTTCTGCGGACTGTGCATCGAAGCGTGTCCCACTCGCGCCCTGACAATGACCAACGAGTACGAGTTGGCCGATGACAACCGTGCCTCGCTGATCTACGAAAAGCAGGACTTGCTTGGGCCGATGCTCGCTGGGATGGTCGCGCCGCCGCACCAGATGGTGCCTGGAACCACCGAGACCGACTACTACCTGGGCAAGGTCACCGGAGCCGTGGCGGTACAGGCGGGCGAGGCAGATGCTCGCAGGCTTGGGACCTGGCTCGGTATGCCGGCGAGCCCGGAGGTCCGCGGATGACCGGATTGCTTGCGGTAGTTGATCTGTCGGGCAATACCGGCGAACAGGTCGTGTTCTGGGTCTGCGCTGTCGTCGCTGTCGTCGGTGCTGTCGGAATGATCGCCTCACCCAAGGCGGTACACAGTGCGCTGTTCATCGCCTCAACCATGATCAGCCTGGCTGTGCTCTACGTCGCCCAGAGCGGACCGTTCCTAGGCATGACGCAGATCGTGGTCTACACCGGCGCCGTCATGATGCTGTTCTTGTTCGTGCTCATGCTGATCGGCGTTGATTCCACCGATTCCCTCGTCGAGACCATCAAGGGTCAGCGCCTTGCCGCGGTACTGATCGGCTTGGGATTCCTCGGTCTGCTGCTGGTTGGCTTTGGCTCGCTGACCTTTAGTTCCGCACAGGGCCTCGATGACGCAAACACCATCGACGGCGGCAACGTCGAGGGCATCGCGCATCTGATCTTCGGCCGCTACTTACTGGCCTTCGAGGCGACGTCTGCTCTGCTCATCACGGCCGCGCTTGGCGCGATGATGATGGCCCACCGCGAGCGGCACACGCCGCGTAAGACTCAGCGTGAACTCTCCGAACTTCGGGTGCGTTCGGGCGAGCCGCAGAACCTTCCTGGACCGGGCGTGTACGCGCGTCACAATGCCATCGGAACTCCCGCGTTGCTCCCCGACGGTAACCCCACTGATCGATCGGTGCCTGAGTCGCTGCGCGGAGTCAGCACTGCCGCCGGCGATCACCACGAGGACGCCGCTCAGATCAACGCACTCGCCGCGGGCCAGTCGACCATTCCCAGCGCAACACCGGAGGACGAGTCGTGAACCCGGCCAACTACCTCTACCTGTCGGCGATCCTGTTCAGCCTTGGCGCAGTGGGCGTTTTGGTCCGACGCAACGCCATCGTGATGTTCATGTGTGTCGAGCTCATGCTTAACGCTTGCAACCTCGCGTTTGTCTCGTTCTCGCGTATCAATGGAAACCTCGACGGACAGGTCATCGCCTTCTTCGTCATGGTGGTCGCTGCTGCCGAAGTCGTGGTGGGTCTTGCGATCATCATGACGATCTTCCGTACCCGCCGGTCGGCCTCGGTCGACGAAGCCAACTTGCTGAAGTACTGAGGGGTCAGACGTGCCACCGTTCTCACGTTCTGCCGCCCTCGCGGTGGAGTCGACCGTCGCCGCAACTGGCACGTTCACCTGCATGTGGTTGCTGATTGCACTGCCGCTGCTAGGCGCGGCGATCTTGCTGTTGCTCGGACGTCGCAGCAATGCCTGGGGCCACTGGCTCGGCGTTGTCATGTCAGCCGCCTCGTTCGTGCTGGCCGCCTTCCTGTTCTTCGCGATGGCTGCTCGGTCAGCCGCGGAACGGTCTGTCCACCAGCATCTGTTCAACTGGATTGACGTCGGCACTTTCAAGGTGCCCTTCGACCTGCGACTTGACCAACTGTCGATGGCGTTCGTCTTGCTGATCACCGGTGTCGGCACGTTGATTCACATCTACTCCGTTGGCTATATGAGCCACGACCCTGAGCGACGTCGATTCTTCGGTTACCTCAACCTGTTCATCGCCTCGATGCTCCTACTTGTTCTCGCCGACAACTACCTCCTGCTTTATGTCGGCTGGGAAGGCGTTGGCCTGGCGTCCTACTTGCTGATCGGGTTCTGGTTCTTCAAGGAAACGGCGGCCGTCGCGTCGAAGAAGGCATTCCTAGTCAACCGAGTTGGCGACTTGGGTATGTCAGTTGCGGTGATGCTCATGTTCGTCACGTTCGGGTCGGTGACGTTCGAGGGAGTGCTCGGTGGCGCCAGCAAGGCGAGTGAATCCTCGCTCACTTTGATTGGTCTTGCGCTGCTGCTCGCTGCCTGCGGAAAATCTGCACAGTTCCCGCTGCAGTCGTGGCTCCTTGACGCGATGGAAGGCCCCACACCGGTCTCGGCGTTGATCCATGCTGCCACCATGGTTACGGCCGGCGTCTATCTCATCGCTCGATCGGGTGCGATCTTCAACGCGGCTCCCACCGCTCAAACGGCGGTAATCGTCATTGGGGCGATCACCTTGCTGATGGGTGCAGTGATCGGTTGCGCAAAGGACGACATCAAGAAGGCGCTCGCCGGTTCCACGATGAGTCAGATCGGCTACATGATTCTTGCCGCCGGACTCGGCCCTGTGGGCTACGTCTTCGCGATCTTCCACCTTCTTACGCATGGCTTCTTCAAGGCCACCATGTTCCTCGGCGCGGGCTCGGTCATGCACGGGATGAATGACGAAGTAAACATGCGGCGTTACGGTGCCCTTCGCACCGCGATGATGATTACCACGGTCACTTTCTTCGCGGGCTATCTCGCGATCTTGGGTATCCCGCCCTTCGCAGGCTTCTACTCCAAGGACCGAATCATCGAAGCTGCGTTCTCGCACAGCACTGTGGTCGGACTTGTGACCTTGCTTGGTGCCGGCATCACCGCGTTCTACATGACTCGTCTGGTCACGATGACTTTCCTTGGTCAAGCGCGGTGGAAGGACGACGCACACCCGCACGAGTCGCCAGCGATCATGACCGTGCCGTTGCTGATTCTTGCTCTGCTCTCGGTAGTGAGCGGCTTCGTGCTCGCTCGCGGTGACACCATCATCAACTGGCTCGAGCCCGTTGTCGGCTTCCAGGAGCCGACAATCGGAATCTCGGTTGCCAGCCTCACCGTCATCACCCTTGCCGTCGTACTCGTCGGCGCTGGGCTCGGCTACGTGCTCTATGGTCGCCGCCCCGTTCCAGTTCTCGCACCAGCAGGAAGTCCGCTCACGGTTGCTGCGCGCGCCGATCTCTACGGTGACGCGGTGAACGAGGCTGTGTTCATGCTGCCCGGTCAGTACCTGACTCGGTCTCTGGTGTGGTTCGACAATCGCGTGGTCGACGGCGTCGTGAACGGAATCGCAGCCACCATAGGCGGGTTATCCGGTCGAGCCCGTCGCACGCAGACCGGGTTCGCTCGCTCTTACGCGCTGTCCATGCTCGGTGGAGCCGCCCTTGTGGTCGCCGCCCTCGTTCTGGTGAGGCTGTAATCATGACCACGTTCCCCTGGCTCCCCGCGCTTTTCGTCTTACCGCTCGTTGGTGCTGTCGTTGTGATGCTGTTGCCCAAGTCGGCGCACACCTTGGCCAAGCAGGTCGGCCTTGTGTTCTCAGCTCTTGTTTTCGCTGTGACAATCGTGATGGCTCTGGGTTTCAACTCGGCCAAGGCAGCCGACTTCCAGTTCGACATCTCCGTTCCGTGGATCCCAGCCTTCGGCGTCAACTTTGCAATGGGTGTCGACGGCATCGCCTTGGTGCTCATAGCGCTGGCGGTTTCTCTTGTGCCCGTGGTGCTCTTGGCTGGCTGGGATGACGTCGACGGTTCCCAAGGTTCTGTCCGCGGATACATCGCCCTGATCTTGGTGCTTGAAGCAGCGATGATCGGCGTCTTTGCCGCCACCGACATCTTCTTGTTCTACGTCTTCTTTGAATCGATGCTCATCCCGGTCTACTTCCTCATTGGTAGATACGGCGGCCCGCGTCGCAACTACGCGGCAATGAAGTTCTTGGTGTATTCATTGGTGGGTGGCCTGCTGATGCTGGCCGCGCTCATCGGCCTATACGTGGTGTCGGCTCAGATCACTGGCACTGGCACGTTCGACTTCACCACCTTGGCCGGGCTCAATATCGACCCCGCGACTCAGAAGTGGCTGTTCGCCGGATTCTTCATCGCGTTCGCGATCAAAGCACCGCTGGTGCCGTTCCACACGTGGCTTCCGGACGCCGCAGCTGAATCAACTCCAGGTACGGCGGTACTGCTGGTCGGCGTGCTCGACAAGGTCGGAACGTTCGGCATGCTGCGTTACTGCCTCGAACTCTTTCCCGACGCTTCGCGTTGGGCGACTCCGCTTGTCATCACTCTCGCGGTTATCGGGATCATCTATGGCGCCTTGGTTGCTATTGGGCAGACCGATATCAAGCGATTGATCGCTTACACCTCGGTTTCACACTTTGGCTTCATCGCGCTGGGCGTCTTCGTCATGACCTCGCGTGGCCAAAGTGGTTCTGCGCTCTACATGGTCAACCACGGTTTCAGTACGGCGGCACTGTTCCTCATCGCCGGCTTCTTGATCAGCCGCCGTGGCTCCCGCCTGATCGAAGACTTCGGGGGAGTGCAGAAGGTGGCACCGATTCTGGCTGGCACGTTCCTCATAGCCGGGCTGTCATCCCTTGCGCTTCCAGGGCTTTCGAGCTTCGTCTCCGAGTTCCTGGTCCTTGTCGGTACGTTCGAGCGCTATCCCTGGGTCGCCGTTGTCGCGACACTTGGGATTGTTCTGGCGGCGGTGTACATCCTGCTCATGTTCCAGCGCATCATGACTGGCCCCACCTCTGATGTGGTGAAGGAACGCGTTCTCGAGTTGAAGGGGCGCGAGATCGTGGCTATCGCGCCGCTGCTCGTAGTCATTGTGGCGCTCGGCTTCTACCCCAAGCCGGTGCTCGATGTCATCAATCCGGCTATCACCCGCGTGATGCACTCAGTGAGTGCCACTGATCCCGCTCCTGAAGTTGCGCCCGTCGCAGAGGGGACCGCACCGTGAGCGCCACCGCTTCGTTCGACATCCCGGCGATCGACTACTCGGCTATTGGGCCGATCTTGATCGTTACTGGTGCTGCACTAGTGGGCGTTCTGGTCGAGGCATTCGTGCCGCAGTTGTACCGACGTTCGGTGCAACTCGTTGTCACGTTCGGAGCCCTGCTGGCAGCCTTCGCCGCCCTTATCTCGATCCGCGGTATGAGGGAGATAGTCGCTGTTGGCGCGGTGGCAATCGATGGCCCCACGATCTTCCTGCAAGGTTCAATTCTCGTGCTGGCGTTCATTGCTGCGTTGGTTATCGCAGAGCGAGAGGTTGATCCTGTCGGCGATGCGTTCGCTCCTCGCGCGTCAGCGTTGCCTGGCTCGGTTGACGAGCAGGCCTTCACCGGTCTTGGCTGGCTGCAGACCGAGGTCTGGCCGCTCTTCCTATTCTCCGTCGGCGGGATGCTCTTGTTCCCGGCCTCGACCGATCTGCTCACGATGTTCGTCGCGCTCGAGGTTCTCTCGCTGCCGCTGTACATCATGGTCGGGTTGGCTCGACGCCGCCGCCTGCTCTCGCAGGAGGCGGCACTCAAGTACTTCGTCCTCGGTGCCTTCTCGTCGGCGTTCTTCCTCTATGGCACTGCGTTGATGTATGGGTTCGCCGGCACTGTGTCCCTCAGCGGCATCGCCGACAAGCTGACCGCGACTGCTGGGGCCAACTCCCTTGTCATCAGCGGCACGGCGTTGCTCGCAGTCGGCCTGCTGTTCAAGATCGGCGCAGTGCCGTTCCACCAGTGGACTCCAGATGTCTACCAGGGAGCCCCCACTCCGGTCACAGGGTTTATGGCCGCGTGCACCAAGGTCGCGGCGTTCGGCGCTCTACTTCGCGTGATGTATGTGGCGCTCGGTGGCGTGCGCTGGGACTGGCGCCCGATCATGTACGTGATCGCCGCGCTCAGCATGCTGGTTGGTGTCGTGTTCGCACTGACTCAGACCGACATCAAGCGGATGCTCGCCTACTCCTCGATCGCCCAAGCCGGTTTCATGCTCATCGGCGTAGTCGCCACGAGCCGGCAGGGCCTCGATGCCACGTTGGTCTACCTCTTCGCGTATGGCACCGCGACCATCGGCGCATTCGCGGTTGTGTCTCTGGTGCGCGATAGCACCGGTGAGGCAACCCACCTGTCCCAATGGGCCGGCTTGGGTCGCAAGTCGCCGGTGCTCGCCAGCGTATTTGCCGTGTTCCTATTGGGCTTTGCGGGCATTCCACTCACGAGTGGTTTCACCGCCAAGTTCGCTGTGTTCAGCGCAGGTGTTGCTGGCGGTGCGACGCCACTGGTGATAGTCGGTGTGCTAGCGAGCGCGATCGGCGCGTTCTTCTACGTTCGCGTGATCGTGCTCATGTTCTTCACCGAGCCGGCCGCTGACAGCGGAGTGAGCGTTGTTATACCTAGCGCATTCACCACCTTGGCGATCACGATTACTGCTGCGCTCAGCCTGGTGATCGGTGTACTTCCACAGTTCATCCTGGATCTGGCGAACAACGCCGGCATCTTCATCCGCTAGCCGACTAGAGGGAAGGAGAGCAATGACCGACGCTCTGCCCTTCGGCTTGACCGATGTCGATAATGATCTTGCTCTCTCACTGCGTTCCGGCCTCGACGACGTCGAGATCGCGTTGCGCAAGGCCTGTGTAAGCGACTACCCCTTCGTCACCGAGACCTCAAGCCACTTGATGAGCGCTGGCGGCAAACGTTTTCGTCCGCTGCTCGCATTAGTGGCATCTCAGTACGGCGACCCGACCGCGTTTGGCAATGTGCCGGGGGCCGTGGTTGCCGAGCTAACCCACCTCGCCACGCTGTATCACGACGACGTCATGGACGAAGCGAAGTTGCGTCGCGGTGCCCCGTCAGCCAATGCGCGTTGGGACAACACCGTCGCCATCCTCACCGGCGACTTTCTGTTCGCCCGCGCCGCAGACATCGCATCAGATCTTGGTACCGACATCGTGCGTTTGCAGGCGCGTACTTTCGAGCGTCTATGCACTGGCCAGATCCGCGAGACCGTGGGTCCGGGTGCAGGGGAGGACCCCGTCGCCCATCACCTAGAGGTGCTTGCTGGCAAGACCGGGTCACTCATTGCGGCAGCCGCTCGGATGGGCGCAATGACGTCGGGAGCCTCCGACAGCGTTGCGGTGGCGGTGTCTGCCTACGGCGAGAAGTTTGGCGTCGCGTTCCAGTTGTCCGACGATCTGCTCGACATCGCCAGCGAATCGACTGAGTCGGGTAAGACTCCGGGCACTGATCTGCGTGAAGGGGTGCGCACGCTGCCCGTTCTGCTTGCGCTGCAAGGAAATGAGCCATCTGGTGCGCGGCTGCGCGAGTTGCTGTCTGGCCCGCTCGTCGACGACGGCCTCCATGCCGAAGCGCTTGGGCTCCTTCGTGGGTCCTCCGCCCTAGAGCGGGCGCGGACCGTGCTCGTATCGTGGGCGGACTCAGCCCGCAGCGAACTCACTGCGCTTCCATCCTGTGCTGCCACGGATGCGTTGGCGATGATGTGCGACGTCGTGGTAGATCGCAGCGCCTAACTCGCCAGCTTGGAAGCAAGCGAGCAAGCAAGCAGAGTCAAAGCGGTGCCTCGACATCGTCACTTTCCAGTAACTTGCGTGCAGTTCGATTGCGGTGCCCATTGTGCAAACTGTCGTAGGTGAAGATCACGAGCGCCAGCCAGACGATCGTGAAGCCGATCCAGCTCAGCGGTGGCATGTGCTCGGTCAGCAGCAGGATGCCAAGGATGAACTGAATCGTGGGTGTGATGTATTGCAGCACACCCATGGCCGACAGCGGTATGCGGTTGGCTGCGCCGCCAAAGAGCAAGAGCGGTACCGCCGTGACCACACCGCAGCCTGCGAGCAAGGCAGTTGTGGCGACCGAGTGATGCCCGAAGACCAACTGCCCCTGGCTTTGTAGCCAAAGTAGGTAGCCGATGGCAAGCGGTGTGGCGTAAGCGGTTTCGACTGTCAGGCTCGCTATTGGGTCGGCGCCGACCAACTTCTTCACGAAGCCGTATCCGGCGAATGAGAACGCCAAGGTTAAGGCGATCCAGGGCACCCGCCCATATCCGAATGTCAGCACGACAACGGCAATGGCTGCGATGCCGACTGCAAGCCACTGCAACTTTCGCAGTTGCTCACCCATGAACAGGGTGCCGATGACGACCAGCACTAGTGGGTTGATGAAGTAGCCGAGCGAGCCCTCAACGACGTGCTGGTTGTTGACAGCCCAGATGTAGAGGAACCAGTTAATGCTGATCAGCACAGCCGCGAGTGCGAGCATCCCGAGTGTTCGTCGGCTAGCCAGCACTGGCTGCAATCGCGACCAAGAACGCGTGGCGGCCATAGTGATCAGCAGAAAGACGAATGACCAGAGAAAGCGATCCGCGAGGATCTCGGCGGGCATCGCCGGCTGGAGTAAGGCCCAGTAGAGCGGGAAAAGTCCCCACAGCGCATATGCAGTGAACCCGAAGATGAACCCTTGGCGCGCATGAGCTCGAGCGTGCTCGTCGTGTATCAGAGGGGTACTCATCGCGGTCCCATCTTGCCCGAGTGCGGCCAGCCGATGGCACTCACTGCTATCTCGCGGGGAGGGGTGTCGCTGTTGGTGATCCGAGCTCGCCACTGCCCTCGCCGGCAACTCGAGCGCTCCGTGTCCTAACCGAGCGCGGTCGCTAGGCTCAGACCTCAACGGCTTATTCGTGCGCGGCGAAATCGGAAGCAGGTGACGGTCGATGGCCATTTCGGTCGAACTGCTCTTCGCCGATCAGCTGTTGCGGCCAGAGCCCGCTCCCGTACGGGTGAGCGTCACGTGGGGACGCCGGTACACGCTGTGGGTGGTCGGGATGGGGCTGGCCTGTTGCTCGGTTGAATTTATCGCCGGGCTCCTTGGTCGCACGCGGGTAGCCGCCGACTCGGATCTCTCGCCCGAGCCAGGGCTCGACGACGCACACATCCTGGTCGTCTCAGGTACGTGCACCGACAAACTTGCTCCAGCGGTGCGGCGTCTCTATGACCAACTCCCCGAACCTAGATACGTGCTCTCGTTCGGTGCTTGCGCGTCAAGCGGTGGCCCGTACTGGGACTCCTATTCAGTGACCAAGGGTGTCGACCAGTTGTTCCCCGTCGATGCCTACGTGCCCGGATGCCCGCCCCGGCCAGAGGCGCTGTTGCAAGGGCTGCTGGTCCTGCAGGCTGCGATCGCGACCAACGACGTTGCGAACGTGCCCGCTTTTCAGACGCAGGCGGCAGTGCTTGCTCGCCCCCTCGTAGCGCCGCCAACTAGCCCTCGTCGAAACATCGAACAGCCATGACTTTGCGCACAGGGGCTGTAAGAACCCTCGTCGAGTGTCTGGTCGAAACTCTCGCTGACGGTGTTGTTCGGACGAGCGTGACTGACAGTCCGGCGACCGTCGAGGTCCAACGCGATCGATGGGTCGACTCGCTGAGTGCAGCACATGGAGCTGGCGCTCACTTCTTTGATTTCCTGACGGCCTATGACGAACTGGATCAGGGTTTCGTCGTGCTCGTTCACCTCAGCACCCCGGACGCCCATGACCACGTGATCATCAGTACGCGAGTGGCACGCGACGACCCGCGGCTCGTCACTGTCACGTCGGTCTATCGCGGTGCTGCCTGGCACGAGCGAGAGACACATGAAATGTTCGGCATCGAATTCGTGGGTGCCGAACGCGACGATCCGTTGTTGCTTCCGGCCGGGTTCGGCGCTCATCCCTTGCGCAAGGACTTTGTACTTGCAGCTCGGGTTGCTCGGCCTTGGCCGGGCGGGGTCGAGCCCGACGAGGATGTCAGCAAGCGCGCGCGCCGACGTCCGTTACCACCAGGTGTTCCAGCGGATTGGCCGCGGCTCGAGGGGGGCGAAACGCCATGAGCGAGAACGACTATCCGGCCGTACTCCCAGAGCAGGGAGATCGATCTCGTGGCGTGATCGCATTGCTTGAGTCAAACTGCACGGTATGCATGCTCTGTGCGCGCGAGTGTCCCGACTGGTGCATCGAGATCGAAGGCCACAAGGTGACTACACCCGCGACGACCCTTCAGGGTCGTGATCGTTCACACAACATCCTGGACCGCTTCGCGATCGATTTCTCGCTGTGTATGTACTGCGGTATTTGCATCGAGGTGTGCCCATTCGACGCCCTGTTCTGGTCACCTGAGTTTGAGTACGCCGCACCTACGATTGGTGGCCTCACCCACGAGAAGGAACAGCTTGGCGGCTGGATGCAGAGCGTGCCCATCGAGGCGCGCGGCGATAACGACCCCGCCGATTCGGCATCCGATCAACGGTAGTTAACGAACTGCACCGCAAAGTCGAGGTCTGCTTCGCGCACCAAGTTCTGGATCACTTGCAGGTCGTCTCGGCTCTTGCTCGTCACTCGAAGCTCTTCGCCCATGACCTGCGACTTGACGGTCTTAGGGCCTTCCTCGCGGATGATCTTGCCGAGTTTTTTGGCCTGCTCTTGGCTGATCCCAGCGGCGAACGTGCAGGTGATCTTGTACTCCTTGCCCGATGACCTGGGGTCAGTGGCGGTCAGGCTCTTGAGTGATATCTGACGCTTGACGATCTTGTCGCGAAACACCTCGAGAGCAGCGGCTACTCGTTCCTCGGTGCTTGAGGTGATCTCGACTACGAGCTCACCTTTCCACTCGATCGAGGACTCGGTTCCCTTGAAGTCAAAGCGTTGTACGAGTTCCTTCGCTGCCTGGTTGAGGGCGTTGTCCAGTTCTTGTCGATCGACTTTGCTCACGATGTCGAAACTACTGTCGGCCATGGTGGGACCCTTCTTGTGGCAGCCGTGTGGCAGCGGTCGTGGTGCGTCGGTGTGCTGTTTCTTCGGGGCTTGTGACTGGCTTGTGACGGGGCTTGTGACTGGCTTGCGAGGCGGGCTTGTGGCGCCTTATCGCCCGTCTGCACCTTAGGCGAGAACTGGCCCTAATGGGGCCGGATCGATGGCGAGTTCGCCTCAGGTGGCTGTGCCTTGTATTCTTCCCTGCGCCGTGAACGTACGGCACTGGCGGGTTGCCCGAGCGGCCAATGGGAGCGGACTGTAAATCCGTCGGCTTTGCCTTCGATGGTTCGAATCCATCACTCGCCACGCACGTGGCAAAGGGCGCGACTTCGGTCGCGTCCTTTGTCGTTTCCCGCATCTTTGCGTGATCTTTCCGGATCTTTCTGGGCGCTCCGGGCGATCCGGGTGCACGGTCAGGCCGGAAGCGCCTCGTCGAAGGTGAGTCCGATCAAGGCTTCTGACGCAGTCCATAACTGAGCCGCCATGGTCGCATCGCGTCCAGCTGCACTCGGGGTCACCACGCGAGGGTGGCCACGTTGCTCGAGGAACCCGTCTGGGCCGACGAACGCGCCTGGGGGTACTCCAGGGGCGGTCGCTGCGCACAGGGTCGGTAGGGCGCCCATGGCGGCGGGCTGGGCCATGACCGAATTCGCCCACGAGGCCATGCGGGCTCCCGCTGCGCTGCCCTTCATCTGGGGAGCGACCCCCTGAAGGTTGGTGTTGGCGTATCCCGGATGAGCTGCATAGGCGCCGACCTGCAACTGCCGTTGGTCGAATCGGCTCTGCAACGCAAGGGTGAACAGCAAGTTGGCGAGTTTGCTCTGGCCATACGCGCGCCAGGGCTGATACCGCTTCTCGCCCATCAGGTCCGCGAGATCGATCCGGCCCATGCGATGTGCGCCGCTGGAGACGGTAACCACGCGGCTCGTCCCGAACTGCTGACCCGTGCGCACCAGGGCGGGTAGTAGCCGAAGGGTCAGCGCCATGTGACCAAGGTGGTTCGTGCCGAATTGGCGTTCGAAGCCATCAACTGTGAGTTGGCGGGGGATCGCCATGATTCCCGCGTTGTTGATGAGCAGGTCGATCCGCTCATTGACGCAGGATTCGGCGAAGTGCTGCACCGAGCCCAAGTCGGCGAGGTCGAGTTCGCTTACCTCGACCCGGCCTGGCCCAGAGATCTCGGCGGTGATGAGATCGGCTGCGGCAGCGCCCTTATCGGGATCGCGCACAGCCATGATCACTTCGGCGCCGTGTCGGGCGAGCTCGAGCGCGGTGTGGTAGCCGAGTCCTGAGTTGGCACCGGTGACGATCACTCGTCGGCCGGTCTGGTCGGGTATGTCTACAGTGGTCCAGGTCACTGGCCTAGTCTTGCCGGTGATGGTCAAGTTCGCGAGGTGGTGGCCTGCTACGCCAAGCGGCTGTCTCGTTTTGGTGGAACCTCGGCCAACCCGGTACGCTGCTCTGGCTTTAGGCCCCCATAGCTCAGTCGGCAGAGCGTCTCCATGGTAAGGAGAAGGTCTACGGTTCGATTCCGTATGGGGGCTCGGTTCAAAGGTCGTATTAGTCCCCTCCAGGACTACGACGGCCGATGGCGGGGTAGCTCAGCCTGGTAGAGCAAGCGGCTCATAATCGCTGTGTCGCCGGTTCAAGTCCGGCCTCCGCTACATCGCACGACAGCCCGACACCGCACTACCTGTTCGAACCCGAACAACTCGCACGTACGAGCACCGCATAAGGAAGGCACTCCCGTGGCCAAGAGCGACGTACGCCCCAAGATCACCCTGGCCTGCCAGGAGTGCAAAGAACGCAACTACATCACCAAGAAGAACCGGCGTAACGACCCGGATCGCTTGGAGATCAACAAGCACTGCCCGAGGTGCAACCTGCACACGGTGCACAAAGAGACCCGCTAGGTACAGTGCACAAGGCGACTCGCTAAGAGTCCCTTCGACCTCGGGTCGAACCCAGTTTCGTCAACGGCCGTCCCATCCGGGGCGGCCGTTGCGCGTGAGATGCGTCGCATCACCGAAGTGCCGGCTTTGCCGGGCGCTATCGTCGCGCTCAGCGCATGCGGAATCGTCCACATGCGTGTTCAGGGAGGGACCTGCCATGGGACGACTCGACGATCGAGTGGCAATCGTTACTGGCGCGGCCCGCGGGATCGGTCGCGCAACGGCGCTGCGGCTCTCGCGCGATGGCGCTGCCGTAGTGGTCAACGACATCGATGCCGACCCAGCCGCTGAAACCGTGGCGCTGATCCAGTCCGAAGGTGGCAGGGCTGCGGTCTTCGTCGCCAATACCGTTGACCTCTCCGAGGCCCACGCGCTCGTCGCGGCCACTATCGAGGAGTTCGGCAAACTCGACATTGTGGTCAATAACGCCGGCACCACGCGAGACAAGATGTTCCACGGTCTAACCGATGAGCTTTTCGACTTCGTTGTCGACGCCAACCTTCGCACCGCATACCACACGACCTTGGCGGCAATGCCCTACATGCGTGAGGTTGCCAAGGCGGAGATCGCTGCGAACGGGCGCCCGAGCTACAACCGCAAGATCGTGTTCACCTCGTCGGTAGCCGCGTTGATGGGTAACCCGGGGCAGTTCAATTACACCGCCGCGAAGGGCGCACTCGTCGCGGTCACTAAGACTTTGGCCCGCGAACTTGGCCCATTCGGCATCAACGTCAATGCGGTGGCGCCCGGCTTCATTGAAACCCGGCTCACCGCGGCGAAGACCGAGGGCGACACCTATGGAATCCCCGAGCAACTTCGGGCCGATTCACTTGCACTGATCTCGCTCGGTCGTCTCGGTGAAGCCGAAGACATCGCTAATGTGCACGCCTTCCTGGTCTCGAGCGATGCTGACTTCGTGTCGGGTGTCACGATCCCGGTCACCGGCGGCCAACTTGGTGGGATGTGACCTGTGTCAATCAATCTGGCTCTGATCGGCAAGGTCTACCCCATCACGTCGCCATACGAGGTCGGTCGAGAGAAGATCCGCGAATTCGCTACTGCAATAGGCGATTTCAACCCGGCCTTTCATGATGTAGCAGCGGCCCAAGCCCTCGGTTACCGCGATCTCATCGCGCCGCCTACCTTCGCGATTCTGGTGACTTTCCGGGCAGCATCCATTGCGATGTTCGATCCCGAGCTCGGAGTCGACTACAGCCGTGTAGTGCATGGTGAGCAGCGGTTCACCTATGCCCGCCCAATCATTGTTGGCGACCGGCTCGCGGTGGTCACCACTATTGAGAACCTGCGTGTTGCTGCTGGCAACGACATGGTCACCACTCGGGCTGAGGTCTTTGCGCACGACGGTGAGCTAGTTGTCACTGCATGGTCCGTCACCGTGGCTCGGGGTACTGCAGGGGAGCAATCATGACCGCGTCCATCACCTGGGCTGACGTCGAAGTCGGTACCGTGCTGCCCGAACTCACAGTGCAACTGCGCCGCGTCGACCTCGTGAAGTACGCGGGCGCCTCTGGCGACTTCAACCCCATCCACTGGAACGAGAGTTTCGCGGTAGCTGTCGGGCTCCCCGACATCATCGCCCACGGGATGCTCACGATGGCTAGTGCCGGACGCATCGTCACGGACTGGGCAGTGGATCCGGGTGCGGTGCTCGAGTACGGCGTGCGCTTCACCCGCCCCGTTGTGGTCCCCAACGATGATGACGGTGCCACGCTGCAGATCACTGCTGTAGTTGGCGAGAAGCGCGATGACGGCACGGTACGGGTCGATATCACCGCTAAGTGCCTCGACGCCACCGTGCTCGGTAAGGCGCAGGCCGTCGTCCGACTTGCCTGAGGCGATCTAGGCTGCGCGTGTGACCTTGTCCGATCCCAGTGCAGCTCCCATCAGCGCGCCCACGACCTTTGCGCAGTTGACCACCCTGCGGGTTGGTGGGCCGGTGACCGAGTTGGTCGTGGCCGATGATGAGGCCACGCTGCTCAGTGCACTTGATCCTGCCGACGACGATTCCCCGCCCGCCCTTGTGGTAGCAGGTGGGAGCAACCTTGTGGTCGGCGATTCGGGCTATCCCGGCCGCGTTGTCCTAGTCCGCACGTCGGGCATCCAGGTCGAGGCCGATTCGTGTGGCGGCGCGTGGCTCACTGTTGCAGCGGGCGAGTCATGGGACCAGGTGGTGGCGCTGGCCGTTGGGTCAGGCTGGCTGGGCATTGAAGCCCTGTCGGGGATTCCGGGCTCTGTCGGCGCAACCCCGATCCAGAATGTCGGTGCCTACGGCCAGCAGGTATCGGACGTCATCGCCAGGGTGCGCACGTGGGACCGCGAGGCGCAGGTCCAGCGAACGTTCACGGCGGATGAGTGTGGATTCGGCTATCGCACAAGTCGCTTCAAGGCCGAACCTGACCGGTACGCGATCCTTGAGGTGACCTTCCAACTGCGGCCTTCGTCGATCTCAGACCCCATTTCCTACGCCGAAATCACAGGCCAACTTGCAGTTGGACCCTTATCGCGGGTCCCCATCGCTGACGTTCGTGCAGCAGTCCTCGAACTCCGTGGCCGCAAGGGAATGGTTCTCGACCAAGCAGATCACGACACCTGGAGCGCCGGATCGTTCTTCACCAATCCGCTTCTCGATTCCCTTGCGGCGCAAGGGTTACCGGCAGACGCCCCGCGTTACCCTGCCGACGATGGCAAGACCAAGACCAGTGCGGCATGGCTGATCGAACATGCCGGATTCGCTCGGGGATATGGCACCGGCTTGGCCCAGCTTTCCAGCAAGCATTCGCTGGCGATCACCAATCGTGGCGGTGCCACGACCAGTGAGATCGTCGCGCTGGCCCGTGAGATTCGCGATGGTGTGCAGATGCGGTTCGGGATCACGCTCGATCCTGAGCCGATGCTGGTCAACTGCTCGCTGTGACCAGCGCTGACTTGGGTCAGCCGCTCTCGCCGAGCAGCCGCGCGATGCGAGTGGCACCTTCGTGTAGGTCGTTGTCGCTGAGCGCGTACGACAGCCGCAGGTAGCCGGGTGTGCCGAACGCCTCTCCAGGAACGACCGCGACTTCAGCCTCGTCGAGGATGATCGCAGCGAGCTCGGCCGACGAGGTGGCTACCCGACCCCGAATCGTGCGACCCAGCACCCCCTTCACCGATGGGTACACGTAGAACGCGCCTTCGGGTAGTGGGCAGGTGATGCCGTCGATGCCCGAAAGGATTGAGGTGATGGCGTGGCGCCGACGATCGAACGCTTCGCGCATTGTGGCGACGGCTGCGAGGTCACCCGAGACTGCCGCCAGTGCCGCGATTTGTGAGACGTTTGCGACGTTCGAGGTTGCGTGCGACTGCAGGTTGGTGGCGGCTTTGACGACGTCGGCCGGGCCGATCATCCAGCCCACCCGCCAGCCGGTCATGGAGTAGGTCTTGGCCACGCCGTTGATGACGATGCACTGGTTGGCCAACTCGGGTACGAGTGTTGGCATTGAGGCGAAGCGGGCTTCGCCGTAGACCAAGTGCTCATAGATCTCGTCGGTGACCACCCAGATTCCGCGCTCGAGGGCCCAGCGGCCGATTGCCTCGACCTCGGCCGGCGAGTACACGGCCCCGGTGGGGTTGGACGGGGAGACGAACACCAGCAACTTCGTCCGGGGGGTGTAGGCGGCCTCGAGCTGCTCGATTGAGACTCGGTAGCCAGTGGTCTCATCGGTCATCAGGATGACGGGCACACCACCGGCTAACTGGATCGATTCGGGGTATGTGGTCCAGAAGGGGGCCGGCAGCAAGGCTTCGTCACCTGGGTCGAGCAGGGTCGCGAAAGCGTTGTACAGAGCCTGCTTACCGCCGTTGGTGACAAGCACCTGGCCGGGCGACACTGCGAAGCCAGAGTCACGCAGGGTCTTGGTCGCGATGGCCTCCTTGAGTTCGGGGAGTCCGCCGACGGGCGTGTAGCGGTGCCACTTGATCTCTCTGCAGGCCGCGATAGCGGCATCGACGATGTAGCCGGGGGTCGGGAAGTCGGGCTCGCCTGCCCCGAATCCGATGACCGGACGTCCTGCGGCCTTGAGTGCCTTGGCCTTGGCGTCGACCGCCAAGGTGGCTGATTCGGCGATCGCACCGATCCGGGCCGAGATGCGTGGACGGGTCAAGGGTGTGGGCTGCGCACTCATGTCCACATCCTCGCGCATAGCCTCGACGCGAGCGGGGTCGGGTGAAGGTAGAACCGTTGAGTTTGGGTCGGCGCGCCTTCGTCCCCTATGCTCGGACCTCCTGGTGGACGTCCACCCCCTGCGTAAGCATGCCCAGAACTTGGGTTTGTATATGTGTGGCGGGCGCCCCGAAGGGTCGTAGCTCAATTGGTAGAGCACCGGTCTCCAAAACCGGCGGTTGGGGGTTCAAGTCCCTCCGGCCCTGCTCGACCCCAGCCTCCGGGTTGGGATCCGGGGCGACCGTCCGGTCGACCCGACATGTCTGCGGCGCTCCGGCGTCGCTTAAGAAGGTAAGCGAGGACGCGTGAGCGACATCGTCGATACCTCAGTACCTGATCGCTCCAACGGTGGGGAGCGGCCAGGCCTGTTCGCGCGGATTTCCCTGTTCTATCGACAGGTCATCGCCGAACTTCGCAAGGTGATCTGGCCGACCCGCAAGGAACTTCTCACGTACACGGTGGTCGTCATCACCTTCGTCGTGGTGGTCGCTGCGATCGTCGCCGTGCTCGATCTGGTCTTCGCCAAGCTTGTTTTGGCTGTTTTCGGCAGTAGTTAGGGCCCTAGTCAGGGCCGTAGTTAGATGGTGAGTAGCCCGCCTGCTGGGTGTGACCGCTCGCCTGTTTGATCGCACGTTCTGGTTGATCGCACGTCCTGGTTGATCGCACGTTCTGGTTGATCGTCCTGCTTGATCGTCCGTAATGCATTGAAATGCAATGCAATGCAACGTAATGCAATGCTGTGAAGGAGCCCCGTGTCCGAGACCCACGAGTCCGAAGACCTGTCGGTGGAGTCAACTGACTCTGCCGTCTCTAGCGCTGCGCTCACGTTCACTGACGCCGCTGATCAGACAGGTGCTCCTGCGGATGACGATTCGGCCGCCAGCGAGGTCGCCAGCGAGGTCGAGAGCGACGGCGAGAGTGCTGGAAGAGCCGATAGCGACGGCGACAGCGACGGCGACAGCGACAGCGACAGCGAAACAGACGCCGGCACAGACACCGGCACTGGCACAGACGCTGATGCTGAAGCCGCCGCAGCAGCGCAAGCCGAACTCGAAGAACTCGACCCCGTTGCCGCCTTCCGTGAGCGCATGCGCACTGAGTTGGGCGATTGGTACGTCATCCACTCGTACGCTGGGTACGAGAACAAGGTCAAGACCAACCTCGAGAGCCGCATCTCCTCGCTCAATATGGAAGACCAGATCTTCCAGGTTGAGGTTCCGATGGAAGAGGTCATGGAGATCAAGAGCGGGCAGAAAAAGCTAGTCCGCCGCAACAAGTTTCCTGGGTACGTCCTAGTCCGTATGGACCTCACAGACGCCTCCTGGGGCACCGTCCGGCACACGCCGGGCGTGACCGGTTTCGTCGGTCACGGGCACCAGCCAGCACCGCTGAACCTGGACGAGGTCGTCTCGATCCTCGCTCCAGTTCCGGAGAAGAAGCCAGGTAGTTCGTCAGCGTCAGCTGGCGAAATCACGCTCATCGACTTCTCGGTTGGCGACTCCGTCACCGTGGTTGACGGCCCATTCGCCACCTTGCACGCCACGATCTCTGAGATCAACGTCGACGCTCAGAAGGTCACCGGACTTGTTGAGATCTTCGGCCGGGAAACTCCGGTCGAGCTTGGTTTTGGCCAGATCCAGAAGAACTAGATCGCAGATTGCACTGAACTAGGCGTTGTCCCGCCCGCCCACGGCGGACCTCGCACCCATCAACGCAAGGACACACGAAGACAATGCCTCCGAAGAAGAAGGTTTCCGGCCTGATCAAGCTCCAGATCAAGGCTGGCCTGGCTAACCCTGCGCCCCCTATCGGTCCGGCGCTCGGCCAGCACGGCGTGAACATCATGGAGTTCTGCAAGGCCTACAACGCCGCGACCGAGTCGCAGCGCGGTCAGGTCATCCCGGTGGAGATCACCGTCTATGAGGACCGTTCGTTTTCCTTCATCCTCAAGACGCCCCCGGCTGCTCGCCTGATTCTCAAGGCCGCTGGTCTCGAGAAGGGTGCAGCGAACCCGCTGACCACCAAGGTCGGATCCATCACTCGGGCTCAGGTCCGCGAGATCGCCGAGACCAAGTTGTCCGATCTCAACGCCAACGATGTTGAGAACGCCATCCGCATCATCGAGGGCACCGCTCGTTCCATGGGTGTCACCGTCTCGGAGTAAGCCGCCATTGCCGGCCGCAATCTGGTTCGGCATGGGAAGCACTAACGCACGACGTGGCAGGGCCTCGCGCGGCCCGCATTGACCACGACTCCTCACACGACAGGCAAAGGAGCTAGACATGAAGCGCAGCAAGGAATACACCAAGGGTGCGGAGCAGATCGACAAGGATTCGCTCTACTCGCCACTTCCGGCAGTCCGCTTGGCCAAGGTCACCAGCCCGGCCAAGTTCGACGCCACAGTCGAGGTGGCTTTCTGCCTCGGTGTCGACCCTCGCAAGTCTGACCAGATGGTTCGCGGCACGGTCAACCTGCCTCACGGCACCGGTCGGACCGCTCGCGTCCTGGTCTTCGCCAATGGCGAGAAGGCCGACGAAGCACGCGCTGCCGGAGCCGACATCGTCGGTGGCGACGAACTCATCGATCGCGTTGCGGCTGGATTCACCGACTTCGACGCAGCGGTATCGACCCCCGACCTGATGGGCAAGGTAGGGCGTCTGGGTAAGGTTCTGGGCCCCCGCGGTCTGATGCCCAACCCGAAAACCGGCACGGTCACGATGGATGTCGCCAAGGCAGTCACCGAGATCAAGGGCGGCAAGATCGAGTTCCGTGTCGACAAGCACTCGAACCTGCACTTTGTGATCGGCAAGGTCTCCTTCACCGACCAGATGCTGGTCGAGAACTACGCCGCTGCACTCGATGAGGTCCTGCGGCTCAAGCCGTCGTCGTCGAAGGGTCGCTACCTGAAGAAGGCGACTGTCTCGACCACGATGGGCCCGGGCATTCCCGTCGACCCCAACCGCACTCGTAACTTGCTCGTCGAGGACGAAGCGAGCGCATAAAGCGTGTGGTCCGACCCGTACTAACCACTGCTTGATCGTGCTGCAGGGTGGCCGTTTTGACCCGACTGCCCTGCAGCACGTACTCTCACACACGAACCGAAGACCGCCGGTCGTCACCAGCACGCATGTGTTAGTGACCGAAGCATCCGCCTCCAGCGGGAGACCAGCGCAGGTGAGGACAACGCAACGTGCCCAGGCACGTTGCTTGAGCCCCGCGCCTGCGCGGGGCTTTTTCATTGGGCGCAGATGATTCTCGGCGGATGATGGAAGGAGACCTATGGCTCGGGCCGACAAAGCAGCCGATATCGCAGAGATCGCGGAGAACTTCCGTACCTCTACTGCGGCAGTGCTGACCGAGTACCGCGGCCTCACCGTGGCGCAGCTTAAGACGCTGCGTCGATCACTTGGTGAGACGTCGAACTACGCCGTTGTGAAGAACACGCTGACCAAGATCGCAGCCAAGGAAGCTGGTGTTGAGGGCCTCGATGGCCTACTCGCCGGTCCTAGTGCGATTGCCTTTATCAAGGGCGACCCGGTCGTGGCCGCCAAGGGCCTGCGTGACTTCGCCAAGGCAAACCCGCTGTTGGTGATCAAGGGCGGCTACATGGACGGCAAGATGCTGTCCGCAGCCGAGATCGCCAAGCTTGCGGATCTAGAGTCTCGCGAGGTACTCCTCGCGAAGCTGGCTGGCGCCATGAAGGCGTCGCTGTCCCAGGCAGCGGCACTCTTCCAGGCACCGCTTGCGCAGGCGGCTCGCACTATCGAGGCGCTGCGTGTCAAGGCCGAGGTCGACCCCTCGGTTATCGGTGGTGCAGGCGCAGCAGCGCCGGCCGCCGCGGCTGCACCGGCAGAGGTTGCCCCAGTGGAAGAAGCCCCCGCGGCTGACGACACCGTGGCCGCTGATGAGGCTGAGGCAACCGTCGCCGACACCACGCCAGAAGCTGACTCCGACGTGCCCGAGGGCGCCGAGGTCGAGGTTGCTGACGAGGTTGCAGAACTGTCAACGCAACCATCTGACACTGACAGCAACATTGAGGCTTCCGTTGACGCGGTGGCCGACGACAGTGCAGACGGCGAGAACACCGAGGGCTGACGCCCCACTCACCCACCCGAGATGGACGCCTCGGCCCCCGGCCGTACGCGACACACCTAATGAAAGGACCGCCGATCATGGCGAAGCTCAGCAGCACAGAGCTCCTTGATGCATTCAAGGAGATGACCCTGATCGAGCTCTCTGAGTTCGTGAAGCAGTTCGAGGAGACCTTCGACGTCACCGCAGCAGCACCCATGGCCATGGCCATGGCAGCACCGGCTGGCGGCGGCGCCGCCGAGGAGGTCGAGGAGAAGAACGACTTCGACGTTATCCTTGAAGCAGCAGGCGAGAAGAAGATCCAGGTAATCAAGGAGGTGCGTACCCTTACGAACCTGGGCCTTAAGGAGGCCAAGGACCTCGTCGAGGCCGCACCGAAGCCGGTTCTGGAGAAGGTCAACAAGGAGACTGCAGACAAGGCCAAGGAGACCCTCGAGGCCGCCGGCGCCACGGTGTCGGTCAAGTAGTTCCGCTAGTCGACCAGTTCGTCGCTGCTCGCCCTTGTGGCTAGCAGCCCACGTCAGGGGCGGTATCCCAGTTGGGGTACCGCCCTTGTGGTGTTGCGCGGGCGGGCCTGGCACATTTCCAGGCCCCGCATCACGACCCCAGAACGACCCGAGACGCTGCCATCACCCAGATGGCGCACATGTTCACCCAATCGTTGTGACTAATAGCGCATTCGGTGCTTGACGCCCGCCGCGTGGAGGGTTCACCATCGGGTAGTAAGTGCAATCACCTGCTAGACCCCGGGCGCTACCGGCCCGTGGGACGAGGTTCGACCCTTGTACGCCGCCCCGCCCGCTGTCGAGTGTGGGTCGCAAATGGGTCAGGACGAGGTCCCATGATGAGCGGTACCGATCCGGGTTCGACAGCGGCGTGCCCGTCGGGTATGCTGCCGCTTTGCGCTGCCTTTCTGACACCCTCCCAATTGGACAGGGCGAGTTCGGCATGCGCTCTCGAAGGTCCGCGAGCCCTCGGAAGGACGCCTCTTGGCCGCCGCGCGTAAGTCAGCCGTTACTACCCCCGCCCCTGGACCCCTCAGGGTTTCATTCGCCAAGATTCGGGAGCCTCTTGAGGTTCCCGACTTACTTGCCTTGCAGACGGAGTCATTTGACTGGCTCCTAGGTAACTCGAAGTGGAGAGACCGCCTCAGCGCGGATCTCGAGTCCGCTCGAACCGACGTGCCTGTTACGTCGGGTCTTGAGGACATCTTCGAAGAGATCTCCCCGATCGAGGACTTCAGTGGCTCCATGTCGCTGTCGTTCCGCGATCACCGGTTTGAGCCGCCGAAGTACACGGTCGAGCAGTGCCGCGACAAGGACTTCACCTACGCCGCACCGCTGTTCGTCACCGCTGAGTTCATGAACAACGAGACCGGTGAGATCAAGTCCCAGACCGTCTTCATGGGTGATTTCCCGCTCATGACCGACAAGGGCACGTTCATCATCAACGGCACCGAGCGTGTCGTGGTGTCGCAGTTGGTCCGTTCGCCCGGCGTGTACTTCGAGCGCAACATGGACAAGACCACCGACAAGGACGTCTTCGTCGCCAAGATCATCCCGTCACGCGGTGCGTGGCTGGAATTCGAGATCGACAAGAAGGACATCGTCGGAGTTCGCGTCGACCGTAAGCGCAAGCAGCCGGTGACCGTGCTGCTGAAGGCGCTCGGGATGAACGCCGAGGAGATCCGAGAGCGCTTCGGTTCGTACGAGTCCATGGTGATGACCCTCGAAAAGGATGGCATCGGCGACCAGGACGAGGCACTCAAGGACATCTATCGCAAGCTGCGACCAGGCGAACCCCCCACCACGGAGGCCGGCCAGTCACTGCTCGATAACTTCTACTTCAACCCCAAGCGCTATGACTTGGCGAAGGTTGGTCGCTACAAGATCAACAAGAAGCTCGGCAGTTCCCTCCCGCTCACGCAGAGCACGATCACGGTCGACGACATCGTCTCGACGATCGAGTACATCGTGCGTCTGCACGCTGGCGAGACCGAGTTCACCTCGCCCACCGGCGCCACAGTGCGGGTTGAGACCGATGACATCGATCACTTCGGTAATCGTCGTCTGCGCAGCGTCGGCGAGCTCATCCAAAACCAGATCCGTACGGGTCTGTCTCGGATGGAGCGCGTTGTGCGCGAGCGGATGACTACCCAGGACGTCGAGGCCATCACGCCGCAGACCCTGATCAACATCCGGCCCGTCGTTGCCTCCATCAAGGAGTTCTTCGGCACCAGCCAGCTGTCGCAGTTCATGGACCAGACCAACCCGCTTGCGGGCCTGACCCACAAGCGTCGACTTTCGGCGCTGGGCCCTGGTGGTCTGTCACGTGAACGTGCCGGCTTCGAGGTCCGCGACGTTCACCCGTCGCACTACGGCCGCATGTGCCCGATTGAGACCCCCGAGGGTCCCAACATCGGTCTGATCGGTTCGCTGTCCTCGTTCGCACGTATCAACGCGTTCGGCTTTGTCGAGACTCCCTACCGCAAGGTGGTGGCTGGCCGGGTTACCGACCAGATCGACTACGTAACCGCTGATGAAGAGGATCTGCACGTCATTGCCCAGGCGAACTCGCCTCTGGATGACGACGGAACCTTCAGTGAGCCCCGCGTACTCGTTCGCACCAAGGGTGGCGAGGTCGACTACGTCCCCGGCACCGGCGTCGACTACATGGACGTCTCACCGCGTCAGATGGTGTCGGTCGCAACCGCGATGATCCCGTTCCTCGAGCACGACGATGCCAACCGCGCCCTCATGGGTTCGAACATGCAGCGTCAGTCCGTGCCGCTCCTGCGTAGCGAAGCTCCGCTGGTCGGCACTGGCATGGAGTACCGCGCCGCAACCGACGCAGGCGATGTCATCATCGCTGAGTCTGCTGGTGTGATCTCTGAGGTCTCGGCTGATCTGATCACGGTGGCCCAAGACGACGGCGAATACCGCACGTACCGCGTGCAGAAGTTCCGCCGCTCGAACCAGGGCACGAGCTTTAACCAGCGCCCGTTCGTTACTGAAGGTCAGCGAGTCGAAGCCGGTCAGGTACTGGCCGATGGCCCCTGCACCGACAACGGCGAGATGGCACTTGGTCGTAACCTCCTCGTGGCATTCATGCCTTGGGAAGGTCACAACTACGAGGACGCGATCATCTTGTCGCAGCGTCTCGTGCAAGACGACGTGCTCTCCTCGATTCATATCGAGGAGCACGAGGTCGACGCGCGCGACACCAAGCTCGGCCCTGAGGAGATCACCCGGGACATCCCGAACGTCTCCGAAGAGGTGCTTGCAGACCTAGACGAGCGCGGGATCATCCGCATCGGCGCCGACGTCGTCACTGGCGACATCCTGGTCGGGAAGGTCACGCCCAAGGGCGAGACCGAACTGACTCCGGAAGAGCGCTTGCTGCGCGCAATCTTCGGTGAGAAGGCGCGCGAAGTGCGCGACACCTCGCTCAAGGTTCCGCACGGTGAGTCGGGCAAGGTCATCGCAGTTCGCGTCTTCGATCGTGATGAGGGCGACGAGTTGCCGCCTGGTGTCAACCGCCTCGTGCGCGTGTACATCGCGCAGAAGCGCAAGATCACCAATGGCGACAAGCTTGCTGGCCGTCACGGCAACAAGGGAGTCATCTCCAAGATCCTCCCCGTTGAGGACATGCCATTCCTTGAGGACGGCACTCCCGTTGACATCGTGCTCAACCCGCTCGGTGTACCTGGCCGGATGAACGTCGGGCAGGTACTCGAGACTCACCTTGGTTGGGTCGCGAAGACTGGCTGGAAGGTCGAGGGCACACCGTCTTGGGCTGAGCTCTTGCCGGCTGCAGCTCACGCTGCGCCTCCAGGCACCAACGTCGCCACTCCGGTGTTCGACGGTGCTCGCGAGGACGAGATCACCGGGCTGCTTTCCTCAACCATTCTCACCCCCGACGGTGTTCGGCTCGTGGGTGGCGATGGAAAGGCGCGCTTGATCGATGGGCGTTCCGGTGAGCCGTTCCCCGAGCCGGTTTCGGTCGGGTACGTCTACATCCTTAAGTTGCTCCACCTAGTCGATGACAAGATCCACGCTCGTTCGACTGGTCCCTACTCGATGATCACGCAGCAGCCACTGGGCGGTAAAGCTCAGTTCGGCGGCCAGCGATTCGGCGAGATGGAGGTGTGGGCACTCGAAGCGTATGGAGCTGCCTATGCACTTCAGGAGCTGCTCACCATCAAGTCCGACGATGTTCTTGGCCGCGTCAAGGTTTACGAGGCCATCGTCAAGGGCGAGAACATTCCAGAGCCTGGTATCCCTGAGTCCTTCAAGGTGCTCGTGAAGGAGATGCAGTCGCTGTGCCTCAACGTTGAGGTGCTGTCCCGCGATGGCAACCTGATCGAAATGCGTGACACCGAGGACGATGTGTATCGCGCGGCCGAAGAACTGGGAATCGACCTGTCGCGGCGTGAGCCGAGCAGCGTCGAAGAGGTCTGACAGAACGCGGCGGCCGGCGCAGTACGCGCCGGTCCCGCCTCTCAAGGACAGTACGAGCCCAACCCACATGTGAGGACTGATAGACGTGCTCGACGTCAACTTCTTCGACGAACTTCGCATCGGCCTAGCCACGGCGGATGACATCCGTACGTGGTCGCACGGTGAGGTAAAGAAGCCAGAGACCATTAACTACCGCACGCTCAAGCCCGAGAAGGACGGACTCTTCTGCGAGAAGATCTTCGGCCCGACTCGCGACTGGGAGTGCTACTGCGGCAAGTACAAGCGCGTGCGCTTCAAGGGCATCATCTGCGAACGCTGTGGTGTCGAGGTCACGCGTGCCAAGGTGCGTCGTGAGCGGATGGGCCACATCGAACTCGCGGCCCCCGTCACGCACATCTGGTACTTCAAGGGTGTGCCTAGCCGCTTGGGTTACCTGCTCGACCTCGCGCCGAAGGACCTCGAGAAGGTCATCTACTTCGCCGCGTACATGATCACCTCAGTCGACCTCGATAAGCGTCACGAGGATCTGCCCTCACTTGAGAGCAAGCTCTCAGTAGAGAAGCAGCAGCTTGTGAACCGTCGCGATGACGAGGTCAACAAGCGTGCCACCAAGCTCGAGACCGATGTCGCCGAGCTTGAGGCAGAGGGCGCCAAGAGCGACCAGAAGCGCAAGGTCAAGGAATCGGCAGAGCGCGAGATGGCCCAGATCCGTCGTCGTGCCGATGCCGAGATCGATCGCCTCGACCGTGTCTTCGATCGCTTCAAGAGCCTGAAGGTACAAGACCTCGAAGGCGACGAGATGCTCTACCGCGAGATGCGTGACCGCTACGGTCGCTACTTCTCCGGTGGCATGGGTGCCGCTGCAATTCAGAAGCGTCTTGAGACCTTCGACCTCGAGGCCGAGTCCGAGAACCTGCGCGAGATCGTGCGCTCAGGCAAGGGTCAGAAGAAGACTCGCGCACTCAAGCGTCTCAAGGTTGTCACCGCATTCCTGCAGACCAGCAACTCCCCCATGGGCATGGTGCTCGACTGCGTGCCGGTGATTCCGCCGGACCTGCGTCCGATGGTTCAGCTTGATGGTGGCCGTTTCGCGACGTCCGACCTCAACGACCTGTACCGCCGCGTCATCAACCGCAACAACCGCCTCAAGCGACTGCTCGATCTTGGTGCTCCCGAGATCATCGTGAACAACGAGAAGCGCATGCTGCAAGAGGCTGTCGACGCACTGTTCGACAACGGTCGTCGTGGTCGTCCGGTCACCGGTCCAGGAAACCGCCCGCTCAAGTCGCTCTCAGACATGCTCAAGGGCAAGCAGGGTCGGTTCCGTCAGAACCTGCTCGGCAAGCGCGTTGACTACTCGGGCCGTTCGGTCATCGTGGTCGGCCCGCAGCTCAAGCTGCACCAGTGCGGTCTGCCTAAGCAGATGGCACTTGAGCTGTTCAAGCCATTCGTCATGAAGCGGCTGGTCGATCTCAACCACGCCCAGAACATCAAGTCAGCCAAGCGCATGGTCGAGCGTTCGCGCGCGGTCGTGTGGGACGTGCTTGAAGAGGTAATCGCCGAGCACCCAGTGCTGCTCAACCGCGCACCTACCCTGCACCGTTTGGGTATCCAGGCGTTCGAGCCACAGCTCATCGAAGGTAAGGCCATTCAGATTCACCCGCTCGTCTGCGCTGCGTTCAACGCAGACTTCGACGGTGACCAGATGGCTGTGCACCTGCCGCTGTCTGCTGAGGCTCAGGCTGAAGCCCGCATCTTGATGCTCTCGAGTAACAACATCCTTTCGCCCGCGCACGGTCGACCAATTACGTCGCCGTCGCAGGACATGGTGTTGGGCATCAACTTCCTCACCTCCGATCGCACTGATCTTGCTGGTGAAGGACGTGCGTTCTCCTCGGTGTCCGAGGCCCTCATGGCCTTCGATGCCAAGGCGATCATGGTCGCGAGCAAGATCAAGCTGCGTTGCGTCGATGTCATGCCGCCGCTCGGCTGGGAAGTTCCGGACGGCTGGGCCGTGGGTGATGCCTTCATCTTGGACACCACCCTTGGGCGCGCGCTGTTCAACGAGACCCTGCCGATCGACTATCCGTTCGTGAACACCGAGGTCGACAAGAAGGTCCTCGGTGGAATCGTCAACGACCTCGCCGAGCGTTACGCGAAGGTGCAGGTAGCTGCCACCCTCGACGCGCTCAAGGAGGCTGGCTTCTACTGGGCCACCCGTTCCGGTGTCACGATTTCGATCGAGGACGTCGTTACGCCGCCCAAGAAGGCGCAGTTGCTGGCCGAGGCCGAGGCGCGTGCAGAGAAGGTTCAGACCCAGTTCGAGCGTGGTCTGATCACCGACTCCGAGCGTCGTCAGGAACTCATCGAGATCTGGACCCGTGCCACCGACGAGGTCGCTGACGCCATGCGTGAGCACTTCCCGAGGCATAACCCAGTCTTCATGATGGTCAACTCCGGTGCCCGTGGTAACTGGATGCAGGTTCGTCAGATCGCAGGTATGCGTGGTCTCGTGGCTAACCCCAAGGGCGAGATCATCCCGCGGCCGATCAAGTCCAACTTCCGCGAGGGTCTGTCGGTGCTCGAGTACTTCATCTCGACCCACGGTGCTCGTAAGGGTCTTGCTGACACCGCACTTCGTACCGCCGACTCCGGCTACCTCACGCGTCGTCTCGTCGACGTATCGCAGGACGTCATCATTCGGGAGACCGACTGTGGCACTGACCGAGGTCTTGCCAACACCATCGGAGTCATCGGCTCCGACGGTAAGGCTCGTCGTCACGACGAAGTTGAGTCGACTGCTGCCTCACGTGTCCTGTCCGAGGACATCATCGTCGGCGGTCGCACGATCGCGAGCGCTGGCCAGGAACTTGGCCTGCTCGTCATCGACGATATCGTCGCTGAAGGTGTCCTCGAGGTGAAGACCCGTTCGGTGCTCACTTGCGAGAGCAAGGTAGGCACCTGTGCAACCTGCTACGGCCGTTCGCTGGCTACCGGCAAGTTGGTCGATGTCGGAGAGGCGATCGGTATCGTCGCGGCGCAGTCGATCGGTGAGCCTGGAACCCAGCTCACCATGCGCACCTTCCACACCGGTGGTGTGGCTGGTGAGGACATCACGCACGGTCTGCCGCGTGTGGTCGAGCTCTTCGAGGCCCGCACCCCCAAGGGTGTAGCTCCGATCAGCGAAGCCGCGGGGCGCTTCCGTATCGACGACACCGATAAGACTCGCAAGCTCGTCGTCGTTCCTGATGACGGGTCCGAAGAGATTGCCTACCCGATCTCCAAGCGTGCTCGTCTTCTCGTGGCAGACGGGGATCACGTCGAGGTTGGCCAGCAGTTGGTGCAGGGCGCGGTCGATCCCAAGCAGGTTCTGCGCATCCTTGGCCAGCGCGCGGTGCAGTTGCACCTCGTCGCAGAGGTCCAGGACGTGTACCGCTCGCAGGGTGTGTCGATTCATGACAAGCACATCGAGGTCATCGTCCGTCAGATGCTCAAGCGAGTCACCATCATCGAAGGTGGCGACACTGAGTTCCTGCCAGGCGAGCTCATCGAACGCGGGTTGTTCGAAGCCGAGAACCGTCGGGTCGTATCGGAGAATGGCACGCCATCGGCGGGTCGCCCCGAACTCATGGGTATCACCAAGGCGTCACTTGCAACCGAGTCATGGTTGTCAGCCGCTTCGTTCCAGGAGACCACTCGCGTACTGACGGATGCGGCGATCCACGCCAAGTCCGACCCGCTGCTTGGTCTGAAGGAAAACGTGATCCTGGGCAAGCTCATCCCGGCAGGTACGGGCATGCCGCGCTACCGCAACATCAAGGTCGAGCCCACCGAGGAAGCCAAGGCCGCGATGTACGCATCGCTGTCGGCTTACGACGATTTGGACTACGGCACGTTCGGTTCGGGCGGCGGTCAGGCAATCCCGCTCGAGGAGTACGACTTCGGCGGTTACACGAGTTAGTCGCAACATCGCGCGAAGGGGAGGGAACCAGCCGGTTCCCTCCCCTTCGTCGTTGCGCGGCCGTGTCTTGGCGACTTCGATATCGGGGCGGCCCAGCTACGGCTTGCTGGCAAGTCGTCCTAGTTCGACATGCGCTCGCCGTTGGGCTGGCAGGCTAGGGGCATGAGTGAACCACCGATCGACCCAGTAGCACCCTCAGCGCCCGACGACAGCGCCGCGGCCCCGGCGGGCCCTTATCCCGCTGCGCCACCGGCTGTGCCACCTCCTGCCGCCCCGTTGGGTGCGTCGGGAGCGCAGGCAGATGTGCCGCCGGCCTTCGACCCACCACCGCAAGCGCCGGTGCCACCGCTCGCACCACCGCTCGCACCACCGCTTGCACCACCGCTTGCACCACCGCTTGCACCGCCGCTTGCACCACCGCCGCCAGCTAGTTACCCGCCGCCCCCAGGCGCGGCTCAAGTCGGCGGTGTGCCCATGGGTTACGCGGCACCTCCGATGCTTCCTAAGACCAGCAGTAACGCGGTGATTGCACTGGTGTTGGCGATCGCCTCGTTCTTCATCTGCCCTGTCGTACCAGCGATTGTGGCGTTGGTCATGGCATCGACAGCTCAGCGCGAGATCTCGGTCTCCGGTGGCTGGGTTACGGGTGGGGGACTGGTGACTGCCGCTCGTTGGATTGCCTGGATCAACATCGCAATTGGCGTTCTGGTTGTAATTTTCTTTGCCATTGCATTAATCGCCTCGACCACCGCTTCGCACTAGTCCCGGCCCAAACCCGGCGTGTCGCAGGCTCAATTTGTGCTCGAACTGGCATGGTTCGCCACATCCGGTGGGGTTCCGCGTCCCAGGATATGGGCGGTTCACCACCCTCGTTTTGACCCAGAGCGTGCAGCCTGGGTATCGTCTACCCCTGTGCCTGGGCCTGCCCGGGTGCCTGCGCGTGTTCGAGTCCGTTATCGGATATCTCGTCGCGCACCGACTCCACATCGGAATGTCGACCGAGCCCCCCGGGCAAGGTGCGACACGCCCGAGCGCGGGGGTCGAGGCATCCGGAGAGATCCACACTGCAAGTTCCAGCGTTAACGAGCCAGACCGCAACGAACACGGAGATGTGAGTGCCCACGATCCAGCAGCTGGTCCGCAAGGGCCGGCAGGACAAGGTCTCGAAGAACAAGACGCCCGCGCTTAAGGGCAGTCCTCAGCGCCGCGGCGTATGCACGCGCGTCTACACGACCACGCCCAAGAAGCCGAACTCGGCTCTGCGCAAGGTCGCGCGCGTTCGTCTCACCAGTGGCATGGAGGTCACCGCCTACATCCCCGGTGTTGGCCACAACCTGCAGGAGCACTCAATCGTGCTCGTGCGTGGTGGCCGTGTGAAAGACCTTCCCGGTGTTCGCTACAAGATCATTCGCGGTGCACTCGACACGCAAGGCGTGAAGAACCGCAAGCAGTCACGCAGCCGTTACGGCGCGAAGAAGGAGAAGAGCAGCTAATGCCTCGCAAAGGCCCCGCTCCGAAGCGCCCCATCGTCGTCGACCCGGTTTATGGGTCGCAGCTGGTCACTCAGCTGATCAACAAGGTTCTCCTTGATGGCAAGAAGTCAACCGCAGAGCGCATCGTCTACGGCGCACTCGAAGGCTGCCGCGAGAAGACCGGTACTGACCCCGTCCTCACGCTCAAGCGTGCGATGGACAACATCAAGCCAACCCTTGAGGTTCGCAGTCGCCGCGTTGGTGGCGCGACCTACCAGGTGCCCGTTGAGGTTCGTCCCGGCCGCAGTACCACCCTGGCGCTGCGCTGGCTCGTTACCTACTCACGTCAGCGTCGAGAGAAGACCATGACTGAGCGACTCACCAACGAACTCCTCGACGCAAGCAATGGTCTTGGTGCCGCGGTCAAGCGTCGCGAGGACATGCACAAGATGGCTGAGTCGAACAAGGCCTTCGCGCACTACCGCTGGTAACCAAGCTTTCTTCCCCTGCTAGTTCTATCCATCTGGATTCGGAGTATTGATCGTGTCGACCGACACCGCACTCGACCTCGCACATGTCCGCAACATCGGGATCATGGCGCACATCGACGCGGGCAAAACCACGACAACCGAGCGCATCTTGTTCTACACCGGTATCAACTACAAGATCGGTGAAGTTCACGACGGCGCAGCCACCATGGACTGGATGGAGCAGGAGCAGGAGCGCGGCATCACGATCACGTCGGCTGCCACAACCTGCAACTGGAACGACACTCAGATCAACATCATCGACACTCCTGGACACGTTGACTTCACCGTTGAGGTTGAGCGCTCGCTGCGCGTCCTCGACGGTGCCGTCGCTGTCTTTGACGGTGTTGCCGGTGTCGAACCGCAGTCCGAGACCGTCTGGCGTCAGGCCGACCGGTACGACGTGCCGCGCATCTGCTTTGTGAACAAGCTCGACCGAACCGGCGCCGACTTCTACATGTGCGTCGACATGATCAAGGATCGCCTCAACGCCACGGCGCTGGTGCTGCAGATCCCGATCGGCACCGAGGGCGACTTCCACGGTCTTGTCGATCTAGTTCGGATGAAGGCCCTGATCTGGCCAGAAGACACCCAAAAGGGCGAGGACTACAGCGTCGAAGACATCCCGGCTTCACACCTTGAGGCTGCCCAGGTATGGCGCGAAACGCTGATCGAAACCATCGTCGAGGCCGACGACGCGATGATGGAGAAGTACCTCGAAGGCATTGAGCCAACGGTTGAGGAATTGAACGCAGCGATTCGTCGCGCCACCGTGGCCAGCAAGCTCACCCCGGTGCTCACCGGTTCGGCGTTCAAGAACAAGGGCGTCCAGCCGATGCTCGACGCGGTCGTCCTGTACCTGCCTTCACCGCTAGACGTGCGCGCGATCGAAGGCCGCAAGGTCGGCGACAGCGATGTCGTAGTAGAACGCTTCCCGCGTGAAAACGAGCCTTTCTCGGCGCTGGCTTTCAAGATCATGACCGACCCGCACTTGGGCAAGCTGACCTACATCCGCGTTTACTCGGGTGTGCTCGAGTCCGGCACCTCGGTGCTCAACTCGGTTAAGGGTCGCAAGGAGCGCATCGGCAAGATCTACCGCATGCACGCCAACAAGCGCGAAGAAATCGCTCGCGTTGGCGCAGGCGACATTGTTGCTGTGATGGGTCTGAAGGACACCACCACCGGTGAGACGCTTTGCGATGAGAAGAACCCAGTTGTCCTGGAGTCGATGAACTTCCCAGCGCCGGTCATTCACGTGGCGATTGAGCCCAAGACCAAGAGCGACCAGGAGAAGTTGGGTACTGCTATCCAGCGCCTCTCCGATGAGGACCCCACCTTCCAGGTGCGCACCGACGAAGAGACCGGCCAGACCATCATTGCGGGTATGGGTGAACTGCACCTCGAGGTGCTCGTTGACCGTATGCGTCGCGAATTCAAGGTCGAGGCCAACGTTGGTAAGCCCCAGGTTGCCTACCGCGAGACCATCACCAAGAAGATCGACCGCGTCGACTACACCCACAAGAAGCAGACCGGTGGTTCAGGTCAGTTCGCCAAGGTGCAGATCGGTATCGCCCCGTCAGAGGGCGTCGAGGTTGAGGGTGGTTACGAATTCGTCAACGCCGTCAGTGGTGGTCGAATCCCGCGTGAGTACATCCCGTCGGTTGACGCCGGTTGCCAGGAAGCCATGCAGAACGGTGTTCTCGCCGGCTACCCGATGGTTGATATCACCGTCACCCTCAAGGACGGCGCCTACCACGACGTCGACTCCTCAGAACTTGCCTTCAAGATCGCCGGTTCGATGGCGTTCAAGGAGGCAGCGCGCATGGCTGGTCCCGTGCTGCTCGAGCCAATGATGTCCGTCGAGGTCACCACCCCCGAGGACTTCATGGGCGAGGTCATCGGTGACCTTAACTCTCGTCGTGGCCAGATTCAGGCCATGGAAGAGCGTTCCGGTGCACGCATTGTTCGCTCTCTCGTCCCGCTATCGGAGATGTTCGGCTACGTCGGCGATCTTCGGAGCAAGACTCAGGGACGAGCAAGTTACTCCATGCAGTTCGACTCGTACGCACAGGTTCCCGCAAATGTGGCAACCGAGATCATCGCGAAGGCGAAGGGCGAATAGCCCTTCGACAAGCACCGGGGTGATCGATCGCATCGCGTGAGAGAACCCAACTGCTCCACCAGCTCCACCAGTACTACCTGACCCAGATCCGATTCACCCTGGACCTACGTCGTACGGCGTAACCATCCACAGTCCACAGGAGGACACCGTGGCGAAAGCGAAGTTCGAGCGCACCAAGCCGCACGTCAACATCGGCACCATTGGTCACATCGACCACGGGAAGACGACGCTGACAGCGGCGATTACCAAGGTGCTGCATGACGCTTTCCCGGACGTGAACCCGTTCACGCCGTTTGACCAGATCGACAAGGCGCCGGAAGAGCGTCAGCGCGGTATCACCATCTCCATCGCGCACGTCGAGTACCAGACCGAAGCGCGCCACTATGCGCACGTCGACTGCCCTGGTCACGCTGACTACATCAAGAACATGATCACTGGCGCAGCCCAGATGGACGGTGCGATCCTCGTGGTCGCAGCGACCGATGGTCCGATGCCGCAGACCAAGGAGCACGTGCTCCTGGCCCGCCAGGTCGGTGTGCCCTCACTGGTCGTCGCACTGAACAAGTGCGACATGGTCGACGACGAGGAGATCCTCGAGCTCGTTGAGCTCGAGGTTCGCGAGCTGCTCTCGGCATACGAGTACGACGGCGATAACATCCCCGTCGTTCGCGTTGCTGCGGCTCCGGCACTCAACGGCGACGCCAAGTGGGGCGCGACGATCATCGAGCTCATGGCTGCGGTTGACGTTGCAATCCCGACCCCCGAGCGCGATGTCGAGAAGCCCTTCCTCATGCCAGTCGAGGATGTCTTCACGATCACCGGTCGTGGCACGGTCGTCACCGGTCGTATCGAGCGTGGCATCGTCAAGGTCAACGAGGAAATCGAGATCGTCGGCATTCGCCCCACGACCACGAAGACCACCGTCACCGGCGTCGAGATGTTCCGCAAGCTGCTCGATGAGGGCCAGGCCGGCGAAAACGTGGGTCTGCTTCTTCGTGGCACCAAGCGCGATGACGTTGAGCGTGGACAGGTTCTGTGCAAGCCGGGCACGGTTACTCCCCACACGGAGTTCGACGCCAACGTGTACATCCTGTCGAAGGACGAGGGCGGACGGCACACGCCGTTCTTCAACAACTACCGCCCCCAGTTCTACTTCCGCACCACCGACGTCACCGGCGTTGTCACGTTGCCCGAGGGCACCGAGATGGTCATGCCTGGTGACAACACCGAAATGAAGGTCGACCTCATCCAGCCCATCGCGATGGAAGACGGTCTCCGTTTCGCCATCCGCGAGGGTGGTCGCACCGTCGGTGCGGGTCGCGTCGTCAAGATCATCAAGTAACACCTGCACTGACGCACTAAACCTGGGTCATCGCGGCCGGGTCTGTCTTGACAGGCTCGGCCGCGGAACCCGACTAAGGGCGCTTACCGCGTCTTACTCAGCGGCACACGAACGATAAGGACACAAGCCACCATGGCGGGACAGAAGATCCGCATCAGGCTCAAGGCCTACGACCACGAGATCATCGACAGCTCGGCGCGCAAGATCGTCGAAACGGTGATTCGGACGGGCGCTCAGGTTGCAGGCCCGGTGCCGCTGCCGACTGAGAAGAACGTCTATTGCGTTATCCGCTCGCCGCACAAGTACAAGGACAGCCGCGAGCACTTCGAGATGCGTACGCACAAGCGTCTCATCGACATTCTCGACCCCACGCCCAAGACTGTTGATTCGCTGATGCGTCTTGACCTTCCGGCTGGTGTCGACATCGAGATCAAGCTCTGAGGACCGCATCCACCATGAGCACCAACTACACGGGAATCCTGGGCGAGAAGCTCGGCATGACCCAGGTCTGGGACGAGAACAATCGGGTCGTCCCCGTCACTGTCGTCAAGGCCGGACCTTGCATCGTTACCCAGGTCAAGACCCCTGAGCGCGACGGGTACGCCTCCGTCCAGATCGCCTTCGGTGCGATCGACCCACGCAAGGTGAACAAGCCCGCTTCGGGTCACTTCGCCGCCGCCGGTGTGACTCCGCGTCGCCACCTGGTCGAACTCCGCACGTCCAGCGCCTCCGAGTACACGCTCGGTCAGGAGTTGGCGGTCGACACGTTCGAGGTCGGTCAGAACATCGATGTCGTCGGTACCACCAAGGGCAAGGGCTACGCCGGTGTTATGAAGCGTCACGGCTTCCACGGTGTTGGCGCCTCGCACGGTGCGCACCGCAACCACCGCAAGCCCGGCTCCATCGGTGGCTGTGCCACTCCGGGTCGAGTCTTCAAGGGCATGCGCATGGCTGGCCGCATGGGTAATGCGCGTCAGACCGTGCAGAACCTCACCATCCACTCCATCGACGCCGAGAACGGCCTGCTGCTCATCCGCGGCGCCATCCCCGGCCCTAAGGGCGGCCTCGTGCTCGTCCGTACGTCAGCGAAGGTGGGCTGAACATGTCTGACTCAGTAGACACGCTCGAAACCACCACGGTAGACATCCGCACCCCGGATGGCTCGGTTGACGGTTCGGTCGACCTGCCCGGTCACATCTTCGGGGTTCAGGTCAACGTTCCCCTCATCCACCAGGTCGTCGTAGCGCAGCTTGCTGCCGCCCGCCAAGGCACGCACTCGACCAAGGACCGCGGCGAAGTCCGCGGTGGTGGCAAGAAGCCGTACAAGCAGAAGGGCACCGGCCGCGCCCGTCAGGGTTCGATCCGTGCACCTCAGTTCACCGGCGGTGGCGTAGTCCACGGGCCGAGCCCGCGCGACTACTCGCAGCGCACTCCCAAGAAGATGAAGGCTGCGGCACTTCGTGGGGCACTTTCCGATCGCGCTCGTAATGGTCGCGTACATGTGCTGAGCAGTCTGGTTTCGGGCGACTCGCCCTCGACCAAGGCAGCTATTTCAGCGTTGGCCGCAATCAGCGACCGCCGCAATCTGCTCGTCGTGGTCGAACGTGACGACAACGTCTCGTGGCTCTCGCTGCGCAACGTTCCCCGCGTACACCTGATCGCACCCGACCAGCTCAACACCTACGACGTGTTGGTCAGCGATGACGTCATCTTCACGAGTAACTCCCTCGCGGCGTTCCTCGCTGGCCCGTCAACGGGCAAGGGTGCCAAGGCTGTCGCGACCGAGTCTGAGGCGATGGAGGATGTCCTGTGAGAATCGCTGACCCGCGTGACATCTTGCTCGCGCCCGTGATCTCCGAGAAGAGCTACGGCCTTCTCGACCAGAACAAGTACACGTTCATCGTGTCGCCAGATGCCAACAAGACCCAGATCAAGATCGCGGTCGAGCAGGTATTTGGGGTACGCGTCACTGGCGTGAACACCAGCAACCGACAGGGCAAGCGCATGCGCACGCGGACCGGCTTTGGTAAGCGAGCCGACACCAAGCGCGCAATTGTCAGCCTCGCTGACGGCGACCGCATCGACATCTTCGGTGGCCCGGTCTCCTGACCGGGTAATCGAAGCGACGAGGAAGAGAAACCCCATGGGTATCCGTAAGTACAAGCCGACTACGCCGGGCCGTCGTGGCTCCAGCGTTGCCGACTTCGTCGAGATCACGCGCTCGCAGCCGGAGAAGTCCCTTGTCCGTCCGCTCCCCAAGAAGGGCGGCCGGAACAACACCGGGCGTATCACCACCCGACACCAGGGTGGCGGACACAAGCGCGCCTACCGCATCATTGACTTCCGTCGTGCTGACAAGGACGGCGTGCCCGCGAAGGTCGCTCACATCGAGTACGACCCCAACCGCACGGCACGTATCGCCCTGCTGCACTACGCAGATGGCGAGAAGCGCTACATCGTCGCGCCGAACAAGCTCAAGCAGGGCGACTCGATCGAGACCGGACCTTCGGCTGACATCAAGCCCGGCAACAACTTGCCTTTGCGCAACATCCCCGTCGGTACGGTCATCCACGGCGTTGAATTGCGACCAGGCGGCGGGGCCAAGATCGCCCGTTCCGCCGGTGTCAGCATCCAGCTCGTGGCCAAGGACGGACCGTATGCACAGCTGCGTTTGCCCTCCGGTGAGATCCGCAACGTCGATGTGCGCTGTCGCGCAACCATCGGCGAGGTAGGTAACGCCGAGCAGAGCAACATCAACTGGGGTAAGGCCGGCCGTATGCGCTGGAAGGGCAAGCGCCCAACCGTCCGCGGTGTCGCCATGAACCCGGTCGACCACCCGCATGGTGGTGGTGAGGGTAAGACCTCTGGTGGACGCCACCCGGTTAACCCGAACGGAAAGCCCGAAGGTCGTACTCGCAAGGCCAACAAGGCCAGCGATAAGTTCATCGTCCGCCGCCGTAAGACCGGCAAGAAGCGCTAAGGGAACCCACCATGCCTCGCAGCCTGAAAAAGGGCCCTTTCATCGACGGCCACCTTGCCAAGAAGGTCGACGATCAGAACGCCAAGGGCACGCACAACGTGATCAAGACCTGGTCGCGCCGCTCGATGATCGTGCCCGACATGCTCGGTCACACGATCGCGGTGCACGACGGCCGCAAGCACATCCCGGTCTTCGTGACCGAGAACATGATCGGTCACAAGCTCGGCGAGTTCGCGCCGACTCGTACCTTCCGTGGACACGTGAAGGACGACCGCAAGGCGAAGCGTCGCTAACAGCGATGTCGAGCTACCGAGTACGACCCCGTAGGACTCAACCGTGAGTACGACGACCAGCAAGGGGATAGCGATGGAAGCCAGGGCCCAGGCACGCTACGTGCGTGTCACGCCCATGAAGGCACGCCGCGTGATCGATCTGATCCGTGGGCTGCCGGCAGCAGAGGCGCAGGCAATCCTGCACTTCGCGCCGCAGGCCGCAAGCGAGCCAGTGGGCAAGGTGCTTGACAGCGCGATCGCCAACGCGACCAACAACCTAGGTCTCGATCGCGACACCTTGGTCGTTCGCGAGGCATACGTCGACGAAGGTCCGACGTTGAAGCGCTTCCGTCCGCGTGCTCAAGGTCGTGCTTACCGCATTCGCAAGCGCACCAGTCACATCACCGTCGTCGTCGAGTCGGTTACCGCCGCCTCGACGCGGAAGAAGGGGTGACCCCGCCGTGGGCCAGAAGATCAACCCGTACGGCTTCCGTCTGGGCATCACCACCGACTACAAGTCGCGTTGGTTTGCCGACTCGTCCAAGACGGGTCAGCGTTACCGCGACTACGTCCAGGAGGATGTCAAGATCCGCAACCTCATGAACAAGGGCATGGAGCGCGCCGGCATCAGCAAGGTGGAGATCGAGCGCACCCGTGAGCGGGTTCGCGTCGACATTCACACTGCCCGCCCCGGCATCGTGATCGGCCGTCGTGGTGCTGAGGCTGACCGCATTCGCGGTGACCTCGAAAAGCTCACGGGCAAGCAGGTTCAACTCAACATTCTCGAGGTCAAGAACCCCGAGATCGACGCCCAGTTGGTGGCGCAAGGTGTTGCTGAGCAGCTGTCGAGCCGCGTCTCGTTCCGTCGCGCCATGCGCAAGTCCATGCAGTCCGCGCTCAAGGGTGGTGCTAAGGGCATCCGGATCCAGGTCTCGGGTCGTCTGGGCGGTGCTGAAATGAGCCGTACCGAGTTCTACCGTGAAGGTCGAGTTCCGCTGCACACACTGCGCGCGAACATCGACTACGGCTTCTATGAGGCGCGTACCACGTTCGGTCGCATCGGTGTGAAGGTCTGGATCTACAAGGGTGAGGTAAGCCAGTCGCGCACCGAGCGCGAAGCGGTTGCCGCAGCCGAGCGTCTTGGCGCACCTCGCCGTGGCGAGCGACCGGCTCGACCGGCTGGTCGTCGCGCTGAAGGTGGTCCGGAAAGCAGTGGCTCTGACTTTGTAGCCGAGGCTCCTGTAGTCGAAGCCGCACCGCCGGTTGAGACTGTTGGAACGGAGGCCTGAGCCATGCTTATTCCTCGTCGCGTTAAGCACCGCAAGCAGCACCACCCCAATCGCCACGGAGCAGCTAAGGGCGGCACCGAGGTCACGTGGGGCGAGTGGGGCTTGCAGGCGCTTGAACCCGCCTACGTCACCAACCGTCAAATCGAATCCGCACGTATTGCCATCACCCGCCACATTCGTCGTGGTGGCAAGGTCTGGATCACGATTTACCCCGACCGTCCCATCACCAAGAAGCCAGCCGAAACCCGTATGGGTAGCGGTAAGGGTTCGCCCGAATGGTGGGTGGCCAACGTCAAGCCCGGACGCGTGATGTTCGAGCTGGCATATCCCAACGAGACGGTTGCTCGTGAGGCACTCACTCGTGCCATGCACAAACTTCCGATGAAGTGCCGGATCATCCGGCGCGAGGCAGGTGTTAGCTGATGGCTACCGGTACTAACCCCACTGAGCTTCGGGGCTTCGGCGATGAGGAACTCATCGAGAAGTTGCGCGAGGCGAAGGCAGAACTGTTCAACCTGCGTTTCCAGGCGGCCACCGGCCAGCTTGAGAGCCACGGTCGACTTCGCGCCGTCCGTACGGACATCGCGCGTATCTACACGATCATGCGCGAGCGCGAGCTCGGGATTACCCCGGTTGGTGCCGCATGACGGAGAGCAGCGAGATGAGCGAGAACACTACAGCGACCGATGCACATGGCGGCCGCGGCTTCCGTAAGGTCCGCGAAGGCTATGTCGTCAGCAACAAGATGGATAAGACCGTCGTCGTTGCAGTCGAAGACCGATTCAAGCACCCGCTGTACGGCAAGGTCGTGCGTCGCACGAGCAAGCTGCACGCGCACGATGAGGCCAATGCGGCCGGCGTCGGTGACAAGGTGCTGCTGATGGAGACCCGGCCGCTCTCGGCCACCAAGCGTTGGCGCATCGTCGAAATCCTCGAACGAGCCAAGTAGTCCATGGGTGATACCGCACAAACGGTGTCACCTACCAGCCGAGTTTTGGTCGCCACGCACGTAGGCCCCTAGACTCACTAGGTCCGGCGCTTGCGTCGGGCCGCACACACCATAAGTTCCGCCAGGCTCGGCCCGCCGAGAACCGGCGCGACAACAGGAGACACGAAGTGATCCAGCAGGAGTCGCGACTGCGCGTCGCCGACAACACCGGTGCCAAGGAAATCTTGTGCATCCGCGTTCTCGGTGGCTCAGGTCGGCGCTACGCAGGTATTGGCGACGTCATCGTCGCCACCGTCAAGGACGCGATCCCCGGTGGCAACGTCAAGAAGGGCGACGTCGTCAAGGCCGTCATCGTGCGCACCAAGAAGGAACGCCGACGCCCAGATGGGTCGTACATTCGATTCGACGAGAACGCAGCGGTCATCCTCAAGGGTGATGGCGAGCCTCGTGGAACTCGAATCTTCGGCCCAGTGGGTCGCGAACTGCGTGAGAAGCGCTTCATGAAAATCATCTCCCTTGCCCCGGAGGTGCTCTAAACATGGCCAGCTTGAACATCAAGAAGGGTGACCACGTCCAGGTCATCACCGGTAAGGACAAGGGCGTCACTGGCAAGGTCATCGAGGTTCTCCCCGAGGCCGAGAAGGTCATTGTCGAAGGCGTCAACCGCATCAAGAAGCACACGAAGATCGGCCAGTCAGTTCGTGGTGCCAAGACCGGCGGCATCATCACGACTGAGGCCCCGATCCATGTGTCGAACGTGATGCTCATTGACCCTTCGGACAACCGGCCGACCCGCGTGGGTTACCGCCGCGAGACCGTGACCAAGAACCGCACTGACGGCACTTCATACGAGACCACTCGCAGCGTGCGCGTCTCCAAGCGCACCGGTAAGGACATCTGATGACCGCCACCGAGACTGAGACCGCAACCGAGACTGAGACGGCCGCCGTGACTGAGAAGTCGGTACCTCGCCTCAAGACCCGGTACCGCGAGGAAATCCTCCCCGCGATGCTTGAGGAATTCAGCTTCGCCAACGTGATGCAGGTTCCCGGCCTCACCAAGATCGTCGTGAACATGGGTGTGGGTGAAGCCGCCCGCGATTCCAAGCTCATCGAGGGTGCCATCCGCGACCTCACCGCGATCACCGGTCAAAAGCCACAGGTCACCAAGGCTCGTAAGTCGATCGCCCAGTTCAAGTTGCGTGAAGGTATGCCCATCGGCTGCCACGTCACGCTTCGCGGCGACCGCATGTGGGAGTTCCTTGACCGGCTGCTGTCGGTTGCTCTCCCGCGTATCCGTGACTTCCGTGGCCTGTCGGGCAAGCAGTTCGATGGTCGCGGCAACTACACCTTCGGTCTCAACGAGCAGTCCATGTTCCACGAGATTGATCAGGACGCTATTGACCGCGTCCGCGGAATGGACATCACGGTGGTCACCACCGCGTCCACCGACGACGAGGGCCGTGCGCTCCTAAAGCACCTCGGCTTTCCCTTCAAGGAGATCTGACCGTGGCCAAGACAGCCCTTAAGAACAAGGCACTCAAGAAGCCGAAGTTCGCCGTACGCGGCTACACCCGATGCAACCGTTGCGGCCGTCCGCACTCGGTCTACCGCAAGTTCGGTCTGTGCCGAATTTGCCTTCGCGAGATGGCGCACGCCGGCGAACTGCCCGGTATCACCAAGAGCAGCTGGTAAAACCCGACGTCGCAGGTCCGGCACGAGGTACGAGTCGGAAACCACGGTGAGAGAGGCCCTTCGGCCATGACGATGACTGACCCGATCGCAGACATGCTTACGCGTCTGCGCAACGCCAATTCGGCGTACCACGACTCAGTGGCGATGCCCCACTCGAAGATCAAGGCGGGAATCGCTGAGATCCTCAAGCAAGAGGGCTACATCGCAAGCTGGCGCGTGGAAGATGCAGAGGTAGGCAAGACGCTCACGCTCGACCTTAAGTTTGGTCCGAGTCGCGAACGCTCCCTCGCGGGTGTGCGCCGAGTGTCAAAGCCCGGTCTGCGGGTGTACGCGAAGAGCACCTCGTTGCCCCGAGTTCTCGGCGGCCTTGGTGTAGCGATCATCTCGACTTCGTCGGGACTTTTGACTGATAAGCAGGCCCACAAGAAAGGCGTAGGTGGGGAAGTCCTCGCCTACGTCTGGTAACGGGAAGGAGAGCCCAGCATGTCGCGCATTGGACGTATGCCCATCTCCATACCGTCGGGCGTCACCGTCGATATCGAAGGGTCGACCGTCATGGTCAAGGGCCCCAAGGGAGAGTTGACCCTCGCGGTCGCCGACCCCATCGTGGTGAGCAAGGCCGAAGACGGCACCCTTGAGGTGACTCGCCCCAACGACGAACGCATGTCGCGTTCGCTTCACGGGCTTACACGAACCCTGGTATCGAACATGGTGGTCGGCGTTACCGACGGCTACCAGAAGAACCTCGAGATCAGCGGTACTGGTTACCGTGTCGCCCTCAAGGACGACACACTTGAGTTCGCACTGGGCTTTAGCCACCCAGTCATCATTCCTGCTCCGGCGGGTATCACCTTCGCGGTGGAGACCCCCACGAAGTTCTCTGTCGCTGGCATCGACAAGCAGCAGGTCGGCGAAGTTGCCGCGAAGCTGCGCAAGTTGCGCAAGCCCGACCCGTACAAGGGCAAGGGTGTGCGTTACGCCGGCGAGGTCATCCGCCGCAAGGCCGGAAAGGCAGGCAAGTAAGCCATGGCTATCGTCGTCAAACTTGGTTCGGGTAACAAGAAAGCGGTTGCGCGTAAGCGTCGCCACACCCGGGTCCGCAAGAAGGTCAGCGGCACTGCGGTTCGTCCGCGTCTTGTCGTGAGCCGCTCGACTCGTCACCTGTTCGTTCAGGTCGTCGATGACACACTCGGTAAGACTCTTGCGTCTGCGTCGACCATGGAGCCCGATCTTCGCGGCTTCGAGGGTGACAAGAGCGCCAAGGCCAAGAAGGTCGGCGAGATCCTCGCTGCCCGTGCCAAGTCCGCTGGTGTCGATTCGGTCGTCTTTGACCGTGCTGGCAACAAGTACCACGGTCGCGTCGCGGCCCTGGCAGATGGCGCCCGCGAGGGTGGCCTCGCGTTCTGACGCGATCGACGAGAAACGAAGGAAGAGGTTAGTCATGGCTGCAGGTCAGCGCCGCGAAGGCGGCGCCGGCGGCAACGAGCGGGGAAGTCGCGATCGTCGCGACGGCAAGGCCCCCGTGGCGGAGAAGTCGGCATTTCTCGAGCGCGTCGTCACCATCAACCGTGTTTCCAAGGTCGTCAAGGGTGGCCGTCGCTTCAGCTTCACCGCCCTCGTCGTCGTTGGTGATGGAAACGGCACGGTCGGTGTCGGATATGGGAAGGCCAAGGAGGTGCCCGCGGCAATCGCCAAGGGTGTCGAAGAGGCCAAGAAGAACTTCTTCAAGGTTCCCCGTATCCAGGGCACGATTCCCCACCCCATCACAGGTGAGGCCGCTGCTGGTGTCGTCATGCTTCGTCCGGCATCGCCCGGTACCGGCGTTATTGCCGGTGGCCCGGTGCGCGCCGTCCTGGAGTGCGCCGGTATCCACGACGTGCTGAGCAAGTCGCTGGGTTCTGACAACGCCATCAACGTCGTACACGCGACCGTTGCGGCGCTCAAGGGCCTCGAGCGTCCCGAAGAGGTTGCGGCTCGCCGTGGCCTCCCGCTGGAGCACGTAGCCCCCGCTGCATTGTTGCGCGCACGCGCCGCTGGAATGGGTGCGTGATGACTCGTCTGAAGGTCACCCAGACCCGATCCGAGATCGGTGGCAAGCAGAATCAGCGAGACACCCTGCGAAGCCTCGGGCTCAAGCGCATCGGTCACGTCGTTATTAAGGAAGATCGTCCCGAGTTTCGCGGCATGGTCAACACTGTCGCGCACTTGGTGAGCGTCGAGGAGGTCGACTGATATGACACTCAAGGTTCATCACCTGCGCCCCGCGCCTGGTGCCAAGACTGCCAAGACCCGCGTAGGTCGTGGTGAGGCCAGCAAGGGTAAGACCGCTGGTCGCGGTACTAAGGGTACGAAGGCTCGCTATCAGGTACCGGTCGCTTTCGAGGGTGGGCAGATGCCCATGCACATGCGGCTGCCTAAGCTCAAGGGTTTCACCAACCCGTTCCGTGTCGAGTACCAGGTCGTCAACGTCGCTGCGCTCGCCGCTCTCTTCCCTGAGGGTGGCGTCATCAGTGTCGATGACCTAGTCGAAGCCGGAGCGGTTCGCCGGAACGAATTGGTCAAGGTTCTGGGTAACGGTGACATCACTGTTGCCGTGCAGATCAGCGCCCATAAGTTCTCAGATGCCGCGAAGTCCAAGATCACTGCTGCCGGTGGATCGGTCACCGAGCTCGGCTGAGATTACGCTGTGCTACATCGAAGGGCGTTCCACTACGTCGTCTGAGCGACGTCGGGGGACGCCTTTCGCATACTGACTGTTAGGCTCAGCCATCGCGGTCCCGAATCCGGGCACCGTGAGTTACGGGCACCATTGCCGTGACAATCACTGTCGTCACCGGGTACCACTGGGTGCCCACCGGGAGGGACTGTGCTTTCCGCGTTCGCGTCGGCGTTCCGCACGCCGGACCTGCGCAACAAGCTGTTGTTCACCCTGGGCATCGTGGGGCTTTTCCGCCTCGGCTCGGTCGTGCCCACCCCGGGTGTCGACTACCAGGCGATCCAGCGTTGCATCTCGCTCGTACAGGACAACTCGGTCTACGGACTGATCAACCTGTTCAGTGGTGGGGCACTGTTGCAGTTGTCGGTGTTTGCGCTCGGAATCATGCCGTACATCACGGCGAGCATCATTATTCAGTTGCTCACCGTGGTTATCCCGCGGCTCGAGACGCTGCGCGCTGAGGGTCAGTCTGGCCAAGCCCAACTGACCCAATACACGCGTTACCTCACGGTTGGCCTTGCAATCTTGCAGTCCACCGGCATCATCGCTTTGGCGCGGGTGCCAGGTCGACTCTTCCAGGGCTGCAACGCACAACTCGTACCCGACCAAGGCTTGATGCAGCTCCTCACCATGATCATGGTGATGACCTCGGGCACCGCAGTCATCATGTGGCTCGGCGAACTGATCACCGACCGCGGGGTCGGCAACGGTATGTCGCTGCTGATCTTCACCTCCATCATCGCAACCTTCCCCGGTCAGCTCTGGCAGATCGGCACCATCAACGGCCCGTTCACGCTCGCGCTCGTCACGGTGGTCGGCTTTGGCACGATCGCGGCAGTGGTCTATGTCGAGCAGGCTCAGCGGCGCATTCCGGTGCAGTACGCGAAGCGCATGGTCGGGCGTCGCATGTACGGCGGCACGTCCACCTACATTCCGCTCAAGGTCAACATGGCCGGTGTTATCCCCGTCATCTTCGCGTCGTCGCTGCTGTACGTACCGCAGTTGCTGATCCAGTTGTCGGGCAGCACGAATGGTTTCGCTCAGTGGATCCAGCAGAACTTCACCCGTGGCACTGAGCCGCTCTACCTGCTCACCTACTTCCTGTTGATCGTCTTCTTCACCTACTTCTACGTTGCGATCACTTTCAACCCAGTTGAGGTCGCCGACAACATGAAGCAGTTCGGTGGCTTCGTGCCCGGTATCCGTGCGGGTAAGCCCACCGCTGAGTACCTCGACTACGTGCTCACTCGTATCACCCTTCCGGGCGCGCTTTATCTGGCGACTATCGCGATCATTCCGTTCATCGCCTTTGCCTTCCTCGGGGTTGGTCAGCGCTTCCTGTTCGGCGGCACCAGCCTGCTGATCATGGTGGGTGTCGGTCTTGACACCGTGAAGCAGATTGAGTCGCAACTTCAGCAGCGCAACTACGAGGGCTTCCTGCGCTGATGCGACTATTGCTGATGGGCCCGCCTGGCGCGGGCAAAGGGACTCAGGCGGCATTGCTTGCTGGCCACCTTGGCGTGCCGCACATCAGTACTGGTGACATCTTCCGCGCCAATGTGGCAGGTGGCTCGCCACTTGGCCTGGAAGCTAAGCGTTATATGGACGCCGGCGACTACGTCCCCGATTCGGTCACGAATGACATGGTGCGCGATCGCCTAACCCAGACTGATGCTCAGGCGGGTTTCCTGCTGGACGGCTATCCACGAACTCTGGCGCAGGTCGACGAACTCGACTCGATGCTGGGCCGCAATGGTCAAGCGTTGGACCGAGTTATCGAGCTCACGGTTGATGTCGATGAGGTCGTGGGTCGCTTGCTCAAGCGATCTGCCGAGCAAGGCCGCAGCGACGACACCGAGGACGTTGTGCGCAGGCGACTCGAGGTTTACGGCGAGCAGACGGCCCCGCTCACGGCGGTATACGACGCCAAGGGGTTGCTCGTGCGGATCGACGGTATGGGTGAGGTCGCCGATGTGACCGCCCGCCTTCTTGCTGCTCTCGACGACTGACTCGGCATGTTTCGGCGCAAGGACCGCATCGAGATCAAAACTCCCGATCAGATCGCAGTGATGCGGCGGGCTGGGCTAGTCGTGGCGAACACCTTGGAAGCACTGCGCGAGGCCGTCGCGCCGGGGGTCACGACCGCCGACCTTGACGCCATCTCGCGCGAATCCATTCGCAGCTTCGGGGCGACCCCATCCTTCCTTGGCTATCACGGGTACCCGGCGACTATCTGTACCTCCGTGAACGCCGAGGTCGTGCACGGGATCCCCGGGGATTACCGACTCCGCGAAGGTGACCAAGTGTCCATCGACTGCGGCGCCATCGTCGAAGGCTGGCACGGTGATGCCGCGATCACGGTCGCGGTTGGCGAGGTGACGCCCGCTGATGCTGAACTCTCACGAGTCACTGAGGAGGCGCTGTGGGCCGGGCTTGCTCGCGCACTTGCCGGTGGAACGTTGGACGATATTGGCCAGGCGGTCGAGTCTTCGGTGCGGGACCAACCGGGCGGTGCAAACTACGGCATCGTCGAGGAGTACGTAGGCCATGGCATCGGTACGTCGATGCACATGGAGCCCAACGTCCCGAACTACCACGTCCCGGGGAAGAGCCTGGCGCTCGTGGTGGGGATGGCGTTGGCCATTGAACCCATGGTGTGTGCCGGTAGCCGTGCCGTGCGCACGCTGGATGACGAGTGGACCGTCGTGACAATTGACGGTGGCCGCGCGGCGCATTGGGAGCACACGGTAGCCCTCACCAACGAAGGCCCCTGGGTGCTCACAGCACTTGATGGCGGTGCGGCGCGCTTCGCCGCTGCAGGTGTCGCAAGCCCAGCATCTCGTCGATAGTAAGTAGACCGTTGGGCACGCGGGTCCTTGACCTGCGTAAATGCCAGGAATGTCAGGCAATAGCCGATAGGGTCACCAGCCGATTAACGCCCAGGGCCGGTTCTCACGTAGACTTCCTATTCGGCTCATTGAGTCGCAGATCGGCGTGCCCAAGCACCGTTCCCTCACGGGTATCCGGTGTCGGGTCGTGGCTGCGAGACCTTGGACCAACGCAATGCAAGTCGAACCGGATGAGACGCGAGGATATGCCCAAGAAAGACGGTGCCATCGAGCTCGAAGGCACAATCACAGAGTCGCTCCCGAACGCCATGTTCAGGGTCGAACTCGACAATGGGCACAAGGTGCTCGCACACATCAGCGGCAAAATGCGGATGCACTACATCCGGATTCTGCCCGACGACCGGGTTGTTGTAGAGCTTTCGCCCTACGACCTCACCCGCGGCCGGATCGTCTACCGCTACAAGTAAGGCGCAAGTCAGTTCGTCAGCACTGCATGTCCACTAACGAAAAGCACGGGCGCTAGCGCCCAGAGCACGAGCCCGTGGAGAGACCGATGAAGGTAAATCCCAGCGTCAAGAAGATCTGTGACAAGTGCAAGGTGATCCGCCGTCATGGTCGGGTCATGGTTATCTGCGAGAACCCCCGCCACAAGCAACGGCAGGGCTGATCGACGTCGATCACAGGCTCAGGTCTGCGGTCGACGGTGATCATCAGCAAGCGGTGCCCGACCCCCGCGCAGCATCACGTGCCGCGTGCGGGACGCCACCCCCGGCCCGAAGGCTGGGGACCCACCTGGGTGGTGGGACCGGTACCGCTTTAGAGACCTTCGGACGAAACGAAAGCGAGAACACCCGATGGCACGTCTCGTCGGTGTAGACCTACCCCGCGATAAGCGGCTCGAGGTCGCACTCACGTACATTTTTGGTATCGGTAAGACCCGAGCAGCACAGACGCTAGAGGCCACGGGCGTTAGCCCGGACGTCCGCGTCAAGGATCTCAGTGATGACGATCTGATCAAGCTGCGCGACTTCCTCGAGGCCAACTACAAGACCGAAGGTGACCTCCGCCGTGAGGTTGCCGCCGACATCCGTCGCAAGGTCGAGATCGGCTGCTACCAAGGTATCCGCCACCGTCGTGGCCTGCCCGTCCGCGGCCAGCGCACGCACACCAATGCGCGTACCCGCAAGGGTCCCAAGAAGACCGTGGCTGGCAAGAAGAAGGCCAAGAAGTAGTAGTCCGACGGTCCTGCGGAGCACCCGTTCCGCGACCGAAGGGCCGATGACCTCAAGCAGAACGGATTGTTAATGCCTCCCAAGAGCCGTACGGCTGCGGGCGCCAAGAAGGTGCGCCGCAAGGAGAAGAAGAATGTTGCGCACGGTCACGCGCACATCAAGAGCACGTTCAACAACACCATCGTCTCGATCACAGATCCCTCGGGCGCTGTCATCGCATGGGCGTCCTCGGGTCAGGTCGGCTTCAAGGGCTCGCGTAAGAGCACGCCCTTCGCCGCGCAGTTGGCTGCTGAGGCCGCTGCACGTCGGGCCATGGAACATGGCATGAAGAAGGTCGACGTCTTCGTTAAGGGCCCGGGTTCGGGTCGAGAGACCGCCATCCGGTCGCTGCAGGCAGCCGGACTTGAGGTCGGAACGATCCAGGACGTTACTCCGAGCCCGCACAACGGCTGCCGCCCTCCCAAGCGCCGTCGCGTCTGATCCCGAGAGAGAGTTATTCATCATGGCCCGTTACACCGGGGCAGACTGCAAGCGCTGCCGCCGCGAGAAGACCAAGTTGTTCCTCAAGGGTTCCAAGTGCGATGGGCCCAAGTGCCCTATGGAGAGCCGTCCCTACCCGCCCGGCCAGCACGGCCGCGGTCGTACCAAGGACAGCGAGTACCTGTTGCAGAAGCGCGAGAAGCAGAAGTGCGCGCGCATCTACGGCGTGCTGGAGAAGCAGTTCCGTGGTTACTACGAGGAGGCCCAGCGCAAGCAGGGCAAGACCGGTGAGAACCTGCTGCGCATCCTGGAGACCCGCCTCGACAACGTCGTGTACCGCGCCGGCTTTGCCAAGAGCCGCGACATGGCACGCCAGTTCGTGCGTCACGGTCACATCACCGTCAACGGTAAGAAGGTCGACATCCCGTCGTTCCGAGTGTCGCCAAGCGACATCGTTGAGGTGCGCGTCGCGAGTCGTGAGATGACGCCGTTTGTCATCGCACATGCCGAACTCGGCGAGCGTGCAGTGCCGGCGTGGCTCGAGGTCATTCCCTCGCGCATGCGGATCCTGGTTCACTCCCTGCCTGAGCGGTCGGTCATCGACACGCAGGTGCAGGAACAGCTGATCGTTGAGCTCTACTCGAAGTGATGTGAGTGGCTGTCTTGGGCGCTATGCCCAAGATGGCACCCTCACCTCGAATACCTGCACCACCCCCGTTCGTGCTTAGCCCATAACACCCATCTAAGGCGTCAAATAGCGGACGTCACGGAAGGACCACGCACATGCTGATCGCCCAAAGGCCAACTCTCGCCGAAGAGCCAGTCTCCGAGTACCGCTCACGTTTCATCATGGAGCCACTCGAGCCAGGCTTTGGATACACCCTTGGTAACTCCGTTCGTCGAACGTTGCTCTCCTCGATCCCTGGCGCTGCTGTCACGAGCATCCGGATCGATGGCGTGCTGCACGAATTCACCACGGTTCCCGGTGTCAAGGAAGATGTCACCGAGATCATCCTGAACATCAAGCAGTTGGTGGTTTCGTCCGAGCACGATGAGCCCGTCGTGATGTACCTGCGCAAGCAGGGCCCAGGCGCGGTCACGGCTGCCGACATTGCCCCGCCGGCTGGGGTCGAGGTCCACAATCCGGGCCTACACCTGGCCACGTTGAACGATAAGGGCAAGATCGAGATCGAGTTCGTAGTTGAGCGTGGTCGTGGTTACGTCTCTGCCACCCAGAACAAGCAGCCAGGCCAGGAAATCGGTCGTATCCCCGTTGACTCGATCTACTCCCCGGTGCTCAAGGTCACGTACAAGGTCGAGGCAACACGTGTCGAGCAGCGCACTGACTTCGATCGCCTGGTCATCGACGTTGAGACCAAGTCCTCGATGGCTCCCCGCGATGCCATCGCTTCGGCAGGTAAGACCCTGGTCGAATTGTTTGGTCTCGCGCGCGAGCTCAACTTTGACGCCGAGGGCATCGACATCGGCCCGTCACCCGCGGACGCCTTTGTCGCCGAGCAGCTCTCGACCCCGATCGAGTCACTTGACCTGACCGTGCGTTCATACAACTGCCTCAAGCGCGAGGGCATCCACACCGTGGGTGAACTCATCGGTCGCAGCGAGGCTGACTTGCTCGACATTCGTAACTTCGGCTCCAAGTCGATCGACGAGGTTAAGGCCAAGCTCGTCACCCTCGGACTGGCGCTCAAGGACAGCCCGCCCGGGTTCGACCCGACCAGCGTTGTGTCGTTCTACGACGACGACGACGATGACGACCAGGGATTTGCCGAGGACGAGCAGCTCTAACGAGCCGCCCGCCCATCGGATCCCCATCACCAGGAGACTTACATGCCTACGCCCACAAAGGGTCCCCGCCTCGGCGGCGGTCCGGCGCACGAGCGGCTCATGCTCGCGAACCTTGCGACCGCGCTGTTCGAGCACGGCAAGATCACGACCACCGAGGCCAAGGCCAAGCGCCTTCGTCCGTTGGCCGAACGCCTCATCACCTTGGCGAAGCGTGGTGACTTGCACGCCCGTCGCCGGGTGCTTGCCGTCATCCGTGACAAGGGTGTGGTGCACGAGTTGTTCACCGAGATTGGTCCGCGCTACGAGACTCGTCCCGGCGGCTATACCCGAATCTCCAAGCTTGGCCCCCGCAAGGGCGACGCTGCCCCCATGGCAGTGATCGAACTCGTTGAGGCGCTGCCTGAGGCAGTTGTGGCTGAGGCCACCGCTGCCGCCAAGCGTGCAGCCAAGGAGAAGGCAACTGCTGCCGCCGCCGCTGCTGCCGCTGCCGCGGTTGCTGAGGATGTAGCCGAGGACGCCAGTGACGAGGTTGCCGAAGAGGTTGCAGCTGAAGAGGTTGCCGAAGAGGTTGCAGCCGAAG
>Ga0194035_1000061_pt1 | contig 64744 bp, 61 predicted proteins | sample JunL2320m_MetaG_FD_148680 | JGI IMG/M metagenome (GOLD analysis project Ga0194035, IMG submission 148680) | Anoxic zone freshwater microbial communities from boreal shield lake in IISD Experimental Lakes Area, Ontario, Canada - Jun2016-L239-20m | ecosystem: Environmental > Aquatic > Freshwater >...
AAGACGGCTGGTTTCATTCTGGGGACTTGGGGACTCTCAATGAGTTGGGTGAGCTCACCTACATCGCCAGGCTCAAGGACATCATCCGTGTCGGTGGTGAAAACTTGGCCCCTGTGGAGGTCGAGCAAGTCCTGCGCGACTGCTCAGGACTCTCTCAAGTTTGTGTCTTGGCCCTTCCCGATGAGAGATTGGATGAGGTGGTAAGTGCGGTGATTGTGGGCGCGGATCCACATCAGGATTGGTCTGAGGTGGTTGGGAAAATGCGCCAACGATTGGCAGGCTTTAAAGTGCCCAAAAGCATCTACTTGACCGATGCCTTGCCCATCACAGCCACCAATCGCGTGCAAAAAGATGTTTTAAGATCTCAGATTCAAAAGAACCTCCTTCACCGAGTCGTTTAAAGAGGCAAGAAGCCCTATGAAATTATGGAACGTGCAGACCCTTGATTTGGGTCAAGTTGAATTGAACCGACGTCGCATGATTGCCAATGCCTCGGGCAATGGTGTGGTGCGCGTTCCGGTTCAAGGTTGGCTGTTGAGCAACGCAAGTCAAAAAGTGCTGATCGATACGGGCTTTAGAAGCCCCGATGTCCTTCAAAAGCTTGGCGACAGTGCCAACGGCATAGCGACCCAAAGCAACCGCGTCAGCGAGCAGTTGAAATGCCTAGGAGTAGAGATGCGAGATATCGACTTCATCTTGCACACGCACTTGCATTTGGACCACGCGGGACAAACCGATCTTTTTCCCATGAGCACGGTGGTGGTGGTCAATCGGCGCGAGTTGGAATATGCGGTGAGTGGCTTATCCGGGCCCTCTTATCCAGCGCAAGATATCAAACACCTGATTGATCGCTTGCATACACCACAGGCCTTGCAACTCTTGGACTTGGAGCGCACCCACTCTGAGGAGATTTTGCCAGGGATAGTCTGTACGCCAGCCGGTGGTCACACCGAAGGCTCGATGCTCATTCATGTGCAGACCGAACAAGGCATGGCTGTTTTTTGCGGTGACTTGGTGTACAGCGTCTTTTTTCAGTTGCTCTCAAAGACCATGCTTCGCTCAGACCCAGTGGTCTCTGCCAATTTTGTGGTGTCTAGAAGAGATGAAAAAGCCGCCATCAAGCGCTTGCTGCAAAGTTACCCCAAATTCACTCTCTATCCAAGCCACGATCTGCCTGTGGAGATTGAATCAGGACGGGTCATCCCAAGCTCCTTTAAGGGAGACGAATGCGGGCCCAATGGATGCTGGTGCACATTCATTGAAACCATGGGATACGCAGAACAGCCCACAAAGGAGCGGTCATGAAAATTTGGTACCAAAGCGCGAGCGCCTATCGATTTGAAAGCGTTTGGGACGAATACGGCAACACACTTCAAGAGCAGTGTAGAAACATCGCAAGCCCTGGTGTCGAAGTGCATGTGACTGGCATCCCAGTGATGGTGAGAGACATTGAGAACTGGCGGCATTTGCAATATTTTCAGAACATTCAAACTCTCAAAAATATGAAAATTGCGCAGCAACAAGGCTTTGATGCCTTTGTGATCGGATGCACCTTGGATGTGGGACTTTTTGAAGGACGTGCAATGCTTGACATGCCCGTCATTGGCATCAGCGAATCTGCCTATCACTTGGCCATGCAGTTGGGTAGGAAATTCGCTATTGTGACCAGCTCATCGGCGTTTCCAGAGGTTTATGCAGAGCAAGTCACCCGCTATGGAGTAGCTGCCCGGCACATCGACAGGCCCTATATTTTAAATGCGTCAGAGGAAGAGATTGCGAGGGCTTTGTTGGATCCGGCCCCAATGATTGCAAGGTTCAAGGAACAAGCTCAAAAGGCCATCGATGATGGCGCGTCGGTGATCATTCCCGCACCGGCCTTTTTGTCGGCCTTGGCAAGCAAGGTTGGACTGAACGAATTGAACGGAGCGGTGATCTTAGATACGGTCTCTATTGCCATTAAACAAGCTGAAATGATGGTGGCCTTGGCCAAAGTCAACATCCATCCATCAAGACAAATTGGTGTTTTTTGCAAACCCGAAACAAGTTTTGAAAGAGATTCAATGAATCGACTTGCCAGCGAATTCAACCTCAACGGTTGATTGAACAGCGCCCCTGTGCCCATTGGTCGATGCTCGATTAGGGGTATTTAAATAAAACGAAACTCACCCTAACACCCTTTTTTATCACTCTCCTTTCATTCAGCTTTGAGGTTGGCAATTCTTGCAAGTTCTTGGCCTAGCTTTTTTTTGCGTTCCAATTGAAGCACAAGATCCTCTGACGGTCCACCTGCAGGTGTGACGGCCAAGGATGGCAGTACCTTTTCAGTAAATGCTTTATCCAGTAAGAGTCCATTGACCGCCAAGTTCCATTTCTTAACAATCTCAGGCGGCAAAGCTTTGGGGCCTACCAAGGCCAACCAATTTCTAAAATCTAAATCAAAACCTTGATCTGAGAATGAAACTGCATCGCCTGCATGGATTGATCTCTGCTTGCCCGATATGACTGCAATCATTTTTAATTTGCCCTCCTTGACCATGGGTGAAACAGTTGCCGTCGAGAGATTGGTGGATTCAACTTCACCAACGATCAATGCACGCGATAAGTCTGCAGGACCTTTATACAAAATATGATTAAAACTCACTCCAGTTTTGGCCTGAATCCACTCCATGTACAAATGCATAGTTGACCCCCTTCCGCCGGAGCCCCAGGTGACTTGACCTGGCCTTGATTTGGCATAGTCGATGAACTCCTTCATGTTTTTTGCGGGCACCGAAGAATTGATCACGATGGATTGCTCCATGTCACCAATATGAATGATGGGCGTGAAATCTTGACTGTCATAAGTTAATTTCTCATAAGCCAATGGATTGATGGTCAAGATATTTCCATCAGGCAAGCAAAGCGTGTATCCATCAGGGGAAGCTTTCGCGCAGGCATCCATGGCAATGCTACCGTTGGCACCAATTTTATTTTCCACAACAATGGCTTGACCAAGATTGGGTCCCAATGCATAAGAAATTGATCGCGCCATCACATCCAGCGTTGATCCTGGTGGAAGAGGCACGATGATGCGAATAGGCTTGCTCGGATAATTCAGTTGTGCCTGTGCATAAGGAAGACTCAAAAACACCAAGCACCCATTGAGGATGATTGATACAAGGTGCATTGGGCTGAAAATTCGTTTCATAAGGTGCATTTTTATTTTCCTGAAATGAAGAAAGACTAAAGTTAGCAATGAATAAAAAAAATGGAATCTTATTTTTTTAAAACATCGTAATTTTTTTGATTAATGGCAGCAAAATACTCGCCCGCTGTAATAGGCTTGTATTTAGGAGGATTGACATCTGAGTAACAACTCTCAAAACATTCAAGACTGACATCCGATCTTGGCGCAACAAAGAAAGGGATTGAATATCGGGTTTCCCCAGTTTTATTGATGACTCTATGAGGAGCGGATCTGAATTTATCGTTTGTCCAGCGACTACATAAATCGGCATTGTTAATGAGCAAGCAATCCTTGATGACGGGAACATCAATCCACTGATTGTTCTTATTCAAAATTTCAAGCCCTGGCACATCCCCTTGCGCCAAAATGGTCAGATACCCATAGTCTGTATGAGGACCAATACCGAATTGACCATCTAGAGTCTTGTCTCTGGGTGGGTAGTGCAACAATCGAAGGTTGTAAACAGGTGGATGGAATGCATCGTGCAGATTTAGATCATTTTCGGTTAAATTTAAAGCCCTGCATTGAATTTTCAATAGATGAAATACCAATTCCTCCATGGCCTCGAAATATTCAAGCACTGTTTCCTTGAAGCCAGGAAGTCCAGAAATCCACTGATTATCAAAAATCCAGGGCTTCTTTAACAGTCGATCTGGATGATCAGAGGCATATTCCTTTCTAATATAGTAAGAAGCACTTGTGTCTGGGTGAGCGCTCTTGCCGTAAATTGATGTCCGCTGCGACTGCCCACCTTGCGGCAAGTAACCTACAACTTTATCGACGACTTTGATTTCAAGTTTATTTTCAAGAGGCAAGTCATGAAACCTCTTTGATTGTTCAAACATACGTGCTAATAAAGAGGTGTCAATATTGTGATTGGTTAAGAAATAAAAACCAAGATCCTCACTGGCACTTCTTAAGGCATTTGCTGTCTGATCAAGCGCATTGGGCTCGCCTCTTAGATAGGGTGCCAAATCAATGACGGGAACCCTTAGATCTTCATTGGTATGGAGATAAGAAATTGAATCCATGAACTTTGCTTTCTGTAGTTAAATCAACCCACCAATGGATCACCCCTTCAAACTGTACTAAGTCGAAAAATCGATCTTTACTTTTGATAAAAATTCCTTCATGTAAGAGGACTCTTCTTTTAATTTTGCCAATATATCACCCCTTGGAATATCTGTTGGTTCCAGACCATTCATGCGCAATTTTGCATTGACGGATGGGCTCATGACGATTTTTCGAATGGCATCTGAAAGCTCTGAGATTAACGCATTTGGAGTCCCTAAGGGTGCAAAAATGGTGTTCCCTGTTGGGATGGTCTCACCCTTGAGAACACTGGCTAAATTTGGCAAACCAGGCAAACTAGCAATTGTCGTTTGAGGAACAATCGCAATCCAATTCATTTTTCCCAATTGAACCATCGGTCCCGCAACTGGTAGCGTGGTAATCACCGCATCAAGGTGCCCACCAGCTGCATCGGCAATCATAGGAGGTCCTCCCTTGTATGGAACGAGGGTCATGTTCAAACCCGCATTTTTTTGCAACAATAGCGCCGCCATGTGATGCGGAGTACCAATTCCAGCCAAACCCATCCTTAAATTTGGACCTAAATCTTTGGCCTTGTTAAGGAATTGATCTAAATTTTTCACTCCCAACTGCGAACTCACACAAAGCATTAAAACCAAATCCGCCATGGAGGCGACGGGGACGAGGTCGTGCATTAAATCAACATTTTTAAGTGCAAATTGAGGCACCAAAGGATTCAAAGTCAGCTGTAAATTGCTAAAAGCACCAAATACACCAGAATCTGGGGCGGCTTTCAATACGGCATCCACTGCAAGATTGCCTGCTGCACCAGGTTTGTTCTCAATTGCCAATTGCATACCTGTGAGCGTGTTTAAGCCTTCAGTGCATGTACGGGCAATAAAGTCAGCCACACCGCCAGCGGGATACCCAACAAAAAATTTAATATTACGCCCTGCAAACTGCTGCTGAGTATTTCCAAGACTGGGTAAAGCACCCAATAAAGAGGAGCTTGAGCGAGCCAAGAATGTTCTTCTTTTCATTTTTATACCGCAACAATAGATTAAAAAAATCTCTTTGAGACTGACTTTATAAATTAACTCATTTTTATTAAATTTACACTCAGTAAAAACGATTACACAAGATGTTTGCCAAGACTAAACATCTCAAATCAAGGAGGTTTTTAGTCTGAATTTGGTAATTTTAGACTGATGAATATAGTAGTTACCCTTTAAATCCACCCACCAAGAGCACATCGCACTCAAAGATTTTGTTGAATGGTTTAAGCTTCATAATAGAAGAAAATTTAAAAGCAAACTTTGTTTTGGAGTGAATACATGAAAGTTGGATTAATTGGCCTTGGAAAAATGGGCCTTGCAATTGCACGCAGACTAAAAGACCAGGGCTTGGATTTTTTAGTTGTTTGGGATCACGATGTTGAAAAACTAAAACAATGTGAGGCAATGGGTTTCAAATTAGCCAAAAATGCCAGTGACGTTTCTAAGGATTGCGATATCGTATTGAGTATCATCAACGATGATGCTGGGGTTATAGAACTCTACACCTCAAAAGAAGGACTACTGGCAAGCAATGTTGAGGGCAAGCTATTCATTGAAATGAGCACCATTCAGCCTAAAACAGTCAGAGATTTGAGCCTAACGGTTCATTCACATGGGGCACAGATCATGGGCGCGCCACTCATGGGGACAATTGTTTCCGTAAACAACGGAACTGTTTTTATACCAATAGGTGGTAGCGCGACTGACCTAGAGAAAGCACGTCCAATACTTAGTTTATTGTCCAATCACATTAAACTGATGGGACCAATAGGCACAGGAAATGCAGCAAAACTTGTCTCAAATCTAACGATGGCAGCTTACATTCAATCCATCGCAGAGGGCCTGGCTTTAAGCGACTCAGAGGGAATTGATTTTGAAGACATGCTAGAGGTTCTAAGTCTGTCGCCAACATCTAATCCTTGGCTAAAAAACCGATCACAGTACCTAAGAGGCCTGTCAAATGATCTGACTTTAGATATTAGGAACATGAGAAAAGATGTTCTGAATGCTCTGAATGTTGGCGTGTCAAATGGCATCCCAATGGATTTAACCTCCTCTTTGGCCCTCAACTTATCAAGTGCAATTGCAAGTGGCAAAGGCAATGAAGATATTGCATATCTTCCAAAATTTTTCAGAGAGCATATGATTCAAAGCCCTTTAAAATAACTAGGGCTGTATCTTGATGTTTGATGATTTGACAACATTAAGCCATTTAGCCTTTTCACTTTTGACAAAATCTGTGAATTGCTCTGGCGTCTTACCGCCTGTCAATGAGCCTGTTGCGGAAAAAAGTTCATGAACTTCATTGCTGTTAAGTGCGTAATTGAGTGCCTTTTGAAGTATTTGAATGATATTTTGTGGAGTGCCTGCAGGCGCAAATAATCCATTCCATGCCGTTGTTTCAATACCTTGAATACCAGACTCACTTGTGGTCGGAATATCTTGTGCCATGGGAAGCCTAGTCTGACTAGCAACAGCAATGGCGCGAAGCTTTCCATTTTTAATCAAAGGACCCATCGTAGACCAAACACCAAAACCAATGTCTAAATGTCCAGCCAACAAATCTGGCAATTCAGCACCTGGTGACTTGTAGGGTACTTCTAAAATTTTAGTATCCGTTGACAATTTAACTCTTTCACCCATCAATTGAATTAATCCACCAGCTCCACCAGAACCAAAGGTTAAAACGTTTGGTTTTTGTTTGGCCAATTCAATAAATTCTTTTACTGTTTTAATTGGAACATTTGGATTGACCACCATAATTAAGGGACCTGATTCAATATCGCCAATGGCAATAAAATCATCTACCAATCTTGTGCCTTTTTCATTAAAAAAAACATCATTAAGTAAATTACTTATATTTGCATGGAAAAGTGTATAACCATCAGCAATTGTTTTAGAGGCTTCTCTTGCCCCTATTGCACCATTTGCACCAGGCTTGTTTTCAATCACAAGGTTTTGATTTAAAAATTCTGACATTTTGGGTACCACCTGGCGCATGCGAACATCAGGTGCAGATCCTGCAACAGCCGGCACAATGATCACGATGGGCTTTCTCGGGTATGCTTGTGAAAATGACTGAAAAGAAGTCAACAACATAAGAACGAAAAACAATGCTCTACATAAAATACATTTATAGGTACTTTTCATTTCCATATCCCTAACTATTTTAAAGATGAGTTACTTTACAAGGAATTTGATTTAATTCGACACAGCCATCTTTGGTAACCACAACGGTACCTCCGATGTTGACACGGTGATGGTTCAAACAAGCGTTAGGTTCAAACGCAAAAACCATTCCCTCTTGGATCGTGGCTTTTCTAACTGGAGGTGAAGGTTCACCTAAATATTGAATTCCTAAATTTAAATTTTCCATATTGACTTTAGATCTTCCTGCTAAAAAATGCGGGGAAATTGAATGAACCAAGGGCGTATAGGCCCAACATCCAGAACTTTTCAATGGCGCCTCCATTGCCAAAACCAAATCTTCAAAAGTAATTCCCGGCTTTAATGCCTTTAGGCCTTCTTCATAGGCACGCATTGCAACGAGTTCACATTTTTCGTTGGTCTTACCAATTGGATCAAAAGCAACCGTCATCTGCACTTGTACTTCTTGGTTGCCACACATTGGCATTAATTCTGTTTGGAGCAAATCACCTCTGGCAAGCACTCTTGGTTTTTCGGCTCGAGTACTCCACCTAGGCGGCCCCCATGACAGGGTCGCAGGACCAGAGTTCATGACGATCGCCGGATATCGAACTCCAATACCAAAACTTATCATTGCTTTGGTTGCTTCTGCAAAAATAACTTCTTCACCAACTCCAGGCCTTGCAATTTCAGTGATGACTTTGCAAGCGTATTCAGCAGCTTTTGCAGCATAGCGAATTTGATCCAATTCCTCTTCGCTTTTAACCAACATTAAATGGCTAAACTCTTCCGAGTAATCTTTAAATCTTAGATGAGGCAGTTCACCAACAAGTTGCATCCAAAAATTGGCAGGTATACAGCCATAAGGCTCTGTGGGAGCTTGGGAGCTTAATCCTATAACACCCACTTGAGACTGTGTGAGTCGACGTTCTTTGAACAAGTCCGCCACGGCTTTCCCGTTAGTAGCCACCCGATAGTCATTGATCCATAAAGGATGGCCTTGCTCCTCAGACCACCTAGCGCGCATCACTCGCAAATGCGCCCATGTAATTACAACCGGCTCACCCTCCATTGGAAAAAACACGCAACCTTCATTGTAGTCATCGCTTAAATAGCTCTCATACATTTCTCTGGCTCTAAACCCAGCAACTAAAAGCGCCTCCAATTGATGCTTTTTCATAAATTGCTTGACGTTAACCCATCTCCTATCGCGTTCATTGAACGTTAACTCTGGAGGAAAGCTCTGATTCAGCATTTGTTCATCTTTCTTTGGTCTTTGGGGTAATTTTTTCCAAGCAATTGCTTATTTTGCCCATCAGTCGATTTGAACCTTGGCAACTTGAACCACGCGGGCCCATTTGAGCATCTCTGCTTTGAAGAAATTTCCAAAAAATTCCGGACTGCTGCTCATTGGCTCAGCCCCCAACTGCAATAGCTTCTCGTTCACGCCTGAGTCCTTTAGGACCTCGGCCACTTCAAGGCTGAGCTGATTAACGATTTCGCGCGGGGTGCCAATTGGCGCAAATAAGCCAAACCAGGCATTGGCGTCAAAGCCAGTCACACCGACCTCATCAAGTGTGGGTACATCTGGTGCCACTCGGGAACGCTGCTTTGTACTGACTGCGAGGGCTCGCAATTTCCCTGCTTTGACCAAAGGCAAACTGGTCATGATGTTGTCAAAGGCCACATGAATTTGATTTGCCAGCAAGTCGTTCACGACAGGTGCGGCCCCTTTGTAGGGCACGTGCGTGAGTTTGATGCCCGCTGTATTGGAAAGCAATTCCGTAAAAAGGTGCGATCCCGACCCATTTCCCGCTGAGCCGTAGTTGATATCTCCAGCTTTACTGCCTGCCTTGCTTCGCGTTGCCTCCAGAAAGTCGCGCGCAGTCCTGTAGGGAGACGTTAAGTTGACCACCAAAAGAAATGGAGTTGATGAGATCATTGAAATCGCACTCAAATCTTTGAGTGGGTCATAATTCATTTTAGGATAGAGACTTGGGTTGACCGAAAGCGAAATGGTCCCAAGCAGCAGTGTATGACCATCAGGAGCGGCCTTTGCAACAACTTCTGCGCCTATATTGCCAGCGCTACCGGGCCGATTCTCTACCACCAAGGACTGGCCCATGCGCTCAGAGAGTTTCTGTCCAACGATTCGCGCAGCTACATCCGAGGCTCCTCCAGCGGGGTAACCAACAATCAGTCTGATGGGTTTTGACGGGTAGGGTGCTGGTTGCGCCAAAGTCAAAGAGGTCAAGCCTAAGGTACAAAGTGAAGTCAACAGCCCGAAGATGGCACGTTTGCTCGAAAGATACAGAATTGGTCGAACTGAGTCTGTCATTTAAGGACCTCAAACTTTTTCGTGAAAACCTGAGACCGAGCCGTCTTGATTTGGAAGCTCAGCCCAGGCTTGAAAAGGAGAAGAAGCTTGGACCTGACCTGAACGAATGAGGTCTAACCAAACACCGGCAGCGTCGTGAAAGCAATTTGCGCCGCAAGGCCATAGTGCGACGCTCATGGCCTCGGCCATTTTTACTTCTGAGACTTCATGAGCGTAACAAAGCTCTAGCGCTGCTTGAACGCCCCATTTTGACTTGCCTCCGGTCTGGGCAGACAACATTGCTAGAAAACCCCACTCAAGAGGCACCCCATCTAGTCCACCCATCAATGCCAAGCCCGCGTTGCGGTAAGCTTGGCGAGCGTTCACACGCGGAAAGTGGTTTTGCCAGTTAGCACTTGCAAATTCGTAGGTGCGTACTCCCGCGACCCAACCCGCAATTCGATATGCCGCCTCAGTCTGCGCATCCGTACCACCATGGTCGAGAAACAACTTCAAGTGATGTGCGCCCATCTCGCCAGCAAGACATAACAAAGCAAGCCAAACAAATTCCTTCTCTAAGGGAGCCAAATGTTTTTCGTCCAAAACCAGGGTTTTATAAAAGACGCGGTAGCCATCTGACACGTGCGGAAGTGCAGCAGCCATTGGGCCTTGCTGAGGGTTCACATAGCCACGCAAGGCTCGAAAAGCATTGAGACGGGCAACCACATCTTCAGCACTGGGCAGAGGCGTACCGTCAAGGCATACTCCAAGCTTATATTCCATGCGGTCACTCCTAGGGGGTTATTTAAAATTCGCCAAGTGCAAAAGGCAACTTCAATAAGTTGATGGTGTTTTATCAATCCCTCATACTTGAGCTTGTAGAAACGATTGTCAATATAAGATTATCGGATTGACACTCAAGTTCATTTTCACAGATCAATTTTAATATGAGCTAAGTTCTTTGTCATGACTTAATGTCTAAGTGGTAAAAATGAAGGCGCATAGATCAAACAAATCTTAAGCACGAAACATAAGACCAAGTGGAGAATAAATTAAACAGCAATAGTGGCTCAATCGATATAGGGATATCCATTAAAACTCTCAAAAAAAATTATATGGATTAAATGATCACCACCAAAAAACAGGAACCTCAATCCAAGCTCAAACGCTTAAAGGTTTAGCTAATGTTGAAGTTTGTACTTGAGCTCAGAAAATAAATTAACTCAAGAGAAGTGATATCTATCGTAACCCCTAGTTCATTTTTTCAATAAATCTTCTAAATTAGAATATTCAAAATTAATTCATGGGGAATAGTGTGTCGATCATCACAATGCAACAAGCAGATAACATTTTAAATGCAGTATTTCAAAAAGCAAGAGAACTTAAATTGCGACCAATTTCAGCAGTCATCGCCGAACCTGGCGCCATCGCCAAAGCGTTCAAAAAGGAAGATGGTTCAGCAATGCTGCGATATGAAATGGCAATGGGGAAAGCTTACGCTGCTTTAGCACTTGGCAGATCAACCAGCCTCATTGTGGAAAGAGCGCACGAACGCCCCTTGTTCATGAGTTTCATGTTCAACGCCTCCGAAGACAAAATATTCGCAGAAGGCGGCGGTATGCTCATCAGGGACACCAAAGGGGAAGTCATAGGCGCAATAGGTGTGACTGGTGACACGGCTCAGAATGATGAAATTTTATGTGCACACGCCATCCGAGCAGCTGGTTTGCTGACAGACATTGACGCTGATAAATTGGGCGTTGAAGTTAGGCTGACCAATATCTAGTTCAGCTTCAAATGAAAGGCATGTAGGATGGATATGCACCAATTCTTAAAGAATTCTAATTTCAAAGTTTCAACATATTTTCGATACTTTGCATATTTCACTGCATGTATCTTCGGTTTTTTCTCAAGTCTAGTAGCCTGCGCGCAGTCAAACTTTCCAAGCAAACCGGTACATTTTATCGTTCCATTCGCAGCCGGTGGTGGGGTAGACACTGCAGCAAGAATCATCGCTCAACGCTTGTCTGAGACATGGGCACAAACAGTAGTGGTTGATAACCGAGCTGGCGCCAATAGCGTCATTGGAACAGAATCCGTTGCAAAGTCAGCACCCGATGGACATACCATCTTGGCAGTTTTTGGTCCACCGTTCAATACGGTTCACCTGTTTTCCAAAAATGTCCCTTATAACGCCATCAATGACTTTACGCCGATCAGTATTGTTGCAACTGTTCCGATGGTCGTTGTCGTCCCATCCGCTTTAAATGTCAATACAACGATAGAGCTCATCGAATACGCCAAACGCAAAGGGGGACAACTGTCCTTTGGAACGTCTGGTACAGGAAGCTCACAGCAACTTGCAGGCATTTTGTTTGCGAATGCTGCAGGCATCAATTTAACCCACGTCCCCTATAAAGGCGGTTCAGCCGCACTGAACGATGTTTTAGGTGGTCATATTCCGATCGGCATACTTGCTCTTTCTAACGTCATACCCTATGTGAAGTCGGGCAAACTCAAAGCAATAGGAGTTATAGAGTCACATCGCAGTCAAACGGAGCCAGATATTCCAACCTTGGCTGAATCGGGTTTAAGTGGTTATGCGGTTCCTGATACTTGGGTTGGTTTTTTAGCGCCAGCGGGTCTTTCAAAGCAACTTTTAGATAAGATCAGTCAAGACATTTCCAACGCTGTAGAACAACCCGAAATACGCAAAAGGCTAGAAGGTGCTGGTTTTGAAGTTTCCATCAAAAATCCCGATGCATTCAAAGATGTTTTAAGTAAAAGCATTTCTTTGTATAAGCAAACCACTTTAAAAGCAGGTATTAAACCGGATTGAAAAAAACCAAGGATCAAATTTTTTAAATCTGAGTCCTTGGTCTATTGGTTTTTGATCATTCCTTGAACCTGTTCACCTTACTCTTTGGTCTTAAGAATAAGTGAAGTTTGGCGTTTGGTTTTATTGATACTATTTAGATTCTGTCAACTTCGCAGTTTCATACATTTGTAAATTTTTAGCCACTTCCGCCTTGTAATCAATTAACGATCCTGGGAACTCCTCTAAAGAAATCGTGCTACGCGCTTTTTTCATATCATCAGCCTCGATGACGTTGGCGATCGACTTGGTTAACTTGACTTTGATATTCGCAGGCGTGTTGCTCCTCACTGCAACACCGTACAAGCTTTTTAAATTCATGTGCTTGATGCCTAAGTCTTCAAACGACTTCACATTGGGAAGAAATCGGTTTTTACCACTATCCGAACTGATTCCTAGCAATTTGATTTTTGGATTGTCTTTTTGAGCAAAGGACAAACTAACGGTTGCAAAATAACCATCAATTTCACCAGACATGGCTGCTACGACGCCCTCGACACCGCCCTTATAAGGGATCAATCGGGGAGTGACATTCAGGGCTTTGCTCAAATTATTTGACAAAATCGAATACGAGGTTACCCCATTTCCCAAAACACCAAAGGTCAACTCTCCCTTCTTTGACTCTGCATAGACTTTATATTCATCGAGATTATTCACATTGATCTTGGATGGAACCACCAAAACGTAAGGTGTTTGACCCAATGGAGACAGAATCTCAAAGTCATTCATTTCATATCCGACACTGGGCGAGGCTAATTTTCCGTTGTACAGGCCGTCGACTTGAAACAACAAGGTATACCCGTCCGCTGGAGCATTTCTAACAACCAGCGCACCAATGGTGGTGCCACCACCTGGTTTATTTTCTACGATCACATTGATTTTCATCTCCTTTGCCAACTCCTGTGCAAAAGCACGGGCCAATCCGTCTGTAGAGGCGCCGGGTGGAAAGGGCACAATCACCCTGATTGGTTTACTCGGAAATACCTCTTGAGCATTGGTAAAATTTAAGAACCCAGTAAAAACCAAGCATAAGAGAAATGTCGTTTTTTTTATATTCATTAAATACAACCCTATCCTGTATTGATTCCAGTAAAAGTCTACAGATTAATTCAATAACTCACGTGATAAAACCATGCGATGAACCTCTGAAGGGCCTTCTCCAATTCGCTTGATTCTAAGTTCACGGTACCACCTCTCAAGAGGCAACTCTTTGGATAAACCCATGCCACCCATGATTTGAATGCATCGGTCTACAACTCTTCCCGCTGTTTCGGTCGATACGACTTTTGCAATGGAGGCTTCTGTTTTAAAACTCAAACCCTCGTCACAGCGTTTTGCTGCTTCATAAATCAAAAGCCTAGCTGCCCTGATCTCCATATCACTGTCAGCAATCATCCACTGAATGGCTTGCTTGTCTGCCAATTTAGACTTAAAGACCTCTCTGTCTTTGGCCCACTGAACTGCTATATCCAAAGCTGCCTGGGCAATGCCAATGGTGCCAGCCGAATAAGGCACCCTGCCCTCAACCAACCATTTCTCACACAGCGCAAATCCTTGGCCTTCTTCTCCTAAACGGTGCTCAACCGGCACCTCTACATTTTCTAAAAATATCTCATAAGGAGAATATGAACGAATCACATTCATTTCTTTGATGGTCATCCCCTTTGGTTTGCCGTCAATGATAAAACAGGTGATCCCGCCTCTTTGACCCTGATCTCCGGTTCTGGCAAATAAAAGCCCCCAATTGGCTTTTTCAGCTCCTGTGATCCACATCTTGGAGCCATTCAAAATATAACGATCCCCCTTCAAAACTGCTCGGGTGCGAATTGATCTGGCAGGATCCGAACCACCAGAGGCTTCACTGATCGCAACAAAAGCCTTCTTACCATCTTGAATTGCAGGAATAGCAAATCTAGAGATTTGTTCTTTTGTACCCAATAAAATGGGTGCCGGTGGATTAGAACCAGTGGCACCACATGCAGGGACATATGCACCCATCTTGCATTTAGCTGTTTCCTCAGCGATAACCGTTGACGCCAAAAGACTCAAACCACCGCCCCCATACTCTTGGGGAGCTCTTACAGACCAAAGTCCAATTGATTTTGCTTTTTTTTGAAGTGCAAGCAAAACGTCATCGGGCAGCTCAAACGAGTCAAATGGGGCTTTTTCCTCAGCGGGCAAAACCTCCTTGGACATAAATTTTCTGGTTAAATCTCTAATTTCCAAAAGCTCTTGTGACAAACCGGCATTGTGCTCTGACATTAAACTCCCCCATTGATAGATTTATTAATTTGAAATTTCATTGATTAACTCACCAATTTCATTGGCATTGAGCCCCAAAGTTGAACGCAAAATAGCCTCAGTATCGTTTCCCAAAGGAACACTGGGAACATATTGCGGAGCCACGGAGTTCTTAAATTTAAGTGGTGACTTGTTAATTAGAATATCACCATACATGGGATGATTAATTTTTTGCAACGAACCTCTGGCCAATAAATGTTCGTCATTGACCACATCGTCGAGGTCTTGCACTGGCGCACAAGGGACCCTATGCTCACGAAGCAATTCTAGCAATTGTTTTTTGGTCAAGGCCAGAGTCAATGTTTCAATTAAGGTGTCCAAGGCATCCATATTTTGTGAGCGCTGTTTTTGCGTTGCAAACAAAGTCAGATCACACTTATTTTGCAAACTCAAAGCTTTGACAAGAGCCAACCAGTGCTTTTCATTGCTGGTAATGATCGCCACATGGCCGTCTTTTACTTCATAGACATTGTAGGGCGCCAAGCTCATACCTCCGTGTCGATTACCCGTTCTCTTTACCCCATGGTCCCCCGCGTGATGCGCTCCTAAATTAGAAGCCAGTGAGGGATAAATCGCCTCCATCATGGAGACTTCGACAATATCGCCCAGACCCGTTTTTTCTCGCTGGTAAAGGGCCGTACATATTGCACCATAAAGGTGAATTCCAGCATTAAAGTCGCATAGGGCGACCCCAGATTTGACGGGAGGACTTTTTTGATAGCCGGTAACACCAATCACGCCCGACATAGCCTGGACTGCCAGGTCCATTGCGGGATACTCTCTGTAGGGACCCGTTTTTCCATAGCCCGAGCTCGATGCGTAAATCAAGCGGGGATTCAAGGTCAAAAGCTTTTCCGCACTTAAATCCAACTTATCCATGGCATCAGGCGTAAAGTTCTCAACCAAAATATCTGCCTTTTCTACCAAAGACAAAAAAATGTCGCGAGCTTTGGCTTTTTTTAGATTCAAAGGCATGGACAATTTATTGGCGTTGAGCATGGCATAGGGCACGGTTACCGCTTGCCCCCCGTTGCCAGCTCGTTTGCGCAAATGCTCCCCCTCAGGCGGTTCTATCTTGATGACAGTAGCACCAGCTTGTGCCAAAAGAAATGTTGCGTAGGGGCCGTTGTAGATCTGCGTGAGATCAAGAACCAGTAAACCACTGAATGGAGGTTTATTTAACAAGTTACTTCCAAAATCTTTATTTTTTAGATTCAACACCGATTCACCTTACTTCAAAATGGGTTTGAATTTTGCCAATTTAAAATTATCTTGATTGACGATTTCCAACTGCAAATCCATATCGGCCTTCAATTCATCATTGGGCGCCAAAATATTGGTCATCATCTTTGGGCCCTCCTCTAATTGAACCAAAGCCACGTTGTAAGGCACTTGCTCTTTGAAGGCATCGTTCATTGCCGAGTTATAAACGACCCAACTTAAGAGTTTGGCTCGACCCGCAGCGTTGACGTATTTGAATTGATCTGACAGACAATTTGGGCAAAAGTCGCGTGCAGGCAACCAGCGGTGTTGTTGCTCACATTCTTGAAATACCAAACGGCCTTCATTCAAAGCATCCCAAAAAGTACGAGATGTATCCGTCACATCTGGACGAGGAAACTCAGTCATGGCATCTCCCTAAAATCATGGTCGCATGGGTATGCATCGTGCCTCCTTGATTGCTGATCAGGCAATTCCTTGCTTTTTGAACTTGAAGATTGGCAACACCTCGCATTTGTCGAACGCCCTCAATAATCAGTTGCAGCCCTGGCATTCCAGTCTCTGAAAGCAAGCCCCCGCTTGTATTCATGGGCAATGCGCCATCAATCTCTAAATACCCCCCCTTTGACCAAGCACCAAACTGACCCTTGGGACAAAATCCATAATCCTCAAGGGTCATGACACCAGCAACGGTGAAACAATCATAAATTTGGATCAAATCAATGTCTTTGGGCTGAAAACCTGACATTTTGAAGGCCGTCTTTGCGGACACAACCGCTTCAGTGCTTGTGAGCGTCTCACGAACAGGTAATTCTGCAGAAGTCTGACCTTGACCTAAACCTAAAATAGGCACTGCATTGGGTACACCCAACTCAATCGCTCTTTTTGCACTCATCACCACCAAGGCAGCACCTCCATCAGACACCAAGCAACAATCGTCGCGACGCAATGGTTCAATTTGCATAGGGGCATTCATATACTGCTCAAGCGATAAAGGCAGCTTCAACTGAGCTTTGGGATTGAGAGCTCCATGTCTTCTGGAGGCCATGGCAAATTGCGCAAAGTCCTCCGGTTTGGTACCAAACTCAATCATATGACGACGGTGAATTAAACCATAGCCTGCCGCAGTAGAGAACCAACCATAAACTGCATCATCGCCTCGAGGTCTTGCGTAGACTTGCCGGCTGCCAGATCTGGGATTGTCTGCATAACATACCAATGCCACCTCGCATTGGCCAGTTTCGATTGCCGCCATGGCGTTGGAGATCAACGCCATGTTAGCTGCGCCTCCTTGGTCCCACGAGCCACCGAGCTTAGGCTTCATTGCCATGGCCTCAGCTAATTTTTGACCATACATGAACTCTTTGGCAGATGTAGGCACTTTGACAAACAACGCATCGACTGCACTTTTTTCAATATGGGCATCAATCAACGCTTGCTTACATGCCTGCGTGTTCAAACTAATGGTTGAGCGGCCTGGCAATTTACCGAAGTCAGTATGACCGATCCCCGCAATCACATACTTACCACGCATCCTTGTTAATTCATTCATCTTTTTTCTATACCTAAAGAGACAGGCGAAATTTTATTTCGACTTGAAAACTGCATCGCGCTTTTCTTTGAAGGCAGCGCGGCCTTCTTTGGCGTCTTCAGTTTGAGAAAGCATGCGATTTGTAAATTGCTCCATGCGTAAGCCCTCACTCAAAGACATTTCTCTTGCGCGCAAAGCCAGCTCCTTGGTAGCTTGAACGGCGAGAGGCGCATTTTTTGCAATTTTTAAAGCATATTCACAAGCTGTATTTAAAAGATCTTGCGGCTGGACAATTTGGTTGATCAAACCCCAACGCAATGCCACATCTGCAGAAAACCGCTCACCGGTCAACAAGACCTCCATGGCAATGGCGCGAGGCAGTTGCTCAATGAGGCGCTGCGTACCGCCGTTGGCGGCAACAACACCTCTCTTAACTTCCGATAGTCCAAATGTCGCTGTTGGCACAGCAACACGTATATCCGTTGCAAGCATCAACGTAAGTCCACCACCCAGGCAATAACCATTAATGGCCGACACCACAGGTTTCCACATCTCAAGACCGCGATTTAATAGCATCCCCTTTTGAGTAAGCCAAAAATTAGACAAGCTAGCTGGGTTATCGAAAAAGGTTCCCAAATCGGCCCCTGTGCTGAATGACTTCTCTCCAGCCCCTATGATCACAATGGATCTCACCTGTTCATCATCACGGGTCTCGGCCCAAGCCTCAGAGAGTTGTTTGTAGTGCTCAGCATCAAAAGCATTGAGTTTTTCTGCACGATTGATGGTGATGACAGCAATACCATCGTTTCTTTTTTCTAGATCAATTGACATAATAAAAAAATTAAAGTTAAAAAATTATTCGGCTTGGATTCCAGCTTTGGTGATGATATCTGACCATTTGATTAACTCTGCACTTAAAAAAACATCCAACTCTGAGGGCGTTGAACCCTTGGGCTCCGCTTCATTCAGGGCAAAATTCTTTTTAACAGACTCACTTTGTAAAGCTGTGTTAAAAATTGCATTTAATTTATCCGTGATTGCATTAGAAGTCTTAGAAGGCGCTAGCAAGGCCAACCAAGACCCAAAATTCACCTGCGGAAAGCCTAACTCTGCACTTGTAGGAACCTCTTTGAGGTTTGCAAGTCTGCTCATGCCAGTAGTTGCAAGCGCTCTCAATTGCCCGGATTTGACCAAAGACATCACTGAACTTGTATCAGCAAATAAAATATCAACTCTTCCAGCAATTAAATCTGAGATGGCGTTGGGATTGCCCTTGTAGGGCACATAAAGCATCTTTGAGCCCATGGTTAAACTGTACAACTCGGCCGCAACTCTAGATGAGGAATTACCACTGGCAAAAGATACAACACCTGGTGACTGTTTAACCTTCTTGTTCAAATCGGCAAAATTAGCAAATGGAGAATTCGGGCCAACAACCAAAATCAAGGGCGCCTCCTTCAAGAGTGTGATACTTTTAAAATCTTGAGTGGGTTCATAAGGTAGCTTTTTATACAAAAACTTATTGGCAATATGTGTATTGCTGGTCAACAACAAGCTGTATCCATCAGGCTTGGATTTAGCAACAAACTCTGCAGCCATAAATCCATTGGCACCTACTTTATTTTCGACAATGATGGTGTAACCCGTTGTACTTGAAATGGTACTAGCCAAAACACGTGCAGATCCATCCGTACCACTGCCAGTAGGAAATGGAAGGATTAATTTAATCGGTTGCTGGGGAAATTCGACTTGAGAAAAGACATTGACCGAAAAGAGCACAAGGGTCAAAAGCAAACAAATAGAATTGGAAAATCGATTTGTCAAGGTTTTATAAAGTCGAAAATAATTCACGGACCGCCCTTTCGATAGACCAACTTTGATCTGGTACAAGCTTACATCTGAAAAACCAAATCGTCATCAATAGTTACCCTTTATTGAAATTGAAATCAAACTCTGTTACGCATCAAAGCTTGCAGCATCTGAATAGCCCCAAATGCTCAAGCCAAAACTCTATAGACAGCACCACTTGATCAAGGCTTTAACTAAAAAAGTAAAAGAATCTGCAATGGAATAAAAAATCACGAAAATTTGCTAAACTATTCAGCAGATGCTTGAATAAGATGTCTTGAAAAGTTGAGAAATCATTTATTCAGCAAAGCATTAGAATATTTATCCCTCTATATGCTTTGATTGAAAAAAGACTATTTATTTAATGAGTCAAGTAAAACAAACGACATTGAAATGAATAATTCTGAAAACTCATCGCCGAATGTAATAAATCCATTATCTCAGATTAATCGTTATAGCGAAATGGGATTTTGGAAATTCACGTTCATCACGTCTCTTGTCACCATTTTCTTTCCCTGGTACCTCATCCTCAATACAATTCAACGAGGTATTGAAGATACCAAACTTCTTCTCATTGCAATGGCGAAGGATTGGATTCAAACGATCATCATCATTGCTTTAACTGTGGTTGTCGTAGTCGCATTGGGTATTTATTTTTTAGTGAAATACTTCCCTACTTTATGAAGGCACTATTGTTCACCCTTTTAAAAGTACTTTGCCAAGTGAATGAATCAAATTCTTATTCATTGAAGGACCAGTTATTTGAGGTTAATGCTCTTAAGCTCAAAAGAAATATAACTCTCGACCACAATCAGATTGAACAAATTTTAGGTTGCAGTTGATTACACCTAAGCTAGAAATTTCCAACTTCTCAGTTCTTGAATTACACAGATCCCCAGACCTCATGTGCAACTTCGGTAACCAATTTGAGTTTTTTCCACTGATCGTCATGGGTAATGATATTGCCCTCAACGGTGCTGGCAAAGCCACACTGTGGACTGAGGCCTAGCCGCTCCAAGTCTACCCAGCGACTCGCTTGATCAATGCGTTTCTTAAGATCATCTTTTTTCTCTAAATGACCAAATTTTGTGGTGACCAAACCCAAAACAACGCCAACATCAGAGGGTATAAAACGCAGAGGTTCAAAGTCACCCGATCTTGCATCATCGTATTCCAAAAGGAAATGGTCTACTTTTAAGCCCCCAAGCACCTCATTTGCAATGCGCTCGTATCCCCCTTCTGCGATCCAACCACTTTTGGAGTTTCCTCTACAGACATGGATACCAATGGTGGTTGTGGGCAAGCGCTCATGAATACATGCATTGGTCAATTGAACATACTGCTGCAGTCGCTGATCGGGGTCATCGCCAGACTGTTTGACTTCTTCTCGCATGCGCTCACTGATGAAATATGTCATCAAAGGATCATCAATTTGAATATATTGACATCCCGCCTTTTCTAGCGCAGCAATTTCTTGTCGATAGATCTGAATGATATCTTCAAAAAATTCCTCAATATCGGGATAAGCTGCTTTTGATACCGCTGACCTACCCCCATGGAAATGCAATCGGGTTGGAGACGGTATGGTCACCTTTGCCACTTTAGAAGTGTGACTTTGAAGAAAATTGAAATCCTTGACGGTGACTGCTTGCGGAAGCGACAATTTACCTGTGGTCAATACATTTTTGGGTACATATTTCCACTCATGGTCGTGCCCGCAATCCGCCACATCAACGCGTGAAGTGTTAGGTGCAATAAAGGCTTGCTCAACTTTTCCCTCTTGAATCTCTACACCAGAGAGTTCTTTCACAAAATCAATCCACCAATTCTCTCGTCTAAATTCACCATCAACCACGACTTCAAATCCACAGGCCTCTTGAAGTTTGACGGCCTTGGCAATCGCTAGATTTTCAGTCTCTCTAAGCTCTTTATAAGTGATCTTCTTGTTTTCATAGTCATCTCGGGCACTCAAGAGTTCAGGCGGTCTTAATAGACTGCCTACTTGATCAGCCCGAAAAAGAAGTTTCTTGAATTTCATCTGTCTTTTCTAGGATCTTTCACATCCTTGATTTCTTGAAATTCAACATTGTAGAGTTCACCATCACCTTTGACATTTCGTTCGACTTTTCTGATGTAAATACTTTGAACAATGTCACGGGTATTGGCATCAATGTAGATTTGCCCTCTAGGACTTTCAAAAATTTGACCCTTCATGGCCGCCAAGAGTTGATCTCCATTGCCTACGCCTTTGGTCTTCTTAAGCGCTTCATAAATAACCCTCATGCCGTCGTAGCCAAAAACAGCAACCGCATTGGGACGTAAACGCGGATTGGCCTTTTTAAAGTCTTGTACAAACTTTTTATTGACATCTGATGCGTGCAAAGTGGAATATGGATAGGCAGTCACAATCCCTAAGGTCACATCGCCCATGCCATTGAGAATATCATCGTCCACCACATCTCCGGTACCAATGATTTTGATACCTGTTTTGTCCATTCCGCGCTCTATGAATTGCTTCATGACCGTTGTTCCCACACCCGAAGGCACAAAAATGAATACCGCCTCAGGCGCCAACTCACGAACCTTTTGCAAAAAGGGTGAAAAATCATTGTTCCTCAAAGGTACGCGAAGTGAGTCCAAGACCTTACCCCCATTGAGTAGGAACCGATCTTTAAATGATTCTTCTGCATCAATACCCGGACCATAATCTGACACCAAGGTCACGACTTTTTTAATCCCGTTTTTAGGAGCCCAGTCCGCAATAATCACGCTTGCTTGGGGCAACGTCATGGAAACGCGCACCATATAAGGGGAGGAGTTGATGATGGAGGACGTGGCAGCCAACATATTGACCATAGGGATCTTGGCCTGCGTGGAAACGGGTGCCGTGGCCAATGCCAAAGGGGTCAAACCAAACCCGGCGAAAACATCTACCTTGTCGTTAACGGCCAACTCTTGCGCAAGGCGCTTGGTCACATCGGGTGTACCGGTATCGTCTCTTAAGATCAGTTGAATGTCGCGACCTTCAATTTTCGTGCCGTGCTGATCCATATAGAGTTTTGCCCCAGCCAACATTTGTGCACCCGTTGAGGCGAAAGGCCCGGTCATTGGAGCCAAAAAACCGATCTTAAAAGGCTTGTTTTCAGCTTGAACCCAGTTTGAAATCAAAGTCAAGGAAACAATTGATATAAGTTTTAAAAACTGCATTTTTTTCATGATTAACCTCTTAGAAATAAATTAAACGAAATGATTTATTAGAAATTCTTTGCGATACTGACATGAACCCCTTCGATGTCAATAGATAAAAATCCCAATATGAGCTACTTTTAGTCTTATCAAAGGCATTTAATCAAGCTTTAGAATGGAGTGATTGGCATTTAAAAATCAACTTTTGACTTTTTACGAGCCCCCTTTATATATCAACCTAGGATTGATCATGAGCTTTCCTCTTCCCGCACGTTATGACCATGTAGGCAGTTTCTTGCGACCACCGTACCTGCTCGAGGCACGAACCCAGCAAAATAAAGGGATCATTTCGGCCGATCAACTCAGAGAGGTTGAGGACCGTGCAATACAAGATATTGTCCGCTTTCAAGAGGAAGTAGGCCTCAAAGCCATCACAGATGGAGAATTTCGCCGCACTTACTTTCACATTGATTTTTTAGAGCAATTGGGTGGTGTTGTCACAGACATCCCAGTTTCAGTATTGAACCCTGATGGCACACAAGAACCCGCTCCCCCCGCGATTCGGGTAGTGAACACCATCACTCACCATAAAGACATTCAAGTCGAGGACTTTCATTTTTTAAAATCCAAGGTTTCCAATGGTCTGACAGCTAAGGTCACAATTCCCTCACCAACCATGTTGCATTTCCGAGGAGGCAGAGGCGGTATCTCTCGCGAGGCCTATCCAGAACTTGAGCCTGATTTTTACGACGACGTCGCGAATGCCTATGGCAAAGAACTTCACGCCCTTTCCAAAGCTGGTTGTAAGTATGTGCAAATGGATGACACCAATTTGGCCTATCTGTGCGATGAAAAAATGCGCGAAGCTGCACGTATGAGAGGAGATGATCCCAATGAACTGCCTCACCGTTACGCTGCATTCATCAATAAAGTCGTTGCACAAAAACCCAAGGATATGGTTTTGGCCATGCATCTTTGTAGGGGAAACTTCAAAAGTTACCACTTTGCGCAAGGCAATTATGAGCCCGTCGCTGAAGCCTTGCTGTCAGAGATGAACATTGATGCTTATTTTTTAGAATACGATGATGACCGCAGTGGAGACTTTAGACCTCTAAGGTTCTTGCCCAAAGGTAAGACAGTCGTGCTGGGCTTGGTAACGACCAAAGTTGGCGTGATGGAGAGCAAAGACAGCATTAAACGTCGCATTGATGAAGCAGCAAAATTTGCCCCACTTGATCAACTCGCCTTATCACCCCAGTGCGGTTTTTCAAGTACCGTTCATGGCAATAATATTGCCTTTGAAGATCAGCGCAATAAGCTTAGACTCATCATAGAGACTGCCTCAGAGGTTTGGAATCAGTAAAAATATAGTTTACTAAGTTAATAAAGTTCCACTGCAAATGATGAGCAGTTTTGAAAAATAATAATAAAATTTGCAGTAAAAAAATTGAAGAATCATCTATCCATAATATTCTCAAACAAGCTGAAGTAAATTACTAGTCGAAAACTCTTTGACCAACATAATAATCAGGCTCAAACCACTTATTTTTTTCTAAAACCATTCTCCATGGCGTACTTCTAGCGTCATCTCTTTCCTTCGACTGCAAGGCTCTAAGGTCAGCTAAATAATGAACTGCTACGTGGGTCCATGAACAATCAATTAAATTAAAAAGTTGATACCTTCTGCACATTAACCATTGTGGACAGTGAAGCAACATGGGCAGATGTTCATCGTTATACCAATTATCAAATTCTTCAAACGAATCTCTATTGACATTAAAAAAAACAGGATATGCATAGGCCGAATCTAAAACACTGCTAGGTGCGTCATTGCGTCTTTGGCCACCTAAAGAAGTACCTATACAACTCAAATGGGCAGATAAGGTTTTAGGTCGCTCTCCATGAATACCCTCATTTCCTTTATCAATAAATTTTTGAGCTTCATCATCATTTAATTCTTGTATAAAAAAATAGGCTGATCTAGATGGAGATGTATAGCGACGCAAACCAATTGGATAATGTCCATCGATTTTAGGAAGATGCTGGTTTGCATACCAAACATCAAATCGAATTCCATCAGGCCCAGATGAATTAACTATATCAATAAGCACAGGATTAGAATTATTGAGTATTGTTACGTGATCTTTATTCAATTTCATAAAAGGCATTTAGTTCTCCAACTGTAGTTTATTTATAATATGCTCACCTGCTCTTAAACCAGTTACTGCAGCCTTACACAGTCCACCGATATACCCACTGAAATCGCCACCTTCAAGACCACCTGTCGTAGAACCTACTGCATATACACCAGAAATAACTTTATCGTGTTCATCTAAAACTCGAGAAAAAGAATCAATTTTGATACCTCCCATAGTGTAAGTAATTCCAGGAGTAACTGGAATAGCATAGAAAGGAGGCGTTTGGATTTTTAATGCAGGATAGCTTTGGGTACTTCTACTAGGGATCAGTGAGTGAAGATTCTCAGAATCTATTGCAGCGTTATATTGAGTAATGCTTCGAGATAATGAAACTGCAGGCACACCGGCTAGAAGCGCTAGTTCCTCTAAATTTAAAGCACTCCATACAGTCGCGCCAGCTTTCACTAAAAATGGATTTGTAGACAAGGCTCTTTGTCTAGCAGGGCCGAGCCAAGCTTCATGATCAAATACCACGATTGCGCTAGCAGGATCACTTAGTTTAGCCAGTGCATTTGCAATGTGAACTCCACCAAATCCCTCATCTACAAATCGTTCTCCTTGTGGATTCAAAACAATACAGGTTCTTGAAAGCTCATCAACCCATGGATAGGGCCACAATTGATCATTATGCAGGGCATCCCTAGATAGAACATGGCCATAAAATTTATCCAAACCAATTAATGATGCACCAATTTCCTTAGCAATTCGAATGCCATCGCCTATACCAGTTTTAGCATTTCTTTGAACCATATTTACCGGATAAGGACTTATATATTTTTTTAAATCTTCCAAATTAGCTTGAAAACCACCATCTGCAATAACAACAGATTTTGAATAAATACACCAAGATTCAGAATCAGTTTTGCTCCTATTCATTGCGCCAGATAAACCGACATAATTGCCATCTTTCATTAAAATTTTACCAACTCGATGACCACGCAAAATACTACCATTGAACTCCGATAAACGTACCTCTAGAGTCCTCAACATAATATCCCCAGCACGACCTTTCCATTGGCGATCTAATTTAGGCAAAACCGGGGGAGCCAAAACACGACCCTGCCATAACTCTCCACCATTTCTTATAAAGGGAATCCCTAATGACCGCAAAATATCTACAGCCCTTTTCGCATCCTCAACAATAACTTTAAGCAAGGCTTGATCAGCAAATCCGTTTGTTACTTTCATTGCTGTTTCATAAATAACAGCCTCATCTTCATATAAACCATGAAAAGCAAGGTGAAAAATTCCGCCTGTTAACCTTGAATTACATAAATAGTCTTTTTCAAATGAACTTTCTAAGACTAAAACATCTAGACCTTCTTTTGCACAAACGCAGGCTGTCATAAGCCCAGAAAGACCGGCGCCAATAATTAAAACATCAAACTCTTTTTCCAAATTCATTCGAGTAAATACCTATAAATGAGATTGATTATGTAAACCTTACAAAATCAAATATTAAAGTAAATATTTGAAAATAGTGTACTATGATATGAACATTCATTCAATAATTAACAAAATAAAAGGAGAAATCATGCTGAAGAATTTCCCAAAAATAAATTTATTTAGAATATTAAGGCTTTCTATCGTTCACTTTCTTTGCTTTCTATCCGCTGGTTCCTATGCTCAAAATTATCCAAATAAGGCAATTAGAGTGATTATCCCGTTTGCTGCAGGTAGTGCTACAGACACCATCGGTCGTGTTTTTGGCGAGCACATGGCAAGAACACTAAATCAACCCATCCTGATAGATAATAAAGTTGGTGCAAATGGAGTCATTGGAGCTGATTTTGTTGCTAAATCTCAACCTGATGGCTATACACTTTTACTAGGTACAAACACTACCATCGCAGTAATACAAATGTTAATGAAATCGGTCCCGTATGATCCAGATCGCGACTTTTCCCCAATATCATTTTTAGGCGCATTACCCCAAGTTGTTACTGTTACTAATGGATTCCCTGCAAAATCCATTAATGAACTTATAAGTTACGCTCAGGCTCACCCAAGCAAAATTAATTATGCATGGGCTAATTCTGCTCAAAGAGTTTCATCCGAAATGTTAGCCAGCATGGCAGGTGTGAAATTTTTCAATGTTCCTTACAAAAACTCTCCACAAGCAATGACAGATTTAATAAGTGGAGAAATTCAATTGCATATCACAGATATGATTGTTGCCTTACCTCATGTGAAATCTGGCAAGGCTCGAGCACTAGCTGTTACAAGCCAAACTCGATCATCTTCACTTCCTGATGTACCAACCGTTTCAGAAACTAATGGCATGAGTGGTTATGAAGTAATGGGTTTATTTGCACTTTTTTCTCCAGCATCCACTCCCATTGAGATTATTAATAAACTTAATAATGCTGTGCAGAAGGCAGCAGAGGATAATGAAGTTAAAAGTAGACTAGCTACACTAGGACTAGAAGTGCAACCTAGTACACCTTCAGAACTTGGCGCAAGAATGCGACTTGAAAAGCAGAGATGGACCAAAGTCGCAAAAGATGCAGGTATTGAACCACAATAAGTTAATTTAAAAACTAAGGAACTCAAATGATCTATATGGTTGAATGTGGCTTTAACGATCCAAGCCGAGAAAATGAATGGAACGATCACTATAGTGGACCTAAACTTGATAATGTTTTAAAAGTTCCTGGATTTAAAACATCTCAGAGGTTTTTTGCACTTGATTCAGAAACTTGCCCATATTTAGCAATTCACACAGTTGAAAGCCTATCTATTCTTGAAGGACAAAACTACAAAGGTGGAGGTGGCGGAAATTTTGGAACTTGGCAGTCCTACATCACTGATTGGACCAGAAGTTATTACGAGGGCTCTGTTGAAGCACCCAACGTACCACTAGGCTCTTATTTAGCATTAACAGATTTAACCTCTGAGGAAATAAAAGGTTTCAATCTTAATTTTATTTGGCTTAAAGCTGCTGGCCTTGAATGTAAAAGTCCTCAAAGAGGATTAGCCATAATTAGTGTTGAGCAAAAAAATAATCTCTCAATACAAAATTCAAATTTAGTGCGTATATTTGAACCAATGGTGGCTAGAAAAATAGAATCCACAAATAAGGTGACTTATAAATGAAAAATGAAAAAGGATATTTATTAGTAACCATGGAACCATCTGCCACTTTAGAGGAGGAATTTAACGATTGGTATGATAATGAACACGTTCCAGAAAGAGCAGGTACAAAGGGATTTGAAACTGCTTTGAGGTATGTTTGCATAACAGGATGGCCAAAATACTTAGCCTTTTATGACTTAGACAATCACGAAGTTTTATACGATAAGGGATATTTATCTATATCAGGAAATAATTTTAGTCCCTGGTCAAAACGTGTACTTGGGAAAGTAAGGGGGCAATATCGAGCTGAGGGTAAACAAATTTATCCTGGTAACTCATTAAGTTCTCAATGTGCAAGACTTCTACTACTTCGATTTAAAGACGTTGACTCATATAAGCAGAAAGAAGTTATCCAATCATCAAAACAAGCATTCAAGAAAATTTCGGGTATATCGAATTTAAGAATTTTTGAGTTTAAAAAAGGAGAGAAGCAAGACTTAATTCTCTTAATCGAATCATTTGAAACTATAGATATAAAAAATATAGATTATTCAAAATTTGCAACATTAGGAAATCATTTAGATTTAATCAATGAATACATACCTTATTGGATTCGTGGAAAACTACCAGGTGTTTACGATAATACAGGCCACTGAGGATAACATTAATTGCACATTGCAATTAATGTAGTTTTTTTTTACTTATCTATTTCTTAATGGCCTGGCTTGAATAGCAAAACTTATTCCATAACCTTTGGCACAGACAGTAGTAAAAATAGAAATATAAAAAAATTAAAATTTAATTAATAAATTTTTTAACTTTAAATGCATAAATTTCACTTTGTTGTATTGGTGGAAAATGTGCTGTATTTCCAATTATTTCAAATATTGAATTAGGTATTTTTTTAGAAAGTTGCTCTCCAACATCTGGCGGCCAAATCACATCATTTTCACCAGTGGTCACAAATGTTGGAATATTAATTTTCAAAAAATCTTCATCTGATAAATTAAAATTTGCTAAAGCTTCCATATGCATTGCGTAACATTGTGACGAATTTGAATAGAAAAGATCTGCATAATCCATGAAAACATTAGAAAAATCTGCATCAATTAAACCTTTGAATGAGTTGATAAGTGTAGATTGCATGGCATTTCTAATTCCTTCTTTAGATACTTTCTGCGCCCTTTTCAGTAAATACTCACTAGAGATCTTATCTACCGTAGAAGTACCATCACAAAGAATTAACTTTTTTATTCTTTGCGGATAACTAATGGCAAAATGCACACTGACAACCGCACCCATTGCAAGCCCCATAACATTAATAGGCTCTTGGATACCCAAAGCGTCAAGTAGTCGCAATAAGTCATTAGACAAATCAAAAAGACTAAATGATCTTATTGGCTTTTCTGATCGACCGGCGCAACGCTGATCAAATGCAATAACAAAGTGATCAATTGATAAGTGTTTCGCAAAATTTACAAATGATTCACTCGATCCACCAAGCTCGTGTACGATAACTATTTTATTAGATGAATCTTTCGAACCCCAAGTTTGATAAAACAAAATGATTTCTGGTTGATCCAAATATGTGGGAAGTGTAAGATAACTCATAGATTTCTATAAAAAGTTTAATTAAATTCACTTATATAATTTATTTTGGTAGCAACATATCTGTTACCAATATTACCAATTCTGTTAAAACTTGCCCTACGATAAATACTGCTATACTTATTATAATTAGAAGACTTGCTATTAATATATTTTCAAAATGTATCCCTGAAAAAATCCCTAAAAGAAGAAGTATTAAGCACAATACATTTATAAATTTTTTCCCATATTTAACAACCAAATCCAGCATTGGATAAGATTTAAAATTTAATGTGATTTGAAGTGATTCATTCATATCTTGATCCTTTTAATTTAACTTACCTATGTTTACCGAGCAGATAACCATAACCTGAAACATGTTCATATAGTCCTGCTTCTCGCATTAGCTTCCATAATGTTGCCGTTGTTGAAGTGATTACTGGACATCCAATTACATTTTCCAACATTTCTACAACCTTTTGTGAGTTCATATTTAGACAACTAATCAAAAGTGCTTCTGAACCAGATTTCCAACCTCGAATTGCCAGCTCATAAATTTCCTTAGAACTTGGCTCGGCTAATCGATACGAGTCCTCGATTCCAAGATTACTAGACGACAAGACTTTATAACCAGCTTTTTCAAAAAATTGGTGCTCAGCATGATCGATAATATCAGTATAGGGTGAAACAATTGATATTCGTGATATGTCTAATGCTTCAAGAGCGTCAATTATTGCCCCTGCAGCACTAAAACATGGAGTTTCAGTTATTTTCGATAACTCAGCCATTAAATGCTGATCATATTCTTGACCTTGAACGATGCTTGAAGCTGTGCAGCAGTAAGCAATAACTTTTGGTTTACAAGACTTTAGTTGAAGAGCTGCAGCAACACCATCACGTCGGTCCATTTCAATGAGCGACTCAGTAGATAGATTAGCTGAAAGAAACATCCTACTTGAATGTAAAGATGCGTTTTCAGGTAGGATTTTTGAAAACCATGGCTCGACCACAGTATTTACACTAGGAAGGATAACCCCTAAACGAATCTTTTCAATTTCCGCATCTTTCATTAAAGGATATTTTTTACTTGCCTCATCATATTTAGGCGCTGAAAGTTGATCTATATTAATAATAAAATCTCCATTTTTAAGTTACTTTGATTTATTCACCACTAGAGTCAATATAATTAACCTTAAATAAAATTATTTATCTGGTTTCAAATTATTAAATCCCATTCCATGACTGATAAATCAAAAAAAAATCATAATCGCATTGAAAAACGTAGAGATCAATTAATTCAAGCTGCAATCAAACTGTTTTCTCAATTTGGTTATCACGCAACAACTGTCAAAGAAGTTGCAGAAGAAGCTGGCGTTAGCACTGGACTTGTTTATCAATATATGCCTGATAAACAGGATTTACTTTTCTCTTCACTCTTACATATATGCCAAAGGAACAAGGAAGAAATTCCTGCCGCTCTCCAGGGTTTAATTGATCCAATTGAAAAACTATATTCCTCCGTTGATGCTTACACACGTGTAGTTGCTGCAAATCAACAAGCCTTATTATTGACATACCGTGAAAGTAAATCTTTAAAGCCTGAATACATCAAAGCTATGAAAAGAATGGAGCTTGAAACAAATGCACTCATAGCGAATTGTGTTAATGAATGCATTGATTCAGGATTTTTAACGACTTCAAATGTTGAACTTTTAGTATATAGAATTATTACGGGAGCGCATGCTTGGTCCTTAAAATATTGGCGACTTTCAAAAATTGTTTCACTAAGCGGTTACCTTGAGCAAAGTATTCATCCAGTTTGGACATCGCAACTGACTACAAAAGGTACTAAGCGAATTGCCTTTTTAGGACTTGCAACCAATAAAAAAACAACTACCAAAGCACCAGTAAGCAAAAATTTAACTAAAAAGTAACTCGTTTACTCTGAGTATGGATATCTCTCATTTTGTGCATCCCAATCAGCAACATTATTTTTTGTGTAATCTAGGGAATACCATCTTGGGGCACCACCTAAGGTTGATCCACCATCAATCATGATGTCTTCACCATTAATGTATCCGGCATCATCAGAAAGCAAAAAAGACACCAATTTAGCCACATCACGAGGAGCCCCCCACCGACCAACCGGAGTTTCTCTAATAAGCATTCGTCTCCATGCGTCACTTGACAACATTGGTCCAGTCATACCTGACTCTACCACGCCAGGACAAATTGCATTAACATTGATTCTGTAGTTTCCTAATTCAGAGGCCAAGTGTTTTGTCAAACTAACTACTGCGGCCTTGGATGCACAATAAGCGCCCAATTGATTAGCAATAGTTCTGGCACCTGAGGAAGCGGTCAATACCATTTTCCCTCCGTGACCTTGTTTGATCATTTGTTTTGCTACTTCTTGACAAACATAAAAAGTTCCATTTAAGTTAACTTGCATTAAAAAATCGAAATCTTTTTTTAGCATGTCTACTAATGGAGAGAATTTACCTGTTCCAGCGTTAGCAAATAAGCCATCTATCTTGTGAAAATGATGAACGATATCTTGAATACACTTCTCGACACTTTCCGCATCCGCTTGATCATATTCAAAAGCTTTGGCTTTTACACCCTTTTCTTGACATCGTTGAGCTGTTTCTTGTGCAAGTTCAAATTTTCGATCTGCAACAGCAATGTCTGCACCACAACTCGCAAGTTCAACAGCCGTTTCTTGTCCTAATCCACGAGCACCACCAGTAACAACTATTAATTTACCATTTAACTCACGCATTATGTAACTCCTGATAACGTGATTTTGATGGCATACCTTGAGACACTCTATATTCTGATGGCGTCATCAGCTCTCGCCCATGCAACTCAGCAATTAATTTAATACGCTTAAACTGCTCAACATTACTAGTAATAATTTCATCTTTATGAGGATATGGCCAAACAGTGTCTTCCATTCCTATTCGAACATGCAAACCCATCAAAATTGCTAGTGTGGCTAAATAAGTACTTGCCCTGCCGGCAGCACAAACAACTATAAAAGCTTCAGGATCAATGTCCCTTATCGAATTCACCATTCGCATTAAACCCTCAATCATTTGCTTAGGATTATGCATAGGGCTGCAACCCGGCATTGCAGGTAAGACTAGCCAAGAGTAAGGTTTACTTACAACACCACTTTCAATCAAAAATCGTCTTGCATTATCAATGTCACCATCGGTATAAACAGCAATCAACGGTTTTAATCCTCTTGATTCTACTAACTTAGCTTTTCCAATCACTACATGTGGTGCTTTAAAAAACATACTATCACCACAACAAAGTGCAGTTGTGTTTACCGGCAATGCATCAAACAACATCGTATCCATTGTTGGAGCCATGGCGTCGCTTTCCTCCTGATTAACTGCAACAAGGCATCCATCAAAAGTTACTTCAGGATATTTTTTTCTCAAAGGCTCTATAACTTGACGAAATCTGTCAGCGTCCAATACGTTATAACCAGAATCATCTCTAACGTGAATATGTATATTTGGAGCTCCGGCAAGGATACATTCCTCAGCCGATTGACGAATTTCATCAGGTGTTATTGGCTGGTTAGGATTACTTCTTTTACTAAAAAATGCGCCAGTAATGGCTGTTGAGATCATTATTTTAGGTGGTATATCCCAAATCGGCATAGGAGCAACATCTACAAATCTGCTCGAGAAAGGGTCTTGAGCCTCTGGCATTCCATAGGCTTTCCACTTGGTAATTAAGCCTTCTCGCTGAATCCATTTATTAACGTGGTCCCACTTAACTCTATCGTTACTTTTGTTATGTTCATCCATGATTTACTCCTTATTAATTAGAATATAACTATGCACTTGGTATTTCTCTCTCAGGACGGCCCAAATAGTCCTGATCTTCGTCTCGTACAATTCGCAAGGGCTTACCCTCTTCGATCTCTTCAATTACATGCGCCATAATTCCAGGCAAAACAGCAAGAATTGCTACAGATACCATTTGGAGAGGTTTGAATCCCATTTCAACCATAATACAAGCCAAAGCACCATCAACATTTATACAAATTTCTTTTTTGCCGGTTACTTTAACAAACTCTGCATGAATAGCCTGATACAGTCTTGTCCGCTCTCCGATAAAACCACATTCTTGTGCAATAGACCAGAGTTTAGTAGCCCTGAAGTCATCTCCTTTGTGGGTTGGATGACCATATCCTGGAACACGACGCTTAGTTGCTCTTACTTGGGCAACAACCCTTTGTGCGGTTTCTTCAATAGTTAGCCCTTCTTTCTCCTTCAATTGCCACGCCTCTTCCATAAATTGCGCAGTATGCTGAGGCGAGATAGTGTTGCTACCTGCCGTAAGCATACCGGCAGCAACTGCAGGTATAAGTTGAGGATTTCCTGAGGCACAATATCTTGCAGCCAAAATACTTGCAGCTACAAACCCATGATCAAGCAGACTGTTCAACATGGCATCTAGCATTTTTGTTTCATTTGCAGTAGGTAATTCACCTCTTAGAGTAAGAAATACGCCATCAGAATATGAGCGATCCCCAATTAGCTTTTCATGTGAATACCCACGAATAATAACTCGCCCGTCTAAAACTCGACTGACTTTTGTTGCCCATTCTTTTGCCATTATTAATCTCCAAAAAATATAAAAAATTAGTGTCTCAAAGCGCCACGAACATCAATTCTTTCACGTAAAACTTGTAACTCTTCTTTGGAAGGAGCCTCTGTTTGAGGTACAGTTTGTGGAATGATGATTTCAAAACCTGTATTTGTAACTACATCCTCTACACTCACTCCAGGATGAACTGATTTAAGCCTCATTCGCTTACTACCTTCCTCGAAGTCCATTACACAAAGAGGGGTAACAACATATTTAGGTCCACCACCAGGTAAGCCAATCTTAGTTCGAGCATCATCGCCTCCACTACCCCAACCAAATGCAGAAATAAAGTCACATTTAGGTACAAGTATTCTTTTATCGTGAGAATTAAGAACAAGATGAAAACGACTATTCATTACAGTAGCATTACATACTCCAATTGCACCTGGTCCACGAAATTTTAATTTTTTATAGTCACTCCCAATTCCAATTAAATTGCTATTGCCATAGGGATCAATCTGAAGTGCTCCAGCAAAAAATACACCTTTTCGTCTAAACTTCATATTTTCAACTAAATCATTGTGTATATAGTACGCCTCAGCCCATCTCATAGCACGCTGATCAGTTATTAGTTCAAACTCTTCAATAACAGGTTCAGATTGAACATTAGCTTTAGTCATAGCAATCATAACTGTCATATTAGGACCTCTTGTTAAGTGTGCTAGGAGTACTCCTGCTCTTGGAACAGGTAAATTAGCACCCACCTCAACCCACTCTCCGTCGACTAAGTCTCTTGCAAGAACAGTAGCCATAATTTCTTTAACGGTCGCTTTTTCAGAAAGATTTGAAGTCATTGATATCCCCGTCTATGTATAAAAAATTAATATTCATCCAAATTAAGCAATGTACTTAACCCAACTTTCTCAAGATATTCAATATGAGTTTTATTTTGAAAAATCCATTTATCTAAGTACTTTTCAATTGGACCTCTATCACCATTTTTAGTCCAAGAAGTTGCTGCTATGACGTATTCTTTAATATGAGCTTTATCCTCAGTGTAATGACCTGGGCTGGCATATGGATGCGACCCAAACGGAGCACGAATAATTCCGTCAGCTCCTGCTACTACCGTACGAAGTGGATCTTTTCGTATCTCCTCATTTGAAACAATTTTCTCAACTTGAACAATTGTCAAATCAGAAGCGGCATAAATTGCCCTATCGCCATACGCATGACCAATGTATTGAACATTTCCGTAGATATCGGATGTGGCCGCATGTAAAAAAGAAATATCAATATTTATAGCTGGAATGGCTAATAATGTTTCTCCATTACAAGGGTCATTGAATACTTTTATCGCTGGATTTATTTCTGGAAATGAAGTTCCAATTCCTGAGCGCCAGGGGTTAAAAGGCACTCTTTGAGCAGCAGCGCGTAGCCCTGCATAAAACATAGCCTCATCAAGTTCGAAAACCTCAATTAAACCTCTTTCAGCAGCAGCTCGGAAACTTGGGCCAATAGCTGCAAGTCCCTCCGCTCCAATGTATGGAGAAACAACTTTTTTAACAATTCCAGAAGAGATAAGTAAGTCAATCTCTAAACCAGAGGATGCTGCGCCGACAATGGTCAAATCTTTAAATCCACGTCGAATTAGCTCTCTAACAACAATCATTGGATGACTTGAATTAATAAAGCCGCCAATAGCTATAGTCATACCATTTTTAACATGAGATAAAGCTGTATTTATATCAATTACTTTTGATTCTCGTATTGGTTTTTTAAACTCTTTAAGATCCTGCATATAGATTCCTTATATTGACTTAGAAAGTATTAACGTGCTATTTGTCCACCATCGATAACAAAACTTTGGCCAGTTACCCATTGGGATTCATCAGAGGCCAAATAAACTGCCATAGGAGCAATATCCTCTGGTTTTCCGAATCTTCTTAAGGGGATGTTTTTTAATCCTGCAGCAACAGTCTTATCATCCGTCATGTATGGAGCAGTAAGATCAGTCTCAATCCATCCAGGGCAAATTGCATTTACTCGAACATTGAATCTTGCCCATTCAAGAGAAACACATTTAGCCAATTGCATTAATCCGCCCTTAGTTAGGCAGTAAATACTGTTACCAGGAGCACCAACGAAACTATAAATTGAAGCCATGGCAATTACGCTACCAGTTTTACGTTCGGTCATATGGCGCCCTACTGCTTGCATAGTATGCATAGAACCAACCAAATTAGCGCCTATAACCTGATCCCATTCGTTCGGAGTCCACTCTAAAAAGGGTTTAAGCTTATTTACACCTGCGTTTATAACTGCAGCATCAATTTTCCCATGTTCAGCAATTGCTTTTTCAGTTGCAGAAATAACCTCGGAACCAATAGTCACATCAAATGCGGAAATACTAGAATTACCACCTAAAGATTTAATTTCCTCTTTTGTTTCAGCTAATGCCTCTTTATCACGACCCCATAAAATAACACTCGCCCCTGCCTTAGCCATATTTACAGCTACTGAGCGACCAATTCCACGACTAGCGCCGCTCACTAAAACACTTTTACCAGTTAGATCAAACATTATTTTCTCTTTCTAAAAAATTTAAAAACTACTTCTATTTTTACTAATTTCCCTATCCCAAGTATTTGAAGTAATTCCTCTATTTCTTAGGATTACTTTTTGAACTTTATTGGTAGGCGTTTTAGGCAATTCACTTACAAATTCAACGTATCTTGGAATGGAAAAACGAGGTAAATACTTGGTAGCCAATCCAATTACTGTTACTGCATCAAGTTCAGAATTAGGATCACGAACAATAACAACCATAAGATCGTCACCACCTAATTCACTTGGAACAGCAATAGCTGCAACTTCTCTTACGCCATTAAGTTGCAGTATTGTTTGCTCAACTTCAAATGCTGAAATATTTTCACCCTTAACACGTATTGAATCTTTAACCCTACCTTTGAAATATAAATTACCTTTGCTGTCCATCATCCCTGAATCACCGCTATGAAACCATAAATTCTTCCAAGCTTGAACTGTTGAATTTGGATCAGAATCATATCCAAGCATTAATGCATATGGAACAGAGGATCGAATTAATATTTCACCGATTTCACCACGATTTAATTCAACACCAAATTCATCTGCAATGCGAACTTCGAATCCTGGAATCACTTGCCCGCAACTTTCAAAATTAATTGAGTTTCTAGGCAAATAACATGGGACATTTCCCTCCGTAGAACCATAGCCAGAACGCATAATAATATTATATTTTCGGTTAAATTCAATCGAGTCATTTGGAATAGCGCCTATGCCCCATCCAGCTCTTAAAGATGATGTTTTAACATTATCAACCGCTGAATTATTCAATAAAATACGAATAATCTCTCCAATGTAATAAAAAACCGTGCATTTAAATTTGTAAGTATCAGTCCAAAACCTTGAAGCACTAAACTTGTCGACTAGTACCATACTTGCACCTACCAATAAAACTGGTATCGTTATCATGGCTTGAGAGGTATTGTGAAATAAAGGGAACGAGTTATAGTAAATATCATTTGCTGTCAGCTCTAAATCAGCTGCAATCATTCTTCCTAAAATATATTGCTGAGCATGAGATAACATTACCCCTTTAGATGGGCCCGTTGTTCCAGAAGTATTCATAATGACACCAAAATCTGCCCCGCTAACCTCTTTAGCATAAGTAGGCTCAATGTCATTTGTAGAAAAAAAAAGCGCTCCGAAATCATATGAATTTTTATACCTAGATAAAAGCTCATCATTTATTTTTTCATTAGGCTTGTCATTTACTATTAATATTTTAATAGAAATACTTAATTCATTGATTGCCGCATAAATTTCACTTAACAAGCTCATCTCAACAACTACAACATCAATGGGAGAACGAACTAATAAATGTTTAATTTGATTTAATTTATATTCTGTATTTATTGGAATTTGAATTGCACCTAGCCTTGAAATACCAAACCATAAACCAAGATATTCAATTCGATTTTTCAAAAATATTGCAACTCTTGAATCTTTAGAAATTTGCAACTTATTTAGAGTGTTTGCGCATTTATTAGCAAATAAATCCATTTCAGCATAAGTTAAACATTCATGCTCAAAATAAACAAATGGTTTATTTGGTATAACCTTTGCCTGATAAGATAATAATTTGGAGGCAACCTGCTCCTTAAGTGGAAGCCTATCACATTCAGGAGAACCATTTATGCCCTCAAGCAATCCAAATTGGATTGGTTCTCCCTTTTTAAATTTATAAATTGATTGAATGTCCATTCAAATATTATAAATCAAAAAAATTAGTTTTTACCAAGGGCTTAATTTTTACAATCAGTTGCTTCAAATGCAGCATTTTTTCCAGCAATTCGACCTGAAACAAATGCCCATAGTAAATGATGCCCATGCCCCTCTAATAACATTCCGCCCTGTCCATTAGAACCGGCTGCATAAAGGCCTTTTAATGAATTGCCTGATGAATCAAGCACTTGCATGTCTGAGGAAACACTTAAACCGCCATTGGTAAAGACTACGTATGCCTTAGCTGGTCCTAATGCATATAAAGGCCCATAATGCGAAAAGTCATGACCTGCAAGCGATTGGCGTAAATTCATCTCTGGTACATTTAGCTTTTTCGCTAGATCAGCAATGTCTTTAGCTTCAAAGTAAAGGTCAGATCTTGTATTTTTGTAATCTTTAAGGTATGCATAAGCAACCCCTGGAGCAGTTGAAATGAAGTTAGGCCACTTTGAAAAATTTTCAGCAATTTCTTTACCAAAAATAATATAAGCCAGTCCTTCAGGTTCCTTAGATACAGAAATATGCATCTGACTATGATCTGCAGAAATTTTATATCCATACATATTTACAAGAATTGCGCCGTGTTTCCATAAACCAGCATCAGGTGCTAAAGCTGTCGTAACAAACCTCATTAAAAAAGGCCTTAAGAACTGAGCCGGTAGAGTCCTATATGCAAATGCGATTAAATTAGTTACAAAAGGATGCGTAGGTAAAGCTTGCAACCAATGTTGTTTTATTGGAGGAACAAATCTCATAAATGGACCTCTAAGATGCTCTCCATTTACTAAACATCCCCCAGCCATTAGACCCAATTGAATGCCATCGCCAGTGCTAGTGGGATTAACTGGATCAACTTTAGCTAAAGAAGGATCAGCGAATTTAGACTTTAATTCGGCACTTGCACTAAAGTCACCAGCTGCCAAAACTACACCTCCATTTGCCCTCCAAATATTTAATTTTCCAAGCTTATCAACACCCATTACACCAACTATCTTATCGTCAATTTTTATCAATGAGTGAATACGAACACCCAATTTAGTATCAACCCCCAATTTATTACACTGAATTAATAGTCTTTTTGCAAAAGCTTTAGAGTTAGGAACAACATTGTGCATACGGGGAAGTCTGTGTGGACTTTCTGGCATCGGTCCAACAAATCGAATTCCACATGACAATAACCAATCAAAGGTTTGTGGAGCCTCATCAATCATGATTTTTGCTAAATCAAGATTGTCCTTGCGAACCTCTTTTCCCGAAAATAAAGCATAATCTTCCCAATGAAAAAGTGGACTATCCTTGATTCCTAATTTTCTTTGATGTGGTGTATTGGTCGCACTTACAGAGCCAACAGACCAAGAAGTAGAGCCTCCAAGATGTTTGTTTTTCTCAAGAAGAAGTACTGAACGTCCTAATGATGCAGCTGTGCAAGAAGCTGCTAAACCTGCACCTCCGCCACCAATTACTATAACGTCATAATAAATTTGAATAATTTCTTCTGGAAAATTATCCGTTATTCCAAATTTTATATTATCAACATCAATATTTAATTGATCATTTAAATTAGTTAAATTTGAAGAATCAGAATGATACATATTAAATTAGAAAATTTTTACAAAAATAATTTCATATGTTTAAAATATTTAACATTCATAAAAGTATCTGATGAATCACTCAACTTTAGGAATAATTTTTTCAATTTGCAATTGTCTTAAATATTTTAAAATTGATTCAGTTGAATTCGCAGACTCTATGAAACCAGTTGCTTTGATCTTATTAGAGTCGGCAAATGAATCCCATGAGTTATGAAATACATTACTGTAGTCCCATGAAACTAAATTATTCAGATCTACAGCACATAAATCATTTTTTTTAGCTATTTCTTTCCAAATTAAATCTTTATCTTTCATCAAATCATTTAATCTTAAATTTAAAGGACCAGCATTTTTTATTTTAAAAAAATCTGCAATTTGCGGCCAAAGATCGCGCCATCTAAATAGATCACCATTATGAACATTAAACGATTGATTAACGCAATTTTTTTTCGTAGACACCCAAACAGCCGCTTTAGCTAAAAGCTCTGCATTACAAGTCTGCCGTAAAGCATTAAATCCAGCTTCAGTTCCCGGGTACCAAAGCGGCCACCCCATATATTTACAAATACTTGCATAAAATCCAATAATAGAAATCAAATTACCAGAATATCCAAGAGTAACGCCAAGAACTGCTCCAGGCCTTAAAGTAGACCATGACCAACTGACTTTTTCTTGTAATCTAATTAAGACATCTTCTTGGGCATAATAAGAAAGGTTAATGGGTATTCTTGGATCAGTCTCTAAAGCTGGCGTTTTAAAAGGGCCTAAGAAGTTTCCATATGCTTTCATTCCGTGCATAAGGTGTATATGCTCAATAGAGTTGTTTGAATGCTGTAACGCATTAATTACATTGGAAAGCATTTTTCCATTTTTTATAGCTTGTTGACTCAAATCGCCTCTATCATCTCTTGCCGTGTAGAAAACATTTGTAATTCCTTCAATTTTACTTAATGCTTCTAACGATTGATTTTCATCATTTATATCAACGGATAAAAAAGGAACAGTAGAATTCACATTAGGTTTTGATCTTGAAATTCCTATAACATCCCATATTTTCTGAGATATCAACTCAGAAATGATATATCTACCTGTAACTCCAAGACCTCCGATAACTATAGCCTTTTTATTTACAACAACAGTCATTCGCCTTTTGCCCCTGTTTCAACAACTATTTTTTGCCATTTATCAACCTCGCTAGACATATAATTTTGCAATTCTACAGATGTGCTATAGATCGGCTCTACACCAAGCCCAAGCAACGACTCTTTAACGTCTTTATTGGCTAAAACTTTTTTAGTTTCGGTATTTAAAAAATCAATAATATCCTTACTTAATTTAGGTGGGGCCAATAAGGCATACCAAACACTGCTAAAGTATCCAGGGATGCCTGCCTCGTTGGCAGTAGGAATTTCAGGCGCCAATACACTTCTTTTGACACTGGTAACTGCTAATGGTTTTAGCCTTCCAGACTTAGTCATTGGAAGCAATGGGCCAATGCCACTTATCATCATTTGGACATCATTATTTACTAGTGCTGGTATTGCTGGCGCAGCACCTTTAAAAGCAATTCGTTGCATACTTATCCCTGCAGCCTTCAACATCATCTCAGTGGCCAAATAGATAACGCTAGCAGATGTTGCGTAGTTTAACTCGCCCTTATGTAATTTGGCATACTGAATCAACTCAACTAAAGTCTGTACAGGTAGCGCAGGACTAACTACTATCAAATTAGGAATGTCACCAATCATAGATATTGAAGTGAAATCCTTTACAGCATCAAATCCAGCTTTTTTGAATAAACTTGGATTGATAGCATGAGCAGAGGAGGCTATATAGATCGTATATCCATCCGGTTCGGCCAGCATTGTTGCTTGAGACGCTAACAAACTATCTGCACCGGCTTTATTATCAACAACTACTGGAGTGTTGAGTTGAACACTTAATTGTTTAGCAAAAAGACGCGAAATGATATCTGTTGGTCCACCAGTAGCAAAACCAACTATTAATTTAATTGGCTTATTGGGGTAATCGCCTGGCTTCGCTAAAACACTTAAAGAAAAGTTACATAAAATAAAAAATATAAACAAATTTATAAATCTAGTAATTTTAAAAAAATTAAAATTTTTCATCAAAATCAATCCTCAAGAAAAATTACAAGACTATTGAAGTATTATTCCTAATTCAGTTTGAATTTGAACCTTCTTCTAATGCTCATTATTACAATAAAAAATTAGTTTTAAGTTAAGAAATATCTATAAATTGAATGATTATTCATTTTATTTGAAAATTTTGTTGTAAATTAAACTAAATTCATTTTTCTATCGTTAATACTTATAGACTTTTTAATGAATACCTAAAAAATGCCCTTAAATATGAAAAAGAAACATAAAAAAGTATTAAATTAAAAAGGAATTGACCGATGAACTCTACAAAATTAATTTATCTTTTGAAATTTAACTATGCGAATGCAATAGTTTTCATCTTATCCTTAACTTGCTTTTCACTTTTTGCACAAAATTTCCCAACAAAACCCATAAAAATAATTATCGGCTTCCCGCCTGGTGGGGGAACTGATATCGTGGCAAGAATGCTAGCACCAAAACTAAGTGAGAACCTCGGACAACCATTTGTCATAGATAACAAACCTGGAGCTAATGGAATATTAGCGATGGAAATTGCAGCCAAGTCACCTGCTGATGGTCATACCATTTTCATGGGTACTCTTGGCAATTTGAGTGTCAACCCATTTCTGTATCCTAATTTACCATTTAATGCAGAAAAAGACTTTACGCCATTAATGCAAGTTGCATCATTACCGTTTTTAATGGTTATAAATCCAAAATTACCAGTAAATTCTTTTCGTGAATTTCTAATCTACGCAAAGTCACAAAAGGTACAACTTAATTTTTCATCAAGCGGAACAGGTGGCTTACCTCATTTAACTGGTGAACTACTTAATAGCGCCGTAGGTATCAACATGGTCCATATTCCATATAAGGGCAGTTCACCAAGTATAAATGATGTCATTTCTGGACAAGTTCAATTGACCTTTGAAGCAACAGCTGCACTTTTATCGCAAATTAAAAGTGGCAACCTGAAAGCATTAGCTATAACAGGAAGTAAAAGAAGCACTGTATTACCAGACATACCAACAATTGGTGAAACAATTAGTGGTTTTGATGTAGTTAACTGGTACGGATTGGTTTTACCTTCTGAAACACCTAAACCTATCATACAAAAACTTCATTCAGAAATTAAAAAAGTTTTATTTTCTAATGAAATTAAAGATAAATTATTCTCGTTAACAACTGAGCCTATTGGGAGTTCACCAGAAGATTTCGGTGACTTTATGAAATCTGAATCCAATAAGTGGATGAAAATAATTAAAGATAAAAATATTAAACCTGAATAAAAAATGAAAACTACCTCAATGAATATCCTATTAATTATTCCAGGCAACAATACGACCATGGAAATTGAGTTAATGGAATGGCTACCAGAGAAATCTAAATCTACAATTTTAAGAGTGCCTAGAGGTGCAGGATTATTAACATCAGATACTATTTCAGACTATATTGAAACGACTTTAAAATTATGTGAGAATTATAGAAATGAGTCATTTGATGCTGTTGCTTATGGTTGCACTGCGGCTGGTTTTATTCTTGGACCAGATGGTGACAAAGATGTCTCAAAGAGAATAGAAGACACGATTGGCAAACCCGTTGTTACAACAGCACGATCAATGATAACCTCTCTTGAAGAAATCAATGCAAAATCCATCTCGTTGTTAACACCATACTTAGATGATGTAAATATACGTTTGAAAAGTTTTTTGAATTCAGCCAATATTAATGTTTCCCATTTTGATAGTTTCTATGCCAGTGATGTACATGAATTGGCTAAAATAACATCTTCACAGGTAGAAGAAAAATCAAAAAAATTACTGGAAAAGAATGTGGATGCGTTGTTTATTGCTTGTTCACAATTACCAACGAAATCAATTCTTGGCAAACTATCAAAAGAATTTAACAAGACTGTTTACTCATCAATTCAGGTCACAGCTAAGAGATTGATTAATTTACATCACTGAAGCTAAAATTTTTTAATGCTAATGTGATGAATAATTCCTCATACAATACAAGTGAAATTACAGATTCTGTTGTTAATTTCATTTTAAATACTAATTTCAACGATATTCCTAAAGAAGCCATCGATTCTGCAAATCGGTCCCTTGTTAATATCATGGGATGCATGATCGGAGGATCTAATCATCCCATCTTGAAAAATATTCAAGAATCGCTATCAGAATTTTCAGGTTTACCTAATTCAACAGTTGCTGGCTTTAATCCAAAGACAGATTCGCTTAATGCAACCTTACTAAATACAATTGCATGTAGTGCTTATGCATTTGATGATACTCATTCAGAAGCCATAGTTCATCCAAGTGGACCTGTTGCATCATCATTATTTTCTCTCACTGAACAAAAAATATTTTCTGGGGAAGAGTTTTTATCTGCTTTTACTGTTGGAGTGGAGGTAATTTGCAGAATTAGCTTAGCGATTTCAGTTCATCCTGCGGAAGGTTCTCTTTCATGGATGCAATCAAGTGTTGTTGGCGGAATTGGAAGTGCAGCAGCTTGCAGTAAATTACTTGGACTTAACTTTAAGCAAACTAAAAGTGCTATAGCTCTAGCTTCTTCACAAGCAAGCGGTTTTAGATCTATGTTTGGAACAATGTCAATACCTCTTTTACCTGCTCACGCCGCTCAAACAGGAATTAAAGCGGCTATATTAGCAAAAAATGGTCTTGACTGTTCAAATGTTTGTTTAGAAAGTACGCATGGATTTCTTGATGTGTTCTCTACCAAAGCAAATTTAAGTTCTTTAATTGGTGGTCTTGGGGAAAATTTTGAAATAAATAAAAATACTTTCAAACCTTACCCGTGTGGAATAGTTATTCACCCTATTATTGATGCTTTTTTAAATATTAAAAAACATCCCAACTTTAGACTTGAAAAAATTTCATCAATCAAAATTTATTCAAATACTTCTGCATTTAAATTAGCAGCAAATCGTGCGAAAGATAAATTTCAAGCCAGGACTAGTATCTACTATTGGAGTGCAATTGCATTAACCCAAGATTCATTAGGTATTAACTCCTTAGATGATAAATTTTTTAAAGATGTAAATTTAATAGGCTTACAAGATAAAATTATTGTGATCCCTACAGATGATATAAAGCCTGATGCTGCGCGAGTTGAAATTTTTTTAAATAACGGATCCACCATCAATTCTGAAATATTACACTGCATAGGAAGTCACTCTCACCCAATGAATAACAATGAAATTGGAGAGAAATTTTTAAATTTATCATCCCCAATTTTAGGCGTTGATATTTCAAAAAGAATTCTTGATCATTGTTGGAATATACAAAATCTTGCTGATGTCTCAAAAATTATTAAACTATCCGGTGGAACTGCAACATGATTAAAATTTCATCTTTTATATTTTTCTTAATTTATTTATATTCTAATCAGGTTTTAGCTCAGTCAGACTTTCCTAAAAAATCGATAAAAATTATTGTTCCTGCTGCTCCAGGAGCCGCAACTGATTTTCTATCGAGAAAGATTGGAGAAAAACTTCAAATGCGATGGGGCCAGCCCGTAATAATAGAAAATCGAATTGGAGCCTCCGGAAATGTCGGAGCAGAATTCGTTGCTCGATCAATACCGGATGGATATACGTTGTTAATTTCTGGGCCAGGACCACTTTCAATCAATAAAGCTTTATTTCCAAAACTTAGCTATAACCCTGAGAATTTTTCTCCGATTTCACTGATTGCTTCTATTCCAAATGTATTAATTATTAAACCGTCACTACCAGTTTCAAATATGCAAGATTTAGTTAACTATATTCGCTTGCACCCTGGCGACCTTAACTATGCATCTGGTGGGTCTGGAACAACACCACATTTATCCATTGAGCGATTTAAAAATTTAGCCAATTTAAATATTTTTCATGTTCCTTATAAAGGAAGTGCTGCAACAATTACTGCAATGCTGTCAAGTCAAGTTGATATGATGTTTGTTGAGCTTAGCTCTACCTTACCAAACATAAAGATGGGCAAGCTTAAAGCTATCGCAGTTGGATCAGAAAAAAGAATTGATGCACTACCAAATATTCAAACTATGAATGAAATTTTTCCAGGTTTTTTAACCATGACTTGGTATGGTCTTGTGGCAGCTTCAGGCACTCCAAAAGATATTTGCGATAAAATTTTTACTGCTGTTTCGGAAATCTTAAAACAACCAGATATCGTTTCCCATCTTCAAGGGATAAACATTGACATCATTAATGGCTCACCTGAAGAATTAAGGCTTTTTGCCAAAAGTGAAAATGAAAAATGGGGGAAAGTAATAAAGGCGTCAGGCGCAACAATAGATTAGAGGGAAGTTTATTTATTTATAAAATTTAAAACTTTATATTATTGGAAGAATACCGCCATCCATTGCCATTACATTTCCAGTGACGTAGCTTGACATTGGCGAGGCTAGGAATAAGACGGCCTGAGCAATTTCAGAAGGTTCTGCAAATCTTTTAATAGGTATTTGTGAAGCAAGTGATTTGATACATTCTTGAAGTGTAATATTTTCCCGTTTTGCCTCAGCCATAGCCCTTTCTTTAAAGCGATCAGTTGTTGTTATTCCAGGATTGATAACATTAACTCGCACGCCTTTTTCAGCATAAGCTACAGCCAAGCCTGCACTCACCAACATCAGGGCCGAGTTTGCAGCCCCCCCAGGTAAGTGTTCTATTAGAGCAATTTTCCCTCCCCTGCCAACAACATTAACAATTGATCCCTTTCCTTCTAATCCCATTTTTTTTATTACAGGATTTATTACATTAAGATAACTAAAATATTTCGCTTGCATTGCATCTTGAAAATCTTGTATACCTAAATTTTCTGGGAGAGTGCGTTTCGCATGTCCAGCACAATTCACTAGAATTTCAATAAAACCGAAACGTCTCTCTGCATTCAATACCGCGTTTAGAGCTTGACTTTCAATAGTCAGATCTGCTGGAATTGAATTTATGCTATCTGAGCAGTTGTATCGCTCTATAAGTATATTTACAGCTTGACTTAAATTTTCAACATTTCTTGAAACTATACTGACTCTAGCACCTTCATTTATGAATGCCTCCACGCATGAATATCCAATTCCTTTACTTCCACCAGTAATTAAAACATGTTTATCTTTTAAATTTAAATTCATTTATGATTTTCTCAATTTGATTTTTGAATGATAAATTTGAGATTTTAAATTTGATACATTATGAAATTATGAAAATTAGCATCGTATTCAACCATCCGAAAATAGTCTTTACATTTACATCTAAAGCTAAATCGCCTAATGAGCGATTAATGCTGATTAGGGAAATTGATTTCCACTCAATTGAGTTCGATTCGAGCATTTGCGACGGTATCGCTCCAGCGAGAGCGCTCCTCTGAAATGAAACGCGCAAATGCTGATACTGACAGGCTAGTGAGTTCCACCCCACGAGACTGAAAATTTCGTTGTAGCTCGGGGGTTGCAAGAGCTGCACCGAGTGCTAAAGACAATTTAGTTACGATGAAGTCAGGTGTCTTAGCTGGCACCATGATGCCAAACCAGTTGGCTGCAACCACATTGGAGTAACCTGACTCACGCAGCGTTGGCACATCAGGCATCAATGGCGTTCTGGAGGCTGTCATCGCCGCCAAAACCCTGATCTTGCCCGTTGGGTTAACAGCAACCGCACGACCCACAGGCATGACGAGTAGATCAATTTGAGCTCCAAGAAACGCGGACTCAGCTGGCCCTGTTCCATTGAATGGAATATGGACCATATCAACACCAACCTGCTGCTTAAACATTTCCATCGCAATCTGTCCAGTGCTACCGGTTCCCCAAGAGCCGTAGTTTAGTTTACCAGGGTTGGCTTTTGCGTAAGCCACCAGCGATTTGATATCGTGCACTGGCAACGTCGAACGAGCAACCATCATGAAAGGGTTGATAGCAAATGATCCCACTGGCTTGAAGTCCTTGTCTGGGTCGTAAGCCATTCGCTTTGTTGCACTGGTAATGGAATGCGTCTCCGCACTACCCACCAACAAGGTGTACCCATCCGCTGCTGCACGTGCAACAACAGCTGCACCAATTTGCCCGTTGGCACCCCCTCGGTTATCAACCACGACAGGCTTACTCAGAGACACCTCAAGTTGTTGAGCCAATGCGCGTGAGACTGCATCAGTGTTGCCGCCTGCAGGCCAGGGAACTACCAATGTGATGGGATGAAGCGGAAAGTCCTCAGCGGCCTTTACATGGACCGAGATGGTCATCATAAAGTTGCCAAGCAAAGTTGCAAATAATAAAAAATACCATTTCATCGATCGCTCCTAAACTAACCGATTACGCTTACTTGGTCAACCGCTCAAATAACTAGCGATTTTTGAACATTCAATTCAATACGATTTAAAAGATTTGAAACCTATTTTACACAAATCCATCAAGCGTCTGCACGTATTGAAAGGCCCACGGTCAAACAAGCATTCCAGGCTGCCGCTTTAATGGATGACCAGGCTGGCCGAGCAGTCTGCCTGGCCAGCGGGCCCAAGACATTGCATGTGGGAAGCTGTGAACAAGCAACGAATATGGCATCACTCATCGCCTGCGCTGCGGCGAAATGAGCACGACGCATCACTGCTGCTTCGTCAATTGCGAGTAACTCTTGAGCGCTACTTACTTCAAAGCCCTCAAAGGCGGCGATTTGTAGACCACCCTGGATGATGAACTTGCGCAAAGCATCATTGACTACAGACCCATAGGGCGTGAGCACTGTGACTGTCTTGGCATTTGACTCCCCCAATGCTAAAAGCATGGACCCAGCCGCTGAAACAGTTGGCGCCCCAGTCTCATTTTGAAGATCTTCACAGAACTCACGATCACCGTTATAACCAGCAAGAAAACCTGCAGCCGTACACCCCATGATCACAACATCAGGTCTATTCTTAAAAAGCTCTTTACCAGCGGCAATCACCCTTTTACGCTCAGCTGGCATATCTTCAGGTCGCAACATGGTGGCGCGTTTGATGCGAGCGATTGATAAATCAATGGGAAGAGGAAACCATTCTCTTAACTCGAGTTCCAAAGTGGTATTGATCGCGGGCATGACAAGACCGACTTTAAGATTTGACATTCAATTCTCCTTAGAAAAATCTAATGACATCAATCATTATCATATATTTAAATCCTTATACAATGTAACACTCACTGTTTACGCTCCATAAGTCTTTATTGTATTTTCTTATAGAAAAGGTTTCGTATTAAAGGACTGACAAACTTTCGAAAATGTTCTATCAGTTCAATAGATCAACCGAGAGTTGTCGCTAAAATTGATACATCAAACACTTAGAAAAGTTTCTAGTACCTCATTGTTATTCATTAAATTCGATGATGTATCGCAATACTTAATTTCTCCAGCTGAAAGAACATAAATCAAATCAGCAACTCTAGTAGTCAAACTTGCATTTTGCTCTACTAGAAATACTGTAAGATCCTGTTTTTTTAATGAAATAAGAGCATCACCAATTTGCTCTATTACGATTGGCGCCAATCCAAGAGAAGGCTCATCAAAAATACACAATTTGGGATTTGACATTAACCCAACTGCAACTGCAACCATCTGCTGTTGCCCTCCCGACATTGTTCCGACCAATTGTTGTCTACGTTCTTTTAAAATTGGAAAGAGTTCAAAATTTCGATTTAGCAACTCATCTAACAAACCTTTATTCTTGAACGAATACGAACCCATTAAAAGATTCTCTTCTACTGACATTCTGGGGAAAAGCCCTCTTCCCTCTGGAACAATTGACAGTCCTTTTACAATACGCAAATGAGGCTCAGTTTCCATCAAATTCTTGTTTAAAAATGTAATACGACCTGACTCAAAGGAATTAAGACCACCAATTGCTCTAACAATTGAGCTTTTTCCAGCCCCATTTGGACCAATCAAAGCGATGATCTGTCCTTTGGGTATACGAAGAGAAACATTATTGACCGCAAGAAAATTGCCATATCGAATTGTTAAATTTTGTATTTCAAGCATGTGCAGAACCCAAATATTCATTAATCACACGTTTATTTTTCATAATTTCTGCAGGCGGACCATCTGCAATTTTTTCACCAGCAATCAAAACAACAACCCTATCAGCAAGTTCCTTGATAACGCGCATGGTATGTTCAATAATAAAAATCGAGGTGTATGCTTTTAATTCGTTTAGAAGTTGAATCATCTCACTGACTTCAGATGTCGCTAAACCTCCGACTGGCTCATCAAGCATCAGTAGCTTTGGCTTTAGAACTAAACGCATCATGAGTTCCAATTTACGTTGCTCAAACAATGTGATGTCTTTTGAAAGCTTATGAAGAACAGGCCTCAGCTTTAACCAATTCAAGTAATGGTTATATTGCTCGTGTGTTAGACCATTTTTTTTGAGTAAAAGGAAAGCAATATCTATATTTCGTTGAACACTAAGATTGCCAAAGACTCTAACGGATTGGTAAGTTCTGCAAAGACCCATTTCTACGAGTTGATGGCAATTCTTTCCTAACATCGATTGATGGTCAAACTCCATTTCACCATTCAATGGCGTAAATTGACCCGTCAAAACATTGACAAAGGATGATTTTCCAGATCCATTTGGCCCAATCATTCCAAGTGTTTCACCCGAATGCATCTCGAAGTTAATTTTATTTAATGCGTACAAACCTCCAAAACGCAGGGTTAATTCTTTTACTCGGAGTAATGGATGTGAAGATAAATGGCTCATTTTTTTGAATTCCTCCATGCGAGGTATGCACCATAAATACCGCCAGGCATAAGTAAAGTAATTAGCACGATTAAAACGCCAGATAGAATATCTTTGTATGCGTCTAAACTTTGTAAAAGAAAAGGTAAAGGTGCTAGCAACAACGCTCCAATGACTGGCCCTGCGATCGTTGCCTTGCCTCCAAAGGCCACAAACAACCATATATTCAATGAGGACAAAACATCAAAAGATCTAGGAGAAATGAAACCAATGTAGGTCGCGTAAAAGCAGCCTCCAATTGCTGCATACAATGAAACTATAAAAAATGCAATTACGCGGTTTAAAAAAACACTAATACCCAGTGATTCCGCTAAAACATCATCTTCTCTGATCGCGATGAATCTTTGTCCAAGTTGAGAGTTGTATATGAAGTAAGCTAAAACAATACCTGTAACCGCAAGCACAGAAAGAATACATTCAAAAATAAAACCTTTGATAGGCTCTCCCATCCAAAGGGGAGGACTAATTTGATTAATCCCGGTGTCTCCATTGGTAAACGTTGGGAAAAATATGAATGCAAGAGTTATGGTACTTTGAATAATTAAAGAGCAAAGTGTGAAATAAAATCCCTTTAAACGAATAGATGGAAGTCCGAGTAAAACACCAATCAAGGAAGCAAATAATGTGGCAAGTGGTAGCGCTTGCCAAAAATCAATATGCCACTGTGCAATAAAATACAAAAGGGCATATGCAGCAATACCTGATATTGCGGCAAACATCAAAGGCATAAGTCCAACAAAACCATAAAGAATGTTCATTCCAGTCGCCCAAAACACGCTTAACAAAGTCACGCCTAGAATAAAACCAAGAAATCGATCCTCTTGCGTAAAAAATGGCAACGCCAAGAGTGCAACAAGCATCAGCACGTGTTGGAGTTTGATCTTCATTTCAAAAAGAGTCCATTAGGTTTGATCAGCAAGATCAATAGCATTGCAAAAAGGTAGGAAAACGTTGCAACTGTTGGACTTGTGAAATTACTCACAATTGCTTGTGTAAAGCCAAAAATTAAACCAATTACCAATGCACCTAAGACAGAACCTGGGCCACCAACAATCATGATTGCAAAAGCAGTAATTGACATGGTCCATGCAATTGACAAGTCAAAACTATACGCCAAAGCATACAACAAGCCACCCAAATAAATAATTGTGGATCCAAGAACAAATGAAATTTTGTAGATGGAGTGAACATTAACTCCGCGAAGCAATGCTGCCTCTCTATTTTGAAAAACAGCTCGAATAGCTCGACCAATAGGATGGTAGCGCAATAAAAGAAACAGTATGGCAAGGCTTGTATAAGCAATAGCGAGAACTAGTATTCTATTATTGGTCATTGGAAAAGGGCCAATCATTGTGACACCTTGTATCAACGGTGGCAGTGAGAATTGGTCGCTCCATTTAGAAAATGTCATGGAGAAGACGCCTGACATAACTTGAGTTAGACCAAGAGTGATCACGAAATAAGATATATTTCTATCAGGAACGTTATAAAGACGGCGAAATAATAAACTCTCAAATACTAGAGACAATAAAATGCTTGCTGCCAACACAATTAAACACGCTGTAAAGCTGTTGAACCCATAGCTTGAAGTCAGTCCCCAGGCGACCAATCCTGAAAGAACAAAGAACTGTCCATTGCTCGCATTTGGAAGCCAGATACAACCGTAAACAATGGTCACTCCCGCCGCTACCAGTGCAAATATTGCACCAAGTAGCAAACCAGTAGAAACTGTAGAGGCGATTAAGAGCAGGAGTGCGTCCAAAATTTAATTTTAAGTGATTAAATTATTTAACCAAATCGTAAACAGGAATTACTTCTGGATTCCATTCGAAATAAGAGAGCTGTTTTGATTTATAGTTTCTTTTTCCATCTACGGAAACAATTTGCATGAAGTAGATGTACTCTTTTCTAGCCCCATTACTATCAAAATTAATTGGAGTACCACTGGTGAGTTCTTTGATATTCATCTTTGTGAAAGCTTCTCTTAATTTTTCACGGTCAACCACACCTGCTGATTCGATCGCAGACTTAAAAATGTAGGGCGTGTTGTAGCAATAGTTTTCAACATACGACGGTGGACGACCATGGGCTGCATCAAATTTAGTTATAAAATCTCTCCCTTCCTTAGGTAAGTTATCTATACCTTGATCAAAAAAAGTACCGTAGATAGATCCAATGCTCTTTGATCCCCAACTAAAAACCTGTGTGGTGATCCCGAAAGGATGGATAATTTGCTCAGGCTTTATACCCAAATCGAGAATTTGATTGGTTAAAACTGCGTCAAAAGCACCTGCTCCACTAATAATGACATAGTCAGGATTGCCTGATTTGACCTGAGCGGCTTGAACAGTTGCATCGCTCGAGCCTTGAGGAAAAACAATATCAGAGACAATTTTTAATTTAGATCTTTCTGCTTGGTATTTGAAACCAGCAAAAATTGCTCTCATCAGTGCAGCATCTGAATACATCAGAGCAACAGTCGCACCGGGCTTTCTTTGTTCGATAAATTTAGCTATTGAATAGCCCCATCCCACGGCATCGGGTTCAATTCGGAAGGTATATTTTGTTCCAGGCTTGGTAAGTTGGGGAAAGGCAGCGACTGGAACAAGAAATGGAACCTTATTTTGTTCTGCATATCCGTACATCGCAAGTGAAACGTCAGAGTTTGTTGTTCCACTGATTGCGAGCACTTTATCATTGACATCAAAGTTCCTGACTGAAGCAAGTGCCTGAGTTGGATTTGTTTGATTATCTTGAACGATAAATTCAAGTGGTCGCTTAAGAACACCGCCTTTGCCATTGATTTCGTCTGTCGCTTGCTTTAATCCAGCCACACAACTGGTTCCAAAAAATGTCCATGCACCTGTTAACTCTGTTGAAAAACCAATTTTGATAGGTTGACCTGTTGGGGTCTGAGCTGTTGCTGTTAAAAATGGCAAAGCGAAAGTTGCCATTAACGCTGATTTAATCATTGATTTCATAAAAAATTTTCTCATATGTATCTCCATTTAAGTAGGGGGTTTTTACAGAGTCTTTGATCCAAAAAAACGGGTTAGACTTCTTATCTCTTACATCACTTTCACTCTAAACTTCGTATAGGCCATATTTTCCCAAGCGCTTGTGTCTTATCAATCAGCAAAGGAGCCAATGCCAGCAATTCTTTTTTGCTTGTTCTATAGACTGGTGCACCAATGCTCACCACACCAACACATCGCCTCACCATATCAGTATCAGTTATTACAATGGGCGAAGCAATTGCGCCAACTCCAATTTCATTTTCTTCATAACTGATCGAAAAACCATTTTTTTGAACAAATTTCCAATCTGCCTCAATTTCTTTCTTGGTTGATTTCGAGTATTCAGTAAATTTTTGTATTCCTTGTTGGTGAATAAATGACCAACTTATTTTAGGATCCAACGTTGACAACCAAGCCTTGCCAGCTGCATGCGTCGTAAGGCCAATCTCAAGCCTGTAATTTGGATCAATTTGCAAAGTTCGCTTAGAACCTGCATGAGCAAGGACCCAGGTGATTTTTACTGTGCTCTCTACAACAGCTAAGCGAACGAGCTCACCGCTCATGATGGCCAAGTCCTTGAGAATCTCGCTAGACTGATCCAATAGCCGAGTTTGTGACAATTTCCTCAAACCCAGATTACTGAGCTTAAAAGTTAATTCATACAAACCATTGTCCGATCGACAATACAAATAACCCGCAGCAACTAACTCATTTAAGAGTCTGAGAACAATGACTTTGTTGACGTCTAGTAACCGGGCCAGATCCGACAAAGACCAACCGGAATCACCCTCGGAGATGATTTCGATCAATTGCAGCCCCCGGCGCATCGAAACCACCCCAGACGCTTGGTTGGTGACCTCAATGATGGATTTTGAATGAGTTCTCATAGAAATTTAACTACAACATCTCCAACGGATTAATCCCTCTTGATTTGCTTGTCGATAAAGACTTTCCGCAGCAAGCCTTACCTTATGTGATGCACGCTTGTGGACAACAATTTTTTCATTACTTTTTGTATTTTTCATTGAATCATCGTTTGGAAGTCCTTGGTCGAACATTCGCTTTCTAAGCTCTACGCTTTCTTTAAAATTAACTTTTCCCGTATTTATATCTATAACAGTGCCATAAAGTTCAATGGCTGCCTCTGCAGATACATAGCCATTTTTTACATCTCGCTCAACATCCTCCAACTTTCTCTCCAAAGGCGATCCGAACCCTCCGCCGCCCCCAGAACGCAATATCCACTGATTGCCCTTTGTAAGCAATTTAGAAAATACCTTTCCCGTTGAATAGAGCTCAGTCTTACCGCCCTTTGAGATCCCTACCTGATTGCCCATTGCTGAAAGACCTCCAAATAAGCCCCATGGTTTACATTCAACCCGTTCAATTTGAGAGTTGAACATGATGTCAGACTTTACACTTACGATTTGTTCAGTCCCTAGACCTCCACGGTGACGTCCCGCTCCTCCCGAGTTGTCCCTCAGGCCGTATTTTTCAACTATAAGTGGATATTTAGCTTCAACTTGCTCAGATGGCCCATTGTGCGTATCTCCATCATTGATCGCAATGGTCGCACTCATTCCGTCTTCATTGAACTTTGCACCCCAGCCTCCACCAATTAGACCACCCAAATATAAAAAGAGTTTATTTTCTATAGGTGTTTTTCCATGAACGCTTGCAATGACTAAATCAGCATGATGACCAGCAATAACTTTTTCTGGTATTGCCGTAGAAAGTGCCTTAAATACAGTATCAACCACAGTCATTGGGAAAGTCATCCACCAGCGCATCGGAGCGGGTCGTGTTGCACTTATAACTTTCCCAGGGGGTAAGATTACCTTCAAAGCTCGGAAACACCCGTCGTTAATGGGTAACTCATTGGCAGCAGTTAGACACTTGAATGCAACCTGCGCACAAGCTATTCCTGCTGCCTCGCCTGAGTTATAAAAACCCTTCACTTGAGAACTGACATCAGTTAAATCGATTGTCATTTGATCGCCAATAACAATAACTTTTACACGTATAGGTATTTTTTTCCCTAATTCGACTCCGTCATCGTCCATGAATGACTCTGCAAAATACTCTCCGTCAGGGATCGACTTAACTACTTCCCGCACACTTGCTTCACTTTGCTCAAAAATTTGCTGAATAGAAAGATCAACTGCTTGCAGCTCAAATTTCTTCAGTAGTTCAAGATAGCGACGTTCTCCTGTTTTAACGGCAGCTATTTGTGCCTTGAAATCTCCCATTGCACGCTCAGGTATACGCACGTTCATTTCAATGATATCGATTAAATCTTGATTGGGCTTTCCTTGAAGGTAGGCTTTGATAATTGGAACTTGAAGACCCTCAGAAAAAATATCGTTCGTCATCCCATCAAGCGTCCCTCCAACGTCTTGCCAATGGGCCATGCAAGCAGAAAAAGCAACGACTCTTCCATTCCAAAATATTGGGACAACAAAGGTCATGTGATTGAGGTGACTACCCGTGATATAAGCATCATTGGTCAGTAAAACGTCGCCTTCATCAAGCCCTTGGTAATCAAACTTAGCGATCATTCTCTTGACCGTATTGCTCATGCCTCTGATGAACATTGGCAAACCGATCCCAATTGAAACAGTATTTCCTTTCGAATCGAATAAACCAACTGTGAAATCCAAAGCTTCGTAAATTATCATGTTGTACGCAGTACGCATGAGGTTAGATTTCATCTCCTCTGTAATGGCCACAACAGCATTTCGTATGATCTCGGTGACCACTGGATCGTGTGTAATTTGTGAATTATTGGACTTAATCATTTGAGACCTGAATGCGAAGGTTACCAACCTCATCCACTCGAACAATATCGTTGGCAAAAAGAGTTGTTGTAGAGGCATATTCTTCAATAAAGGCAGGGCCGTGTGCTTCAAAGCCAGCACCCAAATCGGGCCTCCAATAAACTGGAACAGATTGGGCCTTGCCATCAATGTAAGAGATGCGTGTTTGATGTTGAATTGAATCCTTATGTGATGCCAGCTTGGTAAGCGTTGGTTTTGGCATCTGCCCAGTCACTGAGGTACGAATACTCACGATTTCTGCACTCTCCTTATCTGAATAATATCCATACCTCTGAAGGTGGACTTTATCAAAAGCAGATTTAATTGCCATGATGTCCTTATTTTCATAGGCAGACATAGGGATTTCGACAGTTACCGCATGTTCTTGACCGATATATCGCATGTCTAATCCACGTGAAATCGATATACCTGCAACAGTCGGGGAGGCATTCTTAATTTCATCTCGTCCTTCAAATTCTAGAGCCTTTAAAATTTGCTCTATTTGGTCAAAATCAAACTCTTGTAAATTAATGAATAAGGTTCGCACATAGTCACGTCTTAAATTTGCAACTAACATGCCATAAGCCGAAAAATGTCCTGGCGCATTGGGAATAATCACTTCCCTAATTTTTAATTCTTTCGCAACAAGCAACGCGTGAAGTGGCCCTGCTCCGCCAAAAGCCACCATTGGAAAATCTCTCGCATCCACTCCTCTTTCTGTTGTTACGCGTTTAACTACATTTGACATAGTAGCTGCAGCAATTTTGATTACACCTTCAGCTGCTTTCTCAACGGTTAAGCCCAAAGGTCGAGCTAGCTTTTCATCAAAAAGTCTTCTACATAAATCTTCATCAAGCTTCATCTCCCCACCTAAAAAGCGACCTGCTGATAATCGACCTAATATTAAGTTTGCATCTGTCACGGTTGGCTCTTCACCACCCAATCCATAGCATACTGGACCTGGTTCAGAGCCCGCACTTTGAGGACCAACTCTCAAAGAGTTTGCTGGCCCTATTCTCGCAATACTCCCACCACCAGTGCCGACTTCCTGAATATCGATCATTGGAATTTGAATAGGCAGTCCTTCCGCGTAACCACCAATCATAGAGTTTGATGTCATCAGCACTTCACCGTTTAAAATAACGCCAGATTTTGCTGTTGTCCCACCCATATCAAAAGCAATTGCATCTTTGATACCAATAAAATTGCATAGCTCCTTGGTAGCGATAAGACCCGCCGCTGGTCCTGACTCAATCATGCGAATGCACTCACGTTGTGCCTGCTCTACGCTATATAAACCGCCTGTTGATTGAACAATTAAGAAGTGCCCACTAAATTGCTGCTCTTTGAGATGGGAGACGACTCCACTTAAATACGACTTAACACGCGGGCCGATATAAGCATTCGCAGCTACTGTAGAAGTTCTCTCATATTCTCTGTATTCTTGTGATAACTCATAAGATGCAGAAACAAATACATGCGGCAGCCTTTTAAGAAAGAATTCCTTGGCCAATAACTCATGATCTGAGCGAAGATATGAATGCATAAAAATAATGCAAACAGATTCAATTTGATTAATCTCAAGCTCGACAGCAATTTTTTCCAACTCATCGTATTTTAAAGGACGAAGAATTGCCCCATCGTTTAGTAACCTCTCAGATACTTCAAAGCGCAAGTATCGATCAATCAGCGGTTTGTGTTTTTTAAAAAAAAGGTTGTAGGCCTCAGGCCTGTTGATTCGACCTATTTCATATATATCTCTAAATCCCTGCGTTGTAATGAGTGCAGTCTTTGCGCCGCTGCGTTCAAGCAATGTATTGATAGCGACTGTGGTTCCATGCAGAAATAGATTCGCTTTTTCAAACGACTCCCCTGCACGTGAAACGCCATTTTGAATGCCAGTCACTAGTTTTTTAGGCGTAGTTAAAGACTTTCCCAATTGGATGTGACCAGATTTCTCGTCAAAAATAGCAATATCGGTAAAGGTACCGCCCACATCAGCGGCAATTCTTAAATGGGCAAGACTCATATGGATGTTAGATGGTCAGAAATTTATATTTACGTAACGATGTTACATATTACAACTTTGCTGCGCTTTAACACATGCAGTAAGTCCCGAAACTAATTAGGTATAACCCTAGGTAATATTGGCTAGCGACTGGAAAAACGCAATTCGACTAATTTGTATCAATAACTCTAATTTTGATTTAAAAACTCAAAAAAGCTAAATTTTATAAATCCTTGAAGCGTTCTCATGCAGAACTGCATTTTGAATGCTTAGTGGATATTTGGATAAGCACTGGCGTATAGTTGAAACCATTTGACTATAAGTGGTCCATAGTTTTTCAACCGGAAAATTGGTACCAAACATACACCTTTCAGCTCCAAAAAGGGCAATCATTTCATCCACAATAGGCTCCCAAACTTGGGTTTCACACTTGTGCACAAAGGTCCCCAAGCCTGATAATTTAACAAACAAATTTGGACATTTAGCTAATTTTTGCATGCCATTTCGCCAATTATCAATGTCCTCTGGTCGATTGCTTTCAAGCATCCCAGCATGCGTTAGGATGAAATTTGTTTTAGGAAACTCCTGAACTAAATCGAAACCATCACTCATTTGATTTGAAAAAATTTGCAAATCGAAAGTTAATCCTCGACTTTCAATTTCCTTGAAACCTTTTAACCACTCTTTGGACTTCATTAGATCTGGAGTTGAAGCAAACTTATACTGAGGATTTGGGTGCCAGTGGAGTTGTTGACGAATACCCCTAAAATTTCTACATTTCATTTGATCATCTAACAGACGAGGCAATCCTTTTGCTGATACATCAGCATATCCAACAATTGCGTGAGGAAATGCACAACTGTCTGCAACAGATTGAACCCACTGGACCTCTTCTAGGCCTTTATCATTATCCCAGTTGGCCTGGACATAGACAGACTTTCTCACACCATTAGAATTTAAATCTCGAAGGTAATCTTCACCGCTGTAATCACATTTCATCGAAGAATAGTCACCAAAAATGCGTGGCAAAATCGGTCCTTGAAGCCATGGGATATTTTTCAAGAGCCAAATATGGTGATGCGAATCAATAATTGGAATTAATTGGGTTGACATTCTTATTTTTTAAAAAGTTATTTGTTATTTAATTTTGAATCAATAAAAACTGTTAATGCATTTATATCTTTTTAAATATTTTGAGATTGACTAGTTTGTGTAAATAGTGAAGGGCCATCATTCGACACCAACGCATATATACATTGAATAACACCTGCCAAGAAGCCCACCATTACACCCACTTGGATAGCCAAGTTATAGGAACCAAGCGCATCATAGACAAGCCCTCCACCAAAAGCTCCGATGAAACTTCCCAATTGGTGACTCATGAAAGTGATGCCGCTTAACATGGCTTGCCATCTCAGTCCAAAAGCATCACTGATCCAACCCGTGACAAGAGGTGCAACACCTAGCCATAAGAATCCAATATAGGCTGCAAAAATCAAGGTCGAGGACGGGGTCGGATCTAAGTAAAAATAAAATCCAATTCCAATGGAGCGCAGAATGTAGATCATCCCAAGGATGAATAACTTGTTCGATCTCCCTCCTGCCCAACCAAAAAACAAGCTTCCCATAGCATTGAATAAGCCAATCGTACCAAGCGCTTGCGCACTCAGCATGGGGTCAAGTCCGCAGATCTCAATATAGGTGGGCAAATGAGTGGTTAAAAAAACGAGTTGCATACCGCAAACAAAAAAAGCAATGGTCAAGACTAAAAAGGGCGGATGTTTAAGAGCAATTCGAGCGACAAAACCCGCACTGTTTCTGTCAAATTCTGAATTCTCTGGCATAGGTAATTTGTCCACTTTTGAGGCCAACCATGCTGCGAGAATCATACAAATGCTCAAAACAGCAAAACCCATGATACCCACTCGCCAACCATAGCTTTGAGACAAGGTCTGTCCAATGGGGGCGGCCAAGAGGGCGCCAAGGGAACCCGCTGCAGATACAACACCCAATATTGTGCTTTGCATGCTAGGAGATACGCAACGCGTAGCAACGGCCATTGCCATGGCCGAGCCCGTGCAAGACATCGACAGTCCAATTAAAACACCTGCGCCTATTAAGACCGAAAGAAAGTTGTTTGACACTGCAAGCAGGCTCAAACCTGCAACATACAGCACCGAACCGGTCAGTAAGAGATGGCGATAGCCATTTCTTCCAGCCCATGCACCTACCCAAGGCTGTAAAAAACCCCACGAAAGATTCTGAACAGCAATGGCCAAGGTGAACTGGGAAATTGAAATACCAGTCTCTGTGGTGAGGGGTAGCATAAATACCCCAAGACTTTGTCGCATCCCCATGCTCAGTGTGAGCATCACCGACACACCTATCAAAATGGACAAATTGGCTTTGATCATTTTGTTGCTGGCCGTGTATGACTTAATCGATTATCGTACAAGAGAAAATTTCATAAATTTCATAAACTTCATTAACTCAATTTAACTTTCGCCTGATTCACAATTTGATTCCATTTGAGGGTTTCTAATTTAATATGATCCGTAAATTCTTGCGGTGAACTACCAGTTGGTTCAGCTCCAAGATCAAAAAATCTTTCCTTGACGTCCTGCATTTTTGTTATTTTGTTTAACACAAGATTTAATTTTTCGATGACACCATTTGGTGTATTGGCAGGTGCCAAAATCCCCATCCATGCACTGACCTCAAAGCCTGGAATTTTTAATCCTTCAGCTACAGTAGGAAGCTCTGGCAACAAGGACGATCTTCGCAAGCCACCAACGGCAAGAGCTCGTACTCTATCTGCTTTAATGTAGGCAAGGGCCCCAGCAATGTCTGAGAAAAGAACCTGAATATTACCAGACATCAAATCAGTCAAAGCAGGCGCACTACCTTTATATGGGATATGCTCCATCACAATGCCAGCTTTGGCTTTTAACATTTCAGATGAGAGATGATGAGAACTTCCATTTCCAGCTGAGCCAAAATTCAAACGAACATTGCTCATCTTGGAATAAGACACTAAATCATCGATTGTTTTAATGGGCAAGGAAGGGTTTACCAGTAAAACCAATTGATTCGTAAGAACCAAGCTAATGGGAGAAAAATCCTTCACTGGATCAAATGGCATTTTAATGTAGAGACTGGAATTGATCGCATGAGTCCCAATCGTCCCCATCACAAGGGTATATCCATCTGGTGTAGATTTGGCTACAAAATCAGCACCGATGTTGCCGCCAGCCCCAGCTTTGTTATCAACAATGACGGCTTGACTTAAAATATCTGACATTTTTTGGGCAATACTTCTGCCCAAAATATCTGTAGCTCCTCCAGGCGCATAGGGAATAATTAATTTAATGGACTTGCTTGGAAAATCCTCAGCCAGGCTTTTCGTCAAGCTTAAAGATGACATCGACATCAAAAAAAACCGTCTATTCATATCAGAATAATACATATTTTTCATCGCAGATCACCCTTCATTTGAACGATATTTGTAAGCATTATAATCTTTAAAGCATATTTGTCGAAGTGATATCTAATGGCTAACTGATATACAATTTTCAAAAGAGGAATCGACATGGAAGAACAAGTTGATGTTGATGTGTTGGTTGCTGGAGCTGGCGCGTGTGGACTGATAGCGGCAATAAAGGCTCATGAGCAAGGTTGTAGCGTAGCTATCGTTGAAAAATTTGACCGTTTTGCAGGCAACACCGTACTTTCTTGCGGCTCTATTCCAGCGGCAGGAACTCGAATGCAAAAAGCCGCTGGCATCAATGACAGCGTATCTCAAATGATCGCAGACATGGAACGCGTTTCCGGACAACACGATTCATCACATTTGATCGCGACAATCGTTAGTGAATCAGCTAGACTGGTTGAATGGTTGGTCGACTATTGTGGCGTTGAAATTAATTTATACACCAATTACAAACACGTGGGCCACTCTATTCCTAGACTTCACACTCAGCCAACGGGACAGGGATCAGAGTTAATCAATTCTTTGGCCAAAACAGTTCAAAACAAGGGCATCGATCTGGCATTTAATAATCCCCTAAGACGTCTAAGAACTCAACAAAATGGTGCTGTGATAGGCGCTGAAATTGGAACAAAAGATCATTATTATGTTGTGAATGCAAAGAAAATTATTATTGCAACGAATGGGTTTGGTGCAAATCCATCTTTGGTTAAACAGTTTTGTCCAGAATTAAGTGGCTCGCAATACTTTGGAGCTCAAAGTGCTCAAGGAGAAGCCATCGAGTGGGGGCAATTCCTTGACGCAAAACTTGGAAATGTTGGATCCTACCAAGCACACGCAAGCGTCGCCTACCCCCACGGAGAATTGCTTACATGGAGTATTACTGAAAAGGGTGCTTTTTTTGTGAACAGGAATGGATGTCGATTTGGCAATGAGAACAAGGGATATTCTGGATTTGCCAAATTTGTCATGGAACAGGGTAATGAGGCATTCGCAATCTATGACTCAAACATCAGGGATTATGTTTGCAAATATCAACCAACTTATAAAAATCTAGTAGATATGGGTGGCGCTAAAGAATACGACGATCTAGAGATTTTATGTAAAGAATTCAATATCAATGCATCCAATTTAAGACAAACCCTGGAGAACTACAATTTAAGTGCATTGGGTCAAAAGAGCGATCAATTTGGCAGAAAGGACTTCGGGTTATCGCCACTTAAAAAACCATATGTGATCACCAGAGTGAATGCAGCTTTATTTCATACCCAAGGCGGTTTAATGGTAGATGAAAAAGCACATGTTTTGAAAACTGACAATTCAATCATCCGAAATTTATTTGCTGGAGGTGGTGCGGCCGTCGGTTTTAGTGGGCTTCAAGGTGGTGATGGTTATGTATCAGGAAACGGTCTTTTAAGCGCCACTGTATTAGGTATGATTGCTGGAGAAAATGCTGCACTTGAATGCAAAAATGAAAGCCTAAGGCACTGATCTCCCATATTTAGACTCACAACCATTTAACACAAGAGAACTGCACCATGACCTCTGGACAATTGGAACTCAAATCATTGAAAGACAGTGTAAGCAAACAAGAGTGGCAAGCTCGGGTTGATCTGGCTGCTTGCTACCGGTTGGTGGCCCATTACGAAATGTCGGACATGATCGCCAATCACATCACCCTTCGTGTGCCTGGAGAGGACGATGCTTTTTTGATCAATCCTTACGGCATGATGTACGAAGAGATGACGGCTTCATGTTTTTTAAAAATCACCCATGATGGACATGTTTTGTTCAAACCTGATTTTGGAGAGCTTGATTACGGATTCAATATTCCTGGTTATATTTTGCACAGCGCAGTTCACAAAGCAAGACCGGAGGTGGGTTGTGTGATTCACACCCATACCTATGCTGGTATGGCCATATCTTCTTTGAAGTGTGGCTTGTTGCCCCTTAATCAAACCTCCATGCGATTTTTGAAGATTGCCTATCACGACTACATGGGCGTGGTCCTTGACACGGCAGAGCAAGAGGTTTTGGTGCGAGACTTAGGGAATGCGGAAGCTTTGATTTTACGAAATCATGGACTCTTGACTTTGGGTAAAAGCGTTGGTGAAGCGTTCAATTGGATGCACCGCTTGGAGTTGTCTTGCCGTGCGCAGATCGCTGCGATGTCGTGTAACTCACCCCTGAAAGAGGTCTCTGGTCAAATTTTGCATGAAACTTACATGAACTATCAACCACAAGTACGCAGGCCGTATGGCCTCATGGAGTGGCCAGCCTTGTTGCGAATGATGGACAGGCTTGATCCCAGTTATAAAGAATAGTCTTTGTGAACAATCCTTTTAGGGGTAGAACTTATGCGTCAATTCAAT
>Ga0194035_1000063_pt1 | contig 63941 bp, 57 predicted proteins | sample JunL2320m_MetaG_FD_148680 | JGI IMG/M metagenome (GOLD analysis project Ga0194035, IMG submission 148680) | Anoxic zone freshwater microbial communities from boreal shield lake in IISD Experimental Lakes Area, Ontario, Canada - Jun2016-L239-20m | ecosystem: Environmental > Aquatic > Freshwater >...
GCGTGGGCGGGCAAGGCCGCCGTGGTAAGCATCAGCGCGGCTGAAACCGCAATCGCTTGGTATTTTGTTAGAAAGGACATGTGAATCTCCCTGGTGAATAAAATGTAAATAAGCTGCTTATTGACCCGACTGCTACCTGAGTGTGTAGGTGGTGCCGCACTGTTCCTCCTTCTCATTACCTCAGTAAATCATTCGACAACCATGGCGCAGAATCTATGGTAGCCGCGCGACTGTTTGCTATTACACAAACGTACAGTAACCCCCTACTGCTAGTGGGTTGACATTGAGATTCCACTGAAATTCAGTACTGAGCAGTAAGAGGTGAAGGCTGAAGCTGGGAGCTGGGCGGATGAGACAGATGTGGTCCGAAGGCTGAAGGTCGTGGTTCGACGTTCCGAACACGTCAGCCTTCAGCCCGCCTCGCCCGTTCCCTGAAAAAATGGGAAAGGAGCGGCCGTCGGGAGTTCAGTGCGGAAGATTGCTCTTTGGTTTGTCGGTTCTGTCTGGTCCGATCCAGAATAGCCGCCATTTGTGCGTGCCGTCGGGCATGGCATCCATACCGATCAGCCCGCCAAAGAGCGCCCACGATGTGCCCAACCCTTCCACGTATTCCCGCCTCCATCCTGGAATAATCGGATTGAACTCCACAAGAGTTTTCGTCGGAGATACGGTTCGCATGAACATGGCGATGGGAGGATGACCGAGGACCCAATATTCCCACGCGTCATCCTTTGGGCTTCGATACTCAAACAGCCACCAGAGAGAGCTGATTTCCGTCGTCCTTCCTTGAGCGGTCTTGTGATCGAAGAGCGGCCATAAGAACCAGAACTCCGACTCGTCCTTGATCCGGTCGCTCGTGTAGCGGAAGAACGGGAAGAGCCGGTTCTCCGTCGCAGTTGGACTCGTGTGCCCATAGGGTTGAGAAGTCAGTGGGTTATGAGAGGTGGTTTGGATCATTCCCTCCGCTCGGTAATCCGCTCCTGTCGGTTCTTCGCCTCTGTCATCTCCCCTGTCGCATTTCACCACGGTCTTCCGGTGGTACCGTGGCAATATGCACCTAGATCGACCGTTTCTTCTACTAAATAAAGAGCTTTCCGTGGCACACCTCATGCTGATTCCTTAAACGGGAAGGTATGACCATGAGGCCAAGAGTTTCTAGCAGTGTGCTGAAGCAGTTCGTCAGATTCATTCTCGTTGCGCTTTCGACATCCGGGAAGCGTGCAAGATCGTTCGTGAATTGTGAGCGAGACAGGCAAGACGTGCACGACAGGCGCGACTCGCAGTTCGGAGTTCCGGGTTTGAAGTTCCGAACACTTCAGCCTTCAGCCTTCAGCCTTCAGCCTGCCCCTGTTTTGTTTCACGATAGACGTGCCGTCCTCCTCCTCATCGCCTTTGCGTTCACTGGACTTCTCGCCTGCGAGAGAACTCCCGATCAAGCGCCTGAGACCAAGAAGGCCGTTGTGGCAGACAGGTCTGGAGTGCTCCATCTCACTTCCGAAGAACTCGCGCGGACGGTGATTGAGGTCTCGCCGGTTGTCCGTGGGGCGATGCTGGTACCTAGGCAATATACCGCCACAGTTCAAGCCAACGAGAATGAACTGGCTGAGGTGACTACGCTCATCAATGGCCGGGTGGTAAAGGTCCACGTGGATGTTGGCCAAGATGTGAAGAAAGACGCCTTGCTGGCGATGCTGCACAGTACGGATCTCGGTGTGGCAGAGGGGACTTATCTGAAATCTGCAGCAAAGTTGCACGAAGCGAAACTGGCGCACGAGCGCGCCAGGGACCTGTATGAACAAAAGGTTGTGAGTCTGGCTGAGTTGCAGCGCCGTGAAGCCACGATGAAAACGGCACAAGCCGAAGCGCGCGAGGCGCGGAACCGTCTGGAACTGCTCGGCGTCCCACGGCAGGAATTCGAGCGGCTGGATCGTGAGGATACGATCAAGGCCGATGTGTCTCTACGTGCGCCGTTCGACGGCCGGGTCATCATGCGCAATATCACGAGGGGCGAGGTGGTCGAGGCGCAGCAGAAGCTCTTCACTGTCGCGGATCTTTCGGATGTGTGGGTCGTTGGCAATGTGCCGGAGAAGGACGTGCAGTTCATTCGGAAGGACCAGAAGGTCGATGTGATTGTATCCGCCTATCCCCATGCCATCGTTCCGGGAACGATCACCTACCTCGGGGATGTGCTCGATCCAGCTACCCGTACGATGCGTCTTCGGGTAACGGTGCAGAACCCTGGTCGGCTGCTGAAACCGGAAATGTTTGCCACCGTCCTCGTCTATGCGTCGCCGACTCCGGATGCCCTGACTGTGCCGCTCGAGGCAGTCCAAAACGGGCCGACCGGTACGATAGTGTTTGTTCAACGGGGGACGAACGACTTCGAAGTGCGAACGGTCAAGGTGGGAAGCGAGCAAGGGGAGGTGGTGACGGTGTTAGAAGGGGTGAGCGTCGGTGAGCAGGTCGTGACCAAGGGATCGTTCATGCTCAAGTCTGAGATGGAACGGCACAAGATCGAGCCGACGCTATGATCGCCTCTCTTCTGGAATTTTCGCTGCGGCAACGGATCCTGGTCCTTGGCCTGGCCTGCCTGTTGTCCGTCGCCGGTGTCTTCGCCTTTCAGTCTATTCCGATCGACGCCTACCCCGATGTAACGAACATCCAGGTGCAGGTGTTGACCGACGCGCCTGGTCTTTCGCCGGTCGAAGTCGAACGATTCATCACCTATCCGCTCGAACTTCAGATGACCGGCCTGCCTGGGTTAGCGGAGATCCGATCTCTCTCCAAATTTGCCCTCTCCCAGATCACGGTCGTGTTTAACGACGACGTCGATATCTACTTCGCCCGCCAGTTGGTCCTCGAACGGATCATGGCGGCGAAGGAACGATTGCCCGATGGGTTGGAACCTGTCATGGCCCCTGTGAGTACCGGGTTGGGCGAGGTCTATCAGTATTATGTGGAAGGGCCGAATGCAAAGGCTACCGACCCCACGATCATCGAGACGGAGTTGACGGATCAGCGCACGCTCCAGGACTGGGTCTTGCGCCCCTTGCTCAAGAGCGTGCCGGGCGTGATCGATGTGAACGGCATGGGCGGGTTCGTCAAACAGTATCAAGTCCTGGTCGATCCGGCCAAGCTCCGCAAGTTCGACCTGACGCTCCACGACATTTACAGCGCGGTGGCAAAGAACAATGCCAATGCCGGAGGAAATGTGCTGGAGCGCCATGCGGAGCGCGCGATCGTCCGCAGCCTGGGCCTGATCAAGACCACGAGCGATATCGAGTCCATCATCGTGAAAGAGTCCGGTGGCACGCCGGTCTTCGTTCGTGATGTCGCGGAAGTCCGCATCGGCCATGCCGTTCGCCATGGTGCGGTGGTTCTCAATGGGGAGAGAGAGGTCGTGGCGGGCACTGTGCTGATGATTCGCGGGGGCAATGCGCGTGAGGTGGTCGAAGCGGTTAAGGCCAAGGTGGAAGATCTCCGGCAGAACAATATCCTCCCTTCTGGCACGAAGCTCCTGCCCTTCTACGATCGCATTGAATTGGTGACGGCGGCGATCAATACGGTGCGGGATGCTTTGATCGAGGGGATCGTGCTGGTGATCTTCGTCTTCTTTTTTTTCCTGGGCCACGTGCGTAGCGCCGTCGTGGTGACGGTTTCGCTCATCGTCACCCCCCTGATCACATTTATCGTGATGCAGCGGCTTGGGCTCTCGGCCAACTTGATGACGCTTGGCGGGCTGGCCATCGCCATCGGTGAGATCGCGGACGGATCGCTTGTCGTGGTGGAAAACGTCTATCGGCACCTGGCGCAGAACAACGGCGCAACGAGGAAGAGCACGTCGGAGGTGATTCTTCAGGCCACGAAAGAAGTGGGGCGGCCGATCCTGTTCGGCATTCTGATTATCAGTGTCGTCTTCCTGCCGCTTATGACGCTCCAGGGCATGGAAGGGAAGATGTTTGCGCCGCTGGCCTACACGTTGGTGATCGCGCTCTTGGCCTCTGTCGTGGTCACGTTGACCCTGTCGCCGGTGCTCGCATCGCTGATCTTGCGCGGAGACCATCAGGAGGAAACCCGCCTCACGCGTTGGATGAAACAGCGCTATGTGCCAGTGCTCACTTGGACCCTCCAGCATCGCAGTCTCGTGCTCGGCGGATCGACAGCGATCGTGCTTTGCAGTCTTGCCCTCGTTCCATTTGTTGGACGGGAGTTCATTCCGCTCCTAGAAGAAGGCACTCTGACACCCAAGATTGTTCGGCTGCCGAGCGTCTCTATGCCGGAGTCCATCGAGATGGAGAAACAAGCCCATAGGGCGATGTTGGAGTTTCCAGAAGTCCGGATGGCTGTGAGCAAGATCGGCCGGCCTGAGATCGCTGTAGGGCCGGAGGAACTGAACGAGAGCGAACCAATCGTGTCCCTGAGTGATCGGAGCACATGGAAGACGGCGGCAACTCAGCCGCAATTGACCGACGCCATTCGGAGAAAGTTGGCGGAAATCCCGGGCATCTCCGTGCTCATGAGCCAGCCGATTCAACACCGGGTGGACGAGCTCATCTCCGGCGTCAGGGCGGAATGCGCAATTAAGCTGTTCGGGGAGGATCTCGATGTGCTGCACGACAAGGCGGAGGAGATTGCCGCCTTGATGAAGCAGATCAACGGAGTCAAAGATATCAAAGTCGAGCAGATCGCCGGTCAGCCCTATCTCACCGTCGACATCGATCGGCAGAAGATTGCCCGTTTCGGTATCAACGTGGCCGACGTGCAGGAGATCGTGACCACCGCCATCGGTGGCAAGGCGGTGACCCATGTCTACGAAGGCGAGCGGAGGTTTCAATTGACGCTTCGGTTCCCGGAACTGCAACGCAACAGTATCGGCACCATCGGAGAGATCAGGGTGAAGTCTGCATCCGGCGCGCTGATTCCGATGAGCGATCTTGCCACAATCGAGGTGCGCGAAGGGCCGTTCAGCATCAGCCGCGAAGGTGTGAAACGGCGCATTTACGTCGGCTTCAACGTTGTCGGGCGCGACATTGGCAGCGTCGTGGATGAAGGTCGGAAGAAACTGGAATCATTGGTACACCTGCCTGAAGGGTACAGCATCACGTGGGGTGGAGCCTTCGAGAACATGGAGCGGGCCAACGCGCGGCTGTTGATCGTGGTACCGATTACGTTAGGGCTGGTGTTCTTTCTGCTCTTCTGGGCGTTTCACTCGCTCCGTTACGCGACGTTGATCATTATCAATCTCCCCTTCGCCTTGATCGGGGGCGTCGTGTCTCTGTGGCTGAGCGGGCAATATCTAAGTCTGCCGGCTTCCATTGGCTTTATCGAACTCTTCGGTTTGGCGGTCGGGAACGGGATTGTATTGGTCTCCTATATCAATCAGTTGCGCAATGAAGGCGCGCAGATGGACCAGGCTATCATCAACGGTTGCGTCCTCCGGCTTCGCCCGGTCGTCATGACGATGATGACGACGCTGCTGGGTCTGCTGCCATTGGTGCTCGCGCAGGGGATCGGAGCCGAAGTGCAGAGGCCGCTCGCGACGGTCGTCATCGGGGGCCTCTTCACCTCAACGGCACTCACGTTGCTGGTCTTGCCGGCCCTGTATCGGTGGTTCGCAGAAAAAGAAGCGGGGAAGGAGTATGCGCCGGAGTGGGTGTAAGAGAAGGGTAGCCTGGTCGTCCTCCTGCTCGCGGAACGCGCACGATAAGAATGTGCTCGTTCGACGCGCGCATTCGAGGATCGACCAGGCCACCCTCCGAGGAGAGAAACGAGCAAGCTTGGAAGGAGCATGATAGTGGTCGTTGGACGCGCGCAGTTAAGGACCACGAGCCTGCTCCTTTGATAAGAGGAAGCGACTGAGTTGGAAAGGGGGAGCGTGGTCTGTTGATCTCCTGTGCTCGGGCAACGCGCTCGGGCTTGTCTGTCTGGTTGGCTGGTCTTTCTGGTCTGTCTGGTTTTTCTGAATGAATTTCAGTCCGATCAACCAAACAAACTAGATAGACGAGATAGACCAAATGAACAAGCATTCGTTGGACGCGCGCAGTAAAGAGCAGCTTTGTTGTGTTCGGGCTGTGTGACGCAAACGAGGAGGATTAAGCATGAACATAAACTTGAGGTATATCTTCATAATAGTCTTGTTTACTGGAAGTATTCTGGTTTCATGTCTGGCGCAGGCTGATGCAAAGCCCAAGCCTCAAAACGGCGATGTGGAGCGTGGCAAGACCCTGTTTGTCAGGTACTGCACTGGTTGTCACGGGCCTGAGGGCGGAGGGGATGGGTACAGATTTCTTCGTGGGCCGGATGCGCCTAACCTCACATCACCGTCGATCAAAAAGAAATCCGATGCCGTCCTGCTCAAGACTATCCATGAGGGCAAACCGAATATGCCGCCTTGGGAGACCCGCCTCTCGGAAAAAGAGAGCAGAGACGTGCTGGCCTATGTACGGACCCTCGCCAAGTGACGCGATGCGATCGGTTTAGTTGTCGGGGGCTGGCCTGGAAGGGGCAAAGGGGCCTGGGTTTATATAGAGGAATAGGGTTAGGCCGGGGGCGAATCGTGAGGGAAAGGATAACGAGCGAGCTTGGAGGGAAAAAGGAGGGTGGTCTGTTGATCTCCTGTGCTCGCGGAACGCTCGCCCTGGGAAGGACCTCGCCAGGGATAATGGCACGTCTCGGCGTGCCATTGGGTGGGCGGGGCAGTGTAAATCCTGTATGCTGAACATTTTGAGCGTTACCATCGTTTACAGAGAGGACCCGACGGATGTCGCAATATCAGATAGAGCCTCATGTCTTCGTCATCATTGGTGCGACTGGTGACCTCACGCGCCGGAAACTGCTGCCCGCGCTGTATCATCTACGGGATCAGGGAGTCCTGGAGACTCGCAACACGCTCATCGTTGGCGCGGCCCTGCCTGAGATGGGTGAAGAGGGGTTCCGGCTCTGGGCCCACGAAGGTTTGCACAAAGCCGGCTGGCGCAATGAAGCGGAATTGCGCGCCTGGTGCGGCGAGTGCCTTCACTACCAGACCGTGCGTGAAGGGGGAGTACAGGATTATGAAGCGTTGGCCTGGTACATCCGGCAGTTGGAGAGTACGCACAAGATGCCGGAGAACCGGGTGTTCTATCTGGCGCTTCCACCGGACACCGTGCCGACTGCGATGGAACGGCTCGACCAGGCGGGACTGCTCAAGAGTCACGGGTGGGTACGCGTCGTGTTCGAAAAACCGTTCGGCCACGACTTTAAGTCGGCCCGCCAGCTGAATGCCACCTTGCATCAATACATCGAGGAATCTCAGATCTACCGTATCGATCATTACCTCGGCAAAGAAACGGTGCAGAATCTCCTGGCATTCCGCTTCGCCAACCCGATCTTCGAATCGCTCTGGAAACGCGACAACATCGAGAACGTGCAGATCACCGTTGCCGAAGATCTTGGAGTCGAGCATCGCGGGGCCTATTACCAGCATGCCGGGGCGCTTCGCGACATGGTCCAGAACCATCTGACCCAACTCCTGACCGTCGTTGCGATGGAGGTGCCGGTCTCCTTCGATGCTGCGGCCATCCAGAGCGAAAAGCTGAAAGTGCTCCATTCTATTGCGCCGATCTCTCAGAAGGATGTGGTCTTTGGCCAGTACACATCGTGGCAAGTGGCCGACCAAACAATTCCAGGATATCGCGAAGAACAGGGGGTCCCGAACGATTCCACCACGGAAACCTATGTCGCACTGAAAGTGGAGATCCACAATTGGCGGTGGAAAGGCGTGCCGTTTTATTTGCGGACAGGGAAGCGATTCCCGCGCAAGCTCACGCAGATCGCGGTGATCTTCCGCGAGGCGCCCGCCCATGTCTTTCCATCCATCGAACCGGGCAGCATCGTCTCCAACAAGCTGCTCATTACCCTGCAGCCCAGCGAAGGGTTCTCCCTCTGTTTTTCCGTCAAGAGCCCTGGGCGTCCGTTCCACCTGAGCGACCATGCCTTGCAATTTGACTATCAGAAAGCCTTCGGTGAACTCCCCGAAGCCTACGAGACCCTTCTGCGCGACGTGATGATCGGGGATCAGACACTCTTCGTCAGTGCGGAGTTCACCGAAAAGGCCTGGCATCTTTACGACCCGCTTCTGTCCGGCAAGCAAGTTGTGCATCCCTACTCAGCCGGCACGTGGGGCCCCAGCGAGGCAGACGCGCTGATGGAACGGAACGGACATCAGTGGCAGCTTGGCTGGTAAGGGGAGACGGGAAGGCCAGACCGTCCTTCTTGCTCGCCGAGGAGAGGAGGGGATGGAGCCTGATGGTCTTCTGTGCTCGCGCAACGCGCTCGGGCTCGTCTGTCTGGTTGGCCGGTCTATCTGGTCTGTCTGGTTCTTCTGAATGAATTTCCAGTCCGATCAACCAGACAAACCAGATAGACGAAATAGACCAGATGAACCGGCATTCCTTGAACGCGCGCAGTGGAAGACCAATCAGCCCCCATCCCTGAAGAGATAACGAGCAAGCTTGGAGGAAGTATCTGTAGCCTCGCTCGACGGTCGCAGTGGGACCATCACGGGTGCCATTCCCAGGGATAGAGGTAAGCGAGCTTGGAAGGATCATTTAGAAGTATGAGTGAAAGGAGTAAGGGGTGTTCGATGCGCGCAGTGAAGAACAGTCGGTCCACTCCCTCGATCTTGCTGCGGAAACCACTGTTCCTTCTGTGCTACCATGCTTCGGTTTCTTCAGGTTGCCGGTCTGGCCGGACCCGGCGAAGGGTGTGCCAACAGGCCGTCGTACGTTCATCGGTAAGGTCGCAATCATGCCGTTGATTCCTGAGCCGCTACAACATCGTCTCATTCAGCTCCGCCGCGTGCTCCACGAGTACCCTGAACTCAGCGGGCAGGAAGTGAACACTGCCGCTGTGATCTGTAAATTTCTCGATGGGCTGGCCATCAAGTATCGGGCTCACGTTGCCGGACACGGAGTCGTCGCCGATATTCCCGGACGCGCCGGAGTACCCTGCGTCGTCTTGCGTGTTGATACCGATGCGTTACCGATCCAGGAAGACACCGGTTTGGATTTCGCCTCGGTGCATGACGGCGTCATGCATGCCTGCGGCCATGATGGACACACCACCATGTTGCTGGGCGCGGCGGCGCTTCTCTCCGAGGAGAATGACCTGCCGGCTCCCGTGCGATTGATTTTTCAGCCGGCAGAGGAAAAAGGCACCGGCGCGCTGGCCATGATCAAGGCAGGGGCGCTGGAGGGCGCGGGCATGATTTTCGGCGGCCATCTCGACCGTCACTATCATCCGGGGGCCATCGTCGTGTCCGAGGGCGCCGTCAATGCGTCGTCGGATAATTTCACGATTGAGATTATCGGGCAGGGCGCACACGGAGCCCGTCCCCATGAAAGCATCGATGCTGTCGTGGTCGGGAGTCTCATGATTATGGCGCTGCAGACGATTGTCTCGCGCGAAGTTGATCCGGCCCGTCCGTCGGTGGTGTCCGTGGGGCAGTTCCACGCAGGGACTGCGCCAAACGTGATTGCAGGACTGGCCAGGCTGGAGGGAACGGTTCGTGCCCAGGATCCTGCTGTCCGGCAACAACTCCTCTCCTCCGTCCGCCGCATTGCCGAATCGATCGCCCAACTGCACGGCGCCAAGATCCAGGTCACCGTGAATGAAGGCACGCCGCCGCTGATCAACACGTCGGACATGGCGAGCCTGGCGCGCCGCGCGGCAGTTGAGGCGGTGGGGGAGGCCAATGTGTTGCCGCTCAAGACGGCCAACATGGGCGCGGAGGATTTCAGCTACTACATGGAAAACATTCCAGGCGCCTATGTCCGGTTCGGGAGTCAGGTTCCTGGCAAGGAAGGCTTTCCCGCCCACTCCAGCAAGTTCGATTTCGACGAAGAGGCTTTGGCCGTCGGCGCGGCCTATTACCAGGCCATTGCCAAGATCGCCGGCCAGCGGCTCAGCGAGCAAACGCCTCGTTCCTGACCCAGCAGGCTGCGGAAAAACTATTTTGATACGCTAGAACTTCGATGGTCTGTACGTCTGGGATAAGAGGAGAACACCCCATGCAGGATGCTCGAAAAGGCCGTTCAGCAAGGCCGCAGCGAGTGAGGGGCCGAGGCGTACCCTCTGGGGTACGTTGAGGGTCGGAACGATGCGAGAACGCCGCTGGCGGTCTTTTTCAGCATCCTGCTAACGCATAGGGCTGTCATGATTCGCATTAGAGAAGCCCGCGAAGAAGATGTCGGCCAGATCCGCGAGATATTTCTCGCGGTCTACGGAGCCGACTATCCCCATCACGAGGTGTACGACGAACTCTGGTTGAAGCGCTCTGTCTTCACGGACGACGCGCTGATTCTCGTCGCCGAAGAAAGCGACACGGGCCGGGTGATCGGCACAGCCTCCGTGCTCTTCGACTTCGGGGCCCATTCAGATCTCGTCGGAGAATTCGGCCGCCTCGCCGTCCATCCGGACTATCGCCGGTTACAAGTCGGCAAGCTGCTCATGGACAAGCGGCTCGAAGCCATTCACAACCGCTTGCACGTCGGCCTGGTCGTCGCGCGCACCGTCCATCCCTATGCACAGCGGATCAGCCTCGCGCAGGGGTTTATCCCCGCCGGCTTTCTACCGCTGAAGCATTTTTTCCATCACCGCGAGAGCTTTGCCCTGCTGGTCCGATATTTCGGCGACGCGCTGGCCTTACGCCGCAACAATCCGAGGATCATTCCCGAGGCCTATGCCTTAGCCAATCTCGTGATGAGCCGGCCGCCGCTCACGCCGGATTTCATCGTCGACGAAGATTCCGCGCCTTACCCAGCCGGGGGCGACTACACCATCGAACAGTTGCAGGCCGAAGGTTATCCGGCTCTGCTGCGCATCGAGCGTGGGCGGGTGCACAACCGGGAAATTTTCGGCCCCATGAGGCTGGATTATGGATTCTTTAAACTGCACGCGCGGCAAACCAGTTACTTTCTGGCCCGCTCCAGCGGCCACATTGTCGGGGCTGTCGGCTATACGATGGATCCGGTCGAGCACACAGTCCGCGTGTTCGAGTTGATCGCCCTGGCCGACGACGTCGTACGATTTCTTCTCTCCGAGCTGGAGCGAAAGTGCCGGGAAGAGATGGGTATCGAATACATTGAGATTGACGTCAGCGCCTATGCCCCCCGAATGCAGCGCACGCTCTTGGAACTGAATTTTCTGCCGGTCGCCTATGTGCCGGCTATGGTTTTCTATCAAGTGGAACGGCTCGACATCGTGAAGATGGTGCGGTTGAACAAACTGCAAGATCTGGGGTCGCTCGCGCTGACGGAACCGGTGCAGGCCGTCGCCGACGTCGTGATGCGCGGCTTTTCCAGTTGTGTCATTGCACCGCGCATGGCACAGGCGATCAAGGAGATCCCGTTGTTTCAGGGGATGAACAGCGAACAGGCGACCAGGCTCGCCGGTGCTTGCACGGTGCGGGACATTCTGGCCGACGAGCGTCTCTTCGTCGAACACGATCCGGCCGACCGTCTCTACATCGTGCTGCAGGGACAAGTTGCCATCAGCTGTGGAACCCCTCCGGCCACCATTGGCACCGTCTGCACCGGGGAAACGTGCGGCGAAGTCTCGCTCCTCTCGGCCAGGCCCCACTCTGCCACGGCCACGGCGAAGGGCCATGTGGAGGTGGCAGAATTCCTCCAGCGCGATCTGACGGATCTCATCCGTCGCCGCCCCGATATCGGCGTCATCATCTACCGCAACCTGGCGGTCGGACTGGGCGACAAGCTCCTGCGCTCCGGTAATTCACAGCGAGATCAAGGGCTGGCCGGGTCGGAAGTCCTCCATCTGGCATCGGAAATCTCCTCAGCCGAAAATTAGCAGGATGATGAATAGGTCTGCCAGCCGCAGGGACCGTGGCGCGTGATGCGCAAGGACCGGCTGGTTTTTCTTGTTTATTTGGTCTGTTTGGTTTGTTTGGTTGAACGAAACTGACCAGATGAACAAGACAGACCAGATCAACCCTCGCCTGTCCCGTCCGTCTCGCCCGTCTCGCTTGAGTCAGGCATCGGCGATTGCAGCAGAAACGCTCATGAATCATGCGGGCTAGACCACTTGCTCACAGGGGAGGAGGAATACATGAAGAGGGAAGGCATTGTCTTGTTGTCGTATCCCTTCTTCCGCTTTCAAGCGCGTGAACCCATCGATGAGGCGGTAGGCAAGCTGTTCCGATACCGCTGTGAGAATCATGCTGTTGGGGCCCGGTGACAGGAAGAACTGAACGTTGGGTCCGGTCTCCCCCCTGCCGGCTACATTGTGCAATTCAGTAAACGCGTTGACGTCATATTCTTTCAGCAGTGCATGGATGTGTTCTACCATCGACTGGCGAAAGACGATCAACAGCATTTTCATGGAAGGCATTCCTCTGCAGCTACGAGAGGGGCAGTGATGGAAGCTGACGATTGTTCAGCTCGTGACTCTGCTCAATCTATAAGGTAAGGACAAAAAAAAGACAAGGGCTACTCCTGGAATAGAACGAGGTGGATACGCATTGGGCTTTCAAGTAGACTTGTTTTCCAGCGAATGGCCGACGGTGGTGTGCCATGCTGTAAAGGCCGGACCTAGCAGACGTGCCATTCGCAGCTACTTCAGTCGTGACAGTGTTACTAACAGGAGGCATAAGATGAACGATCAAGACACGAAACGCGCGGTTGGGATTCTCAATAAAATTATGGAGCATGAGTTGGCTGGAGTTGTACGCTATACGCATTACTCCCTCATGATCTATGGCTATAACCGCATTCCTATCGTGTCTTGGCTGAAGAGTAATGCGGACGAGAGCCTTGCCCATGCGTATAAAGCAGGGGAACTGGTCACCTTACTCGGCGGCCACCCCTCGTTGAAAATCGGGACACTCTTGGAAACCGAGAAGCATGATGTGGGAGATATCCTGCAGGAAAGCTTGGAGCACGAGAAGGCCGCTGTCTGCGCCTATTACGAACTCCTGAAAGTCTCCGAGGGAAAGTCCGTTTTGTTGGAAGAATATGCACGAGAGATGATTGTTGGCGAAGAGCTGCACCTTGACGAGGTGAACAAGATGTTGCGCAAGTCAGGCGATGTTAAACCGTTTCGCCCCTAACTCTTTACTCAACCGAGAAAGAAAAAGATTGTCAGTGGGCCAGTATGCGGTGTGACAGCGGGAGAGACTCAGCCCGCCCTCTGTGATAAAGGTTACGACCATTACTAACTCGATGGAGGAGGACGTTATATGTTGAAGGAAGTGGCGGGGGATATTTTATTGACGAAGGCGGAAGCCCTGGCACACGGGGTTGCCCCCAACGACAACTTCGCAAATGGGCTGGCCTTGGCACTCAGAGAACGGTGGCCTGCGATGTATAAGGACTTCAGGCATTATTCGCAGACGTTTTCCCCCAAGACCGGCGACTTATGGACGTGGTCCGGAGTCGGAGCTGTTCGGATCGTGAATCTGTTTACTCAGGAGGCTGCTACCAGTCACGGAGCCAGTCACCCGGGCCGGGCCACGATCGAGAATGTGAATCACTGCCTCAAAGCGCTGGGCAAGGTGATCGAAGCTGAGAAGCTCAAGAGTGTTGCGCTTCCACGTTTGGCCACTGGCGTGGGTGGGCTCGACTGGAAGGACGTGAAGCCGCTGATAGAAAAACATCTCGGTCACCTGTCCATCCCCGTGTATGTATACGGCACCTATCATCCAGGGGTTCAGGCAAAGGAATAGGGGTGAGCAGGGGCGAGTCTGGCTGTGAGGGCGGACGAGCCAATCCTCTGTGCTCGCGCAACGCGTAGGGGCTCGTCTGTCTGGTTGGATGGTCTTTCTGGTCTATCTGGTTCTGCTGGATAAATTTCAGGTCCGATCAACCAGACAAACCAGATAGACGAGATAGACCAGATGAACCAACCTCCGTTCGACGCGCGCAGGTTGGGATTCACCCAGGCTGCCTTTTCTGTGTCATGTTCGGTCGCAGCGGTGGGGAAAGAAAACGTGGTGCATTTGCCATCTCCACAATGACAGCCTGTAGGCCGGAGACGACGCCCGCCATCCGTTCGTACTGAACGAGCTCGGGCCTGTCGGCTGGTGAATGGTAGGCGGGATAGCGGAAAGGGGCGGTGTCGGTCACCATCACGGCCTGGTATCCCTCCTTCCAGAATGCCCAATGGTCGGACCACCCGACGCCGGGAATCAAGTCCCACAAGGCTCCCCCTTCGGATGGAAATCGGGCCTGTTGCCGTTCGATAGGCCCGCACGCGAAACCGATTCGCGCCTTGATCCTCCAAAAGCTGTGCGACCTCCCGAAGTTTTCGGGCAATCTCGATGTTCTGCGTGATAGTCATGGTCTTTTGCGGACAAGACGCGCGAGAAAAGCGTGACTGACGCGTCTTTCTCACCTGTCTTGCGCCCCGCTCGTTCATTCGTAGTGCAGCGCCTCGATCGGGTTCATTTTCGACGCTTTGTTCGCGGGGTACAGGCCGAAGAAGACGCCCACGATCAGGGAAAACAGAAACGCAACGGCGATGGCTTCCGGAGAGATAATGGTCGGCCAGCCGATCATGGTGGTCAGTAGGCGTGCGATTCCGATCCCGGCGCCGACGCCGAGCGCTCCGCCGATCGCGGTCATGATGACCGCTTCGATCAGGAATTGAAGCAGAATATGCGCACGCTTCGCGCCGACAGCCATGCGAAGCCCGATTTCTTTCGTCCGTTCCGTGACCGACACCAGGAGAATATTCATGATGCCGATGCCGCCGACGATCAGCGAAATCGAGGCAATGCCCATCAGCATGAGCATCATGGTCCGGCTTGTGCCGGCAATGGTCTTGGCAATATCTTCCATGGTGCGGATGGTGAAGTCATCCTCCTCCGATCCGGGGAGGTGATGGCGCGCCCGCAAAAGCTCTTTGATGTCTGCAACGACGGCAGGGATCTCATAGCGCGTCTGCGTGGCGACCAGGATGATCCCGACAGTTCCGAGAAACTTCGTGCCCAGGACTTTTCGTTCAGCCGTCGAGAAGGGAAGCACCACCAGGTCGTCTTGGTCCTGACCGCTGATCGATTGACCCTTCGGTGCCAGGATCCCGATCACACGAAGCGGGGTGTTTCTGATGCGAATCTCGGCTCCCACCATCTCTTCACCCGGCTCGAACAGATTCTGGGCCGCGGTCTTTCCCAGTACGACTACTTTTGCGGCGGAATCCATATCGGACTGTGTGAAGAAGTTGCCCTGGGCAATTGGCCAACTGCGTATGTCGGTGAATTCAGGTGTCGTGCCGACGACGATGGTGCTCCAATTTTTGTTCTCGTGAATGACCTGCAAGACGGATCGCGAGCCGTATATCACCGTCATAACACTCCCGACTTTGGTCCGGATGTCCTCCGCATCGGCGACCGTGAGCGTGGAAATCGAGCCGAGCCCGCCCCGCACGCCTCCGACGGTGGTCGCTCCGGGGACGATGATCATTACATTGGTGCCGAGGCTGGCGATTTCAGCCTGGACGGAGGCGGTTGCGCCTTGACCCAAGCTGACCATTGCCACGACGGCGCCGATGCCGATGATGATGCCAAGCATAGTCAGCCCGGCGCGCAGCGGATTGCGGCTGAGGATGCGGAGGGCGGAGAGAGTGGTGAGCCAGAGAAAGGACATTTTTCCTCGGTCTATCTGGTCATCTGGTCTATCTTGTCTATTCCGTTTATCCAGTCACTTTGGTCTGTCGACCGAATAGACTGGACAGACCGAACAGACGAGACAGACCAGATAAACGGCCAAAGGCCGTTTATCTCATCATCGGGCGGCCTTCGAAGCCCGGCGGCAGCTTCTTCTGGGCTTGCTCTTCTGACGTCTCAATACCCAGGATTACCTGGTCTCCTTCCTTCAGTATCCCTTCGGCGATTTCTGTGGAAAGGGAGTCGGCGATGCCGGTGGTGATCGCCGCCTGGCGCACCTGCTTCGCCTGATCCATCACCCAGACTTGCGTGACCTTGCGGTCCACCGGGACGCCCGGCATTCTGAAGCGCAAAGCCCCATTTGGTACGCGTAGGGGATTTTCTTTCTTGGCCGTCACGATCGTGACGTTCGCCGTCATCCCGGGCTTAAGCTTGAGTTCCGGATTGTCCACCGTGATCACCACGTCGTAGGTCACCACGTTCTGGATGCTGATCGGCGCGTTGCGCACCTGCGTCACGGTGCCCTCGAAGAACTGCTTGGGATAGGCGTCCACGCGGAAGTTGGCGGGTTTTCCTTCTGCCACGCCTCCGATGTCGGATTCGCTGACGTTGGTGTCCACCTGCATCTGCGTCAGGTTCTGGGCGATCACAAAGAGGGTCGGCGTTTGGAAACTTGCGGCGACGGTTTGGCCGACATCGACATTACGGGACACCACGATGCCGTTGACCGGGGAATAGATCGTGGTATAGCCGAGATCGAGCTCAGCCGAGGCCAATGTGGCTACCGCTTGATCCACCTGCGCTTGCGCGACTTCAACTTGGGCCTGGGCGTCACGGAAGTTTGTGGCGGCAAGGTCGAGATCCGCCTGAGAAACGAATTGCTGCCGGAGCAGGGTCTTCATACGATCGAGTTCGAGTTTCCGCTGATTCGCCATGTTCTTCGCTTTTGCCAGATTGCCACGCCCGCTCTTGAGCGATGCGCGGGCCTGACTCACCCTCGCTTGGAACGGTTGCGGATCGATCGTGGCCAGGACCTGGCCCTTCGTGACCACGGAATTGAAGTCCACCATCAGCTGGGTAATTTTGCCGGAGACTTGGCTGCCCACTTGCACCGACACGACCGGATTGACCGTGCCGGTGGCGGTGACAATCGCGGTGATGGGGCCTCTATCGACCAGCGCAGTGTTGTAGTGGACCGGCGGAGTCCCGGCCGTCCACCAATACCAGGTTCCTGCCCCTATGACCGTGAGGAGGATCACGATGCCGATGAGCCAGGGATGACGGGGACCGGTCCTTGGTGAAGGAGACACGGGCATGGTGGCGGGGAGTTGGTGCTTCTGGCCTGATGAAGCACTCGACAAATGGCGAGCCGGAGCTGAAGAAGATCCGGGGGGAATGATCTCAGTGACAGGGACCTCACGAGTCGGGTCTTGGGGGTTACTGGTCATGATGTACCTGCTTGTTGCGTGACTTTGCCTGCGCGACTGTTTGTGAATCGGTTCACGATGATCTTACGACTTTCCTCTGCGAATAACAGCAGAAGGGCGCCCAGCGCGAGTGGCCCGAATATCCAGACAGGCAAGGGGCTGGTTCCAAAGATCGCGTTGCCCCAGGGGGTATAGATGATGAACGCGAGGACGACGAGTTCTGTCGCGATTCCCCAGAGGAGCAATGGATTGCTGAACCAGCCGAGTCGAGAGAGCGGCACCCGGTCCGAGCGGCAGGCGAATACGTTCGCCACCTGGGCGACGACGATGCCGGCGAAGGTGGCGGCAGTCGCCTGTTTGTAGAGCGGATCGGACCAGTCGAGCGGCATGCCCCAGGTCCATCCCTGTGTCAGGAGCAACAAAAAGAATGCGCCCATGGCGATCCCGGCTTCAATCAGGCCCAAAAAGATATAGGTGCGCAGGAGAAGTGGAAGGTTCATCAACCGTTCCGTGCGTGGGCGTGGCGGGATTGACATAATGCCGGCGTCGGGCTTTTCGGCACCCAGGGCCAAGGCCGGAACCATGTCGGTACCCAGATCCACGGCGAGGATTTGCGGGATCGTGAGCGCCAGCGGAATCCCCAACAAGCCCCATGCAAGATAGGGGACGACCTCGCCCACGTTGCTCGACAGTACGTACGTGGAAAACTTTCGGATGTTGGCGTAGACGGCCCGGCCCTCTTCAATGGCGTTGACGATGGTCGCGAAATTGTCGTCGAGCAAAATCATGTCCGCCGTTTCTTTTGCCACCTCGGTTCCGGCGATACCCATCGCAATGCCGATATCAGCTTTCTTGATAGCTGGGGCGTCGTTCACCCCATCGCCCGTGACGGCCACCACTTCGCCCATGTCTTTCAGCACCGACACCACGCGCATCTTGTGCCGGGGGGCCATGCGCGCGAAGACCGGTTCGGCCCTGTCAGGACTGGTGGGCGTGAGGAGCCGACGCAGTACCTCGTCGCTCATCGTTTCGACCTGGTGCCCTTCGATCGCGGGACAGTCTCCGTTCGGATCGGCGAGGGACTCTTGCGGCGCCAATCCGATCTGGCGGGCGATGGCCAGGGCCGTGAGCGGATGGTCGCCGGTAATCATGATGGTGCGGACGCCGGCCTGGCGGCAGCGCGCGATGGCCTCCGGCACTTCCTGGCGCGGGGGATCCATCATCGCCACGAGGCCGAGGAAGGTGAGATTCCGTTCCACATGGTCGATGTCGAGCTTCTCGACACCCTGCTCAATGTCACGCATAGCCACAGCCAGGACCCGATAGGCCTGCTGCGCGAAGATCTGGCTTTGCTTCATGATGCGCTGGCGGTCTTCCTGACTCATCGGCGAGCGTGCAGCTTGGTGTAGCATCTGATTGCAGAGGGGCACGAGCGATTCCGGCGCTCCCTTCACAAAGGCCACGAGCCGGCTTTCACGCCAATGGAGGGTGGACATGCGCTTCCTGTCCGCGTCAAACGGAAGCTCGCCCATCCGGGGCAACGGTTCTTGCTGGAGGAGTTCGTGATCCAGTGCGAACTCGACCAGGGCCACTTCGGTTGGATCGCCCGTGATGGTGGGGCGGCCATCGGTCCGCCGCAGGCGTTTGGCATTGTGGCAGTGGATGATCGCATCGAAGAGCGGTGCATACTCCTCGGCCTCGATCGCGCTGGTTATGCGTCCGGCGATCACCAGACGGCTTTCCTGCACTTCGACTTCGAGATGGTCCATATAGAAACGAGCCACGCGCATCCGGTTCTCGGTCAGCGTCCCAGTCTTGTCCGTACAGATGACGGTGGTGCAACCCAAGGTTTCAACGGACGTCAGTTGCTTGATGAGCGCGTGGCGTTTGGCCATGCGCTGGCTGCCCAACGCCAAGGCCAGCGTCACAGTGGGGAGCAGTCCTTCCGGCACGTTCGCCACGATGATGCCGATCCCGAAGATCGCACTGACCCAGAAGCCCAAGCCCATGGAGACGCCGATGACGAAAAAGACCCCACCCATGGCGAGCGACAGCAGCGCGACCACATGAGTGACCTTCGCGATCTCTTTCTGTAGGGGGCTGAGGCCTGTCTTCACGCTTGTAGAGAGGCGGGCGATCTTGCCGAATTCCGTCTGCATGCCGGTGGCGAACACCACCGCCTTACCTCTGCCGGAGAGCACGGGGGTGCCGGCGAATACGAGATTGGGAATGTCCAGGAGATGTCCATCGATCACCGGCTCTGCCGTCCGCCGCTTCGGTTGGGATTCGCCAGTGAGAGAGGAGGTGTCGACCAGCATGTCGGCTGCTTCAATGAGCCGTCCGTCGGCAGGGATCTGTTCTCCCTCCTCGATCAAGAGCACGTCACCCGGCACGATCTCGCTCCGCGGCACCTCATGCGGTTGGTTGCTGCGCAGCACCCAGGCCCTGGCAGGGAGGAGACGATGGAGGGAATGCACCGCCCGCTCCGCTTTATATTCCTGAAAGAAGGCAAAGACGGCGTTGATAACGATTACACCGAGGATCGCCCAGCCGAGCGTGGCCATGCCTTCGCCGGGCTTCATAAATTCTGCCGTGAACGCCAGGGCGACGGCGATCCAGAGCAAAACGGCCAGGAAGTGAGTGAACTGGTGGAGGAATCCTCGAATCAATGAATAGTGATTCGGCTCCTCCAGAACATTGGGGCCATATCGACTGAGCCGCTGCTGTGCCTCTTCTGGCGACAAGCCGCCTTCCCTGGTTTCCAGGCGTGTGAAGATTTCACCAACCGGCAGTTCGTGGAGGTGTAGCTCGTCGAGTTCAGGCACGCCGGCCTCGCACGATCAGGACGGAGCAAGGGGCGTGTCTCAGGAGACTTTCCGAGACGCTGCCGAGATGGAGCCGCTCGCTCTTGGTCAACTCGCGAGACCCGATCACCAGGAGGTCGGCATGATTTGACTCCACCTGTTTGACGATGGTGTCGATAACGTGGTCCATCTGCACATCTGTGACGATGGCGTAGCCTTCTTTCAGGAATTCATCCCGTAATGCTGTGACCAGTCGCGTGGCGCGTTCGAGGACCGGTTTCTCCAATTCTGCGACTTGGGCTTTGGACAAGTATCGAACGGCCAAGTCAGTCACCGGTCTTTCGGCAGAGGAGAAGATGGTGGTCGTGGCGGACTCCGGAAGAATGCGGGATCGAAGAAATCGAGCAGCGGCTCGTGACTGCTTCGAGTCATCGACGGCGAGGATCACATGCCTCAGCTGCGGGAGCGGCTGTTTCACGACGAGGACGGAACAGGGGGCGATCGATGCGATCTGCCGAGAGATGCTTCCCATCAAGAATCCACGGATGTCGCTCAATCCTCGGGATCCGATGAGAATGAGATCGGCTTTGACCCGCTGCGCCTGTCGTACGATCGTCCGGGCGAGGGGACCATGGGCTAAAACGTGGTGGAGCGTGGTGCGGGGGCCTGTCGTGGCCTGTCCGAGGGCGACTCGCGCATATCGCTCTGCCTCGCGGAGGAGGATGGCACCGGCCTTTTCCATAGCGGCCAGGGCACGCTTCTCCGCCACCGGATTCCTGCCTCTGCCAGCTTGGAGGGCCGATGGATCGACCACATGGAGCAATGTCACAGCCTCCGGCTCTCGGTCGGCAAGCGCTTCGAGTGCTTGTACTCCCCACTGCGAGCATTCAGACCCATCCACAGCACAAAGAATTCTCATGAGAGGCTCCCTTCTTCAATGACAATGACAGGCAATAACCTGGGTATCAGTTCTGCATTGGATGTGCCTGTAACGCACGGAAGTAAAGAAGGAGAATCAGCCCTGTTCCGAGTGGTTATGAGAGAAACGGTACTCAGGTTCCCACGGATAGTGCGGCGTTTTGCAGCAGAGGGGAAAGTGCCACTGTGGTGATTGGCGCCAGTATATGCGCTCGACGAGCGGGAAAGGCGGGACGGGCGAGACGCGAGGGTTCGAGGTTTTCTGAACCTCGAACCCCAAGCTTCGAGTCGCGCCTTTCTCGCCTGTCCCGCCCGCCTCGCTAGGCATTTTATTAGAGGAGGGGAAACATGCCGACAAAGAAGAAGCCAAAGAAGGTCAGGACAGGTACGAAGAAGGAGTTTGACCTGATGACGGTCAAGCAGGTCATGCAGAAAATGGTGCAGTCCGCTCATCTCAAGACCAAAGGCGATGTCATCGCATCGCTCATGATCGAGGGATTCGGGGCTGTGCCCGTGGTAGACGCCAAAGATAAACTCCTGGGCATCGTCAGTGAACATGATCTGCTGGCTGCATTGGATGAGGGGCACAAGCTTGGCGCCGTCTCTGCCAGTGAGATCATGACGTGTAACCCCTATTCGATCCACCCGGAAGCAATGCTCCCGACGTTGGTTCATGTGTTCAGAGCCAGCGATTTGATTCGCGTGCCGGTGGTGGATGCCAAAGACAAACTCGTGGGCATCATTGCCAGGCGGGATGTGCTACGTGCGTACCTGGCGGCCGGGCGGGCAGGCAGCTGAAAAAAAGGAGGGGATGGAGCCTGATGATCTTCTGTGCTCGCGCAACGCGCGGCCTCCGAAGGCCCTCGTTGGACGCGCGCAGTGGAAGATCAATCAGCCCCCATCCCTGAAGAGAGAACGAGCAAGCTCGGAAGTACTATTGTACTTGCTCGCTGCGGCCTTGCTGGGATGTCATTTTGAGCATCCCGCGGGAACGCTCTTCTGTTGTGCTGCAGGTTTCTAGATAGAGGATAAAAAAGGAGAGGTTATGCGAAAAACAGAGTTTCTTGTGACGGCTTGCGACCCGAAGACCTTGACGGTGGGGCAATTGATGCAGGATGCGGTCTTTACCTGTGGGACCAGGACCGATGCCTTGACCATCAGCCGGCTGATGACCCAGCGAAACTTCGGCAGTCTGCCGGTAGTGGAAGAGGACCGGACCTTGGTTGGTCTGATAAGTGAGTATGATCTACTGCAGGCGATGATCGAGGGGCGGGATCTGCGGAAGGTGATGGCCGTCGAAATGATGAGCACTCATCCGGTGACTGCTACTGAGGACATGAAGCTGGAGGAGGTCGCGAATTTGTTCCAGGATCGCTATATCACGCGGGTGCCGGTGGTTCGGAACGGCAAGCTCGTCGGGATCCTGGCGCGGCGGGATCTGTTGTTTGGGTATACGAAAGCATCTCAATACTGGTCTTAACGTCGCGTGAAACGTGAAGCGTGAAACGAGCGGATTCGCAAAACGGCGGCGGAAAAGACAGGAACGAATGCCGAGTTTCATCGCGTCTGTCCGAGGTTACGTTCTTGCCATACGGGATAGTTCTGACCATCATCACGGTGATGATGGTCGCGGTCTTTCCTACTGTCTCACAAGCTGATCACATCAAGAAACCTCCCAGTCCCTGCGAGATCCATTACCCCAGTGATGCCACGGTGGAGTGGGACTGCCGGATCATCCCACGCAGTGGATCGTTGGAGGCGATATTTGGTGAGTATTGGATGGACGTTGCACGATTCAACCGGATCGATCGGCGTCACGCGCGCCCTCGTCTTTCGATAAAAGTCCCGAGGCGGCTTGAGGATCTGACATCTTTCACCCCGCTGCCCTTGTTTTATCAAGCCGCAGAAGAAGACGAGCAGTTTATTCTGATCGATTTGTCGGAACAGTTTCTCGGAGCCTATGAGTATGGCGCGCTCCGATTTGCCATGCCCATTGCATCAGGGGACGGCCACAACGAAACGCCTACGGGGAAGTTCCGTCTGACCGCTGCCCATCTGCATCATCAATCCGATCTCTATACGATCGAAGGGAGGGACCAACCGTACCCGATGAATTTTGCGCTCCTGTTCCATGTGAATAGAGAAGGCGTGTCCTATTGGATTCATGGGCGGGACATGCCGGGCTATCCGGCCTCGCACGGGTGCATCGGCCTCTATGATGAATCGATGCAGAGGGAACAGTTTGGCGCCCCGAAAGATCCTGAACTGTCTGATGCGAAGAAATTGTTTGAGTGGGTGTTAGGAGGTGAGCCGGATGATGACCGTGTAATTCCACTCCCCCGTGGCCCCAGGGTCCACATCATCGGCCAGGCGCCAGGATATCAAGCACCCTAAATAATTATTGTGCTGCCGAAGTTGGGCTTTGTGGCGTTAGCGAGTTTGCGGCGACTGACTAGGAGGAGGAAGTTCAAAGAGGAAACGCATACCAGCTAGGTACATCTTGGCTTCGGCGTCCACCTCAATAGGGCGAGTCCAACAGACTTCCATAAGTTTGGTGGTCTGCTCTTTTCTCACCTCTGAGGGCACCTGAATCTCAACCACCTGTCGGTTGTTCACTTTCTCTGGAAGCAAGAGCAGCAGGCCCCTGCCACTACGATTGATGACGTGCCCGGATCCCGCTGTCAACTTCACAGCGTCAGCGCCCGCAGGCGTCGTCAACTCGAAGAGGCAAACGAGTTTGCAGGGTACGCGCTCACTATCCCGTCGTTCCTGTTGAGTCGACATTTTTATCTTCCGAATTGTTGCAGGTGATCACACAGATACGCTCGTGGCTATTTTTACACCCAGATCGTGGAAATTGCAAACAGTCTTATCTATGGCATGCTCCCAGGGTTGAGAATAGGAGGGCCGCCCTGTGGCGGCCCTCCATTCTGTGCCTGTCTCTCCCTCCTTCAATCGTATGCTGGGCGCTATCTACGTTTGTCCGCCCAACGATAGTCATGTTTCATCTTGTGGTGTTCCCGGTCCCGATCATCGAAGTCATGATGATGCGGGGGCGGAGGCACAGCCGACACGACATAGGGACGCATCATCTCGTTGTCCTCGTGTTCCACGATATGGCAGTGCCACACATAGAGACCGGGGATTTCGAACTTGGCCTTCACGGTCGTGATCTCTCCCGGATAGGCGATCACGGTGTCTTTGTAACCTGTTTCCCACGGTTGTGGGTTGACGCCGTGTTTGCTTGGCGATCCGTCGAAGTTCGTCCGACTGACCACTTGGAATCGTACCAGATGCAGGTGCATCGGGTGCGAATCCACCGTGAAGTTGTAGATCTTCCATTCCTCGGTGTCGCCGAGCTTCGGCGTCTCCGTCACATTCACCATGAACTTGGTTCCGTTGTTTAACTTGACCGGCACTGGCTGGCTGTTGCCAGTCTCGTCCGTCCACTGCAATGGATTGCCTAGTGGAACTAGCGGAACCGTCGTGTCGACGGTTCCGACCATACCCACGGTCGGCCCGAATGGCGCACCACCTGCCGCAAGACAGGCACTCTCGAAGGTCGGAGTCGGATTCGAGATGACGATCGGCACCAGATTTCCGGTGTCCACCACAAAATTCCCATTAGCGTCTACCTTCACGCAGACCTGCTTGGAGGACAGCTCGTTCACCGACACCAGCCGCGTGACGGTTGATGGGCCAAGCGGCTGCTCCTCGTTCAGATTAAGGTTGGCCGGAGCCGTCGTCCTGCCGTCTGTCGAGCCCTTGGCCCCGGTGACGGCTGGGTTGGTGTTTACCACAAACTGCATGACCTGCCCTGTCGTACCAGGATCGGCCACATCGCTCGCAGGATCAATAGGGAGCCCATTGAAAGGAGCGTCCGGTCCCGTATTCACCATGCGTACGACCGTCCCGTTCGGCAGGCCGCTGAAGTCGACAATGACGTCGGCCCTCTCTGCATTGGTCATTAAGAGCGCCATCGGATCGTTCGTATTTGGAGTCGATGCCGGTTCAGGTGCTCCAGCGGTCAAGGCAACATGTTCGCCCGTCTTTATCCGCACCACCTTGGGTAAGAAGCCCTGTTCCGCACCGATCTGATAGAAGGGAATCTCTTGAAGCTTATTACCACCCGCGTCGACCACAAAGAGCGCGAGATTGAGGGTGCGGGAATTACATCCGTTCAAGAGGCGGAATCGATACCGATCCTGCGCCACCTCGAGTTGCGGCCAGGTCACTCCATTGACCACCATCACATTAAAAAAGGCCTCAGGGTTCCAGATGGGCGGCACATCGGATTGTGGCGCGAGGGGAATCCCGAAGGGAAAATTAATATCCCCCCCCTCAAAGAACGCCCGATTTTGTGGGTAGAAGAGCGAGCCATCACTATTAAACGACCGGTCTTGGATCGCAATCGGGATTTCGCGAATGGCATTTCTGACAGGATTTGACGTGTTGAGCGCGAGCACACCCTGCCCCCTGCGCGCGGCCGGCCCCGGCAATATCGCCCTGCTCTTCTTGATCACGTCAATTCCACCGTCGAACTTTCCCCCGCGGATCAGCCAGAATCCAGCCGGTCCCGCATAGACGTTGGATCTGGTCATCCCCAGAGCATGGTCGTGGTACCAAAGTGTGGTGGCAGCCTGATCGTTCCGGTAGGAGAAGTTCGCATAGCCCAGATTGCCGGGATTATGTCCAGTGGCGTCGTCAAACAACCGACCGTGACGCGCGAAGGAGGAGGGAATATTGTTCGCAGCAGGAAGGTACCAGGCTTCTGGGTATCCGTCACTGGCAGGGTCCACATGAGAGCCGTGCACATGGGTGACGATCGGAACAGGACCCGCGTAAGGGGCAGGGTCGATCCCCATGCAATCGGTTCCGGATACAGCGACCAAATTATGTGGCGCACAGAGTCCTGGAGGATTTGCCCAGTGGAGTGTCTGATCCACCGGAAGCAGATGGGGGAGATACCTGCCGGAGCTGTCCACCAGACCGTTGATCCAGCGAACGTTCACCCGCCTGTTGGCCTTTGTCTCAATCGTATAGGCTGGATAGTTGAATTGGGACGTGGGATCCGGCGCGGTCACAGGCGTGGGGTCGCCCTGGGGGCCATAGCTCCAGACTGTGGTAGCCGGGAATGCGTCCGAACGGCCGTTGAGCGTATTCCAGATTCCCCCCGGCAGGATCTGTTGCTTGAACTGCCTCACCGCAATTTGGTAGTTCTCATTGGTGCGTCCTTCCTCGTCTTCAGGCATATAATCGCTTTTCGTGGCATCAGTCATGTGGCGATTTGGGTCACCGTTCGTCTCACTTCTGTGCATCACCGGCGGAATAACCAGAGGCGTGACGTATTTCGGGATCGTGGTAGGATCCAGCGTTCCGCCTGGCAGCGGGTCCGCGAATACTTGCACCGAGGTCCAGGGTGCCAAGGCTAATGTCGTCAATCCCAAGGCAGCAACGCCCATCGCGAGCCTGCTTCTCCTCTTCTTCCTGCCTGCTCGACTTGGATCAACCCAGCTGGTGTCGATCCATCTTAAACTCAGCCGCGTCATTCTGTTCATAATGTCACCTTCCTTTAGTGATTGGTTGGACATGAAGAAAAATCGACATTGATAAAAGTGAAACTACTTACTTGGTTAATCCATTCAAGATGTGGCGCCTAAAATACACGGATTGAAAATTCTGTCTATACCTCGGAGGGTGGGGGGGGCCGCCTGGGTGGCCGTTTCCCAGGGATTCAGCCCAATGTTAGGTTCGCCTAGCTGAGGGACGGGGAGAAGGGATTGAAACTTACTCAGTAGTCAGTAATTATGACGACAGCAACGCCAATGAAACCCGCTTGGGATAAGGGCAACGAAGACGTTGTGTTCTGCAACTTAACGACTTGTGAGTAAGCGCAGCACTGGTGACTAGTAGATTTTCCAGCAGGTATCGCGAGTCTTGAGCCTGGGCGATGAGAATATTTTCGAAAACTTTCTCATCGCTCTATACCCCGAACGGGGGGTGCCATATGGAAGGCCGTTTTTCAGAGATTCCGCCAGTTGAAATGTTCGCTATCTGGCGGAGAAGAGCCCAGGAGTGAAATCTTCACATTCCCCTCCTCATCTCCCGCTTTTTTTCTTGGTTTTCTTTTCCCTACAGGGCTCCGGGCGGCTGAGGTCGGCCGGTAACTTGGTCTGCTCGTCGAGACAGGCGCTGTCGAGTTGCGCCTGAGTCAGGCCCAGCGCTCCCGTGAGGTTCGCGCCTCGCAAGTTCGCCTGCCGCAGATCTGCTGCATCCAGTCGTACTCCGGTGAAATCCGAACCTGGAAACGATGTTTCCTGAAGGTTTGCCTCCTGTAGGTTGGCCTGCGCGATCGTGGCATGGATGAAATTTGAACCTCTCAAATCAGCTGCGACCAGATTGGCCGACTCCAGATTCGCGTCATTAAATTGCGCACGCTGGAGTGAGACCTTTGGCGCATAGACACCGCTCAGGTCGGCTTTGGTGAAGATCGTGCCTGTTCCTCGTGCCCCGATCAGCACTGCGTGAAGCATCCGCGCATCTCGGAAATCCGCCCGGTCGAGATTCGCGCCGTAGAGGATTGCCATTTTGAGATTAGCAGACTGCAGATTCGTCTTCACGAGACGCGCTCCCTCGAAGTTGACCCCCTCCAGATCGGCCTGCTGAAATCCCGCCGATTGCAGGTTTGTAAAGCGGAGATCGGCTCCGCGTAGCAGCGCGTCTCGGAGGTTGGCCTTCGTCAGATTGGCCTCGTCCAGATAGGCGCCTTCCATATCCGCTTCGACCAGACGAGCGCCATCCAGTTGGGCCCCATCGAACAGGGCGCCTTGAAAATTTGCGTTGCGCGCGTTGACATCGGTCAAGACTGTTCGGCGAAGATCGGCCCCCATAAGATCCGCTCCGGATAATGTCGCTCGATAGAGGTTGGCGCCGTAGAAATAGGCATCCACGAAGTTGGCGTCGGTTAGGTCCGCTGAGGCGAGGTCTGCTCCCTCAAAATGGGCCCGCTCGAAAGTGGATTCCTGTAATCGGGTTCCGGTCAGGATGGCGTTATAGAGCGCTGCTTCATCGCCAATTACACGGGAAAGATTGGCGTTCGACAATCGCGCATGCCGGAGATCGGCTCCCGTCAGGTTACTGTCTTTCAAGTCGGTTCTTGTGAGGTCGGCTCCCGAGAGACTTGCTTGTGACAAATTACTTTGGTACAGATTCGCCTGGCGGAGGATCGCTTCTTCCAGCTGTGCTCGTTCTAAATTGACACCTGTAAGCGCGGCCTGGTGCAAGTCTGCCCGGCACAGATCCGCGCGTTGATATTCCGGGTTCTCACGCTGTTCGAGCCACTCTCCATGCGATTTCACGATCGCCCGCAGCAGCTTGGTCGGAACGGGTTTATTTTTGTACGGGCTGTGACAGCGGGTGGGGTGTTTGTTTGCCTGACTCGGTTCTGCTGCTTGGGCGATGGCCGGCAGGCTGCTGGCCAGTACTGCGATCAACAGGCCCCAAAGGGCACAAATTCCGGCAGAGGTTCTGTTCATTGCGTGTCTCCTTGAGAAAAAATTTCGGTAACGTAGGATCGATTATTACATACATTGGTCAACGAGTCGCACGAGATCCTGAAGCGCGTGAGAGATTCGAACGTCATAGGGGCGGTCGCACTCAAGGCCCCGAAGCGGATCAGGCAACTGTGCCAACTGTGTGGCGGCCCGTTCACGCAGTTCTGTTAATTTCTGAACAGGAACGAGGCGGCGGCCCTCTGTCATCACCGGCTGCAAGAGTGGTTCGCCGGGCTGATGATCGTTGTGAGTAGTCACGACATCGTAATCACATCGTCCATCATGGGCATACTGTCGGTAGACCTGTTTGCGTCCAGGCCAGGTGGCTTTCCCTTCCGATCGCTTCCGGCAGGGTCGGCCCGCATACTCTTGAAGTTTGTAGGCACAATCGAGCGACGGAGCATCAGCCGACGTCGTCATGGCGGTGCCGACGGCAAAACTGTCGATCGGTGCTCCGCCGGCGATCAATCGTTGCAATTGATATTCGTCCAGATTTCCGCTTGCCAGGATCTGAGCTTGGGGCAAGCCCCCCTCATCCAAAATGCGCCTAACTTTTCGCGCATGGTCCGCCAGGTCACCGCTATCTAACCGTACCGCCTTCACCGCGATGCCCTGTTGTTTCAAGCTCGGAGCCAGCGCCACCACTTTGTGTGCCGCCGCCTCCGTGTCGTAGGTATCGATCAAGAGGACTGCGTTTTCCGGATGCGCGAGAGCGAAATGCTCGAAGGCGGTCGTCTCGTCTGTATGGGCCTGCACAAAGGAATGGGCCATGGTGCCATAGATCGGAATGTCATAGACCATGCCGGCGAGGACCGTCGAAGTTCCGGCGAAGCCGGCCAGATAGCTGGCTCGCGCGGCGAGCAGGCCTGCCTCCGCGCCGTGCGCCCGGCGCAGTCCAAAATCGATGAGCGGTTTTCCGCCGGCAATCAAGACCGATCGCGCCGCTTTCGAGGCGATCATGGTTTGGAAATTCAACAGATTCATGACACGCGTTTCGACGAGTTGGGCCTGGGGAAGAGGCGCGACGATTCGGAGAATCGGCTCATGCGGAAAGAAGATCGTTCCTTCCGGCATCGCATGGACTTCTCCTGTGAACCGCAAGCCTTCCAAATAACGCAGCAGCGGCGAGTGAAATCGTCCGGTCGATTCGAGCCATTCCAGCTCTTGCGTCGTGACATGAAGCCCTGAGAGGAACTCCACGACCTGAGCGAGACCGGCGGCCAGTAGGAAATTGCGATGGAGCGGCAGCTTGCGGACGAACAACTCGAACACGGCCTCGTCTTCCATGCCCTGGTCAAGATAGGCCTGCACCATGGTCAGTTGATAGAGATCGGTCAGGAGAACGCTGGAGCAGGGATTCATGCAGCGAGACCTTCCAGACGGGTCGGGATTGCTCCCAATCGAACCATGGTCTCTTCCGCTTTGCGTCCATCCTCCCAGGCCACATTGACGGCCTTGATTGCATCGGTCAGCAAGCAGACGTGGTAGCCGAGCACCCGGGCATCTCTGACCGTGTTGAGGACGCAATAGTCCGTTGCGAGCCCACCGATGAAGAGCCGCGCGATGCCCGCAGCCTGCAAGAGCTTGTGCAGGGGCGTATCTTGGAATGCCGAGTAGGCTTCCTTGTCGGGCAGGGTCGCCTTATGAATGATGGTGGCCGTTTCCGGGATGGGGAACGAAGGGGGCGGCAGAGCGCCGGTCGACCCAGCCACGCAATGGATGGGCCAGGGCCCGCCCTGCTCGCGAAAGGAACAATGGTTGGGGGGATGCCAGTCTCGCGACAAGAAAATCGGCAGGCCGCGTGATTGGAAACGATCCATGTATCCGCGCAGGACAGGGACGATCTCGTCGCCTCCCTTGACCGCTAAGGCTCCGGCGGGGAGAAAGTCGTTCTGGACATCGACGATCAGCAAGGCATCGCCGACATACAGTGGTTCCATCATTGTGCTCATAATAATATTGCGGTGGCACAATAGGGGGAAGCTTCTGCCGGATGCTCAAAAAGGAGCAGCCTTTTCACTCAGGGACACGCATTGTCCCAGGCAACGCCGCAGCGACAACGATTGATAACTCTGCAAGCTTGTTCATTGACGTTTCCCCGGAATGGCCCGGATGAGTCCCCCACTGCGCGCGTCCAACGATGGTTTTCCGAAACCGCGCGTTGCGCGAGCACAGGGGACTTACCGGGCCATTCCTCTCCCTGCTATCGCCCCTTTTGGGATAACAGGCGTATGTAGGACACCACGTCTTGCATTTCCCCGTCCGTCAGCTGGCCTCGCCATGAATGCATGGGGCTGAAGACGACCCCGTGCTCGATGGTCCGCAACAACTCTTCGTCGGATTTTAGGAAAGACGAGAAGCGGTGGAAATTGGCCGGTGCCACCTTGAGCGCCTTCGCGTCCGGTCCATCCCCCAAGCCTCCGACACCGTGGCAGGCTTGGCAATGGCGCTGATATACGGCTTTCCCACGTGTGCTATCGGCCGGAAATTCTTGTGCTTGGACACGCGAATGGAATGCCAGACCCATTAATCCGGCAACGACGATAACCGGAATGATGGTTGGTATCAGGTCATGAAGGACCGGGCGCATAAAAGCCTCCTATCAAGCTGTGGGAAACCCATGGTCTGTCTGGTTGATCTGGTTTGTTTTGTTTATCTGGTTAGGTTCGTTCAACCAAAAACCAAATAGACCAAACAAACCAAATGAACTAGGCAGGCGGACTTTTTCAGCATACTACTAGCTTTTCTTGGTCGTGTGGGCAACAAATGACGAATAGAGTTGCTGCATATTGGCGCTGCCGCATTTCTGGCAGGTTACTTTGGTGGTTTCATGTTGCTTCAGGGTCAAGACCACCAACGATTCCTTCCCGCAGTCCCGACAATTATAGTCGTACATGGGCATGAAGTCCCCTCCTAGAGTTCTGTGATGATGGGTCCGTCCTGCTTCGTTTCGCCTTCGCTCCATTCGGCGATGGCTTGGGCCAGTTCAGCGAGTCGTTGTGCCGCGCGGCCATAGACTGTGTCGGGGGCGAACTCCCCATCGAGGCCGCGCTCGCCTGCTCTTGCCCGATGATTTCGTTCAGGGGCTCCAGTTCGCTGGTATCGTCGAACCCCAGCTGTGCCGGATCGACAGTCGGCGACAGCATGGAGATGGGGATCTTGAACTTTTCAATCGTCATCGTGGTTCCTAAGGGACGATGGGGGACGGTCGGTAGACCGTCGTTGCCTGAGGACCCTTCTCACCATCTTCAATGTCGAAGGCGACGTCGGTTCCGTCAGTCAATTCGCCAAACGTGAGATCTTTCAGAGCGTGTTTGTGAAAGTAGACCTCGCCACCCCCTTCCCTGAGGATGAACCCGTATCCTTCTATTGGGAACAGTTTGCAGATCACGCCTCGTAATGGCGGGACTGGAGACGTGCGGACCTCGGTACGTCCTCGCTTTTCTCGGTGCTTGCGGAGTTCGATGGTCATGGCGTCGAAGGCGGTTCTGATGGCCTCTTCGAACGTCTTGTCTTCCTTGCGGGACGTCATGGTTTGGCGGCCAGGGAGTGTAACGACGATGAGCGCCTCGGCGACGTTGGCCAGTTTTTTGTGGTGGGGATTTTTCGTCAGGGTGACTCGCCCATGAATAAGATCCTCGTGCCTCCGTTGGAGGTCTGCCATGCGGGATTCAATCTCAGTTTTCCACCGGGGGGTCATATCGACATTTCGACTTTCAATTTCCAGTTCCATGCTGCCTCCGTTCGTTTATTTGGTTTGTTTGGTTTGTCTTGTGTATTTGGTCGAATGCAACTAACCAGATGAACCAAATCAACCAAACAAACAAAACAAACCAGATCAACCAGCTGCTGGTTGATATCAGCAAGCGATGTGCCTCCCTCGAACGGAGTCTTGGCGTGAGAGGCTAGAGGCCAGGGGCCTGATTATTTAAACCTCTAGCCCCACGCCACTTGCCTTTCGCGTCGGCTCTTAGTGGTGCGTTTTTCCTCAGTGTATTCTTGGCAGTGAAGCGCAATGCGACAATGAAATGTGGATGAGGGGCAAATGGCTAGAGGAAAGGAGGGCAGACCTCTTGTCCCTTGACTGGTGCCTGGGTGGAACGTGACTTGCGAGGGTCAGCATATATGTTAGCGCTGAGGAAACATTCTCTTGAACAGTATCTCCGGGCTCGCTTTGGCCCCAATGTCACGTTGGTGTCCTATGAGGTGATCGGCAAGGCCAGTTCGAAGGGGGCACAGAAACAGTATGGCTATGGCACGCCGGTCAAGTTGACGTTCCGCATTGGCCGCCTCGTGCAGTCTGCCGTACTTGAGACCATGAAGCCTGGGCCATTCGGCCATGAGCATCCGGCGGACCGGGCCCAGGCGATCCTGTGGGACTATGACTCCTATGGACGGTTGCCGCGCCATGTAAAGGCGCTGGACGTTGGCGTCTTTACATCCGAGCAAGAGCTCATGTCGGTCGCGTCGGCAGAAGAATTTTTTGTCCTCACCCAGTGGACGGAGGGGGCCAGCTACCATCTCGACCTGGAACGATTGGCCAAGGGTGGAAGGCTCAGGAAACAGGATCGAGAGCGGACGAGAGCCCTGGCACGTTACCTGGCGGAAATCCATGCCAGGAAACGGCGCGATCCATCCCTCTATCGACGCCGGCTCCGGGAATTGATCGGCCACGGGGAATGTATTATGGGATTGACCGATAGTTACCCGGATCGCTATGAATTTATCTCGGCAGATCTCTTGCGCGGGATTGAGGAAGCCTGCAATCGCTGGCGCTGGCGCCTGCGCGGGGAGGCCCAGCGTTTGTCGCAGGTCCATGGAGATTTTCATCCCTGGAATGTCTTGTTCCAGAAAGGAACAGAGTTTTCAGTGCTTGACCGGTCACGAGGGGAGTGGGGGGAACCGGCAGACGATGTGACCTCGATGACGATCAACTATCTGTTCTTCTCACTCTGTCGCTGGGGTTCCCTGAAAGGGCCGTTGGAAGTGTTGTTCCGACTCTTTTGGGACAACTATGTGGAGGCGAGTCACGATGAGGCGGTCACAGAGTCAGCCGCCCCTTTCTTTGCATTTCGAGGATTAGTCTTGGCGAGTCCTGTGTGGTACCCCAAATTGTCGATCGAGGTGCGCCGGACCATCTTTCGATTTATCGAACATGTGTTGGATGAGCCGCGCTTCGATCCGTCGCGGGTGAACGAGTACTGCAAGGCCTAGAGGGTCATTGGTCAATGATGAAGATGGGATTCTTCTCGCGATGTCGAAATATTTTCCCTCCGTGTTGACCAATGACCATTGACCACTCACCCAGCTTTGCCATTTGGATCACCGGCTTGCCGGCCTCGGGCAAGAGTACGATTGTCTCTGCCCTGAAGCCGCTGCTCGAAGAGCTTGGATTGACCGTTGAGGTGTTGGAATCCGATGAGGTGCGGAGGGTCATCACGCCGATACCGACCTACTCAGAAGCGGAGCGGGATCTCTTCTATCGCGCCTTGGCATTCACCGGACAGAAGCTCGTGGCACATGGCGTGACAGTGGTCTTCGATGCGACGGCCAGCCGCCGGGCCTATCGGGACTTTGCGAAGTCCGTAATCTCCCGCTTCATCGAGGTTTCTGTGGAATGTCCCCTCGCGATCTGCATGGCGCGAGACAAGAAAGGAACCTATAAAAAGGGCCAGTTGGGCGAATCTGTTACTGTCCCGGGGCTCCAATCTCCCTATGAAGCGCCGATCGATCCGGATCTCCGAATCGACAGCACCGCCACTTCCTCAGTCGATGCGGCAGGCCAGATCCTGGTTTTGGCCAAAGCGAGATTCCTCTAGTGAAACCTCTCGCGCTCATCCTGAGAATCCTTTCTCGCCCTGCTTAGTACAGTCTATGAATCTGAGGGTCTCGTCCTGTTGACTCAGAGAGCCTTGCGAATTTATTCTGCGAATGCGTACTAGCTGGCAGAACTTTTTGGTATGCTACACGCTATGTCACCAGACCGGCGAGAATTTATACCCGCAGCCTTGCTCCGCAATCCACATTTCATGACCGTACTCCCAGGCCGTTGGCCTCGCCGGGCGCTCCTTGCAGGAGTCCCGACCGAATCGCGGCTCTTCACCACCGAGCCTCATACCCAATTACTCGGCTTCTGCCACTGGCAGCCACGCCGCACAGCCTGCCAGACCGTGGTACTCGTGCATGGCCTGGAAGGTTGCAGCGAGTCTCATTATATGCGCGGCATTGCCGCGAAGGCCTATCGCGCAGGATTCAATGTTGTCCGGTTGAACCAGCGTACGTGCGGCGGGACCGAACACCTGACTCCGACGCTCTACAACAGCGGCTTGAGCCAGGACTATCGAGCCGTTGTCCATGAATTAGCGCATGTGGATAGACTCAATCGCATCTGGCTTGTCGGCTATTCGTTGGGGGGGAATCTCATCCTGAAAGCAGCTGGAGAAGCAGGCTTGTCAGAGGCAGCCTTGGCCGGTGCGATCGCGGTCTGCCCGACTATTGATCCGGCCCAATGCGCCAAAGCCTTGGAAGAACCTCGGAACTGGATCTATCACCAGCATTTCTTGATGCAACTCAAACGGCGCATGCGACGCAAAGCGGTCCTCTTTCCCGGTAAATGGGATCTGGCCGGACTTGATCGCATTCGCGGCCTGACCGAATTCGACGACCGCTATACAGCCCCGGACGGGGGGTATGCCAGTGGAGCCGACTACTACGATCGCTCAGGCGCATGCCATGTACTCGATTCCATCAACGTCCCCACCCTCATCATCACGGCACAAGACGATCCCTTCATTCCCTATTCCATGTTTACGTCGCCGCTGATTCAGCGCCACCCGATGATTCGGGTGATCGCTCCTCGCCACGGAGGCCATTGCGGGTTCTTTCAATGGGCGCGGAACGGAGAAGATCCCTACTGGGCTGAGAATCGGATTGTGGATTTCCTGCAGGAACAGTACTGTCACATCTAAATTTGACCAGGTCGTTGCGTGGGAGTTGATCTCCGCGAGTCGCGCTTGTCGCGCACGTCTTGCTTGTCTCGCTCACCATTCACGAACGACGCTTGATGCGCAAGAGTAGCGGACCGGCGATTACAACACACATGTTCATGAATAATACGGGTTAGGCCAGAGATTCGACGGCGACGCGTAACCGCTCGGTCAGCTTCGCCGCCGCATCTGGGTCTTCCGGGTCGCACGTGACGTCGATTGGCTTTCCGACGATGATGCGCAACCGCGGGAAGCCGATTCTGCCACGCGAGAGGGCCCGCGCTGTGCCGACGAGGCGAACCGGCACGAGCGGCGCGCCTGTCATGAGCGCTGCGTGCGCGGCACCTTGCTTCCATGCACGGTCGCCGCGGACGGCGCCTTGCGGGAAGATCACGACCGCCTGTCCTGCTTCGAGCGCATGCAGCACCCGCGTTGCAGCGAGGTAGTCGCTACGGCCACGCTCAATCGGGATTGCGCCGAGGCCGTCTAGCATCCACGCGAACAGTCCGAACCGCCAGAGTTCCGCCTTCGCGACGAAACGCAGTTCCCGCGAGATCGCCGCACCGAGGATGATCGGGTCGAGCACAGACTCATGATTCGGTGCGACGACCACGGGCCCGGTCGCGGGCAGGCGATCGGCGCCGACCACCTCGATTCGATAAATGGCCCGCACCAAGCCGCTGAAAACACGGCGAACCTTCTCGTAAGTCTGGAGAGGAGACGGAATGAGACCCTCATCGTTGTTTGTCTGAGGATCGATAAGAGTTTTCATCAGTCTTGGTTCGGAAGTATACATATTAACTCTTGCCTGCCACAATGTTCACACGTGTCTTGCGCGTCCCGCTTTTCTCGCCTTTTTTTGCCCGTACTCTCAGTGAAACGCCAACACCGGGCATGGCATCTTGTGTAACACCTCATGAGACACGCTGCCGAGCACCAAGCGGGCGATTCCCTGCCGGCCCCTTGTACCCATCAGAATCAGGTCCGATCGCCGGGTGGTAGCTTCTTGCAGGATTATGGTCGCTGGTGTCCCAACTACGGCAACTCCGTGTGCCTGATAGCCGATGGCGCGTAGACGTTCCGCCACACCCTTGATGTAGTCGGTTTGCTTCTCCAGCATCTCGGCGGCAGAGGCGGCGGCGGATGTACCGGTCGGCGATGGCTGATCTGTCGAAGGCAATACGGTCAGCAGCGTCACCTCAGCAGCCTCGCGAAACGGCTTGAGTTGGAGAAAACGAATCGCAGCCTCCGCATCGGATGGACTTTCGAGCGGCAACAAGATCTGTTTCATGGCCTTGACCGGGCCATGCACGATCAATGTGGCGCAAGGGGCCAGGGTGAGGATGCGGTGTGACACGCTGCCGAGCAGCCACTCCTTGAGAGGGCTAAGACCCCGCGCTCCCATCACGATAAGATCGGCTTTCTGCTCCCCGGCCATCGACACGATTACGTCTGCCGGAGACCCGATTCGAAGGTGTTTCGTGGAGGGGCCTGCCTGCATCGGGAGGAGGGACTGAACCTGCTCGAGCAGCCGCTCCCCGTCTTTCCGCATGCTCTGCTCCCGCGCGGTAAACTCCTCCATATCCCCTCTTGTTGCCATCATCGGCTGCACCGATTTCGAGAGGTTCAATACGTGAAGCAGCGTGAGCTGTTCTGCCCGGGCGAAGTATTTGAGGGCGCGAACAGCCTCATAGGAATTGTCCGAGCCGTCAACCGCAAGTAATGTCTTCATCGAAACCCCTCCGTAGCAAACCGTTTTTGGGTTTATCCGGTCTGTCTGGTTCATTTGGTCTATTGGGTTTTTTGGTTGAACCAAATCAACCAGATGAACCCCCTGTCCCGCCCGTCCCGCGTTTTTCGCTTTTCCCGCCTATGTCATGAGTGAAACGTCAGCACCGGACACGGCGTCTTGTGCAACACGGCATGAGATACGCTGCCGAGCACGAAGCGGGTGATTCCCTGCCGGCCCTTTGTGCCCATCAGAATCAAATCCGATCGTAAAGTGGTTGCTTGCTGCAGGATCATGGTAGCTGGTGTCCCAACTACGGCGACTCCGTGCGCTTGATAACCGATGGCGCGTAGACGTTCCGCCATACTCTCGATGTACTCGGTTTGCTTCTCCAGCATCTCGGTGGCAGCGGCCTCGGCGGCGGCACCGCTCGGCCACGGGGGTTCTGTCCAAGGCAAGACCGTCAGCAGCGTCAACTCAACTGCCTCATGAAACGGTTTGAGTCGGAGAAAGCGAACTGCGGCCTCCGCATCGGACGGACCTTCGAGCGGCAGCAGGATCTGTTTCACAGGCTTGACCGGGCCGTTTACGATCAACGTGGCGCAAGGTGCCAGGGTGAGGATGCGATGCGACACGCTGCCAAGTAGCCGCTCCTTGATGGGGCCAAGACCCCTGGCTCCCATCACGATGAGATCGGCTTTCTGTTCCTCAGCCATCGACAGGATTGTTTTTGCCGGAGACCCGACTCGAAGCTGTTTTGTCGTGGGGCCTGCGTGGAGCGGGAGGAGAGACTCAACCCGCTTAAGTAGCCGCTCGCCGTCTTCCTTCATGCTCTGTTCAAGAGTCTTATAGATCTCCTCCGCCACTTCCGGCAACATCTCGGGGTAGGCCGGTCTGGAGACATCTAGCGCATGAAGCAGGGTGAGCTGTTCTGCCCGGGCCAGGTAGTTCATGATGTGAACGGCCTCATAGGAATTATCCGATCCGTCAACCGCGAGTATGGTTTTCATTGAAGATGCTCCTTTGTTTGTGAGCAAGGGTGGAAATGCTGTTGAAACCAGAGGAGAGCATGTTCTGCAACCTGTTCAAGCGCGCCGGGCTCTTCAAAAAGATGCGTTGCTCCGGACACGATCACCAGTTGTTTCGGGCAGGAGAGCTGCCGATAGGCGGCTAGATTCATTTCGATGACCGGCTCGTCGTTTCCTCCGACGATCAGCATCGTCGGAGCGGCGACCAAAGACAGATAGGTTTCGGCCAGATCCGGTCTGCCGCCTCTTGACACGACAGCCTGAATCGACGACGGATCGCGGACTGCCGCCTGCAGGGCCGCGCCCGCTCCGGTACTCGCGCCGAAATAGCCGATGCCCAGGCCCTTTGTCCTGGCACCCTGTTCGATCCAGGCTTTGGCCAATAGCACTCGATCTGCCAACAGGTCGATGTCGAAAACCTTGCGGCGGTCATCGGCCTCATCCGGGGTCAGTAGATCAATCAGGAGCGTGGCGACTCTTCCTTGCTGGAGATAACGGGCGACGAAGTTGTTGCGCGGACTAAGCCTCCCGCTTCCGCTTCCGTGGGCGAAGACCACGATTCCCAGCGGCGACTGGGGAACCTCCAGATAGCCGTCCAGTCTGAGGTGACCGGATCGGATCGTCACCTCTTCTGGAGCTTCCATTTTCGTCGATGATGTCATTGACGCCCTCCAGCAGGTTGCGGAAAAACTATGTGGGCACGCCAGAGCTTCACTGGTTCGCACATCTGGGACCAGGGCGGTCTATCTGGTTTGTCTTGTTGATCTTGTCTGTCTCGTTTCGTTGGTTGAACCAGATAGACCAGATGAACCAGACAGACCTGATGAACAAGACCGGTCGGCATAACCTTTTCCTTGCTACATTTCAGCAAGTCCAGTGCCGTCGCTTTTACGACTGCGTCAGGGGTAAGGGGTGACTCGTAAGGGGTGAAGAGTGAAGGCATTCGACCTCGTCTCTCGTCCCCGCCGGATACGGCAGGCCTCATGCTTTAGATTTTCTGTCGCCTTCTGCTACAGCAGAGAAAATTGAGCTGTAGCAAGATACCCCCGTCAAAAATTCAAAGAGCTGATGGCCCATGGCGTATAGCCTAACAAGCGAGAACAAGTCTTTGTTTCCACTCAGCCTTCAGCCTTCAGCCTTCAGTCTGGATTGATGGCACCGGCCTTGCTGATAACAGAGAATGAGTCAAACCTTTGGGAGGTCACATGGCTGAATCGCTCTTCACGAAGATCCTTGTGCCGGTAGACTTTTCTCCTTGTTCGGAAGAAGCCTTCCGTGTCGCGTTGACTCTTGCCAAGACATTTCAAGCCCAGCTGTTGTTGTTGCATGTAATCGACACCAGTGCCCTGGCGACGTTCAATCAACTGGGGTTATTGGCGGTGCCCTCTGACGCACAGGGCCAGAAGCGGCGGCTGCGCCATCATGCGCGGCTCAATGTGCGACGATTGCTGGAATCAGAATCGACCAAGGGTGTGACCGTGACGCGAATCGTATTGGAGGGCGGGCCGTTTGTGGAGATCGCGAAGACGGCCCGGATGGAAAAGGTGGATCTGGTGGTGATGGGGAGTTATGGAGGTCGCTCAGGTAACATGGACAAGATCTTTTTCGGCAGTACGGCAGAAAAGGTAGTGCGGACTGCGGGCTGTCCGGTGTTGACTGTTCCGTTGCCAACCAAGCCCAGTCGTTCGTTATTCGTGAAAAGTGAAAGGTAAAACGTGAAATGTCTCGGAGGAACAATATTCTCCAGTCATACGTTTCACCTTTCACATCGTGCCTTTTACGGTTCCTGATAAGGAGGGATACATGAGCAGTCAAAAGATGCAGTGGGGATGGGTGCTTGTGCTTGCCGTTACCTGTGGGTTCTGGTGGGAGACGGCGGAGCCTATTTTCGCTCAGTCGGAGCAAGTCGTCGAGGTCAGGATCAAGGATTTCAAGTTCGTGACTCAGCAGGGGGTGCTCCGCCTTGGATTCCCTTCAGTGATCAAGGTCAGGAACGAGGATGCCGAACGGCACGACTTTGGTTCAACCATGTTTGATGGCCTTCCGACTCAGATCGAGAAGGACGGGGTGATCGTCTATGGCCGAGGGCTGGGTGGAGTATTTCTCGATCCCAAACGGGATGCGGCCATTCGCTTCAACATGTCCCGGCCTGGCCGGTATGAGTTCCGGTGCTCAATCCATCCGAACATGAAGGGTGAGTTGCTTCTGCTCAGCGCGGAGGCAGTTTAGGAAAAAGTAGACGGGCGAGACAGGCGGGATGAGCGAGACGGGTGAGGTTAGGCGAACATTCTATCCGGACATGTCACGCTTTTCGCGCATTTCACGCACGCCACGCGGATGTGAGGAGATGATATTTTGATCAAACGAATCTTATTTGCCACTGATTTTTCACGATGGGCCAGGCGGGCGGAGGACTATGCCTGTGCGCTGGCCTGTTCATGGCGGGCCTCTTTGACGGTGCTGTGCGTCGCGGAATTTCCACCGGGACTCAATCCCAACTATCCGGTTAATCAAGAATATTTGGCTGATCTGATGAAGCGCGCATCGTCGCAGTTAGACGACCTCAAGGGCCGTGCGGAACCGCGAGGCATTGTGATCACGACCAGGATGGCTGCTGGTATTCCCAGTGAAGAGGTGATTGCTGCGGCGCGGGCGGAAGGTTCAGACCTCATCGTCGTAGGGACCAGGGGTAAGACAGGTCTTGCCCACGTCTTGTTAGGGAGTACTGCCGAGCGGGTCATTCGTGGAGCTCCCTGCCCCGTGCTGGCGGTGAGAACGGAGCCGGCAGACAACGAAGATGAGAGCGTCCTGACGAGACCTGTCACGCTGGAGCGCATCCTCGTGCCGGTCGATTTTTCAGATTGTTCCCTCGATGCTTTTAAGTATGCAGTTGTGGTGGCGAAGCAGGCGAAGGCGTCTGTGATGTTACTGCATGTGCTGGAGCCGGTGTCATATGGTTTGGACTTTGACCTCGGCCATTTCAGGAGCCGCGAATATGTGCGCGAGACCTGGACGAAACGACTGGAGGAGTTGGCTGCTACCCACCAGCATCCCGATATGGTGGTGGAGTATCGGCTGCGGGGAGGCTTTCCGTCCGATTCAATCTTAGATGCTGCTAAGACCCTGCCCTGCGACCTCATCGTGATGGGCACGCATGGGCGCCGCGGGATTTCACATACCATTTCCGGCAGCGTGGCGGAGGCCGTTCTGAGAAAAGCGCACTGTCCTGTCATCGCGGTTCGCAGCCAAAAGTTCGGGCCAAGCGATTCCGGAGGAAATGTTTCCAATAATCCATAATTAGCCAAGGAGTTCGTGATGACAAGTGCAATGAAACCCACAAGGAAAATGAAATCCTCGATGCGTTCGCCTTTGGCGGCATCGCCACGGTCTATCGAGTTGCCAAATGGCATGAGGGAACAGATTGCGACAAAGGCTTTTGAATTATGGCAAGAGCGGGGATATCGTGACGGACATGATTTTGAGGACTGGCTCGACGCAGAGGCCATCGTGATGGAAGAAATTCATGAAGCTCGCGAGTGAAACAACAGCCGGCCTCTGGGTGCCTCTTGTCCCGCCGCTCGATTCGTTACTCGCCCGGTTGGACTCCCTTTCTTCGGAGCCAGGGATGGATGTCCAGCGGCAGATTGCCATGCGGCTTACCCTCCAGCCCTACCTTGAAGGCGGAGCCGCGGGTCTGCTGTCTCCGCTGCCGCAGGAAACGGAGTTAGCCAACCTCTTACTCTATTCCGACTTCTACCCGCAGGATGGGCAACTGACGCTGATCGAGCAATTGCGCGACGTCATCACGGAGCATATCCCGCAAGAAGAGCGGGAATGGTTGGATCCGCTGAAACATTCCTATCTCGATCTGGCAGAGTTCCTGTCGTTCGACGAGCAGGCCAAGCGGCTGGTTTTCCGCTCAATAGGAGATGCGCGGGTCTATCGCGTTGTTGACGGAGCCTTCCGCAAGGAACTGCAGCCTGGGCAGGTTCTTCTTACGCGGCTGATCCGTGAGCCGGGCGATGTGGAATGGGAGCGGGCGGTCTTCGCGGGCGCCGCAATCATATTGTCCAACGAGGATGGAAAGGGTCTGCTGAACGCCACGCTCGATTACCGGCGGCAGGTGGAAATTTCTGCCGGGTCTTTCGAACTCGGGGAGTGGCAGGAATTCGCCAAGCGCTACGGGCATATGTTGATGTGGACCTTCGCGCGCATGCGGATTGCCGCGCTCATTGACGCCGTGAAAAGTATTCACTATGAGGGAGAAGGGGGGAAGCCCTATCTGTATGCCTTGGCCCTGTACGATCATTGCGAGTACGGATGCATGGCTGAAATGCTCGCAGGATTGGAAGGATTCGAGCATGAAGCAACCGTTTCTCCACCTGGTGGAGCTTCAGCTTCCAAGGAGGCGCAGCACTTCGTGCAGCGAGAGGCATCCGGTTCCCCTGAATCAGCGGTGGTCGTACGACTGATTCTCACGGCGAGCCAGTTGTGGGTGGAGTGTGATTCGCGAGAACGGCTCGATGCCGTCAAGCACAAGCTGGCAGCAGCGTTCGGATTCTCACTTCATTTCCGCGGCGAGACCTATACGCCACCGCCCCGGCAGCTCAAGGAGTCGGAGTTGGCCGTCGATGGGCCTCTGACGTTGCTGGTTTCGGCGGAGGAAGATCGTGCTCTCTTGAACGGATTCTTGGAAACCCTGTACCTGGAATGGGCGGAACGGGCCTGCCCTTCAATAGGGAATCAGATGCCGCGTCACGTCGCAACGTCAGCAGCCGGTCGCGAACAGGTTGCCGCCTTGATTGACGACATGGAGCGCCACGATCCTGGAACCAGGCGCGTGGGGCAAGCATCCTTCGACTATCACAGGCTGAGAGCCCATGTGGGGCTTGACTAGCAATAGCGAGCGAGACAAGCGGACGAGCGAGACTGGCGAGAAAGGTGAGGTTGACCGGAAGTGTAATCTGCACGAGTCGCGCCTGTCTCGCATGTCACGCCCGGCTCGTTCATGTTTCACGAACGACGAGGACGGTATTTTAAGCAATCTGTGAGGTAATTCGATGAGGACTCAGTGCGGGACGAGGCTCGCCGAGATGCTCGAAACCTGTCGCCCTGCGCCGCCGGATAAACCGAACATCCTCAAGACACTATTGGCTGTCCAGTCTTCTCTGGGATATGTGCCGACGAGTGATCTGCCTCAGATTGCACAGGTATTAGGGGTGACGGATGCCCAGGTCGCCGGGGTCTTGTCCTATTATTCAGACCTCCGGACTCAGCCTTCTAGCAGGTATCTCATTCGAGTCTGCAGGGGAGAATCCTGCACGGCGAACCATGGCCTGCGCGTCCTCCGTGCGATACAAGATCACGTGCGCGTCGCTGCTGGAGACAGAACGCAGGCAGAGCGGTTCACTGTGGAACAGATGTCCTGCGCGGGTAACTGCGCTGTGTCGCCGACCGTGATCGTTGACGACGAAGTGCACGGGCGCGTCGTGCCCTCGCAGGTGGCGGCGTTGCTGGAACGATACAAATAAGTTCTGAGTTGTGAGTGCTGAACACGTCTTCTCGTTCATAACTCAGCACTTATAATTCAGAACTCAGAACTGGAGCGATAGCGACATGGTCCGGCTTTATCTCGCCAACGATACCTCTTCCCGTGCGGCCGGCGCCGAGCGACTTGCCGATGCCTGGAGCGAGCGTACTGAGATTCAACTGATACGCACGTCCTCGCGCGGAGCCTTCTTCTTGGAGCCGATGGTAGAGAGAGATACACCCAACGGGCGTGAGGCCTGGTTCAACGTGGCGTCGGATGACTTGCCTCGTATCGTGGCCGGGGTGGGTGGGACGCCGGTTGCAGAGATACCGTTCGTGCAACAACAGACGCGCTTCACCTTTGCCAATTTCGGCATCACCGAGCCGCTCGCAATCGATGAGTATCAAACACGAGGGGGCCTCAAGGGATTGGCAGCAGCGCAAGGCCTGTCGCCGGAGGCGATTGTCGGAGAGTTGCGCCTTTCCCGACTGCGAGGTCGGGGAGGTGCGGCGTTTCCTGTGTGGAAAAAGTGGCAGGTTGCGCAGCAGACCGGGTCTGAGCACAAGTATATCGTGGCGAATGCCGACGAAGGAGACGCCGGTACCTATTGCGATCGAATGATCATGGAGGGCGATCCCTTTCGACTGATCGAAGGCATGATGATCTGTGCCAGGGCGATCGGAGCGATGCGCGGCTATATCTATTGCCGGTATGAATACCCGGCGGCGGCGCAGACTATGCGGTTTGCGATTCAGAAGGCGCGCGAGGGGGACCTGTTGGATTGCGACGACTCTCCGTTCGATCTTGAGGTGGTGGTCGGCGCCGGTTCTTACGTCTGCGGCGAAGAAACTGCCCTGCTGGAATCGCTGGAGGGCCGCCGTGGTGTCGTGATGGCGAAACCGCCTTACCCGGCAGAGTCCGGACTCTATGGCAGACCGACGATCGTCAGCAATGTCCTGACCTTCGCGACAATTCCCAACATCCTGGCACAAGGCGGCGCATGGCATGCCTCTCTCGGCACTGAAGGGTCCTGCGGGACGATGGCCCTACAGCTCGGTGGCAGGGTGAAACAGCCTGGTTTAGTGGAAGTTCCATTCGGACTGACGCTCCGCGATGTCTTGGATCGATTCGGCGGTGGCATGGCACCGGGCTCACGGTTCAAAGCCGTGCAGGTCGGGGGACCGTTGGGAAGCCTCTTTCCCGAATCGCAACTCGATATCCCCATCTGCTATGACGCCTTTGCCGAGGCCGGAGCCATTCTTGGGCATGGCGGTATCGTCGTCTACGATGATGAGACAAACATGGTCGAGCTGGCACGGCACTTCATGGCCTTCACAGCGGACGAATCTTGCGGCAAGTGCACACCTTGTCGCATTGGATCAGTGCGCGGGCGGGAAATTCTCGAACGGATTCAGAGGGGCCAGGGAACGGCGGAGGATCTCGTCCTCTTGTCTGATCTTGGAGAAACCATGAAGACTGCCAGTCTTTGTGCCTTGGGAGGGCGAGCGCCCTATCCGGTCCTAACCGCGATCGAACATTTCGGAGACGAATTCAGGCAAGGAGTGGAGTTCACGAGACCTGCGTGACGAATGAGAAATGCGAGAGATGTCGGAGACGTTGACCAACCAAGGAGGATTCCATGAAGACTAATATTCTCATGAGCGTGATGAGTCTGATTGCTCTGCTGGGATTAGGTGTGCAGCCGAGTCTGGCGGATTATGAACAAATGGGCTCGCATGCGCATTCCGGCAAACATGGCTGTTGTGAAATGATGATGGATCATATGGGGCACACGGGACAGGATGCCCAATCAGCAGAGCATCTCCAGCATCTCTTGAAACACCAGAAAGAAATCGGGCTGACGGAGGAACAGGTGAAGAAGTTGAAGGCTATTGAATTGGATTTCGACCGTGGACGGATCAAAGTCGATGCGGAGATCCAGGTTGCTGAACGTGAATTGCGGGCATTAGTGGAGGATGAGAAGACCGATCTATCCGCAGTCGAAGCCAAAGTGAAACAAAGCGGGTCGCTGGATGTGGGACGGCGGATGCTGGCGTTCAAAGCCCGGTACGATGCGCTCGGGGTCCTGACTCCTGAACAACGAGCCAAGGGAAAGGATGGCCATGGAAATAAGATGCAAGGCGCGCATGGAGGGATGCAGGGGATGATGGGCAGCCAACATGGTGGTGCACCCGCCGCAGGCCACTAGTCGTCGAATCAGCCATAACCTTCCAACAGGCTGGTACATTTTTTCAGTATCCTGCTAGAGGATCAGAGATGGTTGATGCCGGACAGACAGTACATCTGACTATCAATGACCGTTCGGTACTTGCCTCACCCGGTGAGACGGTCTACCAGGCTGCCAAGAAAAACGGGATTTCGATCCCCAGCCTTTGCGTCTCGCATCAGCTCGCTCCCTTCGGTTCCTGTCGACTTTGTATCTGTGAAATTGACGGGCAGTCCGGGACGCCCGCTTCCTGTACGACTCCGGTGAGACCCAATATGGTCGTCCGCACCGAGAGCGATCGGCTCAAGCGGCATCGCCACAACATCATCGAACTATATTTGTCTGAACAGCCTGAAGGCAGCGAGATGTCGGGGCCATTACGCGAACTGGCGCTCGCATGCGGCGTCGATAGAGTTCGGTATCCCGACGGGGTGCGCAGCAAGCGCGCTTCCGTGCGCGATGACTCGAATCCGTTCTTCATCTTCGACAATGCAGCCTGTATCTCCTGCGCCCGCTGTGTGCGGGCCTGCGATGAAATTCAAGGGACTCATGCCTTGACGATGTTCGGGCGTGGATTTTCAGTGAGGCCTACAGCGGGGGGGGGACCCTTCATGAGCGAGACGGGAGCGTTTGCCGCATCCAACTGTGTCTCCTGTGGTGCCTGTGTAAAGGAATGTCCGACCGGTGCGCTCATGGAGAAGACAGTGCTGACGCAGGGCGCGCCGATCAGAATTGTGCGCACGACCTGTGCCTATTGTGGTGTCGGTTGCGCATTCGACGCCGGTGTCCGGGATGGACGAGTGGTTCAGATGATTCCGGCAGACGATGGGCCTTCGAACCGGGGACATGCCTGCATGAAGGGACGGTTCGGTTGGACCTACAACGATGCACCGGATCGGCTGCGAGTCCCGCTGCTGCGACGTGGGAACGACTGGGAAGAGATCTCTTGGGAATCGGCATTGGATCTGGTTGCGCAGGAGTTTACACGCATCAAGGGTGTATTCGGCCCGGATGCCCTCGCAACGATTTCATCCAGCCGGGGCACGAACGAAGAAAATTATCTCTTCGCCAAGTTCATGCGTTGCGTGATCGGTACGAACCATATCGACAACTGCGCCCGTGTCTGCCACAGCGCGACCGTCACCGGCATGATGGAAACGCTCGGCGCTTCCGCTGCGACCAATTCCCTTCAGGATCTCGAAATGGCTCAGCTGATCATGGTGGTCGGGGCGAATCCGACGGAGTCCCATCCTGTAGTCGGGGCCAGGATCAAGCAGGCGCATCGGCGTGGGGTGCCCGTGATCGTGATCGATCCCAGGCGCACGGAGTTGGCGCGGCTGGCCGATCTGCATCTGCAACTGCGACCCGGCACCAATGTCGCTTTGCTCAATGCGATGGGCCATGTCCTGGTCAAGGAAGGGCTCCTCGATCAGGCCTTCATTACGGCAAGGACCGAAGGAATCGAAGATTGGATCAAGACCGTTTCTGACTGTAGGCCGGAAGCGGCTGAGGCCATTACCGGTGTGCCGGCCCATCTTATCGGCCAGGCGGCTCGACTTTATGGGAGCAGCGGTGCCTCGTACTGCTGTCATGGTCTCGGTGTGACGGAACATCGCTGGGGCAGTCATGGGGTCATCGCGCTCTGTAACCTGGCTCTGGCAACCGGCAACATCGGAAGGCCCGGCACCGGCATCAATCCTTTGCGCGGACAAAATAATGTGCAGGGAGCCTCGGATATGGGCTGCCTCCCGACCTACTTCGCCGGCTATCAGAGTTTGGACGATCCAAAACTCGCAACGCTGCATCAGACCGTCACCGGTCGCCCCTTGCCCACGAAGCGCGGTATGAAAACGCCCGGCATGTGGGATGCGGCGATTGCGGGCCGGCTCAAGGGGCTCTGGATCATCGGCTATGACGTTGCACAGACCGACCCGAATTTGAAGAAAGTGCACGAGGCCTTGAAACGGACGGAGTTTCTGGTTGTTCAAGACTTGTTTCTCAGCGAGACCGCGAAGTTTGCACATTTGGTATTGCCCGGCGCATCGTTTCTGGAAAAGGATGGCACCTTCATCAATCTTGAACGGCGTATTCAGCGGATCAGGAAAGCAGTGGAGCCGCCTCACGGGATTCTTCCGGATTGGCGCGTGGTTTGCGAAGTCTCAACCCGGATGGGCTATCCCATGCCCTATCGACATCCCGCTGAAATCATGGACGAGATTGCCAAGCTCACCCCGATGTGTGCGGGTGTGTCCTACGATCGGCTCGACCAACATGAAGGGCTGCAATGGCCGGTGCCGACTGCCGAGCATGAAGGCACAGCGCTGATGCATCAGGAGACCTTTCCAAAGGGGAAGGCACAATTTGTCGCCGTCGAGTACTTGCCGCCTGGTGAGGCGCCTACGGACGATTATCCGTTCGTCCTGACCACGGGCCGTATTCTCCAGCATTACAACTGCGGAGCCCAAACACGCCGGACGGACATTCTCGAATTAGTCGATACAGACGTGCTAGAAATGCATCCGGACGATATGGAGAAACTGCATTTGCGTGACGGTGAGGTCGTTCGATTGGTGAGTGCCCGTGGCGAGGCCCTGCTTCCAGTTGTGGGAAGTGAGCGGGTTCTGCCGGGGCATCTCTTTACGAGCTTTCACTTCCCTGCATCTACGGTGAATGCATTGCTCTCGTCGAGTGCGGATGACAGTTCAAAATGCCCTGAGTACAAGGTGTCTGCCGTGCGCGTCGAGCCGATTGAACGGGAGGAACTCGATCCGGAAGATGAAGCGGAGCTGCGGCACATGCGGCGTCAACTGATTACATAAGGCTAGCTGAAAGCTGATTGCTCGATTAACCATGGATCAAACAATCGCCACGCCGACATCACTGCTCGATGCCTACGCTCCCGCACAGATCGCCATGCGGGTGCGTGAAGTCGGCGTCACAAAAGCTGCGATGCCGGTCCTGACCATGTTCGTCCTGGCCGTCTTGGCTGGAGCCTTTATTGCGCTGGGCGCCCTCTTCTATACCGTTACCATGACGACCGGGAAAGGGGTTGCGGTCCCCTTCGGCCTCCACCGCCTCGCGGGGGGTGTCGCGTTTAGTTTGGGTCTTGTGCTGGTGTTGGTGGGTGGAGCGGAGCTCTTTACCGGCAATAACCTGATTGCCATGGCCTGGGCTTCCGGTCGGGTGACGACACACCAAATCATGAGGAACTGGGGATGGGTCTATCTCGGCAACCTGGCTGGAGCAGTTGGAACAGCGGCCTTGGTATGGCTGGCCGGCATACAAAATATGGGCGACGGCTCGGTCGGGGAGACGATGATCCAGATTGCGCGCAGCAAGATTTCGCTCGATCCGGTCTCGACCATTGCGCGCGGGGTTCTTTGCAACGTGCTGGTTTGTCTAGCTGTCTGGTTGTGCATGGGAGCGCGGAGCGTGACCGATAAGGTTTTGGCCATCCTGTTCCCAATCACCGGGTTTGTCGCCTGCGGCTTCGAGCATTCCGTTGCCAACATGTATTTTCTCCCGATGGGTGTCGCGCTTGCCGCGGGGACCTCGGCGCCGCTTTCAGCTGTTGACGCGATCAGCAATCTTGCGTTAGTTACGATCGGTAACATCTTCGGCGGTACCGTCCTCGTCGCACTGGTCTATTGGATAGTGTATTTGAGAAGTTCAACTGAGGTTAAAGGAACCATCGCATCATGAATTCTTCTCCCACAAGCGTCGGCATCTTAGTCGGCGGCGGGCCGGCCCCCGGCATCAATAGCGTCATCAGTGCCGCCACGATTCGGAGCATCGTGGGTGGGTGCAACGTGATCGGCATCTTCGACGGGTTCAAGTGGTTGATGGATGGGAGCATGAGTCACGTAAAGCCCCTCTTGTCTGAAGAGGTGAGTCGCATCCATTTTCGAGGTGGCTCGTTGCTCGGTACGTCGCGGGCGAATCCCACGAAAAAGGCGGAATTGCTCGAGCAGGTTCTATCGACCTTGGCTCGGCTGGGCATCACTAGGCTGATTACGATTGGCGGTGACGACACGGCCTATTCCGCGCTCAAATTGGAAGAAAGGGCGGCGGGTCGTCTCTCCGTCGTGCATGTGCCGAAGACAATCGATAACGATCTGGATCTTCCTCACGGCATTCCGACTTTCGGGTTTCAGACCGCGCGACATGTCGGGGTAGAGATTGTGAAAAACCTGATGGTAGACGCGCATACGACATCCCGCTGGTATTTCGTCGTGACGATGGGGCGGAAAGCCGGCCATCTGGCGTTGGGAGTTGGAAAGGCGGCTGGTGCGACCGTGACGCTCATTCCCGAGGAGTTCCGTCAGCGACCGGCGAAGCTGGCGACGTTGGTCGATACATTGGCAGCGGCCATCATCAAACGTGCGAGCGAGGGACGATTCGACGGTGTCGCCGTGTTGGCCGAGGGGTTAGTCGAGGTGCTGGACCCTCAAGACCTGGGAGGGCTCGATCATGTCGAACGAGATCAACATGGCCACATCAGGCTCTCGGAGATCGATATCGGGGATGTACTCAAGCGTGAAGTCAGCAGGGTGCTGGGTGGATTCGGTCTTACGATGACGATTGTACCGAAGAACGTTGGGTATGAGTTGCGCTGTGCCGATCCGATCCCCTTCGATATGGAGTACACACGCGATCTCGGGTATTGTGCGGCGCAGTTCCTCCTCGAGGGAGGCAATGCCGCTATGGTTTCGATCCAGGAAGGGCGGTTCACACCGATTCCGTTTAAGCAGATGTTGGATCCCGCCACCGGACGGGCGAAGGTTCGAATGGTGGATGTCGCTTCCGAGTCGTATCAGATCGCGCGGCGCTACATGATCCGTCTGGCTCCGGAGGATATGGCAGATTCTCAGACGGTAGAGCGGTGTGCCTCGTCTGTAGGATTGTCTGCGGACGTATTCAGAGAACGATTCAGTTCTATCGTATAACAGGCTGCGGAAAAACTTGGTTTATACATAAAGCGTAAATGGAATCTTAGATATGGCGCTGATAGCAAAATAATCGCAGGATGCTCAAAATGGCCGTCCAGCAAGGCCGCAGCGAGCGAAGAGGCGAGGCGTACGCTTCGGTACGTTGAGCCTCTGAGCGATGCGAGAACGACGCTGGCGGACTTTTTCAGCATCCTGCTAAAGGAAGGACCGGGGTGTGCATATGAAAGGAATGATGCCATGAAGGTGCTTGTCGCGACGGATGGATCGAAGTACGGGCAATGGGCCCTGAAGTGGGTGGCCAAACTGCCGTTCGTCGAGCCACCCAATGTGACGGCGCTGCATGTGCTCGATAGCGCCTGGCTTCGGTTGCCGTTTCGGACGAAGGTAGAGACTCAGCGCGTGGAGGCGCGCGCGGCAAGAACCCTTAAGAAAGTCACCAAGCAGTTGAGGTTGCTGAAGGTCACAGGTACGGCCCGCAAGGAGCAAGGAGCGGTCGCCCAGACGATCTTGAAACGGGCGCCGAAACGGGACGGGCTCCTGGTAGTAGGCAGTCAAGGCCTCGACGCCCTCGATCGCTTCCTGCTCGGCAGTGTATCGACCAAACTCATCCAGCATGCAACCTGCCCGGTGCTCGTCGTCAAGGGCGAGGCGCCGCCGTTACGGCGGATTATCCTGGCAACCGATGGATCGGAGGCCTCGGCCAAAGCGCTGAAGTTTGTGCTGAGCAAGTTTCAGCCGGATCGATCGATCAGCAAGGGGAGGCGCGTGCCGGTTCATGTGACGGTGGTCCATGTCATTGCACCCCGCCCGTTGGCCCCCATCGATGTCGGAACGACGATACCATGGATCAAGCAGCGGGGGCTGAAGGTAAAGGAGACAGGCCGGAGGTTGGTCGAACAGAGCGCACAGAAGCTGATCGAGGCGGGATTTACGGCTGAAGCTTTCTGCCGGCTTGGTAATCCTGCTGAAAAGATCATGAAAGTGGCCTCCCAACAGCATGCCGATCTAATCGTGATGGGAGCCAAGGGGCTGGCCGACATTGATCGGTTTCTCCTCGGGAGCGTGTCGACGAGGGTGGTCCAACACTCTCATTGTGCCGTGCTCGTTGTTCGATGACAGAGCGAACGTGCTGAGAGATCAAACGAAAGGACGGGGAACATGAATGTGCTTGTTGCGACGGATGGATCGAAGTATGGGGGATGGGCACTGAACTGGCTGGCTACGTTGCCATTTGCCGAGCCGGCAAAGATAACGGCGCTGCATGTGTTGGATGTCGCCGCGCTCCGTGCGCCGTTTCTTGCGCAGCCGGTAATGGCCGGTACTGAACGGTACATCCAAGAGGAAGTCCAGCGTATGGAAGCTCGTTCAGTCAAAACTCTCAAGGAGGCCAGACAACTGTTGGCCTCGCTGAAGCTCAAGGGTAGGGCCTGCAAGGATCAAGGGCCTGTCGCACCGACGATCTTGAAACGGGCGCCGAAACGGGACGGGCTCCTGGTGGTGGGCAGTCAGGGCCTCGACGCGCTCGACCGCTTCATGCTCGGCAGCGTCTCGACAAATCTCATCCATCATGCAACCTGCCCCGTGCTTGTCGTCAAGGAAGAGGCGGCGCCGTTGCGGCGGATTCTCTTGGCGACCGATGGATCGGAGGCCTCGGCCAAAGCGCTGAAGTTTGTCCTGGCCAAGTTTCGGCCAGATCGTTCGATCGGCAAGAGAGGGGGCGTGCCGATTCACGTCAGCGTGTTCCATGTCTTGCCGTTGGTCATGTATCCCGGGCTGAAGGAAGGAAGCAAGACATTACTCGAACAGAGCGTGCAGAAGCTGGTCAAGGCGGGATTTACGGCCGAGCCTCTCTGTTACCTTGGGAATCCTGCGGAAGAGATCATAAAGGCAGCCTCTCTACAGAAGGCCGATCTGATCGTGATGGGGGCGAAAGGGCTTGGCGCGATCGCCAGGTTTCTCCTTGGGAGCGTGTCGACGCGAGTGGTGCAGCATGCGAAAAGCTCCGTGCTCGTTGTGCGATGACGTAAAACCGCCGTTCTGAAAATCTTGCACGGAATTATGCGGAAAAATATGGAGGGCGCTCCGCCATTTCCTATGCTGTAGCTCTATTATTCCCACACCTTCTCACCACGCTTCAGGAGACTGTTCAGGAGCCGCTTCATCTTTTCCTTGGCCTTCTCCCGGCGCAGATGCAGGCGCTCGGCCATGCGTCCGGCAACGAAGGCCGCCCGCATACTCGTCGATTGCTTGAGGAACGCCTGGATATACGCTTGAGCTTTAAAGGCATCCTGGTATAGGCCTAAGAGATCCTGCACGGCGCGGGCCTTGTTGATAAAGCGCGTGGCGGATTTGCCGACCGTCGATTCCGCAAGTTCGGCGGCATAGCGAGCCCGTTTCGTTTTGATTCTGATCCTGTGAATATTGGCATTGTTGGCGGTGTGACCAGCCTGGCGAATCACCTTTCGCAACTTTGAGAACTCCTGCCTGGCAAGGTCGTGCAACGTCGCGGTGGATTCAATGGCGGTAGGGTCATGCGGCGCTTCCTGGAGCAGCCTGATGAGGTCGAGATACCGCGCGCTCTTCAGCTTGTTGAGTAGGATCTCCTGGATGCTGTTCCGTTGGGCCTCCAGATGGGCAATGAATGGTGTCAGAGTTCGGCGGTCTCGCGCATCCAGTTCGGCAGATTCCTCGCGGAAATAGGCGAGTTGCACGTCAAGATCGCGGGCCGGTCCCAGCAGTTGGCTGAGCCAGCGCAACTCATCCCGCAGCGAGTCTGCCCATTCAGGAATCAGCAGGGGCCTGGCGGCGCGTAGAACGGCGCGCAATTGTCTCGTGGCCACGCGCATTTGATGCAGACTTTCCGGTTCCCTCCCAAGCCTCACGCCTGGGTCATGCGCAATCAGCCATCGGGCGAGTCGTGCGAGAGCCCACCTCACATGGGGCAAGGCCGGCGCATCCGATGCCGGCGGTGGCTCAAGACCGGGAACCACCAAAGAAAGCGCGCGAAACAGCTTGGGTCGTCCGTCATGATCCTCGGCTCCCGCCCGGCGGAGTTGCCGTTCGAGGTCTGGCAATGTGCGGGCCTTTCCGTTCACCTGCTCGATTTCAAGTTCTCGAAAGTGCTGTAGTACTGATCCCTTCTTCATGACGGACACCTGGTCGAGCGTGACGTCTGCGACCGGGACACGGTCTATGTGCACACGAACGCCGGCCCGCCAGACTCGCAAAGTCCCTACAGGCAAGAGTTCCCGTTGTCTGATATGGAGAAAGAGCAGATCCCTGAATATGGTCGGTGGAATAGTCCGGCGATCGACCAGTTCAACTTCCTGCCGGCCCTTCATCAGAGGGAGTTTCAGTTGCCAGGCCTGTTTCCCACGCTCGACTCGATGGCGGAGGGTGATCCCGGCATGGGCGAGGTCGTACTGGGAGGTGTCGAAATAGGTTGAGGTTAGCAGATGTCGTGGAATTGTAGTGCCGGGGAGTTTGGGCAGATGAAAATGGTCATCGACCGTCAGTTTGATTTCACGCTCGACTTTTGATGTAACAGTCGGGTTGTCAGTAACCGGATCTGGCAGTTTCGAGGGAGGCTTGTCGGCACGAATCATCGCGGTCTCCTCAAGGTACCGCTAATGTTGCAGATGTAATGATAAGGAAGCAATACCTAGCCTACGTTTCTCGCGCGCGACTCGCGAGACATGCGCGAAAAGCGGGACGGGATAGGCGGTCTGAACTTCGCGTCGCGCCATTCTCGCTTGTCTCGCCCGTCACGCACCATTAGAAGTGATACGCGACACCGGCGATGGCATTGAACGCGCTGTATACGCCGCTGAGCCCATAGCCGGAGGGATCGAGATTCGTGATTGTGGCGTAGTTGTACTTCCCTTCCACAAAGAACCCCCATTCCTCAGTCGCCAGCACTTTCAATCCTAACTGTGCGTTGAGCCCCGGCACCACTTGACGGCCGTCGATCTGTCCTGAGCTGTTGAAGTAAAAAGCGCCGCCGCCGACACCGGCATAGGGCTGAAAGGTTGTCCCGGGATACCGAGCCACCACATTGAAGACGACAGTGATCAGCCGCATGCTTGATTCTTCCAACTGGAGCGTCCCGGGTTGGGTGATGGTGGTTGGTACGATCGGGGGTGCAGTAACTTTTGGTACAAAGGTGGCGTTGAGGGTGGTCGTCACCTCCTGTTGCTTGATGGTCGGCTGGCTGGTAAAGGCCTCAACTTCCACTCCCAGCCAACTGAACCCTTCGTCCTTGAAAAAGTATCCCGCCTTCCCCCCGAAGATCGCCGAGCTTTTCAACGAAATATCCGAGCCGCTCAATGAACTGGTGAGAGTGTCTCCCGAAATAGGATTGAACCCTGGAAACTGAGCTTGAGCCTGCCGCTCCCCAAACAGCGGCATTTGTACATCGCTCAACTTTCCCGGCATGCTGTAGCCCCCATAGCCTCCGACGTACCATTCGGCCTCGCTCTGGTGAGGCGAAATTGCCGTCAGCAGGGAGATGCAACCACTGAGAACCAGGAGAACAAGCACATGCCGAATGCGCAATTTTCTCTACCCCCATGCGAGTGGTGATGAACAGTTCAACACCTTGCCCATCTATCGTGACAGGGCCATTACGCGCTTATTAACTTTCGGTAAACACTCGATCTGGTCTGTCTGGTCGTCTGGTCTGTTCGGTCTCTCTGGTTCAACCGAATAATCAAGACAGACTAAATAGACGAGACAGACTGGATAGACCAAATAGGCCAAACAAACCAACCAAACCAACCAAATGAACAAGATCGGCGGGTCTATTACTGAACGTCGAGTGCCAGGATCTTGGGTTGGTCGTCTCGAAGAATGTCGATTTTGATCGTCCGCTCATCTTTCAATTGTTGGAAGATGGCGGCAAATTTGGCAGGATCATGCAGTTCGACTCCATTGATCCGCTTCAGGATATCGCCGGACAGAAATCCAAGCTGCCCGTAAAAGCTGTAGTGATTGACGACTTCCAGCAGGATCCCCTGAGATTGCCCGTTCACAATTAAAGGAACTAGCCGGGCCTGCTGGCTCACCTGGGCCGGGTTATTTGCCGTATCGATTAATATCTGGCGTGTGATCGGCCTCCTGCCCTTCGATGACAGCTGTGAAACCGGAAGAGCGGCAATTGGCTTAGAAACCGGTCGTGGTGAGGCAGGTTGAGCTGAAGCGGAAATAGTACGCTCGAAACCGGGGCTGAGTTTTCCAATAGCAAGATTCAACCATTCTTCCTGAGATCCCTGACGAAAGAGAACTCTGTCCTTTTCAATCTGGGCAATCATTCCCACGGACGGCACGGTCTCCTGAAGATGGTAGAGCGTCTGCTTTTTTGTTGAGAGGTCTTCAAGAATCGCAAATCCGCTCGTGGACGAATTCATGGCCGTGCCGAGCAGAAGAATCGATTTCGCGACATTCAAAGGAGGGGATGGAGGTGGTGCTGCTTCGGCGCCGCCCGAGAGCGAACCTGCATCATAAGGAAGGGGGAACAGGCGCGCCGCTAAAATAGAATCCGCAAGAGCCTTCATGTCGTATGTTTCTGATGATGCATTGTGCGGCGCCATCGCTGGCAGGACTGAACTCGTCGATGCCGAGAGTGAATGAGAGACAAACGCATTGATGGAATGCGCAAGTATAAATGTGATCGACATGACATACGTGCCGAGCAGCGCGCGGCGTATCCACTGATGCCGATTCATTTTCGACGTCCTTTGTAATCGGTTGCTGATGCGAGGAAGCAATCATACCTGAATCGAGCGCTCACTGAGCGGCTGCATCGACGTGTGTGGTGAAGTTAACAGCGCACGAATTGATTGATAACACTTCTGTAACACCCCCCAGATAGCTATATCCTGTGCCGGTATCTACGTTCGCTCAACCAAGCGATGGGAGATGAGGGAGTTGTTCACATGGATCGTTATCGTAATGCTGGGAGGGGCAGTTATGGGTGAGGCCCTGGCCCTTCCGAGCGTGTCTTTTGGAGGGGAAGTCCGGCAACGGATGTCTTCGCCCGCTCCTAGCATTCGCATGGCGCAAGCCGGAGGTGGGACGCTTTCGCGAGAACCGATAGCAGCAGCCCCGTCCAGTTCGGCGGAAGTCCCGCAACCAGCTCAGGGTCAAGAACCGAAGCCTCAGCCGGAGTCATCGGGCTTCGCGGTCGATCAGTATCTTGTCGAGGGGAATAGCCTGCTGCCGACGGAAAAAATTGATGCCATCCTTGCGAAGTACAGACGCAAGGGCTTGACTTTGAAAGATATCGAACAGGCTAAGAATGAGTTGGAGAAGGCATATCGTGATGCCGGCTACCCGACTGTCCTCGTCACGATTCCCGAACAAACGATTGAAGGTGGGACGGTTCGTTTACTCGTAGTGGAGGGGAGGATCGGATCGATCTCCGTGACCGGCAATGAGCATTTTTGGAAATACGAGATCCTGGAGAAGCTCCCGTCGTTGAAGCACGGAACAGTCCTTTATGAGCCGACATTCATGAAAGAGTTGAGTCTTCTGAACGTCCATCCGGATCGGAAAGTCGTCCCGGTGCTCAAGCCGGGGGAGGCACAGGGCTTAATCAACCTTGAGTTGAAAGTGAAAGACCGGCTTCCGGTTCACGGAAAGATTGAGGGAGACAACAGAGGTGCAATCTCGACCCCTCAAAATCGCTTAGTGGCGGAGGTACAGCATACCAACCTGTTCGGTGGAGACGAGATTTTCACGGTCAGCACCATACAGACACCGACCGATTGGGGGCAGGTACAAAACTACAGTGCGAGCTTCGTCGTCCCCATTGTGTGGCCCGACCACTTGCTGAGTCTGTATGCGTCGCAATCGACCAGTAAATCGGTGTTGGCAGGCGGGTCGGCGTTTGTCGGTGGCGGCAATGTATCGGTTTCCGGTAATGCCACCATCTCGGGATTCCGGTATTTCATGCCGATCGCAAAAGACTTTCCCGGTACCCATTCGCTGTCGCTGGGAATGGATTACAAGCATCTGAAGGCAACCGAGGCGACCTTTCCCGGCAATCTTGGCACCGCCACGGTGCTGGGTCCTATTCAATACACCCCGGCCAGCGTGAACTACACCGGGACCTATTACGATGCATGGGGATACACGCGACTGACCACAACTGCTAAGGGCTACGTGGCAGGAATGATTCCAGGGGGATCGAAGGAGGATTTCTCCGGGGACCCGAGCAATCCGTCCGCTCCGCCGGGGCAACGCAAAGGATCGACGGGGACGTTTGCCGTGCTACAGGGCGGACTCGATCGAATTCAGTCGTTGCCGGGAGATTTTACTCTGGCGCTACACGCAGACGGTCAATGGGGAAGTCAGCCGCTGATTCCCGCCGAGGGGTATTTTTCCGGAGGCTTCGATACGGTTCGAGGCTACCACCAGTATGAAGCGATCGGCGACAACGGTGTCCGCGGTCGAGCGGAACTGACGACCCCGGAAATCATCGACATCCCGATCGATCGGATGTGGCAGCGTCGGCGCAGCGCCGATTACACCATCAGAGTGAAGTTCGCAGCCTTCTACGATGCCGCCCAACTTTGGGTGCAGGATGCGCAGCCTGGTCAGAGGTCGCAATTCCGACTTGAAGGAGTGGGGGCCGGGATTCGAGTGAAGTTTCCCAAGGATGTGGGGCAGCTCATCATCGATCAAGGATTCGCGCTCCGGGACACAGCGCTCACGCAACAAGGCGACACGTTCGTGCATTTCTCGGTCGGCCTCGCGTTTTAACTGGAACATGCTGCCATGAACAAACTACGGATCCTCGCGAGCGTCATCCTCTGCTTATATCTGTTCCAGTTGGCGATCGTGCCAATTGCCATGGCCAGCCCTGTCGGTCTGACCAGCCCGACCACCGGAGTGTCGTTCGATGGTGTCGGCACGCCGAACATGACCATTACATCCTCTGCGCTCAGTTCGATCGTCTACGCTCAGGGGTTCAATACCCTGCGCAATGAAACGGTGAATGTCCACCAGGCAGCCAACGCGGCAATGCTCGTCAGGATCGGCGATATCAATCCCACAAGCTTCGACGGAACGCTCAATGCCATGGGCATGCTGTTCCTGTTGAACCAGAACGGCATCCTGTTCGGTCCAAACGCGCAGCTCAATGTCGGCGGGCTGGTGGCGTCGTCTCTGAATATGTCGAGTGCGAATTTTCTCGCCGGCCACTATCTGTTCCAGGGAACAGGTCTTGAAGGCCCGGTGAAAAACATGGGCCTCATCAATGCATTGCACAATGGCGTATATCTACTCGCGCCCAACGTGGAAAATAATGGGGTGATCACGAGTCCCGGGGGGAACATCGTCTTGGCCGCCGGTACGACAGCCTTTCTGTCGAATCGGCCGGATGGGAGAGGTTTTCTTGCCGAACTCTCCAACCCCGTCGGACGGGCCGTGAACCTCAAAGATCTTATTGCCGATGGCGGCAATATCACCCTGGCAGGCCAAGTGGTGAATCAAGAAGGGCTGATCCAAGCGAACAGTGTGAAAGAGCGGAACGGAACGATCGAGTTATTGGCGAGCAACGCGGTCACCCTCAAGGACGGCAGTCGCACCATCGCCAGGGGTAGCGACGAGGGTGTTTCAGTCGGTGGGACAATCCGCGCGATTGCCAATTTGATGAGTGGCACAGCCATCTTTCAGAAGGGCGCAGTCGTCGATGTCTCTGGGGGCAAGAATGGAGGGCACGCCGGTTTTGCGGAGATCAGCGCGGCGAGCGTCAGCCTCCGCGGTCAATTCTATGGTCGCGCGTCACAGGGCTATACCGGCGGCCGCTTTCTCATCGACCCGACCTGCGTGGACGGCAGTCCCTGTTCCGTCGATGCAACGGAGATCCACTCGTTTGCCAACAGCGGCGCAAGTCTGGTGGATTTTCAGTCGGCTCCCGGGAGCGGTCTCACAGTCACAGGAGCCTATGACTTGGCCGCAGGCGAGTGGCAGCTCCCGGCCGGCCAACGCGGCACGATCAGGTTCACGGCCTCGACCGGCGATCTTCTCTTTCTGAACTTCTCGCTCAGGAATACCGGCTCCGGTGTGGCTTGGGATTACGTCGGTACGGCGGATAACCACGTGCGCTTCAATCAATCATTCATCGAGACCGGGTTCGGCGGGAACATGGAATTCACCGCCACCAGAGGGAGCATCAGCCTCGTAGAATCGACGAACATCGGAGGCAATTTATCGGTACAGGGCCTGCTCTCGACCATCCGCACATCGGAAGCCGGCGGCAATATCACGCTGAGAGCGGGACAAGACATCATCAGCCCCAGCGTGTTCGTCAACGATATTAGACTTTCCCCAGGAGCCGTTGCCAGGTTCGGAGGTATCAGGCTCGATGGGATTGGGAACCTGAACATCACCGCCGGACGGGACTTTATTGGCGGACGGGTTAATGGACGGTTGTTCGGTCCAGGCTTTGTCCTTGCGAACGGGATAGCCGAGGTCACAGCTCAGCAAATCGGAGGGTCGTTGAAAGGCACGGCCAACTCCGATGATCAGTACGCGCACCTCACGATGGCCTCAGGCGACATTACACTCACTGCGACGACGGGGAATATCTATCTTGGCCGGATCCAGGACAAGGGACTGTCGGACATGGATTCGGATTCGATCAAGACGATCTCCGTCGATCCGAACAATAAGGTGACAGTGAATGTCAACGAAGGTGACCTATACCTCAATCCATTTCTATTATCGCGGGGTAGTCTGTCGCTAGTTGGGACCAATATCTACCCTGCTTCGTTCAAAGCTCATGTGCCAAAGGGAAATATCTTCGTTGAAAACAATCTCTCCTTCTGGGGATCGCCCACTGGAACGGTGATCTTTCAAGCCGGGAAAAACATTCAGGGGACCGCGCTCGGGTCTCCCCCACTCCTGACAGATCAGTTCAAGTACATCTTTGTCGGCACAGTTGGTCAAGGGGGAGCCTGGGTGCTGGTCGATATCGCAGAAGCGATGAAAAATCCATTCCTGTCTTCATTTGTCTACACGGCCGACGGTAGGAAAAATCCACCGGTCCCCTTCGGGCTGCAACTCCCTGCCCTTCCAGTCTTGGATCAAGTTCCCAGCAATCCTGAGTATCTGTTCGTGGGCGAGGTGGGTCGAGGAGGGCAGTGGATCCTCATCGATAAGGGCGATCCCACGATCAATTTGAACCCCTATCTCGTTCCCTATTTGACAAGAGCAGTTCCACAAGGGGCTCCGCCAAGACCGGTGTCTGTCGGGGATCCGATCACATTTCCTGTAGGTCCTGCGCCTCTTGCGACAAGGACTATTTCACTCTTACAGGCTGACCCGGCAACCTTGAACGGACGCAGACCGTTCAACCTCCAGACGATGGTGTCACCTAATTTTAGAACGACGAATACCATTGCAGACCATGCTCCGGTCGAAGTCAAACTTGAGGCAGGTCTCGCCAACATCACCGGTGAAGGCAATATCAAGGGGCTCGTGCTGAACTTCGGAAGCGCCCCCTTCAAGAAGCAGGTGACGATTTCGGCGCCTGACAATCTGGAGACCGTTACAGCCACGCTGGCCGCGCCGGCTGGTGTGGAATCGCTCGTGACGGTCGGAAAATCGATCAACTTCGGTACAGGGGGGCAGATTGCCTTTGCAGGGACTGGAACAGGCAGGGTCCGTGTCGGTGGCAACCTCGATCTCGGATCCAGCGCAGGACTCCGGTTCCGACTCCTTCCCACGGATTCCAGTGACCAGAATCAAGGAGGGTTTCTCGATGTCGCAGTCGGCGGCGACATTCTTATGGATCGGTCCAGAATTTCGACCTATAACGGGGCCTCCATCTCGATCCACGGGCTCACGAAAAGCGGGATCGCCAATACACTGGACGGCACGCCGGTGGTTGGTGCCGATGGCACGAGAATTTCTGTCATGGCAAGGAATGCGGACGGCCAGATTGTTCCCCAAGAGGTGAAATTCGAAGGGAAGACCCTGGTGCTGACTGGAACGGAGGAACGGCTAGACGGGTCGCCGCTCACAGTGCATGTCGCGCTCGTCGAGCAGAACGGCCAACTAGTCACGCGCAATGGCGACCGGGTGGAAGTGCTCCGCGTCGACGGCAAGGCGGTCATTTTCAACGGCGACGTGATCCTCGTGAAGCCGGAGGTGCGGGTGCTTCCAGACGGTACGGTCGTGCGGGATGGAGGGACTCTATTGCTGGCTCAGGCGTCCAACGTTTTAGAAGTAGGAGCTACCGGGGGCGGCATCAGGGTCGGGTCCAACGTTGCGGTGCAGAATGGCGACAACGACGCATTGGGGATTGTGACAAGGTTTGGCGGTGCAATCGATATCAAATCGACAGGTGATATCAATGTGGACAAATCTCGCATCGCCACAATGGCCTTTCCCTCTCCCGGGACCAGGCCGTATCAGGCAGGCGACATCAATTTGGTCAGCCTTACAGGCAACATCAACGCCGGCAGCGGCGGCGCGAACGAAGCAATCCCCCTGGCCTTTACGATCAAGCCGATCGATCCGGCGACTGGAAGGCCTTTACCTGAAGAGAATATCAATTTCGAGGTGCCCGGCAGCGGCATCTTTACCTATCACGGCGGCGACCAGGCGCTTGGAGAAAAGTTGGTTTTCCCACGGTTCGACGATCCGGAGATCAATGCGGTGCGCAATGAAATTGCCAAGCTGGGGTTCCTGGGCCGGGATACGACTGCTTTGCGGGCGAAGGAAAGGCAATTGCTGGGGGAGCGTGAGGCAATATTTAACCAGGTGTTCGAGAATTTCATCCTCAGCAAGCAATTGGGGAATGTGAGGCTGGAGGCTAAGCAAGGCAACATTGTGGTGCCGGTGGCAGGGATCAGGGGCCGCCGCATCGATCTCCTGGCGCCAAACGGAACGCTGGATCTCCAGGGCGGTCTCATTGCCGGCCTGACCCGTTTTGCGGCAGGGGCCGTGACGGGAAGTTTGAGCGGCAGCTTCAGTGGCACGGTCACCGGATCGAGCAGCGGCGGCAGCGTGAGCGGATCGAGCAGCGCGGGCGGCGGCAGCTTGGGAGGTATTACCGGCGCAACCGGCTCCGTTTCCGCCGCCTCCAGCTCCTCGACGGCGGCGACGACGAGCAGCGCCGTGAAGGCGAGTGCAGACGTGCAGGAAGGGGCTGCAGATGCGGCCGGCCAGGGATCGGATGCCAAGGGAAAACAGGTGGCATCCAAGTCGAACGACAAGGACAAGAAAGGGGTCACCGTCGCCCAGTCGATCAAGATGAAGCACGGTGTCATCATTCAAGTGGACGTGAAACCGCAGTCAGGCGGGTAGGGAGACTTTTGATATGGATATGAGTTCTGGTGGAGTGGCGTTTGCGTTGAATCATGCGACGCTGGAGGGCAAGATCACCATCGCGGTGTTGCTGTTGTTTTCGCTGGTCAGCTGGACAGTGATCATCAACAAGTTCCGCCAACTGGCGAAGGCCAAGACGCGGAACGGAACCTTTCTGGATCTGTATTCCAAGGCGAAAAGCCCGCTGGTGATCTTTAGTAAGGGACCGATCAAACAGCTCCAGGGCTCTCCCATGTACGAACTCTACTTTGGAGGCTGTGAGGAATTAAAAGTACAGCAGGATAAGTATGGCACAGACAAGATCCCGAATCATGGCATCAGCGCCGTGAGGATCGCGCTGGAACGGGTTCTGGGTGAGGCGGCGGTGGGGCTGGAATCAGGGATGATCGTGCTGGCGACGGCGATCAGCGGCGGCCCCTTTATCGGGTTGCTCGGGACGGTTTGGGGGGTCATGGACACCTTCGCCGGTATCGGCAAGGCCCAGTCGGCCACCCTCGCGACCATGGCGCCTGGTGTCGCCTCGGCGCTCATCGCGACGGTCGCAGGCCTCATGGTCGCGATCCCCTCGCTCTTTTGCTACAACTTTCTGGTGACCAAAACGAAAACGCTGACGATGGAACTCGATAATTTCGCGGCCCATCTCGAAACCGTGTTCATTACGGAGTTCCTCAAAGAAAAGAACGGCGCTGCGTCCGCGCAGGAAGATCCGGAAGACTACCGCCCGGGCGGGCACCGCCAAGAGTCGGAACCGTCCGGCGCGGCCACGGGACATTGAAGACGTGACACGAATTCC
>Ga0194035_1000068_pt1 | contig 62581 bp, 63 predicted proteins | sample JunL2320m_MetaG_FD_148680 | JGI IMG/M metagenome (GOLD analysis project Ga0194035, IMG submission 148680) | Anoxic zone freshwater microbial communities from boreal shield lake in IISD Experimental Lakes Area, Ontario, Canada - Jun2016-L239-20m | ecosystem: Environmental > Aquatic > Freshwater >...
CGCCGCGCTGTTGTACAACCGCCCGTCGTCGCCGAGTTCGCAGAAACCGCCGATCACCACCGCGGCGCCGGCCGCGGCCGACCAGGTGCCGAAGTCGGGGGCACCGGCGGCCAGTGCGCACCCGCGGGCCTCGTCGGCGTCGGTGAACATGTACCCGGACGTGGCCAATTCGGGTAATACGATCACCTGGGAGCCGGCGGCGACCGCGGTAGAGATCTGGGTTGCGATGAGTTCGGTGTTGCCGGTCAGGTCGCCGATCACCGGCGCAATCTGGCAGCAGGCGATCCTGGTCAGGGCCACCGGCTCAGGTTAACCCCTACCCTCCGGTTGGTGGGGTACCGATACCCTGGGGTAATGGTTGCGCAGGCCCAAACGGGCGTCGATACCCGGGAAGCCGTGCATGACGCCGCCCGACGGGCCCGGCTTGCCGCGCGCACGCTCGCGTCACTGACCACGGCGGACAAGGACCGCGCCCTGCACACCGCTGCCGACGCCGTGCTGGCACACGCCGAGGCGATACTGGCCGCCAACGCCGAGGATCTGGCGAACGCCCGAGCATCGGGAACACCCGAGTCGATGCTGGACCGGCTTGCCCTCAATCCGCAGCGCGTCGACGGGATCGCCGCCGGGCTGCGTCAGGTCGCAGGCCTGCCCGACCCGGTCGGGGAGGTGTTGCGCGGTAGCACCCTGCCCAACGGACTGCAGGTTCGACAGCAGCGGGTGCCGCTCGGGGTGGTCGGGATCGTCTACGAGGGCCGACCCAACGTGACCGTCGACGCGTTCGGACTCACATTGAAATCCGGTAATGCGGTCCTGCTGCGCGGCAGTTCATCGGCGGCGGTATCCAACGCCGCGCTGGTGTCGGTGTTGCGCGACGCGCTGCGCGACGAGGGACTGCCCGCCGACGCGGTGCAGTTGCTGCCGTGTGCTGACCGCTCAAGCGTCATCCATCTCATCCAGGCCCGCGGACTTGTCGACGTGGTGATCCCGCGTGGGGGAGCGGGACTGATCGATGCGGTCGTGCGTGATGCCACCGTGCCGACCATCGAGACCGGTGTCGGGAATTGCCATGTCTATGTCCATGCCGGCGCCGATCTTGACGTCGCCGAGCGAATCGTGTTGAACGCCAAGACCCGTCGGACGAGTGTCTGCAATGCAGCCGAGACACTGCTGATCGATTCCGCGATCGCCGATACGGCCGGCCCGCGACTGGTGAGCGCACTACAGCAGGCCGGTGTCACCGTGCACGACAACCCATCCGAGGAACAGCTGCGCACCGAGTTCCTGTCGATGGATATCGCACTGGCCTTCGTCGACGGAATCGATGCCGCGATCGAGCACATCAATACCTACGGCACCGGTCATACCGAAGCCATCGTCACCGGCGATCTGGCGGCCGCGCAGCGCTTCACCGAACAGGTGGATGCGGCGGCGGTCATGGTGAACGCGTCCACCGCATTCACCGATGGCGAGCAGTTCGGCTTCGGGGCCGAGATCGGTATCTCCACCCAGAAATTGCACGCCCGCGGGCCGATGGGTCTGCCCGAATTGACCTCGACCAAGTGGATCGTCATCGGTGACGGCCACACCCGCCCCGCGTGAGACTGCCGAAAAGACTGGAGACCCTGACTTGACCGAATCGAAGGCACGCCCGGCACCGCTGTTCGCCGATATCGACGATGTCGGCCGGAAGCTGGCCGAGACCGGTTACCTACCCGATACCGCCACCGCCACAGCGGTTTTCCTGGCTGACCGACTGGGCAAGCCACTGCTCGTCGAGGGCCCGGCCGGCGTCGGCAAGACCGAGTTGGCGCGTGCGGTTGCCCAGTGCACCGGAAGTGACCTGGTGCGGCTGCAGTGTTACGAGGGAGTGGACGAGGCTCGCGCGCTGTATGAGTGGAACCACGCCAAGCAGATCCTTCGCATCCAGTCCGGCGCCGGCGATTGGGAGTCCACCAAGTCCGATGTATTCAGCGAAGAGTTTCTGCTGTCACGCCCGCTGCTGACGGCGATCCGGCGTAGCGAGCCCACCGTATTGCTGATCGATGAGACCGACAAGGCCGATATCGAGATCGAGGGTCTGCTGTTGGAGGTGCTGAGCGATTTCGCGGTCACCATTCCGGAACTGGGCACCATCACCGCGACCCGTACTCCGTTCGTGGTGCTGACGTCGAATGCCACCCGTGAACTCTCCGAGGCACTCAAACGCCGCTGCCTGTTCCTGCACATCGACTTTCCGGACGCCGAACTGGAGCGACGCATCCTGCTCTCCCGCGTACCGGAACTTCCCGAGCGTCTCGCCGATGAACTGGTCCGGATCATCGGCGTGCTGCGCGGGATGCAACTCAAGAAGGTGCCGTCGGTGGCAGAGACCATCGACTGGGGACGCACCATCCTGGCCCTGGGAATGGACACCATCACCGATGCGACGATCGCCGCGACGCTGGGGGTGGTGCTCAAGCATCAGTCCGACCAGGTGCGCGCCGCCGGCGAGCTCCGGCTGAACTGACGGCGGCGACGATGGCCATCCGTAGAACCCGACCCGCCCAGCCGCTGGCCCCGCACGGGCTGCCCGGGCACCTCGTCGGCTTCGTCGAAGCGCTTCGTACTCAGGGCATCCCGGTGGGACCCTCGGAAACCGTCGATGCCGGCCGGGTGATGAGCGTGCTCGGGCTGGGCGATCGTGAGGAACTGCGCGAAGGGCTGGCCTGCGCGGTATTGCGCAGGGCCGACCACCGGCAGACCTACGACGCTCTGTTCGATCTGTGGTGGCCGGCTGCGCTGGGCGGACGCACGGTCCTGGCTGATGAGGACGCGGACGGTTCGGAGAACCCGCCGCCGCTGTCGCCGGAGGACATCGAGGCAATGCGATCCATGCTGCTGGATCTGCTCGCTGACAATCCCGATATCGGCGACCTCGACGAGCGACTGGTGGCGATGATCGCGGCCATCGTCGAGGCGCACGGGCGCTACCAATCCAGCCGCGGTCCGTCGTACTCGTCCTATCAGGCCCTCAAGGCAATGGGACTCGATCAGCTCGAGGGTCGGCTACTGGCCGGGTTGCTGGCACCGTACGGTGACGACCCGTCACCCACTCAACAACAGATCGCCAAGGCTCTTGCCGCGCAGAAGATCGCGCAACTCCGCCGAATGGTGGAGGGCGAGACCAAGCGCCGCACCGCTGAACAGCTGGGCCGTGAACACGTTCAGACATACGGCATCCCACAGCTGGCCGAAAACGTTGAGTTTCTGCGTGCCTCCGGTGACCAGTTGCGTCAGATGCGACGAGTGGTGGCCCCGTTGGCCCGCATGCTGGCCACCCGGCTGGCGGCGCGGCGCCGCCGGTCCCGGGCGGGGGCGATCGACCTGCGCAAGACACTGCGCAAGTCGATGTCGACCGGTGGAGTGCCGATTGATCTGGTGCTGCGCAAGCCGCGCCCGGCCCGCCCAGAACTTGTCGTGCTCTGCGATGTGTCGGGATCGGTGGCCGGTTTCAGCCATTTCACCCTGCTACTCGTGGATGCGCTGCGCCAGCAGTTTTCACGTGTTCGGGTTTTTGCTTTCATCGACACCACCGATGAGGTGACTCACCTGTTCGGGCCGGATGCGGATTTGGCCGTCGCCATTCAGCGCATCACCCGTGAAGCCGGTGTGTATACCCGCGATGGGCATTCCGACTACGGCAACGCGTTCGTCTCCTTCAGCGAGAACTTCCATAATGTGCTGTCGCCGCGAAGCTCTCTGCTCATCCTCGGCGATGGCCGCACCAACTACCGCAGCCCTGCCGTCGATGTGCTGGCCCATATGGTCACCGCCAGCCGCCACGCGCACTGGCTCAACCCCGAGCCCAGACACCTCTGGGGCAGCGGCGATTCGGCGGTCCCGCGCTATGAAGATGTCATCACCATGCACGAGTGCCGCTCCGCCAAGCAGCTTGCGGCCGTGATCGATCAGCTTCTGCCGGTCTGACCGGGCCCGCCTAGCGCAGTGAGATGGTGACCTCGCCACCGGCGGGGTCGGCGCCGGATACCAGCGTCCACGGCGCGCGGTAGATGCGTCCGGGTGCGGCCGGCCAGAGGGTGCGGGTCGAGCCGATGACGCGGTTATTCTGGACCGCAAGAAGTTTCGGCATCCGCACATACTCGTCGAGCCAGAACCGGAGATCTCCCCGTGCGGAACCGTGGCCGTCCGCGGGTATCAGTTGCGGGGTCACCCAGCGCAACGGAGCATCAGTCCGCAGCCTGATGCCGGCGGCGTTGTACCGGCGATCCTTCAGCCATGACTGGACGGCTGGGCCCACGTGCCGGCCATCCAGCGCCGCGCCGGCGGCGGTGTCCACCGGATGCAGCAGGTTACCCACCGCGAACACGCCCGGCCGGCTGGTGCGCAGGCCGGCATCGACGACCGGACCCCGGGTTGCCGGATCCATCTGAAGCTCACCGGAGCGGGCGAGTTCGTGATCGGGAATCCAATCGCCGGTGAAGACGACGGTGTCACAGTCGATCGTGGTCCGTCGGCCGGTGTCGAGGTGCTCGACCAACGCCGACTCGACGCGATCGGAGCCGGTGATGCTCACCAGGCGGGTACGGCCCAACACCGGTCCGCGGATCAGAAGCTGCCCGGGGATCCGGAATGCGGTATAGGCCTCGGAGTGGGGATAGACGGTGGTCATGGCCACGGGCGTGCAACCGGCCTCGCGCAAGGTCAGGACCGCCGACCAGCTGACGAGTTCGGCGCCGACGATCAATGCCCGGGTGCCCACCGGACGGCGGTGGCGATGCACCATCTGCTGGAGTGCCCCGGTGGTGTAGACCCCGTCCGGTCGGTCACCGGGGATCAGCCGGGCCGCGCGGGGCCGTTCTCGTGCGCCGGTGGCCAGAACAACGGCATCGGCTTCCACGATCTGGCGGCCGGCCGGCGAGGTGACTGCCAGGCGGTGTGGGCCGGCCCACCCGGTCACCATGGCCTCGGTGGTCAACACCGCACCCGCGTCTCGGGCCACCTCCGATAATCGCCGTGCGTACGCCGGCCCGGATATGAAACGTCGTAGATCGCGGATGCCGTAGCCGAGGTGGTCGCTGTAGCAGGGAATCCCACCGGTGTGCGTTTCTCGTTCGATGACCAGTACCTCGCCATCCACCACGGGCGCGAGAGTCGCCGCCGCAGTCAGCCCGGCCGGACCGCCGCCGACAATCGCGACGGCCACCTGACGAACACCCGTCATGCGCGGGACTCGAGTTCGCACGCAATCGCGGCGCCGCAGTAGAACCCTTGGCAGCGACCGTTCAGCGCCCTGGTGCGTCGGCGCAGTCCGTCGAAATCAACTGGGGGAATAGGGGTGTGGAAAGCATCGCGGATCTCACCGGCGGTGACCCGTTCGCAGAAGCAGACGATGCGGCCGTATTCGGGGTCCGCGGCAATACGTGAGCTGTCCTGGTAGGGCCGCACCCCGGCCTCGCCGAGGTTGGGCATCAGCGGCGGCGGCGGAAGATCCGAGCGGCCTCTGGTATCGAGGCCGGCTTCGGCGAGCAGCCCCGCGACGTGCTCGCCGATCGCCATCCCGGCCGTCAACCCGGTCGAGCGGATTCCACCGACGAGAACGTAGCGCTGGTCGGCGTCCAGTTCAATCAGGTAATCACTGCGGTCGATAGCGGCACGCAGCCCGGCGTAGCTCGCAGTGATCTCATCGTCGAACAGTGTCGGCATCAATGCCCGGCCCTTGGCGAGCAGGAAGTCGAATCCGGCTTCCGAGGTGCCGGTGGCGGTGCGGTCATCCATGTCCTCGGATGTCGGACCGACCATGACGTTGCCGTAGATGGTGGGACTGATCAGGACACCCTTGCCGACTGCGGACGGCACGGCCAGCACGATGCAGGGCACCAGTGGCCGGGTCAGCTTGTCGAACACCAGAAGCTCGCCGCGGCGCGGGGTGACGGTGAAGCGCCGGTACCCGAATGCGGCGTCGAGGTGGTCGGCTCCGAGCCCCGCGGCGTTGATGATCCAGCGGCCGCTCACCTCCCCGCGCGTGGTGGACAGCGTCGTGTGATCGGCGCCGACGGTCGCGTCGAGCACTCGGGTGGACCGGCGGAGTTGGGCACCTCGTCCGACGGCGTCGATGGCCAGTGCCAGATTGGTGGTCCAGGTGCAGATGATCGACTCGCCCGCGACGGTCAGTCCGGCCAGCGCCCCGGGCCCGAGGTGGGGAACCCGTCGGTAAACCTCGTCCGCTCCGACGATCTCGCAGGCGTGGTAGGAGTTGCGTTCGGCCTTGTCTTTCAGCGTGGGCAGGGTGTCGCGCTCGTCGTCGGTCCAGGCGACCAGTAACGCTCCGGTAGGTTCCACCGGAATTCCGGTCTGCTGCGCGTACTCGCCCAGCAGGTGATAGCCGCGAGCCACCAGCCGGGACTCGAGGGTTCCCGGTGGGGCATCAAAGCCGGTGTGTAGCAGCGACGTATTGGCCTTGCTGGTTCCGTCGCCGATATCGTCGCGTGCCTCGAGCAGCAGCACCGACAGGTCAGTACCGGCCAGGTGGCGAGCGATCGCGCATCCCACGATTCCGCCACCGATGACGATGACATCGCTGACAGTCATGGTGTTGTGGTCTCCCGGTCCGAGAGCGCCGTGTGCGCGGCACGTTTCCACCGTGCGATGAACTCGGCTGCCTGATCGGCCGACCACCGTGGCTCGTAGGTGTGCTGTGGCATCCACTCGTCGACCGCTTCGGCGGGGTCGATTGTCGGATCGAGGGCCAGTCGGGCGCACGCCGCCGCACCGAGCGCGGTGGCATGCGGCGACGGGTAGGTATCGATGGGCAGCTGAGCCAGATCGGCCTGGGCCTGCATGAGAACACCAGAGCGGGTCAGCCCGCCGTCCACCCGCAGTCGGGTGAGCGGTTGGCCGAGATCGACGGCGATCAACTCGGTGAGTCCAGCGACCTGCGCGGCGATACCCTCCAGCATGGCGCGCACCAACTGGCCCCGGCCGGTGGACAGTGTCATGCCGGTGAAGGTGGCGGTGGCGCCGGAATCCCACCACGGGGCGGCGAGTCCGGCAAGTGCGGGCACGCACAGCGCGCCGTCACTGGAGAGGGCCGCAGTGACGTCGAGGTGTTCCGCCGATTCCACCAGACCCAGATCGATCGCCCAGCGCACGGCGGCGGCGGCGGTATAGACCTGGCCGTCGATGCAGTACGACGTGAGCCCTCGCAGACGCCAGGCCACCGAGGTGGTCAGCCCCGAGTTCGAGCGCGCCGGGTTGGCGCCCAATTGCGCCAGCAGGAATGCACCCGTGCCGTACGTGCATTTTGCCGAGCCGGGCTCCAGGCAACTCTCGGCCAGTAGTGCGGCCTGCTGATCGACGATCAACCCGGCCACCGGCAGCCGGGGTCCGAAAACATCTGTGCTGCCGATGATCTCGTCGCAGCCGACGATTCCGGGCAGCGCTTCACCGGCGAAGCCGAACAGGTTGAGCAGTTCGTCATTCCATCGCGCAGTATCCAGATCGGTGAGCAGTGATCGGCTGGCCGTGGCCGCGTCGGTGACGAACGCGCCACATAGCCGGTTCACCAGCCAGGTGTCGGTGGTGGTGACCACGCCGGCACTGGTCAGGTTGCGCCGTATCCACGCCATCTTCGGTGCGGAGAAATACGGGTCGAGTACCAGTCCGGTGCGAGCTCTGATGCCCTCGGCGGACATCGACAGTTCCGCGCAGATCGACTCCGCGCGTCGATCCTGCCAGACGATCGCCGGCGATAGCGGCTCCCCGGTGGCACGGTCCCAGGCCAGCACCGTCTCGCCCTGATTGGCCAACGCAACCCCGTGGACCGCCAACCCGGCCTCGGCCAAAGCACGACGACCCGCGGTGATGACGGAATCGAGCAGGGCACGCGGGTCCTGCTCGACCCCCCCGCCGGGCAGATATGCCTGCCGCAGCTCGACCTCGGCGATCGAACACACTCGTCCGCCGCCGTCGACGACGACCGCCTTCGTTGCCGAAGTGCCTTGGTCGATGGCCAGGATGCGCGTCATCGGTGGTCTTGCTTGAACACCTGCCACACGATAGCCACCGGCACAATCGGTGTCTCCCGACTGCCGAGGTCCAACGTGGGCTCCCGTAAGCTAGCTCCCTGTGCAATCCCGGCGCAGGCTCGGCGTGATGGGCGGCACGTTCGATCCCATCCACAACGGCCACCTGGTCGCCGCCAGCGAGGTCGCGGATCTATTCGGCCTCGATGAGGTGGTGTTCGTGCCGACCGGCCGGCCCTGGCAGAAGGCCCGCAGCCATGTCACAGCCGCCGAGGACCGCTATCTCATGACGGTCATCGCGACCGCGTCCAATCCGCGATTCTCGGTCAGCCGCGTCGATATCGACCGCGCCGGACCCACCTACACCAACGACACGCTGGAGGATCTGCGCGCCCAGAACCCCGACAGTGATCTGTACTTCATCACCGGCGCAGATGCGCTTGCCTCGATCCTGTCCTGGCAGAACTGGGAGGAGTTGTTCGGGCTGGCGAAGTTCATCGGCGTGAGTCGCCCCGGCTACGAACTCGACGGCCAGCACATCGCGGCCGCCATCGATCAATTGCCCGCCGACGCCCTCACCCTCGTCGAGGTGCCCGCGCTGGCAATCTCGTCCAGCGAGTGCCGGTCGCGTGCAGCCAACGCGCGACCGATCTGGTATCTGGTGCCCGACGGCGTCGTGCAGTACGTCAACAAACGGGGTCTCTACCGGGTGAATCAATGACCGCCACGGCCGAAGCGATCCTGATGGCCACCGTGGCGGCACAGGCCGCCGCCGATAAACTTGCCCAAGACATCATCGTCATCGACGTGTCAGGACAGCTGGTGATCACCGACTGTTTCGTGATCGCGTCGGCCACCAACGAGCGGCAGGCCAATGCGATCGTCGACGCGGTCGAGGAGCAGATGCGACTGGCCGGATACAAACCGGCCCGCCGCGAGGGGGCCCGGGAAGGCCGCTGGGTGCTGCTGGATTTCATCGATATCGTCGTGCACATCCAACACGTCGACGAACGCAACTTTTACGCGCTGGACCGGCTCTGGCGGGACTGCCCCGTGGTTGCGGTCGATCTCAACGAGGCGCCCGCAGAGGGCGCACCGACGTGAGGGTGCGGCGGTTGGTGATGCTGCGGCACGGACAAACCGAGTTCAACGCCGGTAGCAGGATGCAGGGCCAGCTGGACACCGATCTGACCGACCTCGGCAGGGCCCAGGCTCTGGCCGCCGCCGAGGTACTTGCCACACGGCAGCCGTTGCTCATCGTCTCCTCCGACCTGCGGCGCGCATTCGACACCGCCGCGACCCTCGGCCAGTGCTGTGAACTGCCGGTCCGCAAGGACTCCCGGCTCCGGGAGACTCACCTCGGCGACTGGCAGGGCCTGACCCACGAACAGGTCGACGCCGGCTCACCCGGGGCGCGGTACGCCTGGCGCGATGACGCGAGGTGGGCGCCGCATGGTGGGGAAAGCCGCGTCGACGTCGCCGACCGCAGCGTGCCTTTGGTCGAGGAGTTGGTGGCCGGTGAACCTGACTGGGGTGGCGACGACGCGGACCGGCCGGTGGTGTTGGTGGCGCACGGTGGGCTCATCGCCGCGCTGACCGCCGCACTGCTTCAGGTACCGGTCGAGAACTGGCCGGTGTTCGGCGGGATGGGTAATGCCAGTTGGGCGCAGTTGTCCGCGCACGGTGGCGCCGACGCTGCATTCGCAGACCTTCGCTGGAGATTGGACGTGTGGAACGCTTCCGCTCAGGTTGCCAACGATGTCCTCTGAGGTTGTCCCGCCTGGTAAGGCCCTGCTGGTTTTCGCCGATTCGCTGTCCTACTACGGACCGCAGGGCGGTCTGCCTGCCGATGATTCACGCATCTGGCCCAATATTGTTGCCGCCCAGCTTGGTTGGGATCTGGAACTCATCGGCCGAATCGGATGGACGTGCCGGGACGTGTGGTGGGCGGCGACTCAGGATCCACGTTCCTGGGCGGCGCTGCCGAGGGCGGGCGCGGTGATTTTCGCCACCAGCGGCATGGATTCGCTACCCTCACCGCTGCCGACAGCGCTGCGCGAGTCGATCCGTTATCTGCGCCCGCCGTGGTTGCGGCGGTGGGTGCGCGACTCCTACGGTTGGCTGCAACCGCGATTGTCACCGGTCTCACGGTCGGCACTTCCGCCGCGCCTCAGTGTCGAATATCTCGAAATGACCCGTGGCGCAATCGACTTCAATCGCCCCGGCATCCCGATTGTGGCGTCGCTACCTTCGGTCCACATCGCCGAGACCTACGGATATTCGCACCGCGGCCGGTCGGGAACTGTGGGGGCGATCACGGCGTGGGCAGAACGTCACCGCATACCGCTGGTCGATCTCAAAGAAGCCGTTGAACCGCACGTCCTGGGTGGCCGCGGCAATCCGGATGGGATCCACTGGAACTTCGAGGCGCATGAGGCGGTCGCCGAGTTGATGTTCAAGGCTCTTGCTGAAGCCGGTGTGAGGCACGACGAAGGTGGGGAGTAGCGGGTGCCGGTGATCGTGGTGACCGACTCCTCGGCCCGGCTGCCTGACCCCATGATCGCCGAGTGGGGAATCCGGGTGGTGCCGCTGCATATCCTCGTCGACGGCGACGATCTGCGCGACGGTGTCGACGAGGCGCCGGGCGATCTGTATCAGCGACAGGTCACCACCGCCGGCGCCAGCCCGACCGAGTTGGCCGCGGTGTACCGCGAAGCGCTATCGGACTCCCGCGGCGACGGTGTGGTAGCCGTGCATATCTCCAACGAGTTGTCGAGCACACTCGGGGCCGCGCAGCATGGCGCCCGGGAGTTCGACGGCGCGGTGCGGGTGATCGACTCCAAGTCGGCGGGAATGGGCACCGGCTTCGTGGCGCTGGCTGCCGCACGAGCCGCTCGCGAGGGTGAGGATCTCAGTACCGTTGCGGCACAGGCGGAATCCACGGTGCCACGGGTATATGCCTTCCTGGTGGTGCAGCGCCTGGAGAACCTGCGCCGCAGTGGCCGGATCGGGGCTACCGCATCCTGGCTGGGAACCGCGCTGGCGCTCAAACCGCTGCTGCGGATCGACGACGGCAAGTTGGTGCTCGCGCAGCGGGTCCGCACCACGTCGAAGGCGACGGTGGCGATGGTCGAACACGTCCTCGCGGTGGTGGGGGAGCGGCGCGCCGCATTGGCGGTACATCACGTCGACAACCCCGCCGGCGCGGCCGAGGTAGCCGCGACACTGGCCGGTGCGCTGCCGGGTTGCGGTCCGGCGGTCGTCACCGATCTCGGTCCGGTGCTCGGGGTGCACCTGGGCCCGGGTGCGGTCGGGGTGGTGCTGGCTATCGAGCCCGTCGTTGAGTCCGGAGTCAGCGAGCCGCGAAGCGACCGGTGACCGGCGGCAGGTCCTTGAGCGTCACGATGCCCGGTTTGGCCGCCACCACCATCGGCACCGCATTGGTCACCGGCATGGCCGTGTAGATCATGCCCAGGCCCATGAAACCGGGTTCGGTCCACTCCTTAGGTGGCAGGCAGTGCAGCACGGTGCGCATGTTCGGCACTCCGAACACCTGGATGACGTGGCCGTGCTCCAGTGGTTTGGGTGGTGCCACGTGATCACCCATGATCCAGTTGAACCCGACGCTGACCACATTGCGCTCGCCCACCCAGCCGCGGTGGTAGCCCATCACCCCGCCGATGGTTCCCTTCGGGATCGTCATGAATCCCAGATCGGTGTCGCCGGTGGCCGGCGTGAACGTCACGTCGAAGCTCATCCGGTCGAGGTCGGCGCCGATCGCGTCGGCCATCATCGCCGCCGATTCGGCGAACACCTCACTCTCCCGTCGCACGCTCTCAGCCAGTCCGGGGGTATCGGGATCGCAGGAGAAGCCCATCGCGGTCTGAGTGCCGGCCGACTCGTAGGTGGAGCAGTCCACCGACTCGGTGATCCGGATCTCGTCGACCCGTTCGCAGGAACCGGACAGCACCATGGCGACCATATTGGTCATACCCGGGTGTGCACCGTTGCCGAAGATCGTGGAATCGCCTCGCTGGCAAGCCTTTCGGATTCGGTCCAGGTCGGCAGACGTCTGCTTGCCGCCGGTGATCCAGGCCGCCGATGTGCAGACGTTGACGCCAGAGGCCAGCAACCGCTCTAGTTCGTCGATGCTGGGCCACAGCGGGTTGTAGCAGCAGGCGTCCGGCTTCGCGGCGAGTAGTGCATCAATGTCATTGGTGGCAGTGATGCCCGTCGGTTCCGGCCAGCCGGCCAACTCGGCGGCGTCCACCCCGACCTTGTCGGCGCCGTGGGCGAAGACACCCACCAGTTCCATATCCGGTCGGCTGATGATCGCGTGCAATGATCGGCGGCCGATATTGCCGGTGGTCCACTGGATCACCCGCAGCGGTCGGTCCGTCGTTGAACCCATGTCTTCTCCTTCTTGCGTCCTGACTGCGTCCTGATTGCACAGTCCGGGATTGATCCACAGCCCGGTACCGGCGCGGTGTCGCCGGCTGTTGTGGGTCGGCTGTCGACTTTACGGTCGCCGGATGGGAACCGAGCAGCCACTGGCCATCCTGCACCGTCGTCTGTTCGCGCGACCCGGCCGGATCGACACCGAGGACGACGACAGCGAGGACGACGACGATGAGGAGGGCTTGGCCGACGCGGCACCGCTGGCACCCAGTTGGGTGTCAGACGACCGACACCGCGGGCGGGCCTGGCTGGCAGCTATCCGCGCCGATCCCGGTCGCGTCGGCGGCATTGCCCTCGGGGTCGTCGGTGCCCTCGCCGTATTGATCACGGTGTTCACCCTGGCCCGCGACCACCCGGCGCCGGTATCGTCGGCGAAATTGCCGCCGGTGGAGATGGTTGCCTCGACGGTGCCGCGACCCGGCACCGCCGTAACGCCCCCGCCGACGCAACAGGCCGAGCAGTCGGTGGTGGTCAGTGTCGTCGGACTGGTGGCGCAGCCCGGCCTGGTGACATTGGCACCCAGTGCCCGCATCGCCGACGCGGTATCCGCGGCAGGCGGTCCGCTCAACGGGGCGGACACCGTCGGGCTGAACCTGGCCCGCCGTGTCGCCGACGGTGAGCAGATCGTGGTCGGCATCGCCACCCCGGCCGGGCACCCGGCGGTGCTGGGCAGTTCGGTGGGCGGCGGGTCGCCGCAGGGCGGCTTAGTGGGCCGCGGCACAGCCACCAGCCCCAAACCTTCCAGCCCGCTCGACCTGAACACCGCCACCGCCGAGCAGTTGGACACCCTGCCCGGCGTCGGGCCGGTGACCGCCGCGGCGATCGTGGCCTGGCGGCAGGCCAACGGTACGTTCACCACTGTCGATCAACTCGGCGAGGTCGACGGTATCGGCCCGGCCCGGCTGGAGAAGCTGCGACCACTGGTGCGGGTCTGAACGGTGCAACCGCAGCCGACGCTGGACGTGCGGCTGGTGCCGGCTGCGCTGACCGCGTGGGCGGTGACCGCCGCCGGGATCACCTGGCGGATCGGCCCGCTGATCGCGGGGATCTGCTGCGCGGCGGCAACCGGGTGGTGGCTGATCTGGCGGACGTTGGGCTCCTCGCGTCCGGTGGTGCGCGCGGCCGGGGTGGGCGTGCTTAGCGTTGCGGTGGTCGGTGCCGGGTTCGGAGTTGCCATCGGGCTGCGCAGCCATGCCGTGGATCACCACCCGGTCGGGCAGTTGTTCGGCAGGACAGCCTGGGTGACGGTGACGCCCGAGGAGAGCCCGCGCTCGGTGGGTAGCGGCCGGCTGATGTTTCGGGCCGCACTGGTTCGTATCGCCGACGACGACATCTCCGGCCGCGTCGTGGTGTTCGTGCGTGGCGTCGACTTCGCCCGACTGACCGCCGGCCAGCCCACCCGGTTTCGCGCCCGGATCGACCGGCCGAGACGACCGGATCTGACCGTGGCTGCGCTCGCCGCGGTCGGCCGGCCTGAGTTCGGCGAGGCGTCCGCCGTCCAGCGGGCAGCCCAGGGGGTGCGGACCCGGTTCGCCGCAGCCGCCCGCGAGGCGCTGCCCGCCGGCCAGGCCGCGATGCTGCCCGGTTTGGTGCTGGGTGACACCGCGACCGTGAGTGCCTCTACTACTGCGGAGTTCCGCACCGCAGGGCTGACACATCTGACCGCGGTATCGGGCGCCAACGTCACCATCGTCTGCGGTGCCGTGCTGTTATCGGCCCGGCTGATCGGACCCCGGCCGGCGGTGGCGCTGGCGGCACTGGCGCTGGGGGTATTCGTCATCGTCGTGCAGCCCACCGCCAGCGTGCTGCGTGCTGCGGTGATGGGCGCCATCGCACTGTTGGCGGTACTGTCCGCCCGGCGCCGGCAGGGCATCCCGGTGCTGTCGGCCGCAGTGATCGCGTTGCTGGTGTTCGCACCGCAACTGGCCGTGGATGTCGGGTTCATGCTGTCGGTGTCGGCGACGGCGGCCCTGATCGTGGTGGCACCGGTCTGGTCGGCGAGGCTGGCGGCGCGCGGATGTCCCAAGCCACTGGCTGATGCGGTGTGCATCGCGCTGGCGGCACATCTCGTGACTGCGCCACTGATCGCGTCCATTTCGGGACAGCTCAGTCTGGTGGCTGTCATCGCCAATCTCATTGTGGCTCCGGTGATCCCACCGATCACCGTGCTGGGCACCGCCGCCGCGGCGCTGTCCACGCTCTGGCCTGCGGCCGCAGATCTATTGATCCGGTTCACCGGACCCGAGGTGTGGTGGCTGCTGCACTGCGCGCATGCCGCTGCAGCGCTACCCGGTGCTGCGGTCGAGGTTCCGTCCGGCTGGCCGGGTATTGCCGCCGTGGGTTGCGCCGTGGTGGGGGCCGTCGTGTTGTGGCAGTGGCGATGGTTCCGGCTGGGCCTGGTCACCGGGCTGCTCTGTGCTCTTGCGTGGTCGGTGTCGGGTGTCGTCGGCGGCCCGTGACACCATCGACGGGTGAGCGCGCCAGTGGAGCCCCTGCATCTGATACTCGGCGGCGAAGAACTCCTCGTCGAGCGGGCGGTAGCAGCGATCCTCCGGGCAGTCCGAGCGTGCGCCGGAACCGCCGACGTACCCCTCAACCGCCTGCGGGCCGGCGACGTATCCACCAACGAGCTCGCCGAATTACTGAGCCCATCGCTGTTTGCCGACGAACGCGTGGTCGTGTTGGAAGCCGCGGACGAGGCAGGTAAGGACGCTGCCACTCTGATCGCGTCGGCGGCGGCTGACCTGCCGCCCGGCACCGTGATGGTGGTGGTGCACTCCGGCGGCGGCCGGGCCAAGGCGCTGGCCGGGCAGTTGCGTGAGTTGGGCGCGCAGACCCACGAGTGCGCCAAGATCGCCAAGACCGGTGCGCGTGCCGCATTCGTCCGTGCCGAATTCCGCGCGCTGAAGATCAAGGCCGACGATGACACCGTCGACGCATTGCTCGACGCCATCGGTTCCGATATCCGCGAACTGGCCTCGGCCTGTTCGCAATTGGTCGCCGACACCGGCGGGCAGGTCGACGCCAACGCCGTGCGCTGCTATCACAGCGGCAAGGAGGTTACCGGCTTCGAGATCGCCGACAAGGCTGTTACGGGTGATCTCGCCGGAGCGACAGAAGCGTTGCGTTGGGCGATGTCACGCGGGGTGGCTCATGTACTGCTCGCCGACGCGCTGGCCGAGGCTGTCCATGCCATCGCTCGGGTGGGTCCGTTCTCCGGTGACTCCCGCCGGCTGGCCGGCGAGCTTGGTATGCCGCCGTGGAAAATCGAGAAGGCCCAGAAGCAGGCGCGGCGCTGGACTCAACAGACGGTCGCCACAGCCATCCGATTGGTGGCTGATCTCAATGCCGGCGTAAAAGGAGCGGCAGCCGATCCCGAATATGTGCTGGAGGACACGGTGCGCAAAGTCGCGCAACTGGCCGCCGCCGGCCGCAAACCTGGATTGGGGCGGTGATCAGATCTTGCGCAGGGCGTGCGCCAGCGCCGACTTCTTGTTGGCGGCCTGGTTCATGTGGATGACGCCCTTGCTGGCAGCCTTGTCCAACTTGCGACTGGTGGAGGCCAGCAACTCGCTGGCCTTCTCCCTATCACCTTCGGCGGCGGCAGAACGGAAGGCACGGATGGCCGTGTGAAGTGACGACTTCACCGACTTATTACGCAGCCTGCGGCGCTCATTGGTGATGTTGCGCTTCTGCTGCGATTTGATATTGGCCACGCGTTAGTTCCTTCACACAGTTCAAAGGCGGTTTGGTCGGTACTGCTAGGTCTGCACAGCGCCGGGACAGGTGCCCTCGCGGCGCGTTCCGAGAATACCAGCACCGGGCGGATAGTCCCAAAGTGGAGCCCGTCAGCCTGCGCAGACGGCGGTTACCGCGACCTGGTCACCTATGGGGCCGGGTTCTGGTGATCTCGACGGTGCGGTCGAGATCACGAGGCTTGCTCAGGTAATCACCCCACTGAAACGCGCAGCAGGTCATCGCCGAGTTCGATCCGGCCGTTGAACTCGCCGGCAGCAAGTGCCCGCCATTGCTCCTCCTGGCCGGCCGCCAATGGCGGCACGTAGTGGGTGAGTACCAGGGTGTCCACCCCGGCCCGGGCCGCGGTGGCCGCGGCCTGCTCCACCGACGAGTGGTAATCCAGGATGTCTTTGAGACGCTGTAGGGGAATCTGCTCGACCAGGTCCTTACGGATGGCGGTGTGCACGAGCGCGTTCGCGCCATGGGTCAGCTCGTCAAGGGTGGCACACGGCACGGTGTCTCCGGCGAGCACCACCGACGCTCCGTCGTAGTCGATGCGGAAGGCGATGGTGGGTTCCACCGGCCGGTGGTCGGTCGGTGCTGCGGTGATCCGAACACCGCCGCCGTCCCACACCTGACCCGTCGCGTACTCGTGAACCACAATGTCGGGTGGGGCGGTGATGTCGGCGTGATGAGCGATCCGGTAGGAGATGTCGGGAGCCAGTGCGGCCAGTGTCGCCTCGACCACCGCCTTGGTGCCGGGCGGGCCGATGACCGGCAGCGGGGCCGGGCCGAGCGAGGTCACCCACCGGGTGGTGATGACATCGCAGAGATCGGTGATGTGGTCGCTGTGCAGATGGGTGAGCAGCAGTGCGGTCAGGTTCGCCGCACCCACACCGGCGGCCGCGGCCCGCATCAGCACCCCGCGACCGCAGTCGACGAGAAAGGTCTGGTCTCCGGTCATCACCAGAGTCGACGGTCCGGCCCGGTTGGGGTCGACCATCGGACTTCCGGTACCGGTCAGGATGATTTCGATCATGTGACTGTTCCTACTCCGTCGGCTTGGCGAACAGGCCTCCGCGCCGCACCAAGACCCCGTAGGCTGTTGTGAGATCCGTCACAACGTGTCGAGGAGGGGTGGTTATGCGCATTGCAGACATTCTGCGCAGCAAGGGCCCGGCGGTGGCAACCGTGACCGAAACGACCACGGTCGCCGCGTTGCTCACCGAACTTGAGGTCCGAAACATCGGAGCGATGGTGGTGATCGGCACCGGCGGGCAGGAGCGCAGCGACTCGGGGAATATGGGCACCGGCGGAGTCGTCGGCATCGTCTCCGAGCGCGACGTCGTCCGCAAACTGCACGAATACGGATCGGAACTGCTGGGTCGGTCGGTCGGCGACATCATGAGCGTCGACGTGCTGACGTGCCGCCCCGAAGATCCGATCGATGACCTGGCCGCGCTGATGACCAACAACCGGGTGCGCCATGTTCCGGTCCTGGACAACGGCCAACTGGCCGGCATCGTGAGCATCGGGGACGTGGTCAAAATCCGGATGGAGGAGTTGCAGTCCGAGAGCCAGCAGCTGCACGCGTACATCACCCAGGGTGGCTAGCAGCTTTCAGCTCTACATCTATCGGAGCTTTCAGCTCTACATCTATCGGAGCTTTCAGCTCCAGAAGTATTCGGCCCGCAGTCGCGCCGCGACGATGTCGAAGGTGTGGCGTGCCATGATGGCGCCTTCCCGCCGGATGCTCTCTTCGGGCACGTCGAGCACCCGATCCAGCCGCACCCAGCTGGGCCGGCCCTCGGCATCCCAGTCTCCGGACCCGATGCCGATCCAGGCCGGGTCTTCGGCGTGGTGCAGCTGGCTGGAGAGCATCAGCCCGAGCAGGGTCTGGCGTTCCCGCCCAACCACCAGGACCGGACGATCTTTACCGCGGGTGGGGTCATCTTCGTAGACCACCCAGGTCCAGACGATCTCCCCGGGATCCGCGCGACCGTCTAGGTCAGGTGCGTAGATCACCGTGCGGGCCCGGTGCGCGGTGGGCAGGCTGCTGCTGGTGACCGGTCGGCCGGCGGTGATCGCCACGGGTGACTCGGCGGGCAGGGCGGTAGCCACCAGCGCTTCCAGGCCCAGCCTCAGCCCATGCTGAATGGTCCGCTGGATCGCATTCGGATCCGGTAGCTGACGAAACAATTTCGGAGCCTCAATGAAGACCAGGTGCTCCGCCAGCCGCTGAAACGTCCTCCACTGCGACGCCATTCTGGAAAGCATAGGCGAGAAGCGACACTCGGCGGCGAGTCGCGATTGTGTTCGGATGCCCAGGTGTCGATACGCTGAGGAGGCCGGAAACCTCGTGTGAAAACCGTCGCACGAGTACCGCTCACCAGGAGATTCCCATCAGCAGTTTCGCCGACCGGACGTTCACCGCGCCGGCGCAGATTCGGAACTTCTGCATCATCGCTCACATTGATCACGGGAAGTCGACGCTGGCCGACCGGATGCTGCAGTTGACCGGAGTGGTGTCGGACCGCGACATGCGCGCGCAGTACCTCGACCGGATGGACATCGAGCGTGAGCGCGGGATCACCATCAAGGCCCAGAACGTGCGGTTGCCGTGGCGGGTGGGCGATACCGATTACGTTCTGCACCTGATCGACACCCCTGGCCATGTTGACTTCACCTATGAGGTCTCCCGCGCGCTGGAGGCGTGCGAGGGCGCGGTGCTGCTGGTCGATGCCGCCCAGGGCATCGAGGCTCAGACGCTGGCCAACCTGTATCTGGCGCTCGACCGCGACCTGACGATCGTCCCGGTCCTCAACAAGATCGACCTGCCGGCTGCCGACCCGGAGCGCTACGCCGCAGAACTCGCCCACATCATCGGATGTGAGCCCGACGACGTATTGCGGGTGTCGGGCAAGACCGGCGCCGGTGTCACCGAACTGCTTGACGAGGTCGTCAGAGTGGTGCCCGCACCCGTCGGTGATGCGGACGCGCCTGCCCGCGCGATGATCTTCGACTCGGTCTACGACATCTACCGCGGTGTGGTGACCTACGTGCGCGTGATCGACGGCAGGCTCACCCCGCGCGAGAAGATCAAAATGATGTCCACCGGCGCGACCCACGAACTGCTCGAGGTGGGCATCGTATCGCCCGAGCCTAAGCCCACCGAAGGCCTCGGGGTGGGCGAGGTGGGTTACCTCATCACCGGTGTGAAGGACGTCCGGCAGTCCAAGGTCGGTGACACCGTCACGTCCGCGCGCCACGGCGCGACCGAGGCGCTCACCGGTTATCGCGAGCCCCGGCCGATGGTCTATTCGGGCCTGTACCCGGTGGACGGATCGGACTACCCGAACCTGCGCGACGCCCTGGAGCGCTTGCAGCTCAACGATGCGGCGCTGGTGTGGGAGCCGGAAACCTCGGTGGCGCTGGGCTTCGGCTTCCGCTGCGGATTCCTGGGTCTGCTGCACATGGAGATCACCCGGGAGCGCCTTGAGCGCGAGTTCGATCTCGACCTGATCTCAACCTCCCCGAATGTGGTCTACCGGGTCGTTGCCGAAGATGGCGCCGAGAAGGTCGTCACCAATCCGTCGGACTGGCCGGACGGTAAGGTCCCGGTGATTTACGAGCCGGTGGTCAAGTGCACGGTGATCGCGCCGAGTGAGTTCATCGGAACCATCATGGAGCTGTGCCAATCGCGTCGAGGCGAACTCGGCGGCATGGACTATCTCTCCCCGGAGCGCGTCGAACTGCGCTACACCATGCCGCTTGGTGAAATCATCTTCGACTTCTTCGATTCGTTGAAGTCCCGTACCCGCGGCTACGCCAGCCTCGACTACGAGGAGGCGGGCGAGCAGGAGGCTGCACTGGTGAAGGTCGACATCCTGCTGCAGGGCGAGCCTGTCGACGCCTTCAGCGCCATTGTGCATAAGGATGCGGCCCAGGCCTACGGACAGAAGATGACCACCAAACTCAAGCAGCTCATTCCGCGGCAGCAGTTCGAAGTACCCATACAGGCGGCTGTCGGCGCGAAAATCATTGCCCGCGAAAACATCCGGGCCATCCGCAAGGATGTGCTGTCCAAGTGTTACGGCGGCGACATCACCCGCAAGCGCAAGCTGTTGGAGAAGCAGAAGGAAGGCAAGAAGCGGATGAAGACCATTGGTCGGGTCGAGGTTCCGCAAGAAGCCTTCGTCGCCGCGCTGTCCACCGACGCGCCCGGTGACAAGTCGGCTGATAAGACCCGGAAGTAGGGGGCTCATCACAGGGGACTGTTCAGTCGTTCACCGACGATGCGCGCGAGCGTTGGGCGCCATCGTGGCGAGCGTCATGATCGCCGCCTGCGCCACCGCCGTCGACGGGTCGGCGACGCGTCAACCGCCCTTCGCGCTTCAGCAGGCTCTGCCCACTGCCGAACAGGTGCGGGCCGCGGTGGGTAATCCGCTGGATGCGACCAGTCAGCCGGTAGTCGGATCGATCGATGTGTTGCCCAACGGAATTCGCGGTAATGATGCGGTGGATCCGATCGAATGCCTGGGAGCGATCACGCCGCTGATGCGGTGGGTCTACGAGAAGGGTGATGTTCGCGGCGTGGCCTGGCAGGATTTCGCTCGCTTCGGCGAGGGGCAGACGGTCTCGAGTGCCGATACCGGTGTGGTGCGGTTTGTCTCCGACGCTGAGGCCTCCCGGATGTTCTCCCAATTCGTGACGAGGTGGCGGTCGTGCGAGGGAGGACGGGTGGGGATCAATGCAGGAGGATCCGATCTCGGACTGAGCGTCACCGATGTGGCCGTAGCCGGCCCGATTCTCTCGGCCACCATCCTCAGCGGGAAAAGCGACACCGACGCCGGGTTTCCGACCGAGCACGCCGTCGGATTATCAGCCGACTGCATCGTGGATGTGGATGTCGCGGTGACTGCTCCGGATCCCGCCAGACGAGTGGCCACCACCAGAGCCGTCGACCTCGCCCGGGCGATGCTGGACAATCTCAGCAGGTTGCCCTGAGCCGCTACTGCGTCGCGTTGGCCGGCTGAAAGACCCCGGTGCCGTCAGCGAGTTCCTCTGCCCGGATGACGTGCACCACTGCATTGATGAGCGCCAGGTGGGTGAACGCCTGTGGGAAATTGCCCAGGTGCCGGCCGGTGCGCGGCTCGATCTCCTCGGCGTAGAGGTGCAGCGGACTGGCGAAGGACAACAGTCGCTCGCATAGGTGCCGGGCCCGCTGGATCTCTCCGATCTCCACCAATGCCGACACCAGCCAGAACGAGCAGATAGTGAAGCTGCCCTCCTCCCCGGACAGGCCATCGTCGGTCTCGTGGGTGCGATAGCGCAACACCAGGCCTTCCTCGGTGAGCTCGTCGGCGATCGCGAGCACGGTGGCGCGCACCCGCGGGTCGTCGGAAGGCAGGAACCGCAGCAGCGGAACCAGCAGCAGCGAGGCGTCTAGAGCGGGGTCGCCGTAGCGCTGGGTGAACACACCGCGGGAGTCCACGCCATGGGCCAGGATGTCGGCCTTGATCTCATCGGCGATCACCCGCCACTGCTGGGCGTAGCTCGTTGAGCCCTGCAGGTCGGCCAGCTTCGCGCCGCGATCCAGTGCCACCCAGCACATCACCTTCGATGAGGTGAAGTGCTGCGGTTCACCGCGCACCTCCCAGATGCCGCGGTCAGGTTCCCGCCAGTACTTGATGGCCTCGTCGACCTGTTCCTTGAGCACCGGCCAGAGTTGGTCGGAGATGTTCTCCCGGGACTTGGCGTGCAGGTACACCGAGTCGAGCATGGTGCCCCAGATATCGTGCTGGCGTTGGTTGTAGGCGCCGTTCCCAATCCGAACCGGCCGGGCGTTGTCGTAACCGGAAAGATGGGTCAACTCCTCCTCGACGAGTTCGCGTTCACCACCCACCGCATACATCACCTGAAGCGGTTGTCGCTCGCCGTTGTTGGCACCCGACACATCAGCGATGAACGAGAAGAAGTCATCGGCCTCGCGGTCCAACCCCAGCGTGTACAGACCCCATAGCGCGAAGGTCGAGTCGCGCACCCACGCGTAGCGGTAGTCCCAGTTGCGCTCGCCGTGCGGTGTCTCGGGCAGCGACGTGGTACTCGCCGCCAACAATGCTCCCGTCGGCGAGTACGTCAGGCCCTTGAGGGTCAGCGCGCTGCGTTGCAGGTAGGAACGCCACGGATGGTCGGGAAACTGACCTATGTTGATCCACTGCCGCCACGCCTCGCTGGTCTGCCACATCTTGTCGGTGGCTTCCTGATAGGTCTGCGGCGACGGATGCTCCGACCAGGACAGCGCCACGAAGGCGTCGTCACCCTCTTTGAGCCGGGTACGCGCGCGCGCCTCCCGGCCCTCGAGTCCGATCCGCAGGTTTGTGGTCAACCGCAGCGTGGGGTGCGCATCAGGGTCGATGTGGGAACGGGCGATCGCCTCACCGTAGGCGGCGGCGGAGTACTCCCATTCGGCAGTGCTGCGACCGTAGTCGAATGCAGGCTCGCAGTTCATGACCAGTTCGACCGTGCCGCTCACACATCGCACGGTACGTAACAGGATGTGCTCGGCATCCCAGTCCATCGGGGTGCGCCGATGCGTATGCGACCGGGCTGCGATGTCATGCCAGGGCCCCATTACCAGCGCGTCGCGCACGATGAGCCAGCCGGTTTGGGTCTGCCAGGTGGTTTCCATGATCAGGCTGCCGGGCAGGTAGCGCCGCGCGGCCGGCACCGACACCCCGTAGGGGGCCAGCCGGAAGTGCCCGGCGCCGCGGTCCAGGATGGACCCGAACACACTGGGCGAGTCCGGGCGCGGCATGCACATCCACTCCACCGAGCCGGCAGCCGAGATCAGGCAGGTGTTCTCGCAGTCCGACAGGAATGCATAGTCGGCTATCGGAGGGAACGGGCTGCGCTGCTGTCCACCGGTTGGGTACCGCATCGATTCGGGTCCGGACCGCGACGCCGACCGTCCGTTGCGTTCGTCGATGTCCTCACCCGCGGGTTGGGCCTGCAAAACCATTCCGCAATCATGGCTGGTGAGAGGTTCCGCGTCTACCGATCGACCCAAGAGACCACGCGATCGTGATCGAGGCATAGGGTAATCGCGTGGCCGGGTTCCTGAGCTGGTGGGACGGTGCTGAGCTGTGGCTTTCCGGGCTCGGGTTCGTCGTGCAGACCCTGATCGTCATGCCGGTCGTCCTGGTGTTGGCCTACGGGATCGCGCTGGCGGCCGATGCGGCCCTGGGCAACGGCATCGCGGTGGTTCGGCGACTGCGCGGGGAGCGTCGATGACCGGTATGCCCCGATCCCGGGTGCGGATCGCACTCATTGCTCTGCTCGTGCTCGTGCTGATCGTCTGGTTGCTGAATCGCTGAACCGTGGTAACACCGCGGGGCCCGCATGATGCGCGCGGATAGATCGGGTGTTATCGTTCGCCCCATGCAATCGGCGACCCGCTACGTCTTGGCGGCCTCCGGCGTTGGTGTGCACGCCGTTGCTGATTCTGCATATTGTTGTCTCTGACCCTCTGCTGCCCTGCGGTCTGGTGTTGGTGAGAACTGTGCCTGGAAACTATTTCTCCGTCGGGGCGGATCTTTGAGCCCGATAAGAACCGACGATGAGAAAGGCTGTTCGTGACCACGCTTTCGCGGGTTCTGCGCAAGTTTCGAGGTGCCGCAGCACTGGCAACCGCCACCACCGTGCTCGCCGCCTGCGGCGGCGGATCCAGTGACGTCGTCGGTGGCGGTGATGCGCCCAAGGCCGACACCACACTGACCCTGGTGGCCTATGCCGTTCCGGAACCGGGGTGGAGCAAGATCATCCCCGCCTTCGTCGCGACTCCCGAGGGCAAGGGTGTCGAGGTGACGACTTCTTACGGGGCGTCCGGGGATCAGTCTCGTGCCGTCGCCGACGGCAAGCCCGCCGATATCGTGAACTTCTCGGTCGAACCGGATGTCACCCGGCTGGTCAAGGCCGGCAAGGTCGCGGCCGACTGGAACGCCGATGTCACCAGGGGCATCCCGTTCGGCTCGGTGGTCTCCCTGGTGGTCCGCAAGGGCAACCCGAAGAACATTAGGGACTGGGACGACCTGCTTGCGCCGGGAGTCGAGGTGGTCACCCCCAGCCCGCTGAGTTCGGGGTCGGCCAAGTGGAACCTGCTGGCGCCGTATGCCGTCAAGAGCGACGGCGGCCAGAACCAGCAGGCCGGACTCGACTACATCACCCGGCTGGTCACCGACCACGTCAAGACCCGGCCTGGTTCCGGGCGTGAGGCAACGGATGTCTTCCTCCAGGGCACCGGTGACGTTCTGATCAGTTACGAGAACGAGGCCATCTACATAGAACGTCAGGGTGCCGAAAAAGGGAACGTGAGCGTGGAACACATCAATCCGCCGCAGACCTTCAAGATCGACCACCCGGTGGCCCTGGTCACCACCAGTACCCACCCCGACAAGGCGGGCGCGCTGAAGAATTTCCTGTTCACGCCGGAGGGTCAGAAAATCTGGGCGCAGGCCGGTTTCCGGCCGGTGGATCCGGCGGTGGCGGCGGATTTCGCCAGTGATTTCCCGGCTCCGCAGAAGCTGTGGACCATCGCCGACCTCGGCGGTTGGACGACAGTGGATTCGGCACTGTTCGACAAGGAGAATGGCACCATCACCACCATTTACAAGAAAGCCACCGGATGACGGCAGCCCCTCACACCGCGACGGTCCGGCCCGAGAATGACAACTCGGGCCGGCCGTCCGGTGTCGGGGCCCGTCGGGACCACTCGACGCCCGTCCTCGCCGGTGCTGCATCGATCTGGCTGAGTGTGATCGTCCTGCTGCCGTTGTCGGCGATCGTGTGGCAGTCGGCCAAGGGCGGTTGGGGTGCTTTCTGGGCCGCAATCACCTCGCCCGCGGCACTGGAGTCCTTTCGGGTGACGCTGACAGTTGCGGTCGGCGTCACGGTGGTCAACGCGGTGTTCGGTCTGCTCGTCGCCTGGGTACTGACCCGTGACGAGTTTGTTGGCAAACGCCTCGTTGACTCGGTAATTGACCTACCTTTCGCGCTACCCACCATTGTCGCGAGCCTGGTGATGCTGGCACTCTACGGACCCAGCAGTCCGGTGAATCTCCAACTGCAGCACACCAGGTGGGGCGTGGGCGTGGCACTGTTATTTGTCACGCTGCCCTTCGTCGTCCGCTCGGTGCAGCCGGTACTGCTGGAACTTGATCGCGAAGTCGAGGAGGCGGCGGCATCGTTGGGAGCCAGCAACCCGGTGATCTTCAGCCGGGTGGTGCTGCCGGCGTTGATGCCCTCGCTGCTGTCCGGCGCAGGGCTGGCATTCGCGCGAGCGATCGGCGAATTCGGCTCAGTGGTTCTGATCGGAGGAGCGATCCCTGGCGAGACCGAGGTGTCCTCGCAGTGGATTCGCACCTTGATCGAGAACGATGATCGCACTGGTGCCGCGGCGGTTTCCATTGTGCTGCTTACGGTCTCGTTCCTGGTACTGCTCGTTTTACGAACCCTTGGTTCCCGAGCAAGTAGGCGTCAGGAGTTGGCTGCATGATTCTGTCGCCGTTGACGCGTTTCCTTACCCGTTATCTGGCGTTGGCCTATGTTCTGGTGCTGGTGGTCGTTCCGGTCGGGCTGATCGTGTGGCGGACGTTCGCACCGGGCCCTGGTGCGTTCTTCGCGTCGATCTCCACCCCGGCCGCAGTTTCGGCGCTTCAGCTTTCGCTGTTGGTCGTCGCGATCGTGGTTCCGCTCAACGTCGTATTCGGTGTTCCGACGGCATTGCTGTTGGCACGCAAGCGTTTTAGAGGTAAGGCGTTTCTGCAAGCCCTCATTGACCTGCCGTTCGCCGTTTCGCCCGTTGTGGTGGGTGTGGCACTGATCCTGTTGTGGGGTACTGCCGGACTGCTCGGGATCGTCGAGAACGGCCTGGGTTTCAAGATCATCTTTGGTTTCCCCGGGATCGTCCTGGCGAGTATCTTCGTGACCGTGCCCTTCGTGATCCGCGAGGTCGAGCCGGTGTTGCATGAACTGGGTACCGATCAGGAAGAGGCGGCCGCCACATTGGGATCCAGTTGGTGGCAGACATTCTGGAAGATCACCCTGCCGTCGATTCGGTGGGGGCTTACCTACGGCATCGTGCTGACGGTCGCCCGGACACTGGGCGAGTACGGCGCAGTGATCATGGTGTCCTCCAACCTGCCGGGGGCATCACAGACTTTGACGTTGCTGGTTTCTGACCGCTACAACCGGGGTGCCGAGTACGGTGCCTACGCCATTTCGACGCTGCTCATGATGGTCGCCGTGCTGGTCTTGGTCGTCCAGGTGGTACTGGACGCGCGCCGGGCCCGAGTGGGTTGACGAGGAGCACGATTTCATGACGAACGCGATCACCGTGATCGGTGCCAACAAACGCTACGGCGACTTCAATGCCTTGGACAATGTCGACTTCGTGGTTCCCGCGGGGTCGCTGACCGCCCTGCTCGGGCCGAGTGGTTCGGGAAAATCGACTCTGCTGCGCGCTATTGCCGGCCTGGATACCCCGGACAGCGGCACCATCACGATCAACGGCCGCGATGTCACAGGAGTGCCGCCGCAGCGACGCGGAATCGGGTTCGTCTTCCAGCACTACGCCGCGTTCAAACATCTCACCGTGCGAGACAACGTCGCGTTCGGGCTCAAGATTCGCAAGCTGCCTAAGGCCGAGATCAAGGACAAGGTGGACAATCTGCTCGAAGTAGTAGGCCTGGCCGGATTTCAGACGCGATATCCCAACCAGCTATCCGGCGGTCAGCGCCAACGGATGGCACTGGCGCGTGCGTTGGCGGTTGATCCGCAGGTGCTGTTGCTGGATGAGCCGTTCGGTGCCCTCGATGCCAAGGTTCGGGAGGATCTGCGGGCATGGTTGCGACGGTTGCACGACGAGGTGCACGTCACCACGGTGCTCGTCACTCACGATCAGGCTGAGGCATTGGACGTGGCCGACCGGATCGCGGTTCTCAACAAGGGGCGCATCGAACAGGTGGGGACGCCGGCGGAGGTCTATGACAGCCCCGCCAATTCGTTCGTGATGTCGTTTCTGGGCACGGTCTCCTCGCTCAACGGAATTCTGGTGCGCCCGCACGATATCCGGGTTGGCCGGACCCCTGAGATGGCGATTGCGGCTGGTGACGGGACCGCCGAGAGCACCGGCGTCATCCGGGCCACCATCGATCGGGTGGTCTATCTCGGGTTCGAAGTGCGGGTCGAACTGATCAGTGCCACCACCGGCGCACCGTTCGTGGCACAGATCACCCGCGGTGATGCCGAGGCACTGGCGCTGAAGGATGGCGATACCGTCTACGTACGGGCGACCAGAATCCCGCCAATCTCCGGCATGGAGCAAAGCGTCGGTAGTGTTTGACCTATCACGTGAAGGAGACCGGTATGAATGCAGGCGAATCTGTGAATCGGCTGTTGCTCGGCGCCTGTGCGCTCGCTGTCGCGGTTGCCGCGACCGGCGGTTGCACCCGCACCGTGGCGACGGGACCGGAGGTGGTTTCGGTCACCCCGTCTGAGGCCTCAAGCGCACCAACAACAACGCAGGAGCAGACGATGACAGGTGGCAATGGCGGTCAGGGTGGCAACGGCGGCCTGGGTGGTCAAGGCGGTCAGGGTGGTCAAGGCGGTCAGGGTGGTCAGGGCGGTCAGGGTGGTCAGGGTGGTCAGGGTGGTCTTGGCGGAGTCGCCGGCGCCGATGGTGCCGATGGCGCCGATGGCGCCGATGGCGCTAACGGTGCCGATGGCGCTAACGGCGCGCCGGGCTGAGCTAAGCCGCGAGACGCTGGGTGATCGCCTGATCGAAGCGGTCGAGCACCGTTGTCGCGACCAGAGGGTGCGCGCCGAGAGTTTCAGCCATCGGGATGCCGGCCGCTGATGCGATCGCGGCCACCCGGTCGGTGATGCGTCCGGGGGCGATGAACCAGGGTGCCAGGGCAATCCGTTTTGCGCCGAGCAGTCGGAGTTCCTCGATGCCTTCGTCAACCGACGGTTGTGGGCCGGTGGCATAGGCGATGCGGACGCCGGCCCAACTGCTTCCGTGAGCCAGTGCTTCGGCGACGGTGGCGGTGCCGGTATTGGCTTCGGTATGCGAGGACCCGACTGCCACGACCAGCACGCCGGTGTCGGCGTTCCGGTGTTCGACGTGCAGTTCACTCAGCCGATGCCTGAGCACTGCGATCAGGTGTGGATCCTCGCCGAGGGTGTCGGCTTGAAGAACATCAGCGCCGGTGTCGGAGATGATGGCCGGGATGTCGACGCGGGCGTGGTAGGCGCTGGCCAGCAGCAGTGGCGTGACGACCCCCGGACCGTCGAGCCCGTTGAGCACGTCCCGCAGATTCGGTGTGCTCTTTTCGCAGAAAGCCACCCGCACGTCCAAACCCGGCCGAAGCCGTCGGATTTGGTCGGCCACCGCGTGTGTAGTGGCCGCTGAACGCGGATCGACGCTGCCGTGCGCGGTGAGCACCATGGGCATGATCATCAGAGGTGCAACCCGCATTCGGTCTTGTCCAGACCCTGCCAGCGACCGCTGCGCGGGTCAGCGCCCGCGGCCGGTTTCGCGGTGCAGGGCTCGCAACCGATCGACGGATAGCCTTCGTCAACAAGGGGATTCAGCAAGACGCGGTGGGTTTCCATGTAGGCGTGCATATCATCGTCGGTCCAGGCCGCCAGTGGGTTGACCTTGACCAGCTTGAAGCCCTCGTCAAAGGAGATGAGTGGGGAATCAGCCCGGGTGAGCGAGTCGACCCTGCGGATGCCGGTGACCCATGCTGAATACTTACCTAACGCCCTGCCCAGTGGTTCGACCTTGCGCAGCCGACAGCACCGTTCCGGGTCGCGTGCGAACAGATCCCTGCCCAGTAATCGGTCCTGTTCGGCGACCGTGTACTCAGGCGTGACGTTGACGATGTTCACGCCGTAGACAGACTCGACTGCGTCGCGAGTGCCGATGGTTTCGGCGAAGTGGTACCCGGTGTCGAGGAATAGCACGTCCACGCCGGGGCGGACCTTAGCGGCGAGGTCGATCAGTACCGCATCCTGCATATTGGCTGCCACGACATAGCGGCCTGCGAAATGAGTGTCGGTCCAAGCCAGTAATTCCGCGGCGGTGGCGCCGTCAAGATCGGCGGCGCCGCGGATGGCCAATGCGCGCAGGTCGTCTTCGGTCATCGTTGCGTTCATCGAAGATCTTCCTCGTTCGCGCGCAGCGCCCACTGGGCAAAACGCTCGCCGGGCTCATGCTGATCGTTGAAATTGCGAACCACTCGCTCGATGTAGTCGCCCACCTCAGCTCCGGTGACTTTGTGCTGCCGCAGCTTTCGGCCGAAATTACTGTCCAGACCCAGACTGCCGCCCAGATGCACCTGGAATCCCTCGGTGCTTCCGCCGTCGCCGTCCTCGACGACCTGGCCCTTGAATCCGATATCGGCGATCTGGATCCGGGCACACGAATTCGGGCAGCCGTTGAGGTTGACGGTGATCGGAACGTCGAGTCCGGCATTGAGGTCAGCCAGCCGCCGCTCAAGCTCGGGCACCAGAACCTGCGCCCGCGTCCGGGTTTCAGCGAACGACAACTTGCAGAACTCGATTCCGCTGCAGGCCATGAGATTGCGCCGCCACCGTGACGGTGTTGCCGGCAGCCCCAGTGCATCCAGGCCCGCTACGAGCTCATCGAGCCGGTCATCGGGCACGTCGAGGATCACCAGCTTCTGGTACGGCGTGAATCGGATGCGGTCTGAGCCGGCCTGTTCGGCGAGGTCGGCGACCTTGGTCAGAATCGTTCCGGAGACCCGGCCCGCGATCGGCGCCACGCCAACGGCGTTGAGACCGTTGCGGAGTCGCTGTACCCCGACGTGGTCGATCGGGTGGACGGCCGGCTCCGGGGCGGGCCCGTCGATCAATCGTCGACCGAGATACTCGCTCTCGAGAACCTCACGGAACTTCTCCACACCCCAGTCCTTGATGAGGAACTTCAGCCGTGCCTTGGCGCGCAGTCGTCGATAGCCGTAATCCCGGAAGACGCTGACCACCGCTTCCCAGACGTCGGGCACCTCGTCGAGTGGCACCCAGGCGCCGAGGCGCTGAGCGAGCATCGGGTTGGTGGACAACCCGCCGCCGACCCACAGATCCAGGCCGGGGCCGTGCTCGGGATGGTTCACCCCGATGAAGGCGACGTCATTGACCTCGTGCACAACGTCCTGCAATCCGCTGATAGCGGTTTTGAACTTGCGGGGCAGGTTCGAGTACTCCGGCTTTCCGACATACCGGCGCACGATCTCGTCGATCGCCGGGGTGGCGTCGAGCACCTCGTCGAGCGACTCGCCGGCCAACGGGGAGCCGAGTACCACACGTGGGCAGTCACCGCATGCTTCAGTGGTGTCCAGGCCGACGGCGTCGAGCCGATTCCAGATCTCGGGCATGTCCTCGACTCGGATCCAGTGGTACTGCACGTTCTGCCGATCGGAGATATCAGCGGTGTCGCGCGCGAATTCGGTCGAGATCGTGCCCAATGCGCGCAGCGCCGCCGCGGTCAACGCCCCGCCGTCGCTACGTACCCGCAGCATGAAGTACGGCGCTTCGAGCAGGTCGATATTCTCATCACCGGTGAAGGTGCCGTCGTACCCCTGCACGCGCTGGGTGTAGAGGCCCCACCAGCGGAACCGGCCGCGCAGGTCGATTTTGTCGATGCTGTCGAATCCGTCGCGCGCGTAGGTTGTCTCGATGCGCGCCCGAACGTTCAGCGGGTCATCGTCTTTCTTGGTCTGTTCATTGGCGTTGAGCGGTTCGGTGTCGCCGAGCGCCCACTGACCTTCGCTGCGGGTCTTGCCGGGGGGCTGAGTCATGCGAATGTGCTCCTGTGGTCAGGGCGTTGGACAATGCGACATCACCGGTGGGGCTCCGGCGGCGCAGATCCGGCGGCCAGCTGAAGTTCTGGTGGGCGGGCTACGGCGTCAGGCCAGACAACAACAGCTGCACACGCGCTTGAAGTCGATATGCCGCCGTGCCACGAGCGCGACACTGCGCAGAGTGGTCTGGGGGGCAGGCATGGGGGAGATTCTGCCATGGATGGCGTTGCTGGACGTAACCGGCTCAGATTTGCGCTCGCGGTGAGCGAAAGTGGCGTTCTGCGACACTGATGGGCATGTTGGATCGTCGCGGGTCGGCCGCCGCGCCCGATCTGCCCGGGCTCACCCTCACCCCGGGCACAGCGTTCGGCATCTACATTCATGTGCCCTTCTGCGCCACCCGCTGCGGGTACTGCGATTTCAATACCTACACCGCCGACGAACTGGGTGATGCCACCCCCGACAGCTGGCTGGCTGCCTTAAAAACTGAACTGGCGCTGGCCACCGATCGGGTAGGCGGGGTCGGTGTCGACACCGTCTTCGTCGGTGGCGGCACACCGTCACTGTTGGGGGCCGAGCGCCTGGCCGCGGTGCTGGACGCCGTCCGGGATCATTTCCCGCTGGCCGCCGACGTCGAAATCACCACCGAGGCCAACCCGGAGTCCACCTCGCCGGAGTTCTTTGCCGGTATCCGCGCAGCCGGCTACACCCGGGTCTCACTGGGCATGCAGTCGTCGTCGGCCCGGGTGCTGGCCGTCCTCGACCGCACCCATTCACCGGGTCGGGCGATCGCGGCGGCCCACGAAGCAGCCGCCGCCGGCTTCGGCCACGTCAACATCGACCTCATTTACGGCACGCCGGGGGAGTCCGACGACGATCTGCTGGCGTCGGTCGACGCCGCGTTGGCTGCCGGGGTGGACCACGTTTCGGCCTACGCGCTGGTCGTTGAGGCCGGCACCGCGCTGGCCCGTCGGGTGCGCCGAGGCGAGCTGCCCCGGCCCGACGACGACGTCATGGCGCGCCGCTACGACCTGATCGACCGCAGGCTGTCCGCGGCCGGGCTCCAATGGTACGAGGTGTCCAACTGGAGCCGTCCCGGCGGCGAGTGCCGGCACAACCTGGGTTACTGGGATGGTGGACAGTGGTGGGGTGCCGGCCCTGGTGCGCACGGGTTTGTGGGCGACGTGCGGTGGTGGAATATCAAGCACCCCGGGGCTTATGCCGAACAGCTCAATCGGGGCGCTATCGCGGTAACCGGATTCGAACGCCTCGATGCCCACACCCGCCACCTCGAGGAGGTGATGCTCGGCATCCGACTGGGCAGCGGGCTAGCCGTTGCGGCGCTGACCGATTCGGAAGCCGACCGCGCCGCGCAGGCCATCGCCGAGGGAACGTTGATCCGCTGCGGCGAGCGATTGAGGTTGACCGACCGTGGTCGTCTGCTGGCAGACGCCGTGGTGCGGGACCTGCTCGACGACTAGATCCGGTGGCACTCGATCGGCTCGGGTGCCAAATCGACTGTTCGCGACACGTAAACTCGGTGCGATCTAGGGTTGAGCGGGATGGAGGTGAGCAGTATGGGAAGTGCCGATGACCGTCGGTTCGAGGTGCTGCGTGCAATCGTCGCCGATTTCGTTGACACCAGGGAGCCGATCGGATCGAAGGCGCTGGTCGACCGGCACAACCTCGGTGTCTCCAGTGCCACCGTTCGCAACGATATGGCGGTGCTCGAGGCGGAGGGCTACATCGCCCAGCCGCACACCAGCTCGGGCCGGGTTCCCACCGAAAAGGGCTACCGCGAGTTCGTGAACCGCATCGACGAGGTCAAACCGCTTTCTTCCTCCGAGCGGCGGGCGATTCTGTCGTTCCTTGAGTCCGGCGTCGATCTCGACGATGTATTGCGCCGCGCGGTCCGGCTGCTGGCCCAGCTGACCCGGCAGGTGGCGATCGTCCAGTACCCGACTCTGTCGGTGTCGACGGTGCGTCACCTTGAGGTGGTCGCGCTCACGCCGGCACGGCTGCTGATGGTCATCATCACCGACTCCGGCCGGGTCGACCAGCGCATCGTCGAACTGGGCGACACCATCGACGACCATCAGCTGTCACGGCTACGGGAGCTGCTGGGCCAGGCCTTGGAGGGCAAGAGGCTCTCAGCGGCCTCGGTGGCGGTGGCCGATCTGGCTAATCAGCTCACTACCGGTGCCGGACAGGGCGGAAATCTCGGCGACGCCGTCGGCCGATCAGCCACGGTCCTGCTGGAGTCGCTCGTCGACCACAGCGAAGAGCGGTTGCTGATGGGCGGCACCGCCAACCTGACCCGCAACACCGCCGACTTCGGCGGGTCGCTGCGCTCGGTCCTCGAGGCGCTCGAGGAACAGGTCGTCGTTCTGCGACTGCTGGCCGCACAGCAGGATGCCGGTAAGGTGACGGTGCGCATCGGCCACGAGACCGAGGCTGAACAAATGGCTGGAACATCTGTGGTCACCACCACCTACGGCAGCTCCGGGACCGTCTTCGGCGGCATGGGCGTCGTGGGCCCCACCCGAATGGACTATCCCGGGACGATGGCCAATGTCGCCGCGGTTGCGATGTACATCGGTGAGGTTCTGGGCAACCGCGCTGGCTGAACACCGGCGCCACCAATGAGGTACGAAAGAGGTCAGGCGTGGCACGCGACTACTACGCCCTGCTCGGGGTGAGCAGGAGCGCAAGCGATTCGGAGATCAAACGCGCCTACCGGAAACTGGCGCGCGAGTTGCATCCCGATATCAACCCTGACGAGCAGGCTCAGCAACTGTTCAAGGAGATCAGCACTGCCTACGAGGTGCTGTCGGATCCGGAGAAGCGGCGCATCGTCGACCTGGGCGGTGACCCGCTGGCCACCGCGGGCTCAGGCGGCGGGTTCGCCGGGTTCGGCGGTCTGGGCGATGTATTCGAGGCATTCTTCGGTGGGGGCGGAGGCTCACGCGGACCGATCGGCCGGGTCCGCCCCGGATCGGATTCGCTGTTGCGGATGCGGCTGACCCTCGACGACTGCGCGACCGGGGTCGCCAAGGGCGTGACCGTCGATACCGCGGTGTTGTGCGACCTGTGCCAGGGCAGGGGCACCCACGGCGACTCGACGCCCGTCACCTGTGACATCTGCGGCGGCCGAGGTGAAGTCCAGAGTGTGCAACGCTCGCTACTCGGCCAGGTGATGACCTCGCGGCCATGCCCCAACTGTGCCGGTGTCGGCGAGGTCATCCCGGATCCCTGTCACCGCTGCGGCGGCGACGGCCGGGTGCGCTCCCGTCGGGAGATCACCGTGAAGATCCCGGCCGGAGTCGGCGACGGGATGCGGGTGCGCCTGGCCGCCCAGGGCGAGGTCGGTCCGGGCGGCGGTCCGGCCGGCGACCTGTATGTGGAGGTCCACGAGCAAGCCCACGACGTTTTCGTCCGCGATGGCGAGGATCTACATTTCACCATTTCGGTGCCGATGATCGATGCGGCATTGGGAACCACCGTGAAGGTAGATGCGATTCTCGACGGCACCACCGAGATCACCATCGCGGCGGGAACTCAGCCGGCTTCGGTCATCACCCTGCGTGGCCTGGGTATGCCGCGGTTGCGTTCGGAAGCCCGCGGCGATCTGCACGCCCATATCGAGGTGACCGTCCCCACCAAACTCGACGCCCGGGCCACCGAACTACTCAGTGAGTTCAAGGCCTGCAGTCCTGATACGGCTGCGGTGCGCAACATCCGGACCCCCACCGCGGCTTCCGGTGGCGGGGGGCTGTTCAGCCGGCTGCGGGAAACTTTCAGCGGCCGCTGAGCCCGGACGGTAAATGACAGCGACCCTGTTCTACGCCGAGGCCATCCCGGCCGTCGGCGGAACTGCGGTCCTCGAGGGCGACGAGGGATTCCACGCGGCCACAGTGCGCCGCATCCGGCCCGGTGAGTCCCTGGTGCTCTCCGACGGTGTCGGCACCGTGGCCGATTGCGTGGTGGTCAGCGTCGACAAACGGACCTTGACGGCTCGCGTGGAGCGGCGGCGCAGCGTGCCGCCTGCACGCCCGTGGGTCACCGTCGTGCAGGCAATCCCGAAGTCGGAACGGTCGGAGCTGGCGATCGAACTCGCCACCGAGGCCGGGGCCGACGATTTCATCGCCTGGCAGGCCTCGCGCTGCATCGCCCGCTGGGACGGCGAGCGCGCTGCCAACGGTCTGCGCCGCTGGCGCGCGGTCGCCCGGTCCGCCGCCCGACAGTCGCGGCGCGCCCGGATCCCCGCCGTGGCCGGCCCGCTGTCGACCACGATGTTGGGCGCCTACGTCGGCGAACGGGTCGCCCTCGGAGCGAGGGTCCTGGTGCTGCACGAGTCGGCGGGCCGGCCGTTCGGGGAAGTGCCGGTGGCGCAGGCGGACTCGGTCGTCCTGGTGATCGGGCCGGAGGGCGGCCTCAGTGATGAGGAGGTGGCCGCGCTGACGGAAGCCGGCGCGGTGCCGGTACGCCTGGGATCGACCGTCCTGCGGACCTCAACGGCGGCGACGGTCGCGCTGGGCGCGCTGGGCGTGCTCACAACGCGGTGGGCGATCGACTGACCAGCATCGACACGGTAGAATCGATCGGAGCGCCCAGGCCGGGAAACCCTAGAAAGCAGGCATCGAAAACCACGTGACGCCACGCGAGACAACCGCTGCAGCACAGCTTCGCAGCAGCATGACTGTTCCGCCCGACCTCGTGATGGGTCTGCTGGGTTCCGCCGACGGGAATCTCCGCGCACTCGAAGCCAGTCTGTCGGCCGAGTTACACGTCCGCGGCAATATGGTCAACCTCTCCGGTTCGGCTGCCGACGTGGCTCTCGCCGAGCAGGTGATCTCCGAACTCATCGCCATCGTCGCCGGCGGTCAAACGCTGTCACCGGACGCCGTGCGTCGCAGCGTCGCGATGATCTCCGGTGCTGATAACGCCTCGCCCGCCGAAGTGCTGAGCCTGGACATCCTGTCTCGGCGCGGCAAGACGATCCGGCCCAAGACGCTCAACCAGAAGCGCTATGTCGACGCCATCGACGCCAACACCATCGTGTTCGGTATCGGTCCGGCCGGCACCGGCAAGACCTACCTGGCGATGGCCAAGGCGGTCAACGCACTGCAGACCAAGCAGGTGTCCCGGATCATCCTGACCCGCCCGGCGGTGGAAGCCGGTGAGCGCCTTGGCTTTCTACCGGGGACGCTGAGTGAGAAGATCGACCCCTATCTGCGCCCGCTCTACGACGCCCTGCACGACATGATGGACGTCGCAGCCATCCCGAAGTTGATGGCTGCAGGCGTCATCGAGGTTGCCCCGCTGGCCTATATGCGTGGCCGCAGTCTCAACGATGCGTTCATCATCCTTGACGAGGCGCAGAACACGACCGCTGAGCAGATGAAGATGTTTCTCACCCGATTGGGCTTCGGTTCCAAGATCGTGGTGACCGGCGATATCACCCAGGTTGATCTTCCCGGCGGGGCCAGGTCGGGTCTGCGGGCCGCGATGGACGTCCTCGACGGTATCGACGATATCCATTTCTGCGAACTCACCAGTGCCGACGTGGTGCGCCACCGGCTGGTGGCGGAGATCGTGGACGCCTATGCCCGAGCCGAGGAGCAGCTGGGCCTGCCGAGCCGGGCGCAGCGGCGCTCGTCGCGCCGATAGGACGAGATCGCCGATGAGTATCGAAGTGTCCAACGAATCTGGTTTGGACGTATCCGAAGAGGAACTGATCAGCGTCGCCCGCTTTGTCATCCGCAAGATGAAGGTCAACCCGAGTGCGGAACTGTCGATGGTGCTGCTGGATCTGAGCGCGATGGCTGATCTGCACATGCGGTGGATGGATCTACCCGGGCCGACCGACGTGATGAGCTTCCCGATGGACGAACTCGAACCCGGCGGTCGGCCTGATGCGGCGGAGCCAGGGCAGGCCATGCTTGGCGATATCGTGCTATGCCCACAATTCGCCGCGGAACAGGCCGTGACGGCCGGCCACAGTCTGGGTCACGAACTCGCACTTCTGACAGTGCACGGCGTGCTGCACCTGTTGGGCTTCGACCATGCCGAGCCCAATGAGGAGAAGGAGATGTTCGCCCTACAGCGTCAGCTTCTCGAGGAATGGGTCGCCGAGCAGGTTCGGGCTTATCACCAGGACCGCCAGAACGAGAAGGACCGGCGACTACTTGACAAGTCACGGTATTTCGACCAACCGTGACCGGACTGGCGCCGCTGTTCGGTTTGTTCGCGCTGATCGCAATTGGTGGGCTGTTCGCCGCTATCGACGCGGCTGTCAGCACGGTGTCGATAGCCCGGGTCGAGGAACTGGTTCGTGACGAGAGACCCGGAGCCGCGCGACTGGCACGGGTACTGCTGGAGCGGCCGCACTACATCAATCTCGTTGTGCTGCTGCGAATTGCCTGCGAAGCGAGTGCAACCGTGCTGCTGGTGTCCTATATCTACGATGACATCGGCCTGACCTGGGGGCTGGTCGCCGCGGCGGCGATCATGACCGTGATCAGCTTCGTCGTGATGGGTGTTGGTCCGCGAACCCTGGGCCGGCAGAACGCCTACTCGATCGCGCTGTTTTCCGCACTTCCGTTGCAGTTCATCTCGGTGCTGTTGACCCCCATCAGCCGGCTGCTGGTCCTGCTCGGTAATGCGCTGACTCCGGGCCGGGGTTTCCGAAACGGACCGTTCGCCTCTGAGATCGAACTGCGCGAGGTGGTCGACCTGGCCCAGCAGCGCGGTGTGGTGGCAGATGAAGAACGCCGAATGATCCAGTCGGTTTTTGAACTCGGCGATACCGCGGCCCGCGAGGTGATGGTTCCGCGCACTGAGATGGTGTGGATCGAAAGTGACAAGACGGCCGGCCAGGCGACCTCGTTGGCGGTGCGCAGCGGTCACTCCCGAATCCCGGTGATCGGCGAGAACGCCGACGACGTCGTCGGCGTCGTTTATCTCAAAGACCTTGTCCGACGGACCTATTACTCCAATAGCGCCGGCCGCGACACCAAGGTGATCGAGGTGATGCGCCCCGCGGTGTTCATTCCGGACTCCAAGCCTCTCGACGACCTGCTCCGCGAGATGCAGCGTGACCGCATCCATATGGCGTTACTGGTGGACGAGTACGGTGCGACAGCCGGTCTTGTCACCATCGAGGACGTGCTTGAGGAAATCGTTGGTGAGATCGCCGACGAATACGACACCGATGAGGTTGCCCCGGTGGAGGATTTGGGCAACAAGACTTTCCGGGTGTCGACACGGCTGCCGATCGAGGACGTAGGGGAGCTCTACGGCATCGAGTTCGACGATGATCTCGAAGTCGACACCGTGGGCGGTCTGCTGGCTTTGGAGCTGGGTCGCGTTCCGCTACCCGGAGCCGAGGTGGTTTCACACGGTCTGCGCCTGCGTGCCGAGGGTGGCCCGGACCACCGCGGCCGGATGCGTATCGGCACCGTTCTGGTGGAACGGGCTCAACCGAAAACCGAGGGGACCAAACATGGCTGAGTTCCGATCCGGTTTCGTCTGCCTCGTCGGCCGGCCCAACACCGGCAAGTCGACGCTGACCAACGCACTGGTGGGTAGCAAGGTGGCGATCACGTCCAGCCGGCCTCAGACAACCCGGCACACGATCCGCGGCATCGTGCACCGGGAGGACTTCCAGATCGTTCTCGTTGACACCCCGGGACTGCACCGGCCCCGCACACTGCTCGGCAAACGGCTTAACGATCTGGTGCGGGACACCTACTCGGAGGTTGACGTGATCGGCCTATGTTTTCCCGCCGATGAGGTGATCGGTCCGGGGGACCGGTGGATCTACGAACAGATTCGCGCCGTCGCACCGAGAACCACCCTGGTGGTTGTCGTCACCAAGATGGACAAGGTCACCAAGGACCGTCTCGTCGCACAGCTGATGTCCGTCAACGATCTCGTCGGTGAGCGTGCGACGGCCATCATCCCGGTGTCGGCCACCACCGGCGAACAGGTGAATGCGCTGATCGACGTGCTATTCGACCAGTTGTCCCCGGGGCCGGCGTTCTATCCCGACGGGGAGCTGACCGACGAGCCCGAAGAGGTCCTGATGGCCGAACTGATCCGGGAGGCTGCGCTGGAGGGTGTGCGCGATGAGCTTCCCCACTCGCTGGCGGTGGTGATCGACGAGGTCAGCCCGCGCGAGGGCCGCTCGGCGGAACAGGGCCCCCTGATCGATGTGCACGCGTTGATCTATGTCGAGCGGGACAGCCAGAAGGGGATCGTCATCGGCAAGGGCGGCGCCCGGCTCAAAGAGGTGGGCACCAACGCGCGCCACCAGATCGAGAAGCTGCTGGGCACCAAGGTGTATCTCGACTTACGCGTCAAGGTGGCCAAGAACTGGCAGCAGGACCCGAAACTGCTCGGGCGTCTCGGATTCTGAGTGTCAGTCCCTGACGATGTCCCATCGCGGTGACACACTGGGACTATGCGGCTGTATCGGGATCGGGCGGTCGTGGTGCGCCAGCACAAGCTCGGCGAGGCCGACCGCATCGTCACCCTGCTGACCCGCGAGCATGGTCTGGTTCGTGCGGTCGCCAAGGGTGTGCGCCGCACCCGCAGCAAGTTCGGGTCCCGGCTGGAGCCGTTCGCCCATATCGATGTCCAGCTCTATCCTGGCCGCAACCTGGACATCGTCACTCAGGTGGTCTCTATTGACGCCTTCGCCACCGACATCGTCAGTGACTACGGCCGGTATACCAGCGCGTGCGCTGTCCTGGAGACCGCCGAACGGCTCGCCGGCGAGGAGCGCGCCCCGGCGCCGGCGCTGCACCGGCTCACAGTGGGTGCCCTACGGGCGGTCGCCGACGGCACCCGTGCCCGCGAGTTGGTACTCGACGCCTACCTGCTGCGCGCCATGGGCATCGCCGGCTGGGCTCCGTCGCTGATCGAGTGCGCGCGCTGCGCCGCGCCGGGTCCGCATCGCGCCTTCCATATCGGTGCTGGTGGCAGCGTATGTATGCACTGCCGTCCGTCCGGATCGACCACCCCGCCGCAGGCCGTGTTGGATCTCATGTCGGCGCTGAATGACGGTGATTGGGATGTCGCCGAATCCTCGTCGTCCTCGCACCGCAGCCACGCCAGCGGGTTGGTCGCCGCGCATCTGCAGTGGCACCTAGAACGCCAGTTGCGAACATTACCGCTGGTGGAACGGGTCTACTCCCGGCCCGTTGAACATATTGCGGAGATATTCAGGCAGGATGTGGCCCATGGCGATGGACCGGTTGACCAGCTCCTTGCGGGGGGCTGAGCGCAGGCGAAGGGAGCGGTTGCCCCAACTGCCCCCGCCGCCTGACGACTACCCGGTATTCCCCGACACCTCGGCCTGGCCGGTGGTCTTCCCGGAGCTGCCGCCCGCGCCCGACGGCGGGGCCCGTCGGCCACCCCAGCATGTCTCCAGGGCGACGCCCCCGGCCATCCCGGCAGACCAGCTTCCCCAGCATGTGGCAGTCGTCATGGACGGCAACGGCCGGTGGGCCACCCAGCGTGGCCTGAGCCGCACCGAGGGCCACAAGATGGGTGAGGCGGTGCTCATTGATGTCACCTGCGGTGCAATCGAACTGGGCATCAAGCATCTGTCGGTCTATGCCTTCTCCACCGAGAACTGGAAGCGCAGCACCGAAGAGGTCCGGTTCCTGATGGGATTCAACCGTGAGGTTGTCTGCCGGCGTCGGGAGAATCTCGACGTGATGGGTGTTCGAATGCGTTGGGTCGGCTCCCGCGCGCGGATGTGGCGCAGTGTCATCAAGGAGTTCGACATCGCCGAGGAGATGACCCTCGACAACGATGTGATCACGGTGAATTACTGCGTGAACTACGGCGGTCGTGCCGAAATCGCCGAAGCGGCAAGACAGATCGCCAGAGACGCCGTCGCCGGCCGTATCGACCCGGAACGGGTGGGCGAAGCCACTATCACCGAACATCTGCACCGCCCCGACATCCCCGATGTGGATTTGTTCATCCGCACCTCGGGCGAACAACGGTCAAGCAATTTCCTGCTGTGGCAGGCCGCGTACGCCGAGTACGTATTCCAGGACAAGCTCTGGCCGGACTATGACCGGCGTGACCTATGGGCCGCATGCGAGGAGTACGTACACCGCAACCGGCGTTTCGGCCGCGCCTGATGCCCCCTGCCCGACCACTGGCCGATGTCCTCGGGCAGGTCATGTCCGTCGACGTCGAAGATGACGGCGCACTGACTGTGCGTCATGATGACACGTTCGCATCGCTGCGCACGGTGACGATCGCGGATGGCCTGGAGATGATCTCGCTGACACAGGTGCTTGCCTGGGACCTCACGCCCGATGCCGATTTGCGGAAAAGCGTTGCGGCACAAGCATCCAAGACGATGCTGGGAACCGTGACACTGGTGGAACATCCGACTGGGGGAGCAGTCTGCGAGCGCGCCGATGTGGTGCTCCGCTACAACTTCCCGCACCTGGGACTCGATGATCAGGCGCTACAGACGCTGATCATGATGGTGTTGGCCGCCGGAGCTGATGTCCGACGGGCGTTGCCCGCCTAGCGGCTATGGCAGTCGCCGCAGGTGCCGAATAGTTCGATGGTGTGGCTCACATCAGAAAAGCCATGGTCTGCAGCCACTTCGGCGGCCCAGGCCTCGACCTCGAGACCACTGACCTCCACCGCCGCCCCACAGTCGCGGCAGACCAGGTGATGGTGATGATGCGGTGCAGTGCAGCGCCGGTAGACCGATTCCCCGGTGTCGGTACGCACCATGTCGACCAGGTCTGCAGCCGCCAGCGCCTGCAGGGTGCGATAGACGGTTGTCAGGCCGATGGTCGCACCGCTGTGGCGTAGTTCGTCATGCAACTCCTGGGCGGAACGGAACCCATCGAGGGTGTCGAGCAGTGCGATGATGGCCCCGCGTTGCCGGGTGGCACGCACGCCGGCGACGGCAGAACGAAGGCGGACCTCAGCGGTGGCGTCGTCATCAGCCGGGTTCGCAGACCTACTATTGAAAATCATTTCCACTATCGTCTCACAATCGCAGGCGCCACGACGCCTGTCGCAGCTCGTGTGGCCGGTCGCTTAGGCTGAAAGGGTTCGCTTTCAGCGGACCTTTCAGCAGACTTAGGAGTGCAACCCACCGTGGCGTCTGTCATCGATTCCGTCGTCAACCTGGCCAAGCGCCGCGGCCTGGTGTATCCCGCCGGCGAGATTTATGGCGGCACCCGCTCGGCGTGGGACTACGGGCCGTTGGGCGTCGAACTTAAGGAGAACATTAAACGGCAGTGGTGGCGGTCGATGGTGACCGGACGCGATGACGTCGTCGGTCTGGACTCCTCAATCATCCTGCCGCGCGAGGTATGGGTGGCGTCGGGCCACGTTGAGGTGTTCAACGATCCGCTCGTCGAGTGTCTGCAGTGCCATAGGCGCCACCGGCAGGATCACATGCAGGAGGCGCATTTCGAGAAAAAGGGGGCGAAGGAGGGCGTCTCGACCCCGGAATCAGTGCCGATGACCGACATCGTCTGCGCCGACTGCGGGACAAAAGGTCAGTGGACCGAGCCGCGCGAGTTCAACATGATGCTCAAGACCTATCTCGGTCCGATCGAGAGCGAGGAGGGGCTGCACTATCTGCGGCCCGAGACCGCTCAAGGCATCTTCGTCAACTTCGCTAATGTGGTCACCAGCTCACGTAAGAAGCCGCCGTTCGGGATCGGCCAGATCGGTAAGAGCTTCCGCAACGAGATCACCCCGGGCAACTTCATCTTCCGGACCCGCGAGTTCGAACAGATGGAGATGGAGTTCTTCGTCGAACCCGATACCGCGGCGCAGTGGCATCGGTACTGGATCGACAACCGGTTCCAGTGGTACGTCGACCTCGGTATCAAGCGGGACAACCTGCGGCTCTTCGAACATCCCAGGGAGAAGTTGTCGCACTACTCGGCCGGCACCACCGACATCGAATACAAGTTCGGCTTCGCAGGAAACCCGTGGGGCGAACTTGAGGGTGTGGCCAACCGCACCGACTTCGATCTCACGACCCACTCGCAGCACTCCGGGACCGACCTGTCGTTCTATGACCAGACCACCGATACCCGTTATGTCCCGTATGTCATCGAACCCGCAGCGGGACTTACCCGTTCGTTTATGGCATTCCTGGTCGACTCCTACGCCGAGGACGAGGCGCCCAATGCCAAGGGCGGTGTGGACAAGCGCACCGTGCTGCGGCTGGATCCGCGACTCGCGCCGGTGAAGGCCGCGGTGCTGCCGCTGTCCCGGCACGCCGACCTCAGTCCGAAGGCGCGTGATCTTGCCGCCGAGTTGCGCAAGAACTGGAACGTGGAGTTTGACGACGCCGGTGCGATCGGCCGCCGTTACCGCCGTCAGGATGAGATCGGAACGCCATTCTGCGTGACGGTCGACTTCGACACCCTCGAGGATCAGGCGGTGACCATCCGTGACCGCGACGCGATGACCCAGGAGCGCGTGGGCCTGGATGCTGTGGTGGGTTTCCTCGCCGCGCGGTTGCTCGGCTGATCGCTAGAACCGACCGCCGCCGCCCAGCAGTCCGCCGTCGCCACCGCCGCCGGATGAGCCCCCATAGCTGGTCGACGTCCAGCCACCGCCGCCGCCGAATCCACCGCCACCGGTGAGGATGTTTCCGAGGATGATGCCGCCGACCATCGCGCCCATATCGGACTGCCGTCCCCCGCGGTAGCGGGTCTGGTACTCCCGCTGGCCGGCCTGCACATCGTCATTGGCCAACTGCTGGGCCTGCGCGGCCAGCATCGCCGCGCCGTTGGCGTGTGCGATCGCCTCGGTGATGTTGGTCTTCGACTTGGTCTGGGCCGCGTCGAGTTGACGCACCGCCTCGTTGAACCGGGTCCGAGCCTCGGGACCGACGCTGCCGCGGCGGGTATCGATGTAGTCCGACACCGAGCGAACGCGTGACTGGGCGGTGAACAGCGCCTGCTCGTAGGACTTGTTCAGCCGTTCGGTGGCGTCGCGTTCCTCGGCGACTCCGGCCAGCAGTCGGTCCAGGTCGGCATCGGCCTGGGTCAGCAGGGTGAAGGCACCCAGCGGGTCGGTCGCGCCGGTGGTCTGCGCGCTGGCGACGGCTCTCACCGCTGCATCGCGCGCGGTCGACAATTCGGTCGCCTTCTCCAGCCCGCCCTGCGCGAGTTGCTCGGAGGCCTGGGTGATGCCGCGTTGGATGTCCTCGACCGCCGCAGGCAACGTGGAGACTGCCTTGCGGATATCGCTGGCCGCGCTGTCGATGGCATCGAGCATCGTATTAGCTTGCTGCAGAGACGATTCCGCACCGCGCACGCAATCGACCAATTCGTCCACCTCGCCGGCCACCGGCTTGGCCGCCAGCTCCCGGCCGCGGGTGATCGACTTGTCGGCGAACTCGACCCGCTCGCGCGCGGCATTGACATTGCGTGCCACCGACGCCAGCGCCGACTCGTCGAACTCGGTGCGCAACTGAGCGATTTTCTGATCGGAGGGCTCCAGCCTGGCGGTCACGGTGACCAATTGCTGCGTGAGGGTGTCCAGCCGCTCGGGGGCATTGAACACCAGATCGCGCATCTGGTGGAAGGACGCGGTCTGGGTTTCCAGTTCCCTATTGGCTTTGGCCGCCGACACCACCACCCGGGTCAGCAGATCGCGGCGCTCGGGCAGTGGTTCGGGAACATCGTCGTCCAACTTCTGACGGACGGCGAAGGCCTGCTTGAGGGTGGTCCGGGCACTGTCCACCGCGGCGGCGAACGGCGCCGTCTGGGCGTCCCCGAATTCCTCGACTGCCAGCACGAGTTCGTTGGCGCTGGTGCGTACCGCATTGTCGACCTCGACGACGATCGATTTCGACAGATCGTCCAGCGCTCCGATCGGCACCGAGGCCAAGGCTTCCGGATCGGTGGGATCGACGTTCTTGGCCGCCGCGACATCAGCCTCATGGCGCTTGGCCCGCCGCCGCCGGCTCCAGAGCATCAGCGCTGCGATCACCAGCAGGCCGATGCCGGCGATAGCCACCATCGGTATCAGCGAAAGGCCGCCGCCCGTACCGCCACTCTTGCCCAGATTGGCCAACCCGGTGGCGGCCGCTGTCGCTGCACCGACCCAGTCACTGTTGCGCAGAGCCGGTTCGATGCGGTCGCGGCGGATGTCATCGACCTTGGTCGAGCTGCCGCCGGCCGCGGCTGACGGCACCAGAAAGGCATACGAGCGTTGCCCGGTGGCCACCGCCAAGATGGCGTCCTCGTTGCTCAGGTCGCTGATGGTGCGGGTTTGTTGGGCCCAGCCCACCGCGCCCTGGGGCGCGAAGGACTCGACGAACACCACCCACAGCCGCACGTGTCGTTCGCTGTAGAGCTGGTCCACTGATTTCTGCACGTCGGCGAGTTGGCGCTCACTGAGCACGCCGGTGTTGTCGATGACGGTGTCAGGGAGCCGAAACGGCGGCTCAGCCGTCACCGACGGGGCGAGCAGGGTGGCGGTCATCAGGATCGCAGCGAGCAGACTGAGCAGACGATGCAGGCGCATGACCGCCAATGTAGTAGGCAATAGCGGGATGCCAGCAAAACTTCGTCCGGATTTGTGCCCGGCCGGGTACTGGCAGACTGTTCCGGGGTGAGATGCAGGTGACGACGAATCAGCAGGGCAGCTACGGCGAGGCCGATCGTGAGCGCCTGGTGTCCGAGCCGGCGAAGGGTGCCACGCTGCCCGGGATTGCGACCGAGCACCGCAGCGACTTCGCCCGGGACCGGGCCCGGGTACTGCACAGCGCCGCCCTGCGTCGGCTGGCCGACAAGACCCAGGTGGTCGGGCCTCGCGAGAGCGACAACCCGCGAACACGGTTGACCCACTCCCTGGAGGTGGCCCAGATCGGCCGGGGAATGGCCGTTCCGCTGGGCTGCGATCCTGATCTGGTTGATATGGCCGGCCTGGCTCATGACATCGGACACCCTCCCTACGGGCACAACGGTGAGCAGGCACTGGACGAGTTCGCCGCCGCGTGCGGCGGCTTCGAGGGCAATGCCCAGAATTTTCGGATTCTGACCCGGCTGGAGCCCAAAGTCCTTGACGCCCAGAGCTTCCGCAGCGTCGGGCTCAATCTGACCCGTGCCGGGCTGGACGCTGTCACCAAGTATCCGTGGCAACGCGGAGAGCGCGGTCGCAAGTTCGGCTTCTATGCCGACGACCAAGACTTCGCCGATTGGATGCGGGCCGGCGCGCCACCGCAGCGGCCATGTCTGGAGGCACAGGTCATGGATTGGGCCGACGACGTTGCCTACTCGGTGCACGATGTCGAGGACGGGGTGATCTCCGGCCGAATCGACCTTCGGGTGCTGGCTGACGACGATGCCGCCGCGGCGCTGGCCCGGCTGGGCGCGGCAGCCGACGGCCGCGGGCCGACGGCGCAAGACTTGGAGGCCGCGGCTCGGCGGCTGTCCGAGCTGCCGGTGGTCGCCGGGGTGCGCACCTACGACGGCACTCTGGCGGCCTCGGTCGCCCTCAAGCGGCTGACCAGTGAGCTGGTCGGCCGTTTCGCCTCGGCGGCCGTCGCCGAGACCCGCCGGTTCGCCGGGTCGGGGCCGCTGGTTCGGTACCAGGCCGACCTCGAGGTGCCGGCAGCGGTGCGGGCCGAGGTGACGGTGCTCAAGACGCTCGCGCTGCAGTTCATCATGTCCGATCCGAAGCACCTGGAACTTCAGGCGTCGCAACGCAGCCGTATTCACCGGGTGGCGCACTGGCTTCTGGCCGGAGCGCCGGCCACGCTCGATGCCCTCTTGGCCCCGGTGTTCAGCGCCGCCGTCGACGAGGGCGCCCGGATGCGGGTGATCGTCGACCAGATCGCCTCGTGCACCGAGGGGCGACTGGAGCGCATCGACGCGGCAATCGTCCACACCCGGACCTAGACTGTGGCCGTGACCGGTGCGGTAGGCGGGGGTGGCGGACGCAAGGGCCGCATACCCGATACCGACATCTCTGCCATCCGGGACAAGATCCGCATCGAGGACATCGTCGGTGACTACGTGCAGTTGCGCCGGGCCGGCGCGGATTCACTCAAGGGCTTGTGCCCGTTCCACGACGAGAAGTCGCCGTCGTTCCACGTGCGCCCCAACCACGGTCATTTCCATTGCTTCGGCTGCGGCGAGGGCGGCGATGTGTACGCCTTCATGCAGAAGATGGAGCATGTCAGCTTCGTCGAGGCTGTCGAATTACTGGCCGACCGGATCGGTCATGCCGTCAGCTACACCGGTGGCGGCACCAGTGTGCAGCGCGATCGGGGCAGTCGGAGCCGCCTGGTCACCGCCAATGCCGCCGCGCAGGAGTTCTATTCGGCGGCACTGGAATCCGACGAGGCCGCACCCGCACGCAAGTACCTCACCGAACGCAACTTCGACGCCGCCGCGGCGGCCAAGTTCGGCTGTGGCTTCGCACCGTCGGGGTGGGATGCGCTCACCAAACACATGATCCGAAAGGGCTTCGAATTCAAGGAGCTTGAAGCGGCCGGACTGTCCCGGGAAGGTCGCCGCGGCCCCATGGACCGCTTCCACCGGCGACTGCTGTGGCCCATCCGCAGCGCCAGTGGCGAGACGGTGGGTTTCGGTGCCCGGCGTATCTTCGACGACGATCAGATCACCGCCAAGTACGTCAATACGCCCGAAACGGTGCTCTATAAGAAGTCCGCGGTGCTCTTCGGCATCGACCTGGCCAAGCGCGATATCGCCAAGGGGCATCAGGCCGTCGTGGTCGAGGGCTACACCGACGTGATGGCCATGCATCTGGCCGGCGTCACCACCGCGGTCGCGTCCTGCGGCACTGCCTTCGGGGATGAGCACCTGTCGATGCTGCGCCGGCTGATGATGGACGACAAGTTCTTCCGCGGTGAACTGATCTACGTCTTCGACGGCGATGCGGCCGGACAGGCGGCCGCACTCAAGGCGTTCGCCGGTGAGCAGAACCTGGCCGGGCAGAGTTTCGTCGCGGTGGCCGCCGACGGTATGGACCCCTGCGATCTGCGCCTTGCCTCCGGCGACGGTGCGCTGCGTGATCTGGTGGCGCGGCGCACCCCGCTGTTCGAGTTCGCCATCCGTACCACCCTGGCGGGCTACGACCTCGACAACGCCGAGGGCAGGGTGAGTGCATTGCGCGAGTGCACACCGATCGTCGCCCGGATCAAGGACCCCACCCTGCGTGACGAGTACGCCCGCCAGCTCGCCGGCTGGGTCGGCTGGGCCGAGGTCGCCCAGGTTCTCAGCCGGGTCCGTGAAACGGCGGGGCGCAAGCCGGGCACCCGCGCCACCGCCCGTGCGGGCGAGGCACGCCCGGCGGCCGGGCGGCCCGACCCGCGGGATCCGACACTGTGGCCGCAGCGTGAGGCGCTCAAGGCGGCGTTGCAGTGCCCCGCCCTGGCCGGACCGGTGTTCGATTCCTTGACTGTCGAGAGCTTCACCCATCCCGGCTACGCGGCCGTGTGGACCGCGGTGGGTGCCGCGGGCGGCACCGCGGCCGGCCTGACCGGGGCGCAGTGGATCGAAACGGTGCGGGAGCAGGCCGGTGCCCAGGCCACGGAGGGCCTGATCACCGAGCTCGGGGTGGAAACCATCAATGTCGATGAGGAGAAGCTGCCGCGCTACATCGGCGGCGTGCTGGCCCGGCTGCAGGAGGTGTGGGTGGGCCGCCAGGTCGCGGAGATCAAGTCCAAGCTTTCGCGAATGTCCCCGGTGGACCATACCGACGAATACCACGCCATGTTCGGCGACCTGGTGGCGCTGGAGGCCTATCGCCGCAGCCTGCTGGAACAGGCCAGCGGGGATGATCTCAGTGTGTGAGCACTCCAAGAACCCAGTGCGTGAGCAGCGCGACAACGCTATGGTTAGCGGGTCCGGCAACTTCGGCGAAAGGTCAGGTATGGCTCATTCAAAGTCACGTGTGCGGCGCCTTGCCGTCGCGGCTGCGCTCGTCGCGGCTGCGCTGTCGGCGCCGGTCCTGGTCGCCCTGGCCGCTTCGGGAGAGTCGGCCAACTCCGCCACCGGCGAATGCCTGGCCTGGTTCGGCTCGCGGGGGGACGGGATCTGCATGGGCTACTCGACCGGCAACGGCATCAACGTCGGGACGCCGGACTTCGGTATCTACGGTCCCGGTTATGGCTACGGCATCACCAGCGGGCCGCTGCTGCCGGGTCAGACGATAAACCAGGGCATCACGCCCTAACCCTCCGGCTGGATCACCGTCGTCTCAGCGTCGATTTCGGTCAGCGTCACCATCGTCGGATCCGGGGATAGGCGTTCAGCAATCTTGCGTCGGCCCGCGTCGATCATCGACCGGGTGGCGGGGTTGCTCGTCACAGCGCGATAGGTGCCAACGAGCTGCTCGTAACGTTCGCGGCCGGCCTTGGTGCCCAGCACATAACCCGCCGCGAGCACGGCTACATACCCGATCACTGCGTTCCTTCCACCTCGGCGGCTGCCCCCATCCTGCCTGACGCGGCGGGGTGGCGCCCAGGGCGGCCGACTTTGGCGTCGCCGCCCCCCGGTGCGCTAGAGTCTGTTCTCGGTCCGCGTTAGCGGGACGGTCCCCTGTAGCTCAACTGGCAGAGCTTGCGACTGTTAATCGCACGGTTGATGGTTCGAGTCCATCCGGGGGAGCCAGGCCGGGGGTAGGCTCAGTCCAGATCAACTGCCACCGACGAAAGATGCATCGAGATGACCCACCGGCTGAGAGTGTCCACAGTCCTGCTGAGTGCCGCCGCCGCTGCGTTGTTCGCTTCGACACCGTCGCAGGCTCTTCCTCCGGCCCCCGCTTCCCCAGGTCAGAACTGCGCTGCGGGCTACATGGCCGATCCGAACTCGGGCAACTGCTGGCAGATGGCCGGCAGCGGCGCGCCCACCATCGGCGGGGGGCCGTGTATGCCGGGCCGGGTCGGCACCTGCCTGGGCTATCTGGCGAATAATCCGTTTTCTCCCGGCGACACGCTGTCGGGCAACAACAACTGGTGATGCTGACCGCCACTAATCCGGCGGACGCACTCATCGGCATGCTCAGGTGATCAGACCGGTCGGCCGCCTCGGCGCGGTCAAGGTGGCCGGGTTGGTGTTATGGCAACTGCGGTCTGACCTGCTGGCGATCCTGATCGTTGCCGGGCTGTTGGTACCGGTACCCGATGCTTTCCAGATCCAGTACGCCGCCGCGGTGTTGTCGGTACTGGGCATCGCCGCGGCGGTGTTCATCGGTTTCCGCAACACCACGGCCTACAACCGGTGGTGGGAGGCCCGCACCCTGTGGGGCGGCCAGATCATCAGCTCGCGCGTCTTGCACAACGGCCTCACCGCCGTCGACAACGGATCGCCGGCCATGGCCGCGATCCTGGATCGGATGCGCCGACGGCAGGTGCGGTACTGCTGGCAGCTGGCCGCTGAGATGCGGGGCATCGAGCCGCTGCCCGGCGTGATCGAACTGACAGCCGAGGATTCCCCGGATACCGATTCCACCGAGCTACTGAATCTGCAGGCAGCCGATGTTCAGAGCCTGGCCGCCGACGGTTACATCGACCAGCAGGCGCGGGTGATGCTGATGGCGGCGAACACTGGGTCGGCCACTGCGCAAAGTGGGCTCGAGCGAATTCGCAACGAGCCCTTTCCGATTCACTACGACTTCTTCATTCGCATGCTGGCGTGGTTCTTCGGGATCATGGCCTTCAGTCGGCTCGACTCCAGCGGCCACTACGTCGCCGGTATAGCTGTGGGCCTCCTGCTGATGACCGTGTTCATCATCGCCGAGCGCCTCGGACGGTTCATCGAGGAGCCGATGAACAACAGCATCTTCGACATTCCGATGTACCGGCTCTGCGGCATCATCACCGGGAATCTGCTCGGCCGGGGGCACCCGCTGGCTCGACCGCAGGACAGCGAAACAGCAGCCGTCTGGATGTAAACGATTGCTACGCTGGACCCGTCGAGATGTCGTCGATGAGGCGGTGCAGGACATCCATGGCTCTCGACAGTGCGTCCCGGTCCTGCTGCGAGAGCGCCTTGATGCGCGGATCGATCACCGCCGCGCGATCCGTGCGGACGTGGGCCAGCACCTGGGAGCCCCTCTCGGTGATGCTGATTCGCACCGCGCGTGCGTCATCCGGGTCCGGGGTGCGGGCCACCAAGCCGGCTTCCTCCAGGCGGTGCACCTGCGTGGTCATCGTCGGCTGGGAGCAGTGGTCGAGTTCGGCGAGATCGGAGATCCTTGCCGCGCCGCGGTCTTCGATGGTGCCGAGCAGTCGAGCCTGTGCCCAGGGCAGCGGCAGTCGGATGCGCTGGGTCGCCAGCCGGTTCAGTCGCGCCACCGCGGTGAGCAACTCAGATCCCAGACCGGCGCCGGACGGATCAATCCTCCTCGCGGACACACGGTGTAGTTTACATAGGTCATCTATGCGGTGTCTCGATCGCGCGCGCTGCCGGTTCTCGAGTGCGCAGGCTGGCAGAATCGGGAAATGACCTCGATGGGTGGACAGCGGGTGGGCTCGCTCACCCCCGTCGAGATGGCGCAGGCAGCCGTGATGGGGGCGCTCAGCGCAGCGTTGGCCATCGTGTCGGTGGTCGTGCCCTTCGCCGGCGGGGTGTCGCTGTTGGTCACCGTCCCGATGGGTCTGCTCGGATACCGCTATCGGTTGCGGGTGCTGCTGGCAGCCTCATTCGCCGCGGCAACGATCGCATTCCTGATCGCCGGCATCAGTGGCTTCATGATCGTGCTCAACTGCGCCTATGTCGGCGGGGCAACCGGCATCATCAAGCGCCGCGGCGGGGGCACGCCAATCATGATCGCGGTGTCCGTGGTCGCCGGGATTCTCAACGGTCTGTGGATCATCGCCGCGCTCACCGCGCTCGCCCGGTTGCGCACGCTGACCTTCGAGGCGATGACCGCCAATGTCGACGGCGTGATATCGGTGATGTCGCAGTTCGAACCGTTCCGCCAGTCCGCCCGGCAAACTCGCGCCATGTTCACCACGGCATTGCAGTACTGGCCGGTACTGATGATGGGCTACGCAATCTTCACGATGATGATTGTTTCTCTGGTGGGGTGGTGGGCGCTGTCACGGGTGCTGGAACGGTTGCGCGGCATACCCGATGTCCACAAGCTCGATGTGCTGACCGAGATGGGTCAGGTTGCACCGCTTCCGATTCGCCTGAGCCAGGCGCGTTTTCGGTATCCGGGCGCCGACCACGATGCGCTTCGGCCATTGAGCCTGACGATCGAGACCGGCGAACACATCGCGGTCGTCGGCGCCAACGGGTCGGGCAAGACCACCTTGATGCTATTGCTGTGTGGACGCGAGCCGAGCTCGGGGCGCATCGACCGTCCCGGAACCGTCGGGCTGGGTCAGCTGGGCGGCACCGCAGTAGTCATGCAGCATCCCGAGAGCCAGGTGCTGGGTAGCAGGGTCGCCGACGACGTGGTGTGGGGGCTACCGCCGGGAACCCACACCGATGTGGGCAGGCTGCTGGGTGAAGTGGGTCTGGCCGGTATGGAGGAGCGAGATACCGGCGGACTGTCCGGCGGTGAACTTCAGCGGCTGGCCGTTGCGGCCGCCCTGGCCCGCCAGCCGTCGGTACTGATCGCCGACGAGATCACCACCATGGTTGATCAGCGGGGCCGGGAGGCACTGCTGAGCGTGCTGTCGGGACTCGCTGATCGCCGCCAGATGGCACTGGTCCACATCACCCACTACAACAACGAGGCCGAGATCGCCGACCGGACGGTGAATCTCAGTGACTCAGTCGACAACATGGTGATGGTGGGTAGCGCCGCGATACCTGCCCCTACGCCAATCCCCACGCCCGGTGTTACATCGAACAGCACTGGCACACCGAACAGTGCTCGCCCGGTATTGCGACTGGACGGCGTCGGCCACGTGTACGGCAGCGGTACGCCTTGGGCGAAGACCGCGCTGCGCGACGTCAGCTTCACCGTCAATGAGGGCGACGGGGTACTGATCCACGGCGGCAACGGCTCAGGGAAATCGACGCTGGCCTGGATCATGGCCGGCCTCACGAAGCCGACCACAGGTTCGTGTCTGGTTCGGGGCCGTCGGGCCCACGAGCACGTTGGCGACGTCGCAATCGCTTTCCAGGCCGCGCGCCTTCAGCTGCTGCGCAGCAGAGTCGACCTCGAAGTTGCTTCTGCCGCAGGATTTTCACCCTCGGATACCGGCCGGGTGGTGTCGGCGCTGGCGACGGTGGGCCTTGACGGGTCGTTGGCTCGCCGCCGCGTCGACCAGCTCAGCGGCGGCCAGATGCGTCGGGTGGTGATCGCCGGTCTGCTCGCCCGGTGGCCGCAGGCGCTCATCCTCGATGAGCCCTTGGCGGGTCTGGACGCCGCCAGCCAGCGCGGACTGCTGCGTCTGCTGACCGACCTGCGCCGCAATGCCGGGCTGACAGTGGTGGTGATCTCGCATGACTTCGCCGGCCTGGAGGAACTGTGCCCGCGCATCCTCCATCTGGAAAACGGTGTGGTTGCGTCAGCGGCTCAGGCGACCGGTACCGCCGGGGGTCTGCCATGAGCACGGCTCGCCAGCGCCGGCCGGTGGTGCTTCTGCGCCCGGTCCCCGGTACATCCGTCATCCACGAGTTGTGGGCCGGAACCAAACTCATCGTGGTGTTTGTTGTTTCGCTGGTGCTGGCGTTCTATCCCGGCTGGATCGTGATTGTTCTGATGGCGGCACTGGTAGGTGTGGCGGCGCGGCTCGCGGGCATCCCGCGCGGCGCGTTGCCGTCGATCCCGCGATGGCTGTGGATTCTCCTGCTGATCGGCTGTGTCCTGGCCACGTTGGGTGGCGGTGAGCCGGTGTTGCATCTGTGGTCGGCCGATCTCGAAGTCGGTGGGCTGCTGAAGTTCCTGCGCTTCACCGCGCTGTCGATTGTGCTGCTGGCACTGGCGGCGATGGTGTCGTGGACTACGAACGTCGCCGATGTCGCGCCCGCGATCGCCACCCTGGGCCGGCCGCTGCGGCCGTTGCGAATTCCTGTTGACGATTGGGCCGTGGCGCTGGCGTTGGCCTTGCGCGCGTTTCCGATGCTTCTTGAGGAGTTCCGCCTGCTCTATGCCGCGCGGCGGTTGCGACCGCGCCCCGTATTGCCGGATGGCACAGCTAAACGCCGACGTTGGTTGACTGAGATGGTCGATCTGCTCGCCGCCGGCGTCACTGTCGCACTGCGTCGTGCCGACGAGATGGGCGACGCTATTACCGCCCGGGGCGGCACCGGGCAGATCGCCGCCGTGCCGTCGCGGCCCCGTCCGGCAGATTGGGTGGCACTGTCGATCTGCGCAGGGGTGTGTGCGCTGGCGATCGTGTTGGAGATCAGGGGTCTGGGTTAGCGTTGCGCTGTGACTGCACGAGGCGTCGACGCTGATTTCCTGACCCTGCCGCTCAATCAGCTTGCCGACGCCGCACTCTCTGCCGCGATCGCCGGTGGCGCGAGCTACGCCGACCTGCGGGTGCACGCGATCACCACCGAGATCGTGCAACTACGCGACGGCGAACTGGAGTCCGCGGTCCTGGACCGCGAGGTTGGTCTGGCGGTGCGGGTGATCGTCGACGGCACCTGGGGCTTCGCCTCACACGCCGGACTACGCCCGGATATCGCCGCCGACTCGGCGCGCCATGCGGTGGGCGTCGCGGTCACCCTGGCCGCGCTGAACGCCGAGCGGATCGAGCTGGCCGACGAACCGGTCTACACCGACGCCACCTGGGTGTCGGACTACCGGATCGACCCGTTCGCGATCCCCACCGATGAGAAGGCCGCTCTGCTGGGGGAGTACTCCGGCCGCCTGCTCGCGTCCGACGGGGTGGATCACGTGTCGGCGATGGTGAATACGGTCAAGGAGCAGACCTTCTATGCCGACACGTTCGGCTCATCGATCACCCAGCAGCGGGTGCGCACCATGCCGGCGCTGGAGGCGGTCGCCGTCGACGCCGCGGCGGGAAGCTTCGAGTCGATGCGCACATGCGCCCCGCCCACCGGCCGTGGCTGGGAGACCTTGACCGATGACCAGGTATGGGACTGGTCGGGCGAACTGGCTGAACTGCCCACCCTGCTGGCTGAGAAAACCAAGTCGCCCAGCGTCATCGCCGGCCCGACCGACCTGGTGATCGACCCCACCAATCTGTGGCTGACGATCCACGAGTCCATCGGCCACGCGACCGAGTATGACCGGGCGATCGGCTACGAAGCGGCTTACGCCGGCACCTCATTCGCCACCCCGGACAAGCTCGGCACCCTGCGCTACGGATCGCCGGTGATGAACGTCACCGCCGACCGCACCGCCGCGTTCGGTTTGGCCACAATCGGCTACGACGCCGAAGGCGTGGCATCCCAGAGTTGGGATCTGGTGCGCGACGGCGTCTTCGTCGGCTACCAACTCGACCGGGTGTTCGCCAAGCGACTCGGTAGGGACCGCTCCAACGGCTGTTCCTATGCCGACTCACCGCACCACGTGCCGATCCAGCGGATGCCCAACGTGTCACTGCAACCCGGTGTCGAGAATCTGAGCACCGCCGATCTGATCAGCCGGGTGGATAATGGCCTCTACATCGTGGGTGATAAATCGTGGTCGATTGATATGCAGCGCTACAACTTTCAGTTCACCGGTCAGCGGTTCTTCCGCATTCGGGACGGTCGGCTCGATGGCCAGCTGCGCGACGTCGCCTATCAGGCCACCACCACCGACTTCTGGAACTCCATGGAAGCCGTCGGCGGGCCGTCCACGTGGCGGCTCGGCGGGGCGTTCAACTGCGGCAAGGCCCAGCCCGGCCAGGTTGCTGCGGTCAGCCACGGGTGTCCCTCGGCGTTGTTTCGCGGGGTGAACGTTCTCAACACCCGGGAAGAATCGGGTCGGGTGTGATTTCCGCGCAGCAGGTCGTCGAATTGGCCCTGGCGGCCGCCGCGACATCGGCCCGGTGCGACGAGACCATCGTGATCGTCTCCGACCGAGCGGAAGCCTCGCTGCGCTGGGCCGGAAACTCGATGACCACCAACGGTGTTTCGACCAGTCAAACGACTGCGGTGATTTCCATTGTGCGAAAAGGCGATACCGCCCATATCGGGGCGAGACGCTCCAGCATCGTCGACCAGGGCGCGGTCGCCGCCTTGGTGGCCGCCTCCGCGGACGCGGCCCATGCCGCACCGGATGCCGGTGACAATGCACCATTGCTCACCGGATCCGGCGAGCCTGCCGATTGGGATGATCCGGTGCCCGGAACCGGAGTCGGGGCTTTTGCGGCGGTGGCCCGCGCGCTGTCGGTGGGATTCGGCGGCAGTGATCGGCTCTACGGCTATGCCCGCCACGTGGTGGAGACGACGTTTTTGGCCACCTCGACCGGGGTGCGTCGCCGATTCACTCAGCCGACCGGATCAGTGGAGATCAATGCCAAACGCGGCACCGCCAGCGCGTGGGCTGGGGTCAGCACACCGTGGTTCATCGATGTGCCGATCGACGCCATGCTCGACGGACTGTCGACCCGGTTGGGTTGGGCGCGACGCACGGTCGATTTACCGGCCGGGCGTTACGAAACCCTGATGCCGCCCTCGACGGTGGCCGACATGATGATCTTCCTCGGGTGGTCGATGGACGGCCGCGGCGCCGAGGAGGGCCGCACCGCACTATCGGCGCCCGGCGGGGGAACGCGGGTGGGGGAGAAGCTCACCGACTTGGCGCTGACGATGTACTCCGATCCGTTCGCGCCCGGCCAGGAGTGCGCACCGTTCGTGCACACCGCGTCGGGGTCCGAGCGGATCTCGCTGTTCGACAACGGCATGGGCATCGACCGGGTGGACTGGATCCGCGACGGCACCATCTCCTCGCTGACCTACCCGCGGGCTGCGGCCGTTGAATTCGGAACCGCGCCGGCTGTTCCCGCCGACAACCTGCTGATGACCGGGGGCACCGCGTCGCTGCCCGAGATGGTCGCGGCCACTGAACGCGGACTGTTGTTGACGACGCTGTGGTACATCCGCACCGTCGACCCCACCACGCTGCTGTTGACCGGACTGACCCGCGACGGGGTGTATCTGATCGAGGACGGCCAAGTTACCGCCGCGGTCAACAACTTCCGGTTCAACGAGAGCCCGCTGGATCTGCTGCGCCGGGCCACCGAGGCCGGTATCGCCGAGGCGACGCTGCCGCGCGAATGGGGTGACTGGGCCACCCGAGCGGTGATGCCGACCCTGCGGATTCCCGACTTCCATATGTCCTCTGTCAGCCAAGCGCAATAATCAACTGTGCCCGCAGACGAGATCGACACCTGGCTCAGCCGACTGACGTGGCAGTCCCCGGCGGGACAGCAGCGAATAGTCGGACTGATCCGCACGACGTGCGCGAGCGCTGTGTCATTGCCCGCGTTGCCATCTGAACTCGCTGTGGCACAGGCCGAGTCGGACGCTGAGACCGTCGTCGCCGACTTCGCCGAGCAGTTCAGCATCGACGTGTCGATGGTCACCGAAGCCCAACGCGCGGCACTGACCGGGACGCTCGGGCGCGAGGCAATCGGCGCGGTAGTGCAGATGTATGTTGCCGATTTTCTGCCGCGGGTGCTGGCGGGGTTGACCGCGCTGGGCCTACTGGCGGACTGGGCACCCACTGACCCGCGGTGGGATTCCGGCATCGACGCCTTGGACGTGGTCTTCAACCAACTGCTGCCCGGGATAGCGCGCCTGCGCTCGCTGGACCCGGTGACCACCGAGGTGGTGCGGCTACGCGGGGCGGTCGCGCACAACTGCCGCCTGTGCAAATCACTGCGCGACAGCACCGCGCTGGATTCGGGCGGGTCGGAGAGTCTCTACGACGAGATCGAGTGCTACGAGGACTCCGCGTTGCTCACCGACGGCCACAAGGCCGCGCTGCGGTATGTCGATGCGCTGATCTGGTCGCCGGCCCAGATCGCACCCGAGATAGCCGGAGGAGTGCGGAAGTATTTCACCGCTGAACAGTCTCGCGAGCTGACATTGGACGTGATGCGCAATGCCAGCAACAAGATCGCCGTAGCGCTGCGGGCCGATGCACCCCGCGTGGAGGAGGGCACGGCGCTGTACTACATCGACGCCGACGGGCAACCGGTCTACTCCTGATGGCGGTCGGCAGGCTCTCCGAAGTGGTGATCGACTGCCACGACTGTGACTCACTCGCCGCATTCTGGGCGGCGGTGCTGGGCGGAACTCCGGTGCGTGAATCGGCGGAGTGGGTGGCGGTGATCATGCCCGACGGCTCCACGGCGGTGTCGTTCCAGCAGGTGCCCGAAGCGAAGGTGGGCAAGAACCGGGTGCATCTCGACGTGCTGGTCACTGATCTTGAGAAGGGTGCTGCGCAGTGCGTCGAACTCGGGGCAACTCAGGTGACGGATCGGCGGGCCGACCCCATCGGGGATTTCATCGTTCTGGCCGATCCTGAGGGAAACGAGTTCTGCGTCGTCACGAACTGAGCCGATACCGCGCCGACTTTTGTCAGCGGTGCGGGATAGTCTCGGGCGTAGTGCTGGACGGGGATGGCCAGCGGATCTGGGGAGGACTCGTGGGGACCATTCGATTGTTCTGTGCGGCGGTCGGCGTCGCACTGGGCGCGACCGGCGCGATGGCGGTACCCGCCTACGCCGGGCCATACGACCAGATATGCGTGCGCCCGGACGGCACGGTATGCCCGCCGATGCCGCCTGGCTGCGTGCAGGAAAACGGCCTGCCGTGCTCGGGCGCGCTGCCCGATATCAACGCCGCCTGCATGCAGAACCCCGTGGTGTGCCGGTGGATCACCGGGTTCTAGAAGCACCGTCGCGTATCGTCGTCGTGTTGAACGACCGGGGGCGGTAGCTCAGTTGGTTAGAGCCGCGGACTCATAATCCGTTGGTCGCGGGTTCGAGCCCCGCCCGCCCCACAAAATGCATGAATTAGTTCGGGTGATGCTTGCCATTATGGCTTCGGCTGATTCTTGACACTCCCTTTATGGGGAAATCAGCGTGGCCGAGCAGAGGGGGAATTCGTATTACTAATGTAATACACTTGGCGATGTGACGGTGGATTGGACGACGGTCATCACTTACGTCATGGACGGCGTTACGCACGGTTCGAGTGCATGGAAGTCGAATAGCCGCGACCGTCGCTACTACCGCCAGGGAGGACCTGATGAGTGACAAGACTGCCGACAAGCTCGCCGCAATCGCGGCCGAAGCCGAAGCCGGCGAGACTGACCAGATCGACCGCCCCATCCCGGCCCACGTCACGGTCGGCGGGCCTAACCGCGCTCGCAGCAGGGTCCTGCAGGTCCGCCTGAACCCCGATGAGTTTGAAGCGATCGAACGCATCGCTGCGGACCGCGGCCTACCGCCTTCGACCGTGGCCCGCGAACGACTGCTGGCCATGATCCGTGAGGACCAGGGGCCAGAGGCTGACGTGGCCACCGTGCTGGTTGACGTTGCCGATCAGCTCCGAGCCGTCGCCACACGCATGAACCCCAACGCAGTCGGAGCATGAGGACGATTGACACGTTCTCGATGAGAGCAGGCGCCCGTTCTGCCTGAACTTCACTAATTCACGATAACATCGCTAAATGGCGATTCATGTGGTGTCCGGTGCGGTGACGAGGGTGGAGTTAGCTCCCGCAGCGGCCCTGTTCCGATCGCTGGGTGATCCCACCCGGCTGGCGATCCTGCGCCGACTGGCCCTCGGGGAGGCCCGCGTCGGCGAGCTCGTCGAGGAAGTCGGACTGGCCCAGTCCACGATGTCCAAACACCTGGCCTGCCTCAAAGGCTGCGGCCTGGTCGACTCCGATCCAGTGGGCCGAGCCTCAGTATTCCGGCTGTCCCAGCCGGCCCTGATTGACCTGCTCGCCAGCGCCGAGACGGTGTTGCGGTCCACCGGGCAGGCCGTGGCGCTATGCCCCGCCTACGGAATCGACAGCTGCACCGAGGATTCCGATGAGCGTTGACCACCCCACCGTCGCCGTGGTTGACGTTGGTCGGCGTCAGGTCCTGACCCGCCGCATCCGGCTCCTGTTGGCCGCGACCATCAGTTACAACGTGATCGAGGCTGCGGTCGCGCTCACCGCCGGTACGCGGGCGTCCTCGACTGCGCTGATCGGGTTCGGGCTGGACTCGGTGATCGAGGTGTCCTCGGCGGCGGCAGTGGTCTGGCAGTTCTCCAAGCCTGACCACGAGGCCCGGGAGAAAGCCGCCCTGCGGGTCATTGCGCTGTCGTTCTTCGCCCTGGCCGCCTACGTCACCGTGGAATCGGTGCGGGCTCTGTTCGGGTACGCCGAACCCCGGCCCTCGATCGTGGGCATCGTGTTGGCCGCGGTCAGCCTGCTGGTGATGCCGCTGCTGTCCTGGGCCCAACGTCGCACCGGACGCGAACTGGGATCACGTTCAGCGGTGGCCGATTCCAAACAAACCCTGCTGTGCACCTACCTGTCCGCAGTCCTGCTCGTAGGCCTTGTGCTCAACAGTCTGTTCGGATGGTCCTGGGCCGACCCGATCGCCGGCTTGGTCATCGCCGCCGTCGCGATCCGCGAAGGACTCGAAGCATGGAAGGGCCGTAACTGCTGCGGCCCAATCCCTCTCGCCGACGCAACCTGGACATCAACCCAGTGTTGCGACTGACGGCAGAGCGCGATCGGGAGACTAATATCCTTCGCGCGGAACTACTCATCGAGGGTCCACGGGGTCCTGGAACGGAGCGCCATGTCGTTGTTCGGCTATCGCGACTACCGTTATCTGTTTGCCGCCCAGGTTGTTTCGTTGTTCGGTACCGGCCTGACTACCGTTGCCCTTGGGCTGTTGGCCTATCAACTCGCCGGGGCTGATGCCGGGGCGGTACTCGGCACCGCATTGACCATCAAAATGGTGACCTACGTGACCATCGCCCCGATCGCCGCCGCCTACGCCGATCGGGTGCCGCGACGTCTGATGCTGGTGGGCCTCGACCTGATCAGAGCGGCGGTCGCGGTGGCGTTGCCGTTCATCGACCAGACCTGGCAGATCTATCTCCTCGTCGCGGTGCTGCAGTCGGCGTCGGCGGCGTTCACCCCGACATTCCAGGCGGTCATTCCCGATGTGGTGACCGATGAAGACGACTACACCGAAGCGCTGTCGGCATCCCAACTCGCCTCCACCATGGAAAGCCTGCTCAGCCCGGTACTGGCCGCACTGGCATTGACGGTGATGAGTTTCCATTGGCTCTTTGTCGGAACGACGATCGGTTTCCTGGTGTCGGCGGCCCTGGTCATTCGAACCCGCATCCCCGACGCCGTCCCCAGCGGGCGCGGTCACGTGTGGGAGCGCACGTTGGCGGGTGTCCGGATCTTCGCGGCGACGCCCCGGCTTCGGGGTGTGCTGGCGTTGGATCTGGTGGTTGCGGCCTGTGGGTCCATCGTCATGGTCAACACCGTCAATTACGTGCGCGATGCCCTCGGCCAACCGCAGGCGGACGTGGCGTGGTTGTTGGCCGCATCGGGCGCCGGCACCATGGTGATCGCTCTCGGGCTGCCCCTAGTGCTCCGGCGCATCCCGGAACGGACCGTAATGCTGTGCGGCGCAGGGCTGCTGCTCATCGCCGCGGCGGGCGCAGTGACCCTCTCCAACGCCGGCGGCCCCCAACGCTGGACCGCCGCCGTGGTGATCTGGATCGTCATCGGCGCCGGCATGAGCCTGGTTCTGACCCCGATCGGTCGGGTACTACGCCGCTCGGCCCGACCCGCAGATCGCCCCGCGATCTTCGCCGCGCAGTTCTCGCTGTCACACCTGTGCTGGCTGCTGACCTACCCGATCGCCGGTTGGGGTGCCACCCTGGTCGGATTCACCACAACCTGGACAGTCCTGTCGGTGATCGCCACCGCGGGCGCGATCACCGCGGTCCTGGTGTGGCCCAGACACGATCCCGAGGAACTCACCCATACCCACGATCCGGCATCCACCGATCACCGACATCTAGGGCACGACGCTGTTGAAGTCGATGACGGCCGCATCGCCCACACCCACACCTTCACGATCGACCAAGACCACGTCCGCTGGCCCGACCCCATCAAGTAACAGCCATCCAGCGGTAACACCTGAGGTGCGTTGCTGATCTGGGACGTGACTGTTATGTGCTGTGGCTCGCGCTGATGAGGCCGCCCTGTCACTGTCGAGTCTATGGCGACCAGAGATACAACGAAGACCGACAGCCGTCTGGCCGCGCGCTGTGCGGCGGTCGCTTCGCTGGGTGCGGCCGTGATTCATTTCGCCGTCACGCCGATGCACTGGCGGGATTGGTTGCCGTCTGGGTTGTCCTTTGCGGCACTGGCGGCGTTCCAACTGATTTGGGCCTTTGTCGCGTGGTCGCGGCCGGGCGCCGTGGTTTTCGCGGCCGGGATTGCAGCCAATGTGGGTGCGGCCGCGTTGTGGGTCATGTCCTGCACCGCAGGACTGCCGGTGGGGCCGTCCGCGGGACAGCCTGAAGC
>Ga0194035_1000069_pt1 | contig 61658 bp, 58 predicted proteins | sample JunL2320m_MetaG_FD_148680 | JGI IMG/M metagenome (GOLD analysis project Ga0194035, IMG submission 148680) | Anoxic zone freshwater microbial communities from boreal shield lake in IISD Experimental Lakes Area, Ontario, Canada - Jun2016-L239-20m | ecosystem: Environmental > Aquatic > Freshwater >...
GGAAAATGGGTGAGACCGAAATCGAGAGCCGGATTGTGGGCGAAGAGTTGATGAAAGAGCTCGATCAGCTGGATCAGGTTGCCTATGTTCGCTTTGCGTCTGTCTACCGAGAGTTCAAAGACATTGACCAGTTCATGGACGAGCTGAGAACGTTGGCCCAGCAACGCCGCGAGCGGTGAGGGACGCAGGATCCCTCCTCTCTCCCCATGGTCCTGCCGCCATTCGTCGGTCTACAACAGAGCACGGTTTCTCAACGAGTAGGCGTCACGATGCCGACAACACACGCCATGTCTTCCAGACGACCACGCAAAACCGGAGCGCCGAGCGGCACGCATGTAGCAATCATCGGTGCTGGCCGTGGAGGCACGGCACTGATGGAGATCTTTGCGACAGATCCGCTGGTCACAATCGTATGCGTGGCCGAGGTCCAGGCCAATGCCCCTGGCATCACACTGGCAAAACGGCTTGGCATCCCCGTGACCCGCGATTACCGGCGACTCCTGGACCTCGAGCGCGTGGATCTCATCATCGACGTGTCAGGCAATGCCAAGGTCTGGGATTTACTCCAAGACTTTCACCGAATGGGCGTGACCATCATCGGCGGAGCCAGCGCAAAATTCATGTGGGAGCTCATCGAAGCCCGCATCCGCGCCACGGCAGAGATCGAGAAAACCTTAAATAAATACCAATCGCTCTATCGCCTCTATGTCAAGGAAACAGGTGTTGCGGTGACGGAGGAACGGACACGCATTGCCTGTGAAATGCACGACGGTCTCGTGCAGAACTTGGCCGGGGTGAATTTCAAGCTGGATCTGAGTTTGCAACTGATTCGAAAAGATCCGAAAGCCAGCCTGGCCTCTTTGCGCGAGAGCAAAGCCCAGCTGAAATTGGCCATCCATGAAGCGCGACAAGTCATCTTCAATCTCCGCCCGCTCCATTATGACAAGATGGAGCTGCTCCCGGCCCTGACCAACTATCTAACCTCGTACGAAACCCAGTATCATATCAAGACGCAGTTCCGCGTATCCGGCGATGAACAGATTTTATTCCCACGTACCAAGATTTTCCTGTTTCGCATTGTGCAAGAAGCCCTCAGCAACGTGGAGCGACACGCAAAAGCGACTCGGGTCACTGTGGGGCTGGACATCGACCCCACACGCCTCAAGGTCACCATCGGGGACAACGGCATAGGATTCGACATGGACACCGTGCTGCGCGACCCGGACAAATGGGATCATTTCGGGATTCGCGGAATCCTGGAACGGGCTCGACTCGTGGGTGGTGAAGGCAAGATCGAGTCTAAGAAAGGGCGTGGCACGACTATCGTCGTCGACATTCCCCTGGTCAACAAGGAGATGCCCGCCCATGGAAAAAATTAAAGTGCTCATCGCGGACGACCATCGCGTCGTACGCGAAGGACTGGCCGCTATCCTCAAGACGAAAGACGACATTCATATCGTGGGCGAGGCCCAGGATGGCATGGAAGCCGTCGAGAAGGTGAAGACCTTGGTGCCTGACGTCGTGCTGATGGACGTGAGCATGCCCCGGATGGGCGGAGTCGAAGCGACCAGACAAATCAAGCGTGAGTTCCCTCACATCGGAATCGTGGCCCTGACCATGTATGACGAGCAACAATATATTTTCGATTTGGTGCGCGCCGGCGCTACCGGATATCTCTTGAAAGACTCCGAATCCTCACAAATCGTCGCCGCAATTCGTGCGATCTACAAAGGCGAGTCGCTGATCCACCCTTCCGTCGCGAGCAAGATTTTGGCAGAATTTTCCTTGATGTCTCAGAAGAAAGGGAAAAAGCCTGGGTGGGTCGAGCATGATCTGACGGAACGAGAGATCACCGTCTTACGCTTGGTCGCTGATGGCAAAACAAACAAGGAAATCGCCAATAACTTGGACCTGAGCGAAAAGACCGTCAAGAATCATGTGCGCAATATTTTCCACAAGCTGCAAGTCTACGACCGCACGCAAGCTGCTATCCTGGCCATTCGGAAAGGACTCATCGAGTTGGATCCCCGGCCCTAGTCGTTGTGGCCATCAACATCGAAACCTCCCTAGTCCAACAAGCGATTTGTGGCTCTTGAATTACCGGCCATCTCATGTATTCCTCCTCAGCCGCGACAGGTCAAGAACCATTTCCATCAACCCTCGTTGCATTCGCGGTGATCGGATTCCATCTCAGTTACACTATCTCGTCATGATAGCGGCGGATTACGATTTGATAATCCTTGAAAAGTCACAGGTGTCATGTTTTTGCAACACGACTTCATATGTCAGCAGTTTAGCATTTATCTTTTATTATCAACGTCATATGGTCACTTCTCGAAATAAAACAGACTGGCACACGAGTTGCTGATACCCCCTGTATCTAATAGTGAGGTTACTTTGTGAGAGTTCAGCAAACCTTAGCGAATGCAGTGAGTTGTGCAGGAGTTGGGCTCCACTCTGGACAGCCGGTTACCCTCACACTCAGGCCTGCTCCACCAAATACAGGGATCGTATTCGTAAACCGGAATGACAAGGACGGAGCCTCCCTTTCGGCCTCCGTCGAGCATTTGGTGCCTACGGAACTCTGTACCGCGATCAGCGGCAATGGGTTTCAGGTAAAAACGATTGAACACGTCCTGGCCGCATTGGCAGGACTCGACATCGATAATGTATACGTGGAGGTTGATGCCGGTGAAGCTCCCGTGATGGACGGCAGCTCGGCGCACTTCGTTCGTTTGATTCGGTCAGCTGGGATTACTCCCCAGAACCGGCGGCAACCCTATCTGAAAATCACACGGCCTCTCGAAGTGGTGGATGGAGCTCGTCGAGTTCGCATCGAACCGTCCTCGACCACCAAGATTACCTATTCCATCCATTACAATCATCCTTTAATCCAAACCCAGACCTACGTCTATGAACATTCAGCCCATGCATTTGAGCGTGAGATCGCGGATGCCAGGACATTCGGATTCTTGCAGGAAGTGGAAGCGCTTTGGGCTCGCGGGCTGGGCCAGGGTGGCAACCTGGACAATACGATCGTCCTCTCTCAGGACGGCATTCTCAATGAATCAGGCCTTCGCTTTGCCAATGAATTCGTGCGACACAAAATCCTCGACTTGATCGGAGACTTTTCGTTGCTCGGTGTACCCTTTATCGGGCACTTGATCGCCGATCGCTCGGGGCATGCAATACACACCCGTCTTGTTCAGCAGATTCTCTCTCACCCCGATTGCTGGGTGTTGCTCGACGGCGACAAGACAGTCGCCGCGTCTAAGTATCGTTCCGTCAAGGCCGCAGCACGACCAACATCGCTTGCGGCCCTTCAAGCCTCCTAACACTGTTCTGTTGAATGGAAGCCTGCGCGCGTTCTTGCCGATCCAGGCGAGATAAATTTTGACGTGGGATTAACTGAGCTAAGATTTAGCGTCGAGAGCAAGTGGCCTTGCTCCCGACGCTCAAATCAAGGCGGGGACTACTTCTTCTTCTTCTTTGCTGCTTTCTTCGTCGCCAAGACTCTCACCCCCCTTCACCTATTTTAAGGTCTACCTACCTGACTAACTACACTGCGTGGATCAGGGACTCTTCCAATGCCTCAAACGTGTTCGGGCCCACTTTCTTAAACCGCTTGTCCCGCTTCAAGGATGTGGCCACAGATGTCAGCGGCGTTTTCCCCTTGATCTGGAGCCCTCCCTCGACTAATCGCTGCACAAGCTCTTTTGCGTGCATCGAGCGATTCGCCTCGCGGAGCATTTCGTACGCAGCCTCTGACACACTTTTCCCGGAATACTTGCTCCGCCCCATGAGGATTTCCCTCGACTGGTCGGTGACATCCGTATTCGGCCGTTGCCGAGCGCCTTTTTCATCGGAATAAAATTGACTGGAGAGGCTGGCGAGCTTGGCCTTGTCGGCTTCAACGCGATAGAGCGTTTCTGCCAATTCCAAGTATTTTTTGATCGTGGCGATTTCGTCGTCCAAGCGACGCCGTTTCTTTTCGAGTTCCTGTAGCCGGTTCTTGTAGGCGCTGATCCGTTGCTCAAGACCAACCAATATATCGGTGAGTTCTTCCACAGAATTGCCCCCAGGTGAAGCATACTTGCTTTATAGCATTGCTTGCATAGCAAGTCAATAGATAAAGTTCAAATAGTGGCTTGCATGGTATGATCGCTTTAATACGGGTCAGTGCTTGTCCAGAATACCATTTGCTCGACTAATAAGCATAACAAGCAACGAGCCAGATCCTGGCCTCATGGTTGGGGATTGTTTCCCGTTCGAGAGGTCTTTGGGTTCAATATTAGCAGAAAAGCAGCCTCGTGCTATGATGCCGTCTCATGTCGCTACCAAATGACAAGGATATCCCTTCCGACATACTCCTTTTAGTCGCCACTGACGCGGCCCGCCAGGCTGGAGCCGTTCTAACGGAATGCGTGCGGACCGGCTTTCGGATTGAACATAAGGAGATTATTAATCTTGTCACCGACGCTGACCACAAGGCAGAGCAACGGATCATCGATGTCATCCACGCGGCATTCCCAACCCATCGTGTCCTTGCCGAGGAACGTGGACTGACCGAACAATCCCCATCCCGTTACAAATGGGTGATTGATCCGCTTGATGGCACAACCAACTTCGCCCACGGGTTCCCCGCCTACTGTATATCCATCGGAGTGGAATGTGCCGGCCTCGGAGTTATCGGAGTGGTCTACGACCCGACTCGGGACGAGCTTTTCACCGCGCAAATCGGTCACGGAGCCTACCTCAACGGAGCCCCCATTTCCGTGTCCACAACGGACCATCTCGATCGTGCACTCCTCGTGACCGGATTTGCTTACGACATTCGCGAAACCCCGGATAATAACTTGAATCACTTCGTGCGATTCGCGTTGAAGGTACAGGGATTGCGCCGAACTGGAACGGCAGCTCTGGATCTTTGCTATGTCGCGGCCGGCCGGTTCGATGGGTTTTGGGAAGTGACCCTAAACCCTTGGGACATGGCGGCAGGAGTCGTTATCCTCCGCGAAGCCGGCGGCAAGGTGACAGACTTCAAAGGCGCTCCTCACTCGATATACGGGAAAGAATTGGTCGCAAGTAACGGGCCTATCCACCAAGCCATGCTCGACCTCCTCCAAGAAGATGCAACTCCCTCTTAAAACATCAGTCCCGCTACGCTCGCATCACATCAGTCAATTGACTGAACAGTCCGAGGTGGCCACAGAGGCCTTCTGGCAGATATACAGACAGAATGACGATGCGGTATGATCTCCTTCCTACAACGGGAAGGAAATTGGCTGTATGGCACGTTCAACACCTCCATCGGGGCAACCAAACGGAAACCCGCCCCAAGTAGCAGGGGTCGATTCACGCACTAAGGATGTGGAACTGCTTCGGGTGCTCGTGAGCCGAAAGGGAACACAGGTCGATGCCCAATGGGCGATTCATCCCCAACTGAAACAGGATCTTCTGCCGCAAGAATGGCAAGAGGTGACCGACCTCATGGCCAAGGTGACGGGCATCGTCGGTACGCGGTTTTCGCAGGTGCTCACACAAGCCGATCTCGACCCCCCCAGCAACGCATAGCAGACCACGGTCGCGGTTGAGGGGTTGGGCTCCTTTCTGACAATTCAGTCTCAACCTCAGCCTTAACTTTTGACCAAGGAGTCGCCAATGGAGACCTATTACCATCCCCACGATTTGGATAAGTTCGCCGAAATGGGCAAGGGCAACAAGGACCTTTGGGAGAAATTCATGGCCTACTACAGCGCTGTCTTCGCTGAGGGAGCATTGACGGAACGGGAGAAGGCTCTCATCGCCCTTGCCGTCGCCCATGCAGTCCAATGTCCCTACTGTATCGATGCCTACACGCAGGCTTCCTTAGAAAAAGGGTCGAACATCGAAGAAATGACAGAAGCCGTCCACGTCGCCTGCGCCATCCGAGGCGGCGCTTCCCTCGCACACGGCGTCCAGATGCGCAACGTTTCGGACAAACTGTCGATGTGATGAACCCGGTGCTTTGTTCAGCTAAAGGTAGGGATTTTCTGGAACAGCGAGGGTGAAGTATTTGCCGCGTTCTTCGTAAAGAATCCGTGCAGCCGTCAAGATACCGAGTGCCTGATCAATTTCTCCGTCGAGAATTTTATTCCTGTCAGGTTGGTTTACCAGCAGCGTGCGGATTTGATCTACAGTCTTCGCCGCTTCGTTGCAGGCCTCGATGATTCCCGCTGCAGGCCAATCGTAGCGCTGCCTAATCGGTGCTTTTGGGTTTCGGCCATCGTAGACGGTGACATAGTCCATCATCTTCGAGTAATAGAGAAACGGTCGATCGCTCGAACCGACCAGTCTCTGCCACTCCTGCACGAGATCGACCAATTCTTGATAGACCTGCTGATCTACGTTCCAATTATCCAGCTCATATTCGAAATCATAGGCAATCTTCTTCAAATCCACGTACCTGGCATCGTAAACATACTCGTACGCCGTCCAGGGGCCGGTGATGCGGACGCCGTATTCATGAGGTTTGGTGTAGTAAGGACTGAATCGTTGCAGCCAGAATTTTCCGGTCGCCTCCGGTGAGTGCAGATGGAACAATGACGGAATCAGGTCGATTTGGCGGCGGTAGTCCTCATTCGTTTCCCCTGGAAACCCGAGCAAGATATTCCAGGACACCGCGACATGATAGTAGGAACTCCACTTGAGGCAGATAATATTCTGCATCGGCGTCACGCCCTTGTCCATCGCCTGTAATTGATTGAAGCTCAAACTCTCCAATCCCGGCTGCATGCACTTCACGCCCCCGGCGGCCAGCGTTCGAATCTGGCTCTTCTGAAGATTGCTTTTGGTTTCGATAAACACATCGAGGTCGCAATGGTCCGCCGCAAACCGTCCGAAGAGGTTCTCGATATATTTCATATCGATAATGTTGTCCACCAGTCGAAATCGCGCTGTATCGTAGCGGCTGGAAAGATAGGCCATTTCCCGGGCTGCCTGCTCGGACGATTTGGCCCGAAATTTCATGCTTTGCGCGTTCAACCCGCAAAACGTACAGTGATGTTTTTCTCCCCACCAACAGCCCCGTGAACCTTCGTACAGCAAAATTCGGTCGAGCCCCTGCGCCGCATCGCCCAACTCCGCCAGCAGATGATAGTAGTCGTCATAGTCGGGAGGCCCAGTCTTCGCGAAATCCGAGAAGAGCGAGTGGTTTGGGGTGAATGCGGTCGTGCTTTCAGTGCGATAGGTCGCGCCGTTGGGAACGGTGCCTACTTTTCCTGCGAGGAGGTAACGGACCAATTCCGGAAATACCTCTTCCCCTTCCCCCACCACCACATGATCGATGAAAGGAAAGGCCCGGAAGTATTCCAGCCCCATCTCACCGTCGTAGTTCGCCCCGCCGAATACAATGGTCACGTCTGGGTAGAGGTCTTTGATGAGTTTCGCCATCGTCAGGCTCGCGACGTTCTGATCGAACGTGGAGGTGAAGCCGACGATCTTGTACTGCCCCCAGTCGATGTCGGTCAGAGCCCAGGTCAAAAACTGAGGCGCTGTTCTCGACGCCATGTCTTCGAAGAATGAGGCCGGATGCCCGCTCTCCTTGGCAAGTTGTTCGAATACCGGCTTAAACAGGCGAGGGTACTCAGCACGCTTCGGATTATCGCGGAACAGGAGATATGAAAAAATCCACTCGCCAAATAGCGCCCGTTTATCGCAGATCATTTCATAGAGGGGCACGCCGATCTTGTGGGCGTAACGGACGTTCAGATGATGGCAGTCGACAGGAATGTTCTTCGACTTGAGCAGCGCGGAGAGTGTGCCCAGCTGTATCGAGGGATACTTTGAGTGGCTGAACGGCATGTTGACGAGCGCCACCTGGGCCTTGTCGCTCATCTGCTGCCTCGTAGGCTCATGACATTACCATCGACTCGCTGCTAACCGGCAGTCGCACGAAATGGTTCAAACTCGCGATCGGCTTTCGCAGCCATATAAAAGTCGCTCTCCGTTAGGCCATTAATCTTGTGCGTCCAAATTTCAACCTTGCACTTGCCCCAGGCCAGATGGAGGTCAGGATGGTGGCCTTCCGCTTCTGCCACGGCCCCCACCTTGTTCACGTAGGCCAAGGCTTTAGCAAAGTCATTAAACGTATATAAGCGCTCAAGATGTCCAGACTGATTCAGCGACCATCCGCGCCCCAGCTCTTTCAGCAGAGTCTGCGCGCGATCCGCGGGAACCGGCGGAACACCGCCGCGGCAAGGGATACATTTGTTGTCGGCAAGGCTCATAACACCACCTCCAGGTAGAAGAACAACGTCACGCATCGATTTTTTCTATACCAGGTATTCTAAGGGGGCCTTGAGCGGAAGGGCAAGATGGGAAAATCAGGCGATTGAGTAATTACTCAGCCTCATCAACGGCTCCACCCGAACGGGCGAGATCTTCCATCTTGATCTTCTCAGGGTTGAATTTAGCCGTTGCGGTCGTCATCCGATCAAGCGCCTCGTCAAACGACAGGGGAGCGGCATCCTTCGGTCGGAACCGAATCGGATTCACTCGCGCGACCACGAAGCTCTTGAGGTAGGGGCTCGTCAGGCCTTTCGCTTTCAGCGCTTCAACCTGCTGAACGATCTGATCGTCCAGCACCAGCAGGGTCTTCGCCCGTTCAAGCCGCAGTGTAATTGCAGCACTCATCGGTTTCTTTAAAAATTCGTCTACCCGTTTCAACACAGGGTGATAGGCCCCACCGCTGAATCTAGGTCGCTCCTCATAGCAGAGGCCGAGCGTAATGAAGGCCGGATCCTCGAATTCCAGGGCATAGGTCTCTTCCGTCGCATCATCGAGCCGCGCCAGTTCCTTGTACATGCGGATGACTTCAAGGGATTTCTCGCGCAGATTGTGCGCCTTCTCGGTGTTCATCGCGAGAATCTGATAGGCTGCAGCCGCTTCCGGCACCACGATCGCGACGATGCTCTTCGCCCCCACCGTCCTCATCGCCGAAAGCCGATGGTTGCCATTTGGAGTCCAGTATTTCACATACCCCTTTGCCTCCTCTACCCCTTTACCCCTCTCCCCAGGCGCACGCACGGCAATGATCGGATCGAGAAACCGCCCGATCTTGCCGATCACAAGTTCTAATTTACGAACGTGCGCGTCAGAGAGATTGCGTTGAAAAGGGGTCGGCTCAACGAGTTCGATGGGCAAGGCTGCCAGCATCACCCAACGCCCACCATAGGGCTCCCGATAGATCGCGAGAACCTTCCCGCCATCACCCTCAATTGCTCGATGCAATTCAGCAACATCGTTCGGAGGCGCGGCGGCTTGGAGTTCGATCGCGGTCAAACCAGTCGACGCATGATTAGGCTGGCGACGACGACGCACAACACCGGTAGCACGAGGGATTTTTGGTTGCTTCCCAGGCATCGCTCAGTATGGTAGGGAAGGTATGGAAGAAAAGAAAGCCCCCGTCCCAATCTAGCAGGAAGCTGAAAAAGTCCGCCAGCAGCGTTCTCGCATCGTTCAGACCCTCAACGTACCCCAGAGGGTACGCCTCGGGCCTTCACTCGCTGCGGCCTTGCTGGACAGCCTTTTTGAGCTTCCTGAGGGAGCGTTCTCCTGTTGTGCCACATGTGGGAGCGGTCGAAGTTCTAGCGCACCAAGATAGGTTTCCATAACCAGCTAACCTTGGACAGCATGAGCGATTCCTCGATCAGCGAGCCAAACATCAAATCAACCACGCGGAAGATCGGCTGGTTCACAGCCTCCTGTGTTCTCGTGAGCAATATCATCGGGGGCGGGATCTTTACCACCACGGGATTGATGGCTCGCGATGTCGGTGATCCAATGCTGATTCTCCTGTTGTGGTTCGCCGGAGCGCTCTTTGCGCTCGGCGGCGCCATGGTCTACGGAGAGTTGGGAGCCGCCTTGCCTCATGCAGGAGGGGATTATGTCTACCTGCGAGAGGCCTATGGACCGCTGGTGGCTTTTCTCAGCGGATGGACCTCCTTTACGATCGGCTTTGGCGCAGCAGTCGCTGCCTCAGCCATCAGCTTTTCGTCCTATGCGTTGCGTGTCATCCCGATCGAAGACAAACAGGGATGGGTGGCGAAGGGTCTCTCGCTCGCTCTGCTGTGGATCGTAACCCTCATGCATTGTCGAGGCGTGGGAGCAGGCGGCCGCATGCAATTGCTATTGACGACCACAAAAGTCGTCGCCATTGGAGGATTAATTCTCGGCGGGCTCGCAGCAGTGGTTGGCAATGAAGATGCTCTCTTCTCCGGGCCAACTGTACAGCAGCCGACTCTCGGAGCTTCTGCCATCGCGCTCGTGATTGTGACCTACTGCTATCTTGGTTGGAACGTCGCAGGTTACATCGCCAACGACATCGTTAATCCCCGGCGAACTTTGCCGAAGATCATGATCGGGGGAACAGCCTTCGTCGCCGTGATTTATCTGCTACTGAACGTCGTCTATCTATCGGCGCTCTCGATCACGGAGCTGGCCAGCGAGCCGATCGTACCGGTTGCGGAGAAAGCGGCCGCGGCCTTGTGGGGGCCACAGAGCGGGCGGCTGGTCGCCGCCATCCTTTGTCTCTCCATCGCAGGAGCGGTGAGCGCCATGACCTGGGCAGGGCCCCGCGTCTACTGGGCCATGGCGCGCGACGGCATGATCAGCCCCTGGCTTGCCCAGCTCCACCCCCGCACTGCGGTGCCGGCTCGCGCCATCGTCTTCCAAAGCCTCTGGGCGTCGCTGCTCATTCTAAGCGGAACCTTCGAGCAGCTCCTTGTTTACAGCGGCCTCGTTCTCTCGTTATTTATGGCCTTGACCCTCTCCACAATCTTTCGTCTTCGTTCTACAGGGAGTGTGAGTCCCCACCAATACCGCGCGCCACTCTATCCCTTCTTACCCGCAGCCCTCGTCATCGGAGCCTTCACATTGGTCATCTATAGTCTCGTCCAACGACCTACAGAATCGTTGTATGGTGCGGTGACTGTCCTGAGTGGAATCCCTTTATATTTTTTCTGGCGCAGAGGTCACGACCTCCGCCAACACAAGCCCTGACTGAGTACATTGAGAAGGGGGGAGAGCGAAGTGAGAACGAAGCTGGAGGATTGTTTCAGCATCCGGCAGACACGGCACGGGCGACCCTGCACTAGGTGGGAGGTCGCCCGTTCGTGGCGCTTAGGACGCCAATTTTTCTATGTAGTTGTCTCGGCCCAGCTAAAACTGAGGCCCGCACGACAACAAAGTATTGAGCTACCGATCGGGGGAAAACGGAATCACCCCAGGCGCTTATGTTCCTCGCGCCAGCGTCGAGTTCTCCATGATGGAAATCGGCTCGTAACCTATTGGTCTTTGGTGCCGTTATGACACAGCCAGTGGAGAACCGGCTAGCACGACCGATCAGCAGCCCACCCTCGAGTCGGCGGGCCTGAGTGGCCAGGTGGAGTCAGGTCATCCATCGCTACCCTCCTCTCTTGAGAAAGTTGGCGGGGGAACCCGTTAACAGCCGCGCGCCCTGTCCAGTTCCCCCTGATCGAGTGAATGAATGGGCCGTTGATTCTACATACGCCCATTAGAAAATCGTGTCAATGAGGAAATTGTTTTTTCTTTATTGGCTCGCTGAGCATAAAGCATACCCACTGCGAGCGCTGAGTTTCAGCGAAACGATTGCGGAAGTCATAGGCCATCTCCGCATCACGGCTGCTCCCCTTCGTGACATCCAACCAAGCCGTTCCTTCTGTTCACTCATTCGAGATTGACAGGAATAATCCACCGGCCAGCCTAAGTCCTAGACTGCTTGCACTTTTGTGCGTCCACGGGCATAGTGCGGGCCAGACAGACATCTTTTGTGGAGGCATTGATGATACAACGACTGGCGGCAGAAGCGCTCGGCACGTTCTGGTTGGTGTTCGCCGGTTGTGGGAGCGCGCTCCTGAGCGCCGGTATTCCTGGACTCGGCATCGGGGTCATCGGGATCGCATTCGCCTTCGGTGTGGCCGTGGTCACGATAGTGTACGCCATTGGCCATATCTCAGGCTGCCATATCAACCCCGCCGTCACCGTGGGCCTCATGCTCAGCAAACGATTCCCTGCGCACGAGGTTCCCGGCTACATTGCCGCTCAAGTGATCGGCGGTATCCTCGGCGCTGGGGTTCTCTATCTCATCGCTAGTGGGAAGGCCGGCTTCGTCCCCGGTGGTTTCGCCTCCAACGGCTACGGCGACCATTCCCCGGGTGGCTATTCGATGCTGGCCGGCTTCTGCATGGAAACAGTTTTTGCCTTTTTTTTCCTCCTAATCATTCTAGGATCTACGGACAGCCGGGCGCCGCAGGGCTTTGCACCTCTGGCCATCGGTCTCGCCGTGGCCTTGATCAATTGGGCCGGCATCCCGGTCACCAATCTCTCCCTCAACCCTGCTCGTAGCGCAGCCACTGCCGTCTTTGCCGACGGCTGGGCGCTACAACAACTCTGGCTCTTCTGGGTCGCCCCGATCCTGGGCGGCGCCATCGCCGGGGTGGTCTATCCCTTCCTCGCCGGCAACCCACCCAGCAGCGTGAAACGCTAGGGAGCATGCTCTACAGCTAAGAGCGAACTGGTGTAACGCTTAGGGCAGGACCGGGCATCGTGGGCGCAGCAAGGCGCGGGGTCAAACAAGCAATAGATTAGACGCGAGAAAAATCTGCTTGAGGGTTTTATCCGCCGGCATCCATCACGATAAGGCGATGAATAACCGGCGGGACGCACGAGGTGCGATCATACTTCACTGGCGGTGGTGAAATATCCCCGCGCACATTTAAGGCGCGGGGTCGCGCAAGCGAGGTTTGGTGGAGGCGCCGGGAGTTGAACCCGGGTCCGAAGACCTTCCGCACAACGGATCTACATGTGTAGCCGATCGTTTTAGTTTCGCAGCCACCCACGCCCACCGGCTAGCTTAGACTGGCCACTAGCCCAGTATTGTCTCGTCCTCAGCCGCTGAGCACCAGCTTTGGACCAGCCCGCTGTATCGCGCTCCTACCACCCCCGCGGGCCTCAGGTGGAGGAACGTCGCAGTTAATTAAGCTGCGAGTGCCAGTTCTTGATTGGCAGTTACATTTTCCCGGAGGATTTACGAGACCCCGAGAGCTCGACATGCACCGCTGACGTTAGTATCCCCGTCGATTCCGGTCGCCCCCCTTTCGGTCGGATGTTGAAGAAGGCTTCTACCTGCGTTCTCGCATCGCTCCGAAGCTCGACGTACAGAAACAGTACGCCTCGCCCCCTCGCTCGCTGCGGCCTTGCTGGACGGCCATTTTGAACAACCTGCCGGGATGAAGCAGGTTCTTCCGTTCCAACCCAGCTTGTTTCAGATTCTCATGATACCGCACAAGACAATGAGATACCAGATAAGACATTTCCTCTCCCGATATGGACCCATGAATGACATTTGTAGGGATTGCCAGCGGCATCAACATCCTGCTACGCACTCTTGAAGCGCGTCAGTTTTGCGAAGAGTATCGCTGCGAAGGGAAGGGCGAGGCCTAGAAGCAATTGCGCGATGAGAAGCGAGCCGAGCTGGCTATAGTCGGCAGGCGTTTGGATAACGCCCGCGGCCTGGTCACGGACTTCCCGGCTGACCACATAGATGTCGTTCATGTATTTGGTGCCGAGCTGACTCAATGACAAGGCCAGATTCGTAAATGATGCCATCACGGCAAAGAAGGTAGCTTTCAAATTCGCTGGCGCTGAGTTCGCGATCCAGGCCAGCATTGGAATCATTGATATCTGTCCGAGTGGTGACTCCAGCGCCGTATCGATCAGCGCGATGAATCTGGCATCGACAACCCCTCCTGTGATTCTGGCCGTCCATTCGTGCAAGCCATAAAACATGCTCACGATCGGGAGCGTCAGAATGGTTCCGATCACCGTGAGAAACCCCACGACATAGGCAATCGACCGCTCTGCCATGAAGCGGCGAAACACGAACATGCCTGCCAAGGTGAGCGTGCTGCCGATCAGCGAGAGGATGGAGAGGAACTGCTGATCGAACTTCAGCTGGTCGATCATCCACCAGGTCGTCCCTGGCCCGGGCCCTGGGATTGCCCGGAAGATAAAGACGACGACCGCTGTCCCAACCAATGTGAATCGCTTGTCTGGCTCCAGCTCTCGCACCAGCCGTGTCATCAAGAACAAGACGATGGCCATCGAACCGACAAAGACAATCTCTTCACTGTACGAGAAGCCGCCGAATCCGACCGTGAGTGTGAACAAGACAAAGGCGAGGCTTCCACCAAGAATCCACCAGTTGGGCTTAGTCGGCTCATCAGTGTCATCACGCACATTCACCATTTGCTCTGCGTGATCCGTAGAAAAACCTTGCCGGAGGAGTGTGTGTTTCTGTTGCCGCCTCAAAACCCAGGCCAGACCAACGCCGAGTACCGAGACAAACGGGATCACGAGCGCCATCAGATAGACCTGCTTGTAGAGCCGAACGATCTCTGCCTGTGGAAGCCCTTCGACCCCTGTGAAAACATACACGTTGATCATCGCTACCAGAATCCCGCCACCGACAATGGCTACGCGCCCGAGCGTCTGCATGGTGGTGTGCATGAGCTTGAATGTCGGCTGATCGAACGGCTGCCCTCGTTCATCCACCCGTGGTACGGCATCGACTGTCATCGCGTCCGCGACCGCATCTTGCACCACATAGCCGATCGGCCCAAGCAATGTGCTGACCACAAACCAGACTTCAGCCGGCAGGATGGCGGTCATCGCTTCCCGATTCCCGATCAATGCTGCCATGATCGCGAGGCTGGCGGCCAGCAGCCCACCTCCGAAGCCCACAAGCCAACCTTTCCAGCGCCACAACAGATCGACGAGATGTCCGATCGGCATCTTGAGTGCCCAGGGAATGCCGGCCCAAAATCCCAGCGCCGCAAGAAAGGATGCGGAGAGGCCTAAGTAGTCTTTGACAAAGAAGGTCCCGACGATTCCGGTGAGGCCTGAAATCCCGTAGGCCATGTAGACCATGAGCGGCGGCAGATAGGAGAGCCGCATCTCACGGCCAAGGGAAAGGATGTTGCGGTCGATCCACCGGACGAAATGAGTGAACATCCCTACGCCCTGGTGGCCTTACGACGTTCGACCAGCGCCTGCAACTGTATGCGCATCTCGCCGGCCGGCAAACGAGTCCGGTCCCCATGTCCGGCCAGCACCCATTCGAAAGGGCAGTCGAGGAGTTTCTGGATGGAATCCATCAGTACATGCTTCCTCCACACCAGCTGGCTTGGCGCACTGAGCCTCTGCTGTACTGAGTCCCACCAGAGATGATCACCCGTGAAGAGGAACCGACTCTTGAAGAGCAAGGCCATGCTGCCTGCCGTGTGGCCCGGAACAGGAATGATCCGAAACTGCGGCATGACTTGTAGACTGTCAGCCCCTTCAATGATCCATTCCGCATCCGGAGCCGCTTCGATGTCCGCCCGATGAATTATTCGTTTCGCGCCGAAGTGTGCGGCATACTTCTCTGCATCGGCCACATCGTCTTTATGTGTGAGGAAAATGTAGGCGATGCCGCCCTTACGTTCGAAGGCCTCGACGAGATGTTTGAGGTAACGCGGTGAATCGACGAGCCAGTTGCCGTTCGGATGTTCGATAAAGAAGCTATTTGCGCCGAACGACTTCTCTGAATTGAAACCGCAGTACGACACCTCGTCTTCAAGTTGGAGCGGAAAGCTCCCCATGGCTTCTTTCATCCGTAACTTATCGCTGTGCTCGGCACCGATCGAGCCGACCGGGCAGGCGAGGAGAGCCTGATAGGCCTGGTGAGACCGCCCCTCATCGGTCGGCTGTCTGGTGACTGCAGAAAATTTACCGACTTCTTCGAAACTCATCGGCGCCAACTGGCGACAGGTATCGCAGTTGATGCAGGTTGCGTCGACAAAAAAGTTGCCGGCAATATTTGAATCGAGTCGTTTTTTCTCATCGGCCATGGCACAACCCCTATGTCGAGCCTACAGGATGCGGAATACTCTGCCTGTACAAAAAAGTTGAGGTTCAGGCTAAGGCTGAGAGAAAGAGAATCTCGTCTTCACTCAACCTTGACCTCGACCTCAGCCTGCTAGAGCCTTCCTGACTCCTTCTCGCGATCGGCTGCCCGCCAGAGATACCAAGCGGCGGCCGTGCGATAGGGTTTCCAACGTTCCCCATATCGCAGCACTTCCCTCGGTTTCGGCATCGAACGCTTACCATAGGCGATGCGGAATCCGTTGCGCACGCCGAAGTCATCGACCGGCAGAACGTCCGGCCGCCCCAATTGGAAGATCAGCAACATTTCGACTGTCCAACGGCCAACCCCTCGAACCGCAATGAGACGCTCGATAATCGCCTCGTCGTCGAGCTTCCGAGCGACGGCGCCTGTCGGTACAGTGCCATCGAGCGTCTTCGCAGCCAGATCGCGGAGCGCCGCAACCTTGGCTTGTGAAAAGCCTGCACCACGGATCGCCTGCTCGTTCATTGCAAGCAGGTCGTCCGGTTGAGGAAACCGCTTTGTCGGAAACAAGGCTACGAACCGGCGCAGAATACTCTCCGCCGCTTTCTCGTGCAGTTGTTGATAGGCAATCGCCCGTGCCAGCGATTCAAACGGCGACCGCTTCGATCGGGGAGTCAATGTGAAGGGACCGACCTCACGGATCAACCGGCGCATGACCGGATCTGTCTTGGCAAGATGCTTGATTTCCGGCGCCTGTCGATTCGTCTGAAAACCCACGTATCTACCTTAACTATTGTCCCTGGCTCAGAATGGCATCGGCCTCGATTTCGACCAACATGTCAGGATCGATCAACCGTTTCACCTCTACCATCGTCGTCGCAGGCCTGATAGTCCCGAACACTTCACCATGGGCTCGGCCAACATCCTGCCATTGATCGATGTTCACCAGATAGATGCGCGTTCGGACTACATCGGCAAGCGAGGCGCCGGCCTGCTGGAGTGCTGCTTCAATCGTCTTTAACGTCTGAATCGTCTGGGCATAGGGATCCCCCTTGCCGACAAGACCTGCCGCCGTCATGGCCGTCGAGCCGGAAACGGAAATCGAAGAACCGACTCGCACCGCTCGCGAGTACCCAAGCTTACCCTCCCATGGACCACCAGTAGAAATATTCTGCCGCCCCATCGCTTGCCTCCTACATCACAATGCCGCCGCCGGCATGAATATTCTGGCCCGTCAACCACCGTGCCTCTTCACTGACGACGAAAGCTACCACGTCGGCAATATCCTTGGGGAGACCAAGCCGCTTCAATGGCGACAGCTGAATGCCGATCTGGCGGAACTGGTCCGTCATCATGCCAGTCTCGGTAAAGCCCGGTGAGACCGTATTGACGGTAACGCCTCGCGGAGCAAGCTCCTGCGCCAGTCCTCTCGTGTATTGCTCCAGTGCGCCCTTGCTGCCAAGATAGGCCGTCGCACCGGGAAAACTCAAATGGGTTCCATCGGTGGAAATGTTCACGATGCGGCCACCCTCTTTGAGCACGTTGGCCGCTTCCTGCATCGCAAAATAGGGACCCTTGGCGTTCAGGGCAATGATCTGATCGAAGTCAGCCTCGGTCGTATCGAGAAGAGCCCTGGGCATAAATCGCCCGGCATTGTTGACGAGAATATCGAGCCGGCTGAATTGCTTTACCGTCTCGATCACAAGGCGCTGCGCCTCTGCAACCTGACTCATGTCGGATTGGACGGCGACGGCCTTCCCACCCTTGGCTTGAATGCCCGTTAACTACTTGATGTGCTTTCTCTGCGCTCGTTCCATAATTCACCACCACAATAGCCCCGTCTTCAGCCAACCGCTCTGCAATTGCTCGCCCGATCCCGCTGGAGGCTCCGGTCACGATCGCAACTTTTCCACTGAGTGACTTCATAATCTTTTCTGTGCCTTTCCTCCGTGCGACTGATGCACATCTTCTCTTCGTTGTCGACGCGTCATCGATTCTACCCTTGGAATGCGACGCGTTTCATTCTTTACCGAAGAAGGGTGACGGTTGTTCCCAGGTTGCTGAATATACGAACTCTGTTAATGGCTTGCGGACTCTCAGTTGAACTTCCCGCGCCCGCAGGCGCTCCGATAGTATGGCAGAATCGCCTGGATACCCGACCGCCATCATGGCCACCGGGTCATAGCCCTCCGGGATCTGACAGTCCACGCGCGCACGATCGATGTCAAATCCGGCCATCTGATGGGCAACAAGCCCAAGTTCCGTGGCCTGCAAGGCGAGGTTTTCTACCGCCATCCCTGTGTCATGGAACGCGTGGCGATTTGGCGAGCCATCCTCGAACTGTAATTTCGCCACAGACAGCAACAGCACCGGTGCACGATAGGCCCATTTCTGATTAGCCTCGACCAGGCAGTTGAGCAACCGATCATAGTCAATCTTATTGTCTCTCGTGGCAACCAGGAATCGCCAAGGCTGCCCGTTATTCGATGAGGGCGCCCACCGTGCCGCCTCGAAGAGGCTCCGCAGCTTCTCCGGCTCAATAGGCCGCTCGTCGAAGGCACGTGGACTCCAACGCCGACGCATTACGTCATGGATCGGATACTGCGTGTCGGCCGGTTTTTCCATATCTTCACGATCCTTTACTGTTGCCCTTGGGCCGGTCCATCTCAGGAGACCAACCACCGCCAAGGGCCTTGTAGAGTTGCACCACCGAGACGAGATGGAGCCGATGGGTGTCGGCAAGCGCCAATTCCGTCACAAAAAGGCTCCGCTGCGCAATGAGGACATCGAGATAGTTTGCCAGGCCGCCTTTGTATCTCAGGCTAGCAAGATGCAAGGCCGACCGCAAAGCATTGACCTGCCTTTCCTGGGCAGCCGCCTGCTCACGGGCCGTGCTGACTCCCACCAACGCGTCTTCAACCTCCCTGAACGCGACGAGAACCGTTTGTTCGTACTGGGCCACAGCCTGCCTGGCTTGAGCTTCTACGGCCTTTTGTTGAAACCCTAACGTTTGGGCATTCAACAAGGGACCGGTCAGTACCGGGGCGAGGACTCCAAAACTCGTTGCCGGCGACACAAAATCCGTCAGGTGCGGACTCGCCACACCGAGGATGCCCGTCAGCGACAGTTTGGGAAACCGTTCGGCTTTCGCCATCCCGATCCTGGCGGTGGCTGCAACCAATTGTTGCTCCGCCTGCACGACATCTGGACGGCGTTGGAGCAGCTCTGAGGGAAGGCCGGCAGGCACCACGGGCGGCATCATTTGTTCGGTCAATGATCGCCCCCTGGCGATTTGACTGGGATTCCTCCCCAGCAGTACGCTGAGCTCGTTTTCCTTCTGAATCATATGACGCTTCAGCTCCGCAATGCGAGCAGCGGCGTTCTCCCGCTCCGCCTCAAATTGGTCAACATCCAGCTTGTTGATCAGACCCTGTCGAAGCCGTGCTTGACCGATTCTCACCGACTCTTCCCATGCCAGCAATGTGCGCTTGGCGATCTCCAACTGCATGTCGAATTGCCGAAGATCGAAATACGCCTGCGCCACTCCGCCCACGATCTGGAGCGTGACGGCTCGTCGGTTCTCTTCCCGAGCCAAAAGATCGGCCAGGCCTGCCTCATTCGCCCTGCGGATGCGCCCCCAGATATCCAGCTCCCAGGCTAACGATCCTTGCACATAATGGTTAAAGGGATTGGGAAATCCGGGAACGGCAAATCCGCCCAACCGAGCGACGGGAAGATTGCCCGTCGCACTGAGTTGAGGGGCAAAGTCCATTCGAGCCGTGAGCAGGCGAGCCTGGAATTCGTCGATACTTGCGACCGCTCGTTTGAGATCCTTGTTCTCTTCGAGTGCAATACGGATCAAACGCTGGAGTTCTTCGTCCCGGTAGAGTTCCCACCACGGCATATTCGCCAGGGAAGGCAAATCTTTCGGTTCTTCAGCCATGCGAAAGGAATCGGAGGTGGGGATGTCGGGACGAGAATAGTCGGGCCCCATCGCGCACGCGAGCAGGAGCAACGAAAAGACTGCGATGACGAGGCTGCGCATGTCACTCTCCTCCTTCTATTCTATTCCTAACGGAATTGAGCTTGTCCCGGGACGGGGAGCCGCTTGACCGGCGCCGCGCCGACTCAGTTTCCGAACCAACACAAAAAAGAGCGGCACGAAGAAGATGGCCAAGAAGGTCGCGGCAAGCATACCACCGAACACGCCTGTGCCGATGGAGTTACGGCTGGCGGCACCCGCGCCGCTGGCTAAGACTAATGGCACGACGCCCAAAATAAAGGCCATGGAAGTCATCACGATCGGCCGGAACCGAATCCTGGCGGCTTCCATTGCGGCATCGACCAGGGAATGTCCGGCCTCATATCGCTTGTTCGCGAACTCGACGATCAGAATGGCGTTTTTGGCAGAGAGTCCGATCAGCGTGACCAATCCGATTTGGAAGTAGATGTCGTTGGACATCCCCATCACCCACACGGCGGACAAGGCTCCGAACACACCAAAGGGCACAGCGAGGAGCACGGCAAAGGGCACGGCCCAACTCTCATACTGCGCGGCCAGCACAAGAAACACCATCAGCAAGCCGAAGCCAAAGACAAACAGCGATTGCTGCCCGACCATGCGTTCCTGGTAGGAGATCCCGCTCCAGTCGATCCCATATCCCTGGGGAACCAACACCTCCTTGGCTACCTGATCCAGCGCATCGAGCACCTCCCCGGAACTGTACCCCGGAGCCGCTGCCCCCAAAACCAGGGCCGTGTTATATCCGTTGAAGTGGGTGACCGGATCCGGTCCACTGGTGAATTCCGTCGTCACCACGGTATCGAGCGGAATCATGGTGGATCGCTGTCCATTTACGGCACGCACGTAGATCTTGGCGACGTCTTCAGGCGAAGATCGAAATTGTGCCTCGGCTTCCGTCTGCACCCGATAGACACGGCCGAATTTGAGGAAGTCATTGATGTAGAGATTACCGAAATAGGCCTGCAGCGTGTCGAACACTTCGGAGATCGGCACGCCCAACGATTTGGCTCGCTCTCGGTCAACATGGGCAAAGATTCGCGGCGCACTCACGCGAAAACTGGAGCCGATCGCTCCGATCGCCGGGTGCTGTCTGGCTTTGACGAGAAACTCTTGAGCCACGCCGGCAAACTTGTTGAAATCCCCGCTGCTAGGATCTTGGAGCTGGAGAGAAAACCCGCCCGTGGCGCCGAGACCTCTGATAGACGGCGCATTAAAGGCCAAAATCAGCGCCTCAGGAATCTTTGCGAACTCTCCGTACGCGGCGCCGATCAGAGCCTTCACATGGTTCTGCGGCTCCTGCCGGTCGTCCCAGTGGTGCAAGGGCAAGAACATCGTCGCCGAGTTTGGCCCTCTGGTGCCGAAGACGAAGTTCTGGCCGGCCAATGCATCGGTCGAATGGATCGCAGGAACTGAGAGAAAGTATTTTTCAATTTTGCTCAGCACCGCATCAGTCCGTTGCTTAGACGCACCGTCCGGCAGCTGGACGATTGTGATGAAGTAGCCCTGATCTTCTTCCGGCAAGAAGCTGGAGGGAATCGTCTTGAATAACCCGGCGGCAAAGAGGCCGATGATGCCGAAGAGGACCATGGATAAGACCGACCGGTTGAGGATCGTCCCCACGACGGCCGTATAGCGAGCCTGCGTCCAACCGAAGAATCGATTGAAGACACCGAAAAAACCTCTATGCTGGCTGTGGCCCGGCTTCAGCACCAGAGAACAGAGGGCTGGACTCAGCGTGAGGGCAGTGATACCGGAGATGATGACGGAGATAGCGATGGTGATGGCAAATTGCTTGTACAACTCGCCCGTGATGCCGCCCAAGAAACCCACCGGCACGAACACGGCGCAGAGCACAAGCACGATCGCGATCACCGGTCCAGTCACCTCATCCATCGCCTTCTTGGCGGCATCCTTCGGCGAAAGTCCCTCTCCTATGTGTCGCTCGACGTTCTCCACCACCACGATGGCGTCGTCGACCACCATCCCGATGGCAAGGACCATCCCAAAGAGGGTGAGGGTGTTGATCGAAAAGCCGAGTGCCTGCATGCCGGCAAAGGTACCGATGAGGGAAACCGGTACGGCCACGCCTGGAATCAGCGTCGCGCGCCAACTTTGGAGGAACAGATACACGACGAGGATGACCAGCACCATCGCTTCCGCCAAGGTCTTGACCACTTCTTGGATGGACACTTCGATAAATTTGGTCGTATCGTACGGAATATCGTAGGAGACCCCCTGTGGGAAGCTCTTCGATACCGTGTCCATTTCCTTCCTGACTCGCTTCACCGTGTCGAGGGCATTGGCGCCTGGCGACAAGAAGGTCAAGAGAAACACATTGGGTTTGCCGTTCCACCGACCCTCGAGGCTATAGGATTGAGCGCCCAGCTCGATCCTCGCTACATCCTTTAAGCGGATCATCGACCCGTCGGGGAGCGCCCGGACGATCATCTCCTCGAAATCCTTCACGTCCGTGAGACGGCCTTGTGTAATCACCGGAATCGTCAGTTCGGTGCCCTTCGGCGCCGGTTCCCGCCCGATCGTCCCGGCTGGAAAGTCCCGATTTTGTTCGCGGACAACATTGGCAATGTCGGTGGGCGTGAGGCTGAGCTGCGCCATCCTGGTCGGGTCCAAGATCAGACGCATCGAGTAATTCTGTCCGCCGAAGACCACCGCGTCTCCGACGCCAGGCAATCGTTTGAGATTATCGATCACGTTGAGGAGCGCGTAGTTGGAGATAAAGACGGTATCTTTCGTGGGATCGCTGGAACTGAGCGCGACGACCGCCAGCAGGTCCGGCGACACTTTCTTGACCGAGATGCCTTGGCGGACGACTTCGGGAGGCAACTGAGGCTCCGCCAGCTTCTGGCGGTTCTGGGTCTGTACCTGAGCGATGTCCACATTCGTCCCAATCTCGAACGTGAGCTTAATGGTCATATGTCCGTCATTGGTGCTAGTGGAGTCGTAGTAGAGAAGGTGGTCGATGCCAGGAAGCTGCACTTCGATCGGGCGCGCGACTGAATTTGCGATCACTTCCGCGCTCGCGCCTGGATAGTCCGCATCGATCTGGACGACGGGTGGTGTGATTTCCGGAAACTGGGCGATAGGCAGGCCTTGTAAGGCGACCAATCCCAGGACGACAATCACGATGGACAGGACTGACGCGAAAATCGGACGATCGATAAAAAAGTGCGGGATCATTTTGCCTGCTCCGGCTTCGCATCTGCCGGCTGGCCGGAAGCGGCTGGAGTGGATTGATTGTACGGAACGGTTCTCACCGGCGCGCCCGGCGCGATCATGTGGAATCCCGCAATGATCACCCGCTCTCCCTCGCGTAACCCATCTTCGATGGACCACTGACTGCCGCGCCAAGACGTAGCCCGAACAGGGCGGATCTCTACCTTATTGTCAGCCCCGACGACAAAGACGATGGGTCCCTTGGGTCCCTGTTGGACGGCGCTCTGGGGGACCAGGATAACGCCGGTTCTCACGGCACCCAAAATGCGGACTTTCACGAACTGTCCCGGGAACAGGACGCTATCAGGATTAGGGAAGATCACGCGAAAATCTCTGGTGCCGGTGGCCGAGCGCACGCCGACTTCGAGCAAATCAAACTTGCCTTCATGAGCATAGGTGCTGCCGTCCGTAAAAGTGATGACACCCCGCAGTTCGTAGAGTGTCGCGCCTTGGATCCGATGAGTCGCGCGGTCCCGGAAGCGTTTGAGCACAAACGCTTCCGGGGCGCTCGCATTCACATACATGGGATCTAACTGGTGGATCGTGGTCAGCAAATCGGTCTGCGCAGAAATGAGGCGCCCTTCGTAGAGCCGACTCCGTTCGATCCGACCACTGATAGGCGCCGTAATAAGCGTGTTGTCGAGATCGAACTTGGCCTTCACCCGATCGCCTTTGGCTCCCTCCAGCGCCGCCTTGGCAGCCAATTCCTCCGCCACCGCATCGTCTACATCTTTTTGGCTGACCGCCTGTTCCGCCAGCAGCGGTTTCACGCGAGCAAAATTTTGCTTGGCTTGCACAAGCCTTGCCTCTGCCTGCGCCACCCTGGCATTGGCGCTGCTCATGGCCGCTTTGAACGGAATCGGATCGATTTGATAGAGCCGGTCGCCTCGCTTGACGTCGCGCCCTTCCGTAAAAAACCGTTCTTTGAGGATACCCGTCACTTGGGAGCGTATCTCGACCGGTCTCGACGCTTCGGTCTGACCGATGAACTCCGGCTCATCCGGCATCGTGCCAGACGACACCGTAACTACCGGCACCTCCGGGATAGGAGGAGCCGGCGTAGAAACCGCCTCCTGATTGCAGCCAGATAGGCCGGTAAGGCCGAAAATCAGCAGAAAACCGAGCATACTGAACGTGAGTCTGTTTACTCGATTCTGTGTCGTCATGCTTTCCATCAATCGTTCTTCGGGAATCATCCTGTCACTTCGCACGTTCACTCCTTTAAGCATCATGCACAATCTCATTCACAATACAACGTGTCAGACAGCCGGAGGCGATAAGCTTGGCCCCTTGTTGATGGATCTTCTTCAGCAGATCCTTCCCATCTGAATCAACATAGGTCACGGCTGATAGGTCTACAGACAAAGGGTGGTTCGTCGTCGTGCCGACGGTTAAGCCCCAACACAGCTCCAGCTCCTGCACCCAGGGCCCAGCCAACCGTCCCTCAAGCCTGAGAACGGTCGATTCTGCATTCGTGAGCGTCGTAATTTTTAGCATGGATTCTCTCCCTCACCCGTATGGAATGGCAAGGAGCATTCCAGCAGTCAAGGGCGAATTCATCTGCATAACATATTGTTACCTTTTGAAATATTTCGAAGCCCGCATCGTAGAGACGTTTGCCTGACGATGGTGATCTGCCGATATCCCGGCACTCGCCGAACCATCGGCAGGAGATGAAAGAACGGACCACCGAATGGGCTGCCAGGACTTCTTTCTACACACAAGCCGGCATTTGTGAATGATCGGATAGCTAGTCGGCCGACACACCACAAAGTACCCATTGCTCTTCAACCAGCGGATGCTGTCTGCCCAAGCGACCGACCATTCCCTTCTGTCAGCAGTTCATTGTGTTCACTTACTTCGTGCGACGGGCTAGGCTGGTGCCGCGCTGCGATCAGCGAATAGAAAACCGGCACGACGAAGAGAGTGAATACCGTGCCAACGGTCATGCCGGTGACCAGCACCATGCCAATACTGTTGCGAGCCGCGGCTCCCGGTCCTGAAGCCAGCACCAGAGGGAGGTGTCCGAAGACCGTGGCCGCCGAGGTCATCAGCACCGGTCGCAGGCGCGTCAGCGATGCTTCGCGCAACGCGGCGGCCTTCGAGAGACCGCGGGTTTGCAGCGTGTTGGCGAACTCCACGATGAGGATGCCGTTTTTCGCGATCAGTCCGACCAGCGTAATCAGCCCGACCTGGGAATAGATGTTGATCGTGGTCAGGTCCAGGAAAGTAAAGATCAGCGCGCCGGAAATCGCGAGCGGGACCGAGCCGAACAGGACGATCAGCGGATCGCGAAAGCTCTGGAACTGCGCCGCGAGCACCAGATAGATGAGCACGACCGCAAACCCGAGCGTGACGATGAGCGCAGATCCTTCATGACGAATCTGTCGTGACTCGCCCGCGAAGTCGAGGGCGACGCCGGGTCCGCTCGCTGCAGCGGCAGCTTCGAGGACGCGCAGCCCTTCTTCCTTGGTAACGCCCGGCTTGACGCCGCCGAAGATTCGTACCGCGTTGCGCTGCTGGAAGCGGTTCAAGGTGCGCGGCGCCGTACTTGTTTCAATATGCGTGAACGTCGAGACCGGCACAAGCTGGCCGCTCGGCGTCTTGATCTTGAGATCGAGGAGCGGATCGACCGTCGCGCGGTCTTTGTCGCCAATCTGGGGGATGACCTTGTAGCTGCGGTCGAAATAGTTGAACCGGTTCACATACGCGCCGCCGAGGAGTGTGCCGAGCTCACGGCCAACCCCCGCCAGGTCGAGCCCTAAGTCGGCGAGACGCTCACGATCCAGCACAACACGTGCCTCAGGGAGGTCAATCTTGAGATCGGTGTCCACATACAAGAACTTGCCGCTTTGCCAGCCGGCGCCGAGCACGGCACCGACCGTTTCGAGCATCTGCTCGGGCGGCACATCGTTCTGCAGCACGAGTTCGACATCGTACTGGCCGGGGGAGGGCAGCGGCGGGTCCAAGCGCGGGAATACGCGCAGGCCCGGCACCTGCGACACCGCACCGAACACCTCACCATACATCTCCTCGGTTGATCGTGCCCGTCCATGCCAGTCCTTCGCGACCAAGCCTCCAAATCCACCCCATGCTGTCGTCAGCGACCACGTAAATTCCGTCTCGGGAAAGGACGTGATGGTTTTGACAATCTGCAAATGCTCGCGGTTGGTGGCGGCCACTGTGGAGTCCGGCGACGCTTCGAAAAACAGGCTGATGTGGCTCTGATCCTCAACAGGAGCGAGTTCTTGCCGCGAAAACATGTACAACGGCCATATCGCGATCATGATGAGCAGTGACGCCACCACGATCGCCCAGCGCATCTCCAGCGCACGGTCGAGCAGCCAGGCGTAGACACGGCGCACCTCTTCGAACCTTCTGTTGACGAAGGCGGTCAACCGGCCTTCTTCGCCCTGAGGATGCACAAATCGCGAACTCATGACCGGCGACAGCGTCACCGCCACGATCCCCGATAACACCACCGCCACGGCAAGCGTGATCGCGAACTCCAGGAACAGCGAGCCGGTCAAGCCACCCTGGAAGCCGATCGGCGCGTAGACCGCGGCCAGCGTGATTGTCATAGCGATGATCGGACCGATCAGCTCGCGCGCACCGGCCAGCGCCGCCTCGATCCGAGACTTGCCCAGACGCACATGCCGCTCGACGTTCTCAACGACAACGATCGCATCGTCCACGACCAGCCCAACCGACAACACGATCGCGAGCAGCGTCAAGAGGTTGAGGCTGAAGCCGAACGCAAACATGAACGTCGCCGCTCCGATCAACGAGACCGGCATGGCCACGAGCGGCACGAGTGCGGTGCGCACCGAACCCATGAAGAGAAACACGACCAACGCCACGATCAGGATCGTCTCCGCTAACGTCTTGCTGATCTCTGTCAGCGCATTCCGCATGAACATCGTGCCGTCCCAGACGAGTTGCATGTCGATGTCTTTTGGCAGCGTCGTCCGGATACGCTCCATCTCATCGCGCAGCCGGTGCGCGACCTCGATCTCATTGGAACCGATCAGCGCCCAGATCCCAAGGTAGACACCCTCTTTCTCGTTGTACTTCGCGACCATGTCGGCTTCTTCGGCTCCATGCTCCACCTGGGCCACGTCTCTCAGCCGCACGATCGCGCCGCCCCGGTCGGCGACGATAAGGTTTTCGAACTCCACGGCAGAGCGCAGGTCGGTATTCGCGAGCAGGTTGATCTGCACCAGGTTGCCTTTTGTTCGACCGACGGCCGCCAAGAAGTTGTTGCGCTTGAGGGCTGCTTGCACGTCTCCGGGCGAGAGATTGAGAGCGGCGAGACGATCAGGGTCGATCCAGATTCGCATGGCGACCTGGCGGCCGCCCTCGAAGGTGACCCGCTGAACACCGGGCAACGTCGAGAGTTGAGGCTGCAGCGTGCGCAACAGCCAATCCGTGACGGCTGGCACGCTGCGCTCCGTGGAGGTGAAGCTGAGATAGAATGACGCGTAGGGGCGATCGGCGCGTTGCATTTCGATCGCAGGTGGCTCAGCATCCGCCGGCAGCTCGGATCGTACCTGCTGGAGCCGCGCTGTGACCTCAGCCAGGGCCGCCGTACTGCTGTGGTTCAGCTTCAAGTGTACCGTGACGATGCTGACACCGGCGCGACTCGTCGACTCCACATAGTCGACACCGCCGATCGCGGAGACGACCCGTTCGATCGGTGTACTGAGAAAGCCGCGGATAGTTTCGGCGCTGGCGCCGTAGTAGACCGTCGTGATGATCACGGATGAACTCTCGATCTTCGGGTATTGCTGCAAGGGCAGGGTCGTCAGCGCTCGCCACCCCGCGAGCAGGATCACGAGATTCACGACGACCGCCAGCACCGGGTGCTTGATGAAGATGTCGGTGAACGAGCGCATGCGGATGTCCTTTCCCTATCGTTCCGGCTTCCTCAGCGTTCGCCGACGATCATCTGACCCGATCCGCTCTTATCCTCGGGGCTACCGGCAATCGCGACGAGCGCGGCTTCTCGCAGTTTGAAGGACCCCGAGACAGCCACTCGTTCGCCGGCGGACAGCCCGTTGTGAATCACGACCTCGTCACCGATCATCGCGCCACCTTCGACCTGCCGCACGTGCGCACGAGTCTTCCCATTCTTGTCCAACTCGATCACGAACACCTGATCGCCACCCGGACCCTTGCGCATAGCGCTCGCGGGGACAGTGACGGCCTTGCGTGGCAGGCCGACCGGAACCCGGACGCGCACCGAAGAGCCAGGCGACGGCGCGTTGGCAGCGCCCTCAATCCTCGCGCGCACCATGGCATTGCGTGTCGTGGGATCGATACGCGCATCTACCGCGACGATTTTGGCTGTGATCGAGGACGATTGGCCGGAGGCGGATACCTCGACGCTGTCGCCTTCCCGCAGGTTGGCGGCGACCTGCTGCGCGACCGTGAAGTCCACATGCGCTGCATTGTCGATACCCTGCAGCGTCGTGAGTTCGGTGCCCTCGTTCAGATACTGGCCGGGGTGCAAGTCCGCCATGCCCACTCGCGCGCGGAACGTCGCCCGAATGGTCTTGCGGGCAATGATCGCCTTGGTGCGCGCGATCTGAGCCAGCGCGACATCGAGGTCTGCGCGCGCACGATCCACTTCTTCCTGGGTCGTGGCACGGTCATGACTCAAGTTTCTCCTGCGGTTGAGCACGGCACGCGCGAGGGCAGCCTGCGCTTCCTGCGCTTTCAGCTCAGCTTCCTCGACGGATACATCGAGTGCGACGAGCACCATGCCCGCGTCGACGATTTGCCCGGGAGTGAGGCTCACATAACGGACAGTGCCTGGGAGCTCGTTGCGCAACGTGATCGACCGGAGCGCCAGAACTGTCCCGATGGATGTAGTGGTGTGGCGGTGCTCAACCTCTTTTGCGAGGGCCACCGTCACCGATTCCATCGGCTCCGGCTGGTTCGCCGAAGCCGCCGCGGTTGCCTGTATGGACGTATATTTCCACGCTGCCAGACCAACACCGACTGACACAACCGTGACCAGCAGCAGAAAAGATCCGATCCAACTACGACGATTCATACGCGACGCCCTCCCGAACGCTTCCCTGATGAACCCTTGACCTTGGGTGAGCGGCGAACCGGGGCCGCGCGGGCGAGCATATCCTCCAGCGCGCGGCGCACCCGAACGACGCGGACTTGTTCGAGTGGAACGATTCCCAGCACCCAGTCGAGCCAGAGTCCGTCGATCGCGGCGGCAACCGCTTCACCAACGCCAGGCGGTAGGCCATCCTGCGCGATGCGCCGGTGGAGGTCGGCGTAGACCGCGCGCATGGGCTGGATCAGCGCGGGGTTTTGAGCGAGCGCCGCAAATACCGCGGAGGAACTGCGGCGCAGTTCCTCAGTCCAGCACTTGGCGTCAGAAAGGCAGTGGTCCAAGAGCGCGCGCGCCATGCGCCCGGGTCCTTCCGGTGTCCGCTTGTATGCTTCGGTGTAGCAGGATCGCCAGCCTTCGGCTGTGCGGATGACCAGCGCTTCGACGAGCCGGTCCTTCGACGGGAAGTGATGCAGCAGCCCGCCTTTGCTCATGCGCGCCTCGACGGCGACGGCGTCGAGCGTCAGATTCGCGATGCCCTGGCGGGCGACCACGGCTTCGGTGGCATCGAGGAGCGTATCTTGTAGCTTTGGGGTTGTCCGTTTCATAGGTAAAGATACCGTCCGGTCGGTCGGGTGTCAACCGTCCGGTCGGTCGGTTCGTGTCCTGAAGACGGGTCGAAAATCAATTCCTGCTGCAATATGACAAACACCGAAGTCGATGTCTTTTTCAGCGAAACGGTTTGGAGCCGGAGACGCTTATTTACAATGGTCAATTCGGATGTCATGGCGTGTGGCCGGAGTTCACATAGATTTTTAGCAGACCGCAACTATGCTTAGCTCTGCCGCTGCCGAAGGATGGCGTAAAATGCCGGCACCTTCACCACGTCACCCGTCGGGAGAGTGTGCACCGTCTGAATATGACTCGGGCCAGTACGAAGCAGCGTAAAACGATCCGATGGAAACAGCACGCCTAAATCGTTTTCGTTCACCATCCCTGGCGTAATCTGATGCTGGAACACCCGCGCAAGGCCTGGGGGTGGTCCATACTGTGTAATCAATTGGGCAAAGAAAGGCTCAGCGGCTGACGACAGTTCGACAAGATACAACACGCCCTTTCTCCCAAGCAGCCGCTCGATACTCTGTATCGCCGTCGCATGATCTGCGGGCGACAGTTGATGCAACACCGCCCGCATGTAGACATTCGCATCACCAATTTCCTGGTGGAGGACTTGGGCAGCATCCGGAGAAAGCACATCAAGAACCCGGTAGGAGACATTGGGAGCCGCATGCTTCGTTCGGGCAATCTCAACGGCGGCGGGGGAAATTTCAGTGCCTATCACCCTGGCAAAATGATCCGCCAGAAAGCGTGTTTGCGTTCCGTTGCCACACCCCAGATCAATCATCGTGAACTGTGGATCCATGTGGCCTTGGAACAGCACTAAATCTTCTTGGGCCGCATGGGCAGGATCGGCATCCCAAAAGATTTCGCCAGGTGCTCCCGTCGAGGTGCTCCAAAAGTTCTCCCAGGATGTCAAATAACGATTCGGTGACGTCATAGTTTTACCCTTCGTTGGTTCTAGCGATATCAGAATTACACACCCGTGCCTTCTCCCATTTGAAAACATATGCCCGCGGACCGGAACACCCGGCTTCCTAGGAACGGAGGACGGCCCACCAATTCCGCAGCCACGTCGATCGTAGGAGCTTGTACCCAAGCCAAGCTGCGAACAACAGGCCGAGCAGTGGGATAGCCACGGTGCGCACCAGCTTCTGATAATCGGTCATGTGGACTCGCAAGAGATACTGCGGGCGCCGCATCAGATTCTGCTTCTCCGACACAATGGTGACCGTGTACAGGCCCTCGTCCAGCGTGACTTCGCCTCTCAATACTCCATCCTGGTGGGTGCTCGGGCGAATATCTGCCACAATCTGATCTTCTGTCGCAGTGCTCCCGTTCCCCCTCACGACCCTCATGCCGACCAGCTCACTGCGCAACGCCGGGTCCACGAGATCGACGACCAGGAAGGTATCGCCTTCCTTGGGAATGTCCGTGCAGTACTGATCTTTCAACTGGTATTGCGGCTGATAGGCGTTGAAATGGACCACTCGCTCACCGACCTGCCGCAAGCAGGGGTCATCTTCTCCGCTCACGCCTCCATGCGCTACGGCTACGTCGGGGTGGTGCAGTGCGGCAATAAGAAGAAGCACCGTTGAACATACCCATGTCACTTGTTTCATCATGGCTAAACCCTCCTGTTTGGGGCCTTGCGATGAGCTGCTGTTTGCTCAGCTCACGATGACGGTGCTCCGTACGGCTCCGCGATCCCAATGCGTCATGTATGGCGTATCACCCGCCCCGGGGCTGCCGCCGTCCCTCTCATCTGCCTATTCCGTTCGACGACCCGGTCAGCGACGTGTCCGCACGCGACGCAGCAATACGCCCTGAGCGACGCGCACACGGGCCTTCACCGTTCTCCATGGCTCAACACTTAGGCCCCAGCAAAGCGCCACGATTGCCAGTACCACTAAGATCATTTGGTCCATGTTGCCCTCCTCATCACTGGTGACAATCCGGCCCCTTCATTCTTGTCATCCTCGTTTATGGCTCACCGAGAAGACAGGCCCCTCCGGGGTGTAGAGAGAGGCCTATCTACCTCAGCGGGAGGTGCCGTACGGATTCGCGGCACCCACCTCGACGGGGAGAAGAAACCGATCTCCGTTTCTTTGCTGTGCTCCTCGGTTGCATAAGATAACCGGATCGATGACCTCGCCACATTGCAGACAGCGCTGAGCGCGGTAGTTCGACAGATCCTCGCACCACTCGGCGACCATGAGTCCGCTGCAGCGCGGACAACGATCCGTGCTATGGATTCTCGCCTGGCTTCGAGTCGCAGCCTCAATCGATTGCTGTTGTGTCACTGGCAGCGCCGTACCCATCGATGTCTCCCTCAGCGATCCACTGGTTTACCTCACGCCATTTCTAACGAGGTCTAATGGCAACTCGCGTTCCAACAGGCTCTCGCTCGGATTGGATCATCGATGTCATTGACATTAGAGGGGATTGAGCGGTTCTGTTTGGGGATGTCTGTCGCGAAAGAAGAGGAGTGCCGAGAACGATCTGCCGATATCTCGGCAGATGCCGGATGATCGGCAGGGTTACCGTGGTCGTGAAATGTTGAGCTTCTGCATTTTTGATTGGAGGGTCGTGCGCTTCATGCCAAGCTTGGCAGCCGCACCGGAAGGACCACCGATAGTCCATTCCGACTCGTGAAGGGCCTTGAGAATGTGTTCGCGTTCGGCTTGTTCAAGCGTCGTAGTCCCGGAGTTCGTTGAGTGGCCCGGCGGCCGCTTTAATTCTGCGAGCGACACAAATAGATCCGGTCCCTGAGTAAGGATTACCGCTCGCTCGATGAAGTTCTCTAACTCCCGCACGTTGCCGGGCCAGTGATAGGCTTGGAGCGCTTTCATGGCCTCCGACGGGATCGTCTCGATGCGTTTCTTCATCCGTTGGGCGAATTTCTGGGCAAAGTGTCGGACCAGCAAGGGAATATCTTCCGCTCGGTCGCGCAGGGGAGGGACCGTGATCGGAAAGACTTTGAGCCGGTAATAGAGATCGCTGCGAAACTTCTGCTCCTCCACCATCTGACCAAGGTCGCGGTTGGTCGCGGCAATGACGCGAACATTGACATGAATCGTCCTGGTGCTTCCCAATCGTTCAAACTCCTGCTCCTGGAGCACTCGGAGCAACTTCACTTGCAGCTCCAACGGAATTTCCCCCACTTCGTCAAGGAAGATCGTCCCGCGATCGGCTAATTCAAACCGGCCGACTTTAGTGGCAATAGCCCCGGTGAACGCGCCTCTTTCATGTCCGAAGAGTTCGCTTTCCAACAGCCCCGTTGGAATTGCGGCGCAATTGAGTTTGACAAACGTTCGCTCCCGCCTATTGCTGAGATTGTGGAGCGCCCGCGCGACCAGTTCCTTCCCGCTCCCTGTCTCGCCCAAAACCAGGACCGTCGAATCGGTTGCAGCCACAGTCTGAACTTCTTTGAGAAGCAGTTTAAGCGCCCGGCTGTCCCCGACGATTTCCTCGAAGTTGTACGCTGTCTGTATTTCCTCCTGCAGGTACAGTTTTTCCTTTGCCAGCTTGTCCTTCAGCGATGAAATTTCCTGATAGGCCATCGAGTTCGCAGCAGCGAGCGCGATCTGCGCGCCGATCCGGCTGAGCAATTTCGCATCGTCGTCGGTGAACGCACCCTCTTGCATACTGACGACGCTCAATGTGCCTAGTGCCCGCCCGTGCAAGATAAGTGGAACAGCACATCCCGATTTCAGGCCTTCGGCCTCTGCCCGTTTCATAATCTCCGTAGGAAACTCCGTGAGGTCGAGACTTCTGACCAGAACCGTCTGTTGGGTCGTGAACGCCAACCCTTCCGGGGTTCCTTCCAACGGAATGGGATCTCCCGCCTCGACAAAGTCTTGATGGCTGGGAAAATCGAGCGCATGAGACCGCAACTGGTGCGTCGCGGGATCATAGAGACAGAACCACGCAAAATCGTGTGGGATCACACGACGAAGGCAGGCAGAGATCGCTTTCAGGAGTTCTGGCAATTCGAGATGCGAGACGATGGCGTTATTGATTTCCAGCACCAAACTGAGCCGATCTCGTTCTCGAGCCAGAGACTGCTGTGCTGCTTCCGTACTGGCAAAATTGAGTACGTTGTCCACCGCCACTGCGACCTGTTTGCCTACTTGTTGGAGAAATTCCAGGTCCGTTTCACCATAGGCCTCTTTCTCTAAACTCAAAAACCCCATAGCGCCCAGCCGCCGTACCGATGTGGTCAAGGGAACGAAGCAAAATGAATTCGCGTCGTCCTCCTTCATGTGCCCGACAACCTTGGGCCAACGACGTTCTTCGGCAAGATCCGGCACGATGATGGGTTCCTGCGTCTGCCAGACCAATCCGGCTGGACTCTCTTCGACCGGCCCCTCATGGCCGCCCACGAGATCGGCCGGCACGTTCGCCTGAATGGCGTGCAACCGCATCGTGTTTCGGACAGGATCGTGTAAAGACAGGGCGACAAAATTCACATGGACGACCCGAGGCAGGCGCTGGGCGAGGTCTCGAAAGAGTTCATGGAGATCGCGGTGTACGGAAATCGCCTCTGCAACCTCCAACAGAGATTGGTACCGCTCCGCGAGAGTCTCACAGGGGGATGTGGGAAACGTATCCATGGGGGGTCAGTATGGCGTATAGGTCGGTGACGGCTCAAGAGGGGAGAGGGGATGGAGACTGATGGTCTTCTGTGCTCGCGCAACGCGCGGCCTCAGAAGGCCCTCGTTGCACGCGCGCAGTGGAAGACCATCAGCCCCCATCCCTGAAGAGAGAACGAGCGAGCTCGGAAGGAGGGGAGGGAGCGTCCAGGCACCCTCTTTGCTCGCAGAACGCGCACGATCAGAATGTGCTCCCTCAATGCGCGCAGTGAAGGACCGTCTTACTCATCCCCTGAAAGCGAATTGGAGACAATCCGCTGCCGTGCCGGTGGTCTTATCCTGGGAAGCTTCATTGACACGTGTTCAAAAGTTCATGACAATGCTCGAAAATCAGACATGAAGGAATCAGAAAGGCTGTCGGGATAAGCCGCCATTGAACGACGTGCATCCCAACAAATCACTTATTTGAGTTGCCTCTGCAAGGATTCAGCATATCCCCGTTTCTGCTCCGTGAGGATGACAAATGCCACACTATAAAATCGCGTACAGATGGACGCCTCAACCGTACTTCGTCGGTACATCACGCTCGACGCCTTTGAGCACATATTCCGAAGTGGGCAGCTACGATTAACCCGTATCGATAAGTTTCGCGACCCCTTCGAAGGCTCCGTTCCAATGAAACAAATCCATGACCAAACTCCAATTTTTTCTACCAAGAATCTGGATCAACTGAGGTGTCTCGCCTCATATTATCCCAACATGAGTTTGCCACCCCGTCCACGTATCGACGGCCAGACGAAAATGAAACTTTGGCGGCAAGCCATGACTCGTTCCGCCCATGCAAGCTGCTGGACAGCTGGGCCTGAATCGGAAGCAATGTGGAGGTTGTACTGTCGAGTGAATAATGAGCCGGAAGGCCAGGGTATCGTGCTGCAAAGCACATTAGGTAAAGTAGAGGCGTCCGTCGAGCACCACGATTTATTTGTAGGCCCGATTAGGTACCGCTACTACCACGAAGGAGATGCGTTCGACGATGACCTAGACCCATTCATGCACAAAAGACAGGGATTTGCGCACGAACAAGAGGTGCGGCTGCTCAAGTTGGACAAGAGCCATTACCTCGCCTTGGCTGAAGCGATCGCGAATGGCGACCTAGCCACGTCCACTCCGCCGGAACTGCCCGATCATATCTTTCTCGACTGGTCCCCGGCCACGGTGATCGAGAGAATAACGATTAGCCCATACGCGGATGAGTCATACGAGACGAGAGCACGAAACACAATTGCATCAATTGTCCCTTCCCTCGTCGACAGGCTTGAACTTTCCGTTCTTAGTGAACGCCGTTATCCCCCACAATTCTGACGAATAGGAAAAAACAAAGGAGTCAGGAATCTTTTCTGTAACCGCGTGTTCGGAAAACTTACATGGACCTCCTGGTTTTATTGATGCGTGAGTCGAGCCGCGGCCTGCAGCCATTCAGAATGCCCCCGTTTCTTTTCCTGGATATCCCACGGTATGTTATACGGACAGAAAATCTGAACTCCGCATCGTATGCGGATCAGCCGAAATGAGAGTTAGACCGTTTAGCGACTCGGCTCGGTCCTACCCCCACCTCAACTACAGATCAAAGGATATCCTCCATGGCCAAAACCATTCTGATCACCGGCGCGACCGGAAACATTTCATCGGGCATCATTGCCCAACTCAAGGGCTCCGAACATCGCCTCCTGGCGCTGGTGCGTAACCCGGAAAAGGCTGAAGCACTCACGCGACAGGGCGTCGAACTTCGAGTCGGCGACCTGGAGAAGCCGTGGACGCTCGGTTCTGCCTTCGCAGGCGCGGACATCGTGTGGATCCTGGCGCCACCAGGACCTCGCGCGCCCGAGCAGTGCTCGAACGCCCTCTGGGCGGCGAGGCGGGCGGGCGCCAAGCACGTCGTACGCCTGTCGGCATTCGGCGCGGCGCATACGGCACCAACGATCAACAGCCGTTTGCATGCACTTTCAGACGCCGAGCTTGTTGGATCTGGTATTCCATTCACCATTCTGAAACCGCACTACTTCATGCAAAACCTCATGATGGCGGCGCAGAGTGTCGCCCAACAGGGTGCGATGTACTTCGCCCTTGCCGACGGGAAAATGGGGCTCATCGACTCACGCGACATCAGCGATTTCGCGGCACAGGTCTTGACTACCGCAGGCCACGAGGGAAAGACCTACACCCTCACCGGACCGGCGTCGGTATCGATGCACCAGGTTGCGGCGGCAATTGGCGAAGCCATCGGGAAGGCGGTGAAGTACGTGCCCGTTACCGCCGAGGCCGAGCGGCAGTCGATACTACAAATGGGAATGGATGAGTGGACGGCGAACTTGCTGGGCGATTACTCCTCCGCCTATAGCGCGAACTGGGGGGATCTGGTCACCGACGACTTCCAATGTGTGACGGGCAAGGCACCTCGAAGCATCGCACAGTTTTGCAGGGACTTCGCTGCCGCTTTTGGGAAGTAATCCATTTACACGGATCAGTCTATTGATAGATAGCTTTCTTCCCAAGCTGGTACAGAATTGATAAGCACATGAACGGATACAGTAATGATATGGACCCCTATCGTGCAGCTGGAGAACTTACGGGGATCACGAGTCTCGTCGAGGCGTTCTACGCAAATATGGATACCTTTCCGGAAGCCCGTGTTATTAGGAACATGCATCCCGAGGATTTAACGGAATCGCGGAAAAAACTCACGTACTTTCTGTGTGGAGTGCTCGGTGGCCCTCGGCTGTATATCGATCATTACGGCGGAGTCAACCTCCCTGATTTTCATAGGCAATTCCCAATTGGAACTGATGAGCGAGACGCGTGGATGTTCTGTATGCGACATGCCATTTCTGTTCAGCCCTATGAGACCTCGTTTAAAGAGTATTTAGTGGCTCGATTGAGCATTCCAGCGGAAAGAATCAGGATGGTCAATGAGATGGGAATCTGACTTTGCCGCGCTAGCCACACTCCACGATTGTCGATCGCCTCAGGCGCAATCTCTCAAGCCTGGTCCGCGACACAACAGAGAATCTCAAGGGTGGGTTGCCACACCAAGGCGATACGCTTACGAGGTCGCGAGGACCGAGTTTACTGTGGAACCAGTAGACATTGGTTTGGCATTTTCAGTAAAGTTGGCGCCGAAGTTTTGAGCAGGAAGGGCTGGCGGTCGGCGGTGTCGGGCCAGCTCTGGTTATTTCCCATTTTTAACAGGAGGGAGAGCTAGCGATGAGCACGAAGTCACTCTATGAACGCCTCGGGGGCTATGACGCGATCGTTGCGGTCTCGGGGAACCTGTTGCCACGCCTCATGTCGGATTCTCGGCTGAAACGTTTCTGGGACCATCGGGGCCAGGACGGCATCGACCGCGAAAAGCAGCTCCTGATCGATTTTCTCTGTGCGAATTCGGGTGGTCCCATGTACTACACCGGGCGAGACATGAAGGTATCTCATAAGGGGATGAAGATCAGTGAAGCCGATTGGACGGCATTCATGGGACATGTCAATGCGACCCTGGATGTGTTTAAACTTCCCCCGACTGAGCGGGGCGAGGTCGTCGGTTTCGTGCAATCTTTGAAAAAAGATATTGTCGAAGCGTAGCAGGGGTGGGATGGCCTGGTTGGTCCCCCGTGCTCACGGAACCCCCACGATGAAGCAGTGGTCGTTCGACGTGCGCAGTTGGGGACCAAGCCAGGCCACCCCTTGAAAGAGAGTAACGAGCGAGCTTGGAGGCATCATCTTTAGTCACTCACTGCAGCCTTGCTTGGGAAAAGGCGCGTCCCTGGGTGAAGAGGCTGTCTTGGCAGACTCAGGGAGGGAGGGTGACATAGCCGCCAGGGTAGGACGGATGAGAAGTCCAGACGTATTGAGTATCCTGCTGCCATTCTGGGGAAAAACTAAGGGAACATTTTGGCTATAGGAACACGACCCTGTTGACGATTCACGTCGTGAACGTCCTTCTAATGTTTAGGCCCATCCCTGCCCGACAGGAGAGTCGAGAAATCATAGTTGAGTAAGTCCCCGATTCGTGTGATCGTCACGTCCGCCGGTGGGAAGCGCGCCAGTACCTGCTTGTCCACGGCATAGTGGCCCTGGCAAGGAAACACAGTCGTGACGCGCGAGGCCCAGGCGGTTTTCACAGCCGAGAGAATGCGCAGCTTGTCGTCAATCAACACGTAATGCTCAGCGGGATAACGTTGCTCCACGTCGTCCAGTTCCTGCTCCTTGTGAATATAGATCAAGACATTCCCGCCAACGGCTTCAAATAATCCGGATTGTTCGATCTTTCTCGGCTGGAAGACTACATCCCCGTCGGACAGGATGACGACAGGCCCCCACTGCTTGACCTGTTTAATCACCTGGAGCGCGTTCTGGTACAGCCGGTCGGCGAATGGATAGTTGATGAGGAAGTGAGAGACCGTTAACAGGTGCGAATCCTGTGGGTACTCAATACGATACCGCTGAAGAGCCCCTAAATAATCTGCATACCCCAGATCGACTCGCAACTGCTCGAAGATGGCCCAGTATCGCTCCCGACGCTCGTGGCCGACTTCGCGTTCAAGATACCGCTGCAAGTCTTCGGTCACTCGATCATTGTCCAGCAGCGTGTTATCCACGTCGAAGAGAAAGACGATGCCAGAAGACGACATGGGGTACAACTCCACTTTGGCTACGAAGGCCTGAGGCTAAGGGGTATGCGGTGAAGGAGAATCAGAGTGTCTGGTGCGTGCCGTCGCAGAACGGCGGGGTCTTCGTCTGCTTGCACATGCACAAGGCAACTTCTTTCGTTTCATCTACTATAAATTCGACCGGCTCGATCCCGGTCCCTTGGTGAGCCCCGTCACAAAACGGTTGGTCCCTCGAGCGTCCACATTGACACCAATAGTACGTTCCCGCTTCCAACGTCAGTACTTCGGGCTGCTTGGCTGCAATACGTGGCTTCTCCATGAACAGGCCTCCTTTTGTACGTTACAAATGTAATGGCTTGATCGGCGACACAACAGCCGCAGGATTATTTTTCCACACTGACTCATCCGCATCAACATAGATTTCGACTTCGTTGCCGTCAGGATCGCGCAAGTAGAGACTTTGGCTCACCGTGTGGTCGCTCATGCCGTCGATCGTGATAGCCGCTTGCTCTAATTCTCGCTTGGCTGCCCGCAGTTCTTCCAAATTGTTGCCGATTTTAATCCCGATATGATAGAGCCCGCGGCGGCGACCCTGTGGAGGCCCAGGGGCATCTCCAACCTGGATCAGCAACAACTCGTGATGCGTACGCCCTGAAGTCAACGCCGCAGCCGCTCCGTTGAAAATACGTCCGACTTCCTGGAATCCCAGCAAGTCACGATAGAACGCCAGAGACCGCTCCAGATCCTTTACATAAAACACCACATGGCCGAGGTATTGTGCTTTCATTTTGCACCATCGCTTTTCAGCTATAAGACACGATTCGGAAAAGAATTCGCCTGCTCTATAGATGAAGTTACCCGGTCGGCTCACTATCGAGCTGGTGAGCCTTGCGTCCGCCACGCGCGAGCGGATGCTCAGGAAGCTGACCGTCAACCATGAGGTGCGCCATGGCTGCAGCGCGTGCAACAAGCTCCTGCGCCCCTTCACGCAATTCCTGGCTATTCTGCACCTCGCTGACGTTCCGTTCCATATCCTCCGCGCTCCAGCCTCGTGAATGGGCGATGAACGGGAATTGCGGGAACTGGCAGCCGACCTCGGCAAAAAAGGTCATGAGTTGTCCAGCCACGCCCTGCACGTTGTCTTGGCCACCCATGATGATAAACGCAGCCACCTTATTCTTGAGCAAATGTTTGTTCGCGATGGTCTCCTGGTTCTGGATACAGTTCAGCCGCTCGACCATCTTGTAGTACAAGCTGCTGGCGTTGCCCCAACGGATCGGGGTTGAAATGAGAATGACATCGGCCCAATGCACGATCGCTTCGTACACGCGATCGAGCTGATCTGTCTGGTCCATTTGCGTGATCGAACAGGGCCAGGTGCAGGCCTGAGCCGATTTGGAATAGAAACCTTCGCACGAGCGAAAGTTCAGCTCGCGGAGCTTAATACATTGTGTCTCTAGTTTGAGCGCGCTTCGGGCATGGTTCAGCGCCACATCCAGCATCGCGTCGGAGGTGCTGTACCGTGGATAGTCCGTGGTCATCGCCGTCGTCGAGATCCCCACGACGCGGATCGGGCCTGTCTGGCGCAATACCGGGCGTGCAAGCGGATGGGGTTTATGCGACTGTTTCTTCCGTTTTGTGGCGGACAACAGGTCGATATGAAGCCGGCCGTTCTCGATCTTCGTGGCATAGCTCGGGACTTGATCTTGTTCGTATCCTGCTTCCCCTTGACCGGTTTTGTGATGGAACTTCCAGTAATGCCAGGGGCAGACGACATAGTCACCGTCGAGCGTGCCTTCACCCAATGGACCACCGACATGATTGCAGACCCCTGAGATCGCAGCGAATGAGCCATCTTTGTACGTCAGCGCGATAGTCGTCTTTCCGAGGGAGACTTCTTGTAAGGGCTTCTTCTTCAACTCTTCGACGCTTCCAACATCCGTCCATTGTGTATCCGGCATAACAGGCTCCCTCTATGATGAAGTCACGATGCCTTACTTGCCCGCGCCGGTATCGTAGTAAAACCGCTCTTGCACGATCTTGCCGTTCTTCCACTTAGCCACGACGACCTGCTCCATGTGCACCGGCTGTCCGCTGGTGGCAATAAAGTCCAGGCTGCATTCGTAGAATGTCACGTTGTCACCGACGCCTGAGGCTGTGACGTTGAACCCTTTCCATTCCTTGACGCCGCTCAGGAACTGCTTTTCTCGCTCGATGTTGGCAGCCAGTCCCTTTGTGGGTGGATTGGCATTGTCTTGCATCACGGTATCGTTCTCGTAGAACTCACTCATAGCCTCAATGATCTTGCCTTGACGAATATAGCCGAACAGATCGTTCATCCGCTGTTGCAGATTGGTTGTGCTCATGACTTCTTCTCCTTTCGAGCTGTGCCAGTGAACGTAATCCCGGCTTTCTGCACTTCTTGATAGGGGAGGAGCCAGACCAGCGATTCATCGCTGAGATCTCCAACTTGAAAGCGGTTTCCCCAGGGATCACGAAAATCGCAACGAAAGTCTGACGCCGGTTTCAGTTTGTACTTGTTGATGAGCTTCTTCCGCACTTCCTTGATCTGTTGCGCGTCCCGGACCATGAGGCCGAAATGCTTCGTGCGATCCGGCTGCAAGGTTTCCACTTCAAAAATCGCCATGAACTGATGCTCGCCCAGCTTGCACCAGGCTGCGCCTTCACCGCCACGAAGCATTTTCAAACCGAACACGTCCGAATAGAACTTCACTGCTTTCTTGGCGTCGGTCACCTCGATGACGATGTGGTTACATCCGTAGACTTGAACGGCCATTATGTCTCCTCCCTTTCTCTCAGCAGGGTACTCAAAAAGTCCGCCGCCATCGTTCTCGCATCGTTTAGACCCTCAACGTACCCCTGAGGGTACACCTCCGGCTCTTGACTCGCTGCGGCCTTGCTGGACGGCATTTTTGAGCATCCTGCGCTATGTTGACATCGGCACCAATAGGAATATTCCGCCGGTGTATTGTCTGAAACTGAGTTCTTCCGTGGCCTGCTAGGCCTCTTTCTCGGCCTGCTGAATGGCAGACACAAAGATATCGGAAGGCTGGGCACCGGAGATCGCAACCGTCCCGTTGATGACGAAATAGGGAACCCCGCGAATGCCCAACCGACGACCAGCTGCTTCTTCCACCTTGACCTCAACCACGCCTTTCTCGCTTGCCAGAAAAGTTTCTATCTCGGTCTGATTCATCCCTACTTCGGCAGCTACGAACGCAAGGGTCTTCAGATCACCGATGTTCTTGCCATCTACAAAATATGCACGAAAGAAAGCCTCCACCACTTCGTCCTGTTTCTCTTGCTGTGCTGCATACCACGCCAGCCGATGGGCCGCAAAGGTATTCGGCGTCCGCTGAATCTTCCCGAAAGCAAAGGGAATTCGTTCATCTGCGCCGACAGCGAGGAGTTGTTCTTCCATCCGGCCAAAGGCCTCCAAGATCCCAAACTTGGCCTTCAGATAAGCGGACCGATCCATTCCATCGAGTGGCATCGTCGGGTTCAATTGGAACGGGCGCCAGGTGACCTCTGCCTTTACCGCATCCTTCAATTCACTCAACGCCCGTTCTAGCCGTCGCTTCCCCACGTAGCACCAGGGACACACGATATCGGAGTAAACCTCGATCGTGACTCCACGATCCGTCATGTCAGATGTCCCATCTTTCCTGCTTGATAGTCTTGAGCAGCTTGCATCAACTCTGCACGGGTATTCATGACGAACGGGCCGTAGCGCGCAATCGGTTCGTCGATCGGCTCTCCTGCCATCACCAAGAGCCGGCTGTCCACATGGGTGTCTATCGTAACTTGCGATCCCTCTCGCTTGCAGACGATCAGTTCCGCTTCCCCTGCCTCCTCCGACCCATTCACAGAGGCGCGACCTTGCAAGATAAAGATGGAGGTATTGTGTCCTTCGGGCAAGGCCAGAGCAACCCGCTTTCCAGCCTTCAGCTGCAGGTCGTACAGCTCAACCAACGTGAAGGTATGGGCCGGTCCCTTGTGTCCAAGAAACGATCCGGCAATCACGCGCAATCGACCGGCTCCACCATCGAGCTCGACGGCGGGAATATCGTCGTTCAGAATCGTCTGATAGCCAGGGGCCGACATTTTCGAGGCGCGCGGCAGATTCACCCACAATTGAATGGCGTGAAGCGTGCCGCCTTGTTTTGCAAATTCCTTCTCGTGGAGTTCCTCGTGAACGATGCCGGATGCCGCGGTCATCCATTGAACATCGCCTGGACCGATGACCCCGGCATTCCCAGCTGAGTCACGATGGGCCACGACACCTTCATAGATAATGGTGACCGTTTCAAACCCGCGATGAGGATGTTCGCCCACGCCACGGGGATGATCCGTCGGCTCGAAATATTGCGGGCCAGCATAATCCAGCATGAGAAACGGGCTGACTTCGCGATCAAGGTCGTTGCTCGGAAAGAGGTTCCGCACAGGAAACCCGTCGCCCACCATATGCCGCGACCCAGGCTGATACAGACCGATCAATCCCTTCATGGTGCTTGTTTCTGTGGCCATAACAACCTTCCTTTCTTACGCCATTCTTCGCAGCGCTTCGGCTAATGTGACGTTCCCGCGCACAAGCGTTGCGGGATGCTCGTACCCAATCGCCCCTGTGGAAAATGATGTGTACATTTCTTCAAACAGTTTCGCTGCTTCATCGGAAAATCCAAACGATTTGAATGTGGGCACCACCGCACTCAACGGCGCATGCTGAGCCGTCACGGACTTCGCCAAAATCTGACCGAGAGCAGTCGCTACCTGATCTGGACTATATTCTTCCGGTCCTGCCATTTCTACCACCTTTCGGCCATGACCACCGGCGATGAGTTGCTCAGCGGCGACTCGACCAATGTCGTCTGTGGCAATCATCGGAATCTTGGCGAGAGGCGCAATGAATGTCGGCAATACCCCTTGGTCTTTCACCGCCCCGAGGACCGGAGCCCAGTTCTCCATGAAGTACGGGGGACGGAGAATCGTCAGATTCTTCACCGCTCTCGCGAGCACTTGTTCACCGTAGCGGGCGGCTCTGATTGGGCCGGTTCCTTCAGCGATATGGCCACCGATTGAGGACAAAAACACAACATGATTGACACCGCTTTTCTCGACAGCTTCTGCAGCACGACCCATTCGTGCTCGCTGCTCGGTCAGCCAGGCCTGCGCCCCATAGTTTGGCGGTACCAGGAGATAGAGGCCACTCGCTCCCTTAAAGGCCTTAGTTAGTGCTGGTACGTCGTCGAGTGAGGCAACGGCAATCTCTGCCCCCTTCGCTTTCCATGCTGCACCTTTATCTGCCGAGCGTACAACGACCCGCACCGCCTGCTTCCGGCTCAGCAACGTGTCGGCAACCGCTGATCCCGTATTCCCTGTCGCACCAACGACAACAAACATGATGAAGCCTCCTTTATACGTTGGCTGATTAGACCTCTCGGACAATCATTCGCTCAGCCAACCATACATCGTGAGTATCTGCGACCACACGTTTCTCGCACTGACCTCAATATAATAGTTCTAGCTAGAACAAAGTCAAGTGGGAAATTTCTTGATGAGAGACGGAAAAGATATTTCTTATTAACAATCAGCTGGTTATAGTCTTGACGAAACAGCAACTGGGGGTTGCTACACACAACCGGCGACCTTATGATGTGCCGATATTGTAAGTATCAACGAATGGCCAAGCGCGACTCGCTTCGAAACCATGCCTCTCATACAAAACGAAGTAACGACCAAATGCTTTAATCGGAGCGCCAAATTGCCTTTTGGCCTCCGCTTGAAGGATTTCGAAATGGCAATGCAGGACGTCTACGACTTTTACTACGACGTGAATCTTGGCCTTATCGAACGAGGGCTTCAACGGCTTGACGACATACTACGGCCTGCAATCATGTCCGGAGTTCTATCGGATATGCTCACAGCAAGCCTGGCAAAACATTCCAGGAGCCTGACCGTCAACCTTTACCACAACGGTCACCCAGACCTCGTTGTGAACGGGATATACCCGGACAACAAGGTTAAGGCGGGGTTGGAAGGTGTAGAAATCAAGGCCACTCGGAAGGCTGGTGGTGCCGTAGACACTCACGGCGCACGCGATCAATGGATATGCGTGTTTGTCTATGACGTGGATAACTCTACGGAGCCTGCTAATGACAGAGCGCCCATGACGGTTACGGAGATCTACCTTGGACATGTCACGAAGGACGACTTTAGAAAGAATCAGCGCGGGGAGCTAGGTACCCGTACAGCCACATTGCATAAGAGCGGCATCGAGAAGCTCAGAAAGAGTTGGGTTTACAAGCTCAAAAGATGATTGCTGCCGTTCTTGAATACGGCTAACCTGGGCAGGGCCTTTTTCGCCATTTCAAAGTAATGCGGGTCTTTTTCAATCCCGATACTCTCATACCCCACCGATTCAGCCGCAGCAAGCGTTGACCCTGCTCCACAGAATGGATCGAGCACCACTCCCTTCCCAAGCGGAAGCACCCCACGAATTAAGGAGCGCATGAACTGTTGAGGCTTCAAGCTTGGATGTGGTGCCAGAGCCCTTTCGGACTTATGAGTGGGTGCCGATGGGATCACATCTCCGAATGGTTTGTCCGAAGAAGGTCTTCGAAACCCACCCGTGCCCCACTTGCGAAGATTGTCTTGTGCCCTTCCCTCCAGAGGCTTTCTAAATATCAGCCAAGGCTCCCACATAGATCGAGGCATCACGCTGACATTGGAAAACTCCTCGTGGGCTGCTTTCGGCCTATCTCCACCTCGCATGGTCATAACAAGGCGAACGATTTCCCCGCGCCGTTCAAGCCCCGCTTTAGCAAGGGCGCCTGAAACCACATACGAAAGGAGCGGGTTCGAGGCTACGACGACGTTCGCTCCCGGCACCAAAACTGAAATGAGCAACTGCGCCCATTCTAGGAAGAACAACTCAAGAGCGCGAAGGTCTTGCGGCGAGAGTACCGTGAACCTGGGAAGCGGGGCACGCTGAACTCCGTCAAAAGAAGGGGGAATGCGCCATACGCCGCCCTTGCCACTTCGCAACTTCTCCTGTTGCTCTGCGGAGTACTCAAACAATCCGTACGGAGGGTCCGTGACAACAGCATGAACGCTATTGTGCCGTTGCTCTCGCAACCAATTCATGCAGTCAGCTTCAAGAAGAATCGCTTTGCCGAAAGAGAAACTTCGCCAGTACTGGAGTCGAGACTCAGCTGCCTTACTGGCCCGCACTCTTGTGGTTGCTTTTAATCCGTAGTGACCACGGGCGGTACGTATAAATGTCGATGGCGTGTTCAATCGTAGGTAGGACCGTACGCTGGATCGCGCCGAGTGGCCAATGAGATCGGCCACATGTTGTTCGATCGTGTGAAGAGGAGCACCGGCAGGTCTGGCCGTAAGCACGGAAAGGATTGCGTCTCTCACTTCACCGGGACGGCGCTTTGTTTGATCAGACGTTTTGTACACGGATAGAGAATATGACGTCTAGACGTCATTGTCAACGTTGCCACGCCCTCCTTCCCCGGTAGGCAACCATACTGTCCTTTACTGCGCGCATCGAGCGAGCACATTCCGATCGTGCGCGCTCTGCGAGCAAGAAGGACGGTTGGTTGCTTACCTTCTGTCTTTCATCGCCCGTTCCACCTCGCGGCTGGCTTCGCGCGTCTTGTCGGATTCCCTGCGGTCATGCTGCTTTTTGCCTTTGGCCAATCCGAGTTCAACTTTGGCAAGGCCCCTCTTGGAAAAATAGATGCGGAGTGGGATGAGCGTGAGCCCTTGCTGTTGCGTCTTGCCGAGAAGCTTATTGATCTCCTTGCGGTGGAGGAGCAGCTTCCTGGTGCGGAGGGGCTCGTGATTCATGATGTTGCCGTGACTGTAGGGGCTGATGTGGCAGTGGTGGAGAAAGATCTCACCGTCCCTCACGCTGGCGTAACTGTCTTGCAGGTTCACGCGCCCATCTCGCAGGGACTTGACCTCCGTGCCCTGGAGCATAATGCCCGCCTCGAACTTCTCTTCAATGAAATAGTCGTGGTAGGCCTTACGGTTGGTGACCACCGCTTTTTCGAAACTGTCCTTCTCTTTCCCCATCAGGCATCAGACTTTCATTACAAGAGGTCAGTCACGGTCAGCCTTTCACTCGGAACACGCAGTAGGACGAGGAAAAACTATCTGGGTCCGTGAGTCTGGAAAAACCCTCTCTGTCTGGTCCATCTAGTCAATCTCCTGCAACCAAACAAACCGGACAGACCGAATAGACCAAATGAACGAGACCGGGAGCTGGCTACTGATTGCCAGAGCAGTTTTTGCTATGATACCGCCATGCGAGGACTCAGCTCCATCGACTCTCTCTCCAGCATCCTCGAAGGGGTGGCTCGTCGTCTGGGTCTTGAATCCAAGTTGCTCGAAAACCGCATGCGCCGGGACTGGGTCTCCATCGTTGGAGAACCCATCGCTTCGAATACCTGGCCCGACCAGATCCGCTATAAAAAGCTCCACCTCCTGGTCCGCAACAGCGTCTGGCTGCACCAACTCACGTTCCTCAAGCCGACGCTTATTCAGAAACTCAACCAGGTAGCTGGCGGGGAATTCGTCACCGAGATTGCGTTGCGCGTGGGCGAGATCCCCTCGCGTACAGCGGTCTCTGCCACGACACCCCCATTCGATGACGACGTCACTCTCTCCGAGATCGAACTGGCTGAGGTATCAGCCCATGTCACAGCGATACAAGACCTTGGGCTCCGTCTGCTATTTACATCGGTGATATCGAGAAATCTTCGTGCTCTAACTCCGCCGGGACAGGGTCCGTCACGAGCCCCTTGAAGAGAATGCTTGTGGCATCGGAAGCCTGCTCGGTCTTGGGCATGGGACCGAGACCTCCTTCTTCTTCCTGATCCTGCAGTCGATAGTACCCCCGCATCGCCTTCTCATATTTCATGACCACTTCAGCGTCTCCGGCCAAATATTTATTAAGCATCTCGGGTTCAGCCCATCCGTAATCATCGAACACATACACCACGATCTTCCTGTACCAACCTCCAGGATCGCCCGGCGTCGTCGGTTGAACCTTCATCTTGGCAAAATGGTGCGTCAGACGACCGACCTTGCGAAAACGCTTTACCAAGGTTTCAATCCCTTGGTCGGTCGTGTCATGAGGCACATGCATTGCGACGATGTGGCCGACTTGGGAGCCGACACTATACGGAGGGATCGTTCGATCGGGACGACTGAGATACATCCCCCCCCAGATCAGGGTGAAGGACATGACGAGCACGCCGAGGGCCAACTTGACGACCATATCCAGGCGCTTCTTCGGCTTGGATACAGGAAGGGGAGTTGGAGAAGAATCCTGCTCTTGCATGGAAGACGTACGATCTCGCGCGTATCCGTTACCCGCCGCCTTCCTCAGGAAGCACTTCGGCGCTTTCCGCCAAACGCGCGACAGCCACGACTCGATCGTCCGCTCCATCGAGATCGAGGATCCGAACCCCCTGGGTGTTCCGGCCGATCTCACGGAACCCATCCACCTTGCATCGAAGCACCTTGCCTTGAGCCGCCATCAGCATGATCTCATCCCCGTCCCGGACTTGAAGAAACCCAACGGCAAGTCCGTTGCGCTCATTGGTCTTCACGCTGATGATGCCCTTCCCCCCGCGTCCCTGGACGCGATACTCGCTCACCGGCGTGCGCTTTCCGTAGCCGCCCTCCGTGACCGTGAGGATTTGAGTGGTGGAGTCGGGGGTAATGGTTTCCATGCCGATGACTTCGTTGCCTTCCTCCAGCGTAATGCCGCGCACCCCGTGTGCCGTGCGACCCATCGGACGGACACCGTCTTCCTTGAATAGAATCGTGATCCCCTTCTTCGTGCCCAACAGGATTTCCCGCTGGCCATCGGTGAGCTGCACACCAATGAGACGATCCCCCTTATCCAACGACAGCGCAATGATGCCGCCCTGGCGAGGATTGCCATAGGCCGAGAGTTCGGTCTTCTTGATAATGCCCTGCGCAGTCGCCATCACGATGAACCGGTCTTCGCGGAACTCTTTGACCGGCACAGTCGCGGTGACTTTCTCATCGCCGGAAAGCGCCAGAAGATTCACGAGCGCTTTACCCTTAGCAGCCCGGCCGGCGTCAGGAATCTCATGAACCTTCAGCCAATACACCTTCCCGGCGTCCGTGAAGAACAGGAGCGACTCGTGCGTGGTCGCGGTGAACAAGGTCACAACAAAATCCTCGTCCTTGACCCCCATCCCGATCTTGCCCTTGCCACCTCGCCGCTGCGCCCGATACAGGGTAACCGGGTTGCGCTTGATGTAGCCGGCGTGCGAGATCGTAACGACTACTTCTTCGTTTGCGATCATGTCTTCCAGGGTGATCTCCGCTTCTTCTTTCACGATCTGCGTGCGGCGGTCGTCCTTGTAGGCCTCGCGCACCTCGATCAACTCATCCTTGACAATCGTGCGAACAAGCGCTTCGCTGCCCAGGATCGACTTGAGACGCTCGATCTGCTTCAAGACCTCTGTGTATTCCTCGATGAGTTTATTGCGCTCCAATTGCGTAAGCCGCTGGAGCCGCATTTCCAAGATGGCATTCGACTGAATTTCGCTCAGCGAGAATTCCCGCATCAGGCCGACCCTGGCTTCATCGGGCGATTGCGCCCGCCGGATCAAGGTTATCACCGCATCCAGGTTATCGAGGGCAATCTTGAGGCCTTCGAGGATATGGGCCCGCTCTTCCGCCTTGCGCAGCTCGAAAGCGGTCCGGCGGACGACGACCTCGCGCCGGTGCTCGATGAAATGATGCAGGATCTGCTTGAGATTCAGCACTTCCGGCCGGTTGTTCACCAGCGCCAGCATGATGACCCCGAAGGTCGTCTGGAGTTGCGTGAGCTTATAGAGATTGTTCAGGGTGATGAGCGGGATTTCCCCGCGCTTCAGTTCGATGACGACGCGGATGCCGTCCCGATCGGATTCGTCGCGCAGATCGGAAATTCCTTTGATCCGTTCGTCACGGATCAACTCGGCGATCTTTTCAATCAGCTTTGACTTATTGACCTGATAGGGTAGCTCCGTGACGATCAACCGTTCACGATCCGTGCGTTCATCGGACTCGACCTTCACTTTCGCGCGCAACGTGAGAAGACCCCGTCCACTCTCGTAGGCGGACTTGATGCCGGCCGTTCCATAGATGAATCCGGCCGTCGGAAAGTCTGGGCCAGGAATCTTTTTCATCAACTGGGCGATCGTGATGTCCGGGTTCTCCAAGAATAGGAGGAGCCCCTCAATCACTTCGCCGATATTGTGAGTCGGAATGTTGGTGGCATAGCCCACCGCAATACCGCCGGCGCCGTTGACGAGAAGATTCGGGATTTTAGAGGGGAGCACCAGCGGTTCGACCAGAGACTCGTCGTAGTTCGGCCCGAAATCGACCGTATCCTTGTCGATATCGGCGAGCATATCCTCAGCGACCTTGGTCAGACGTGCTTCGGTATACCGCATGGCTGCCGGCGGATCGCCGTCGACCGATCCATAATTGCCCTGACCGTCCACGAGCATATAGCGCATGTTGAAGGGTTGTGCCATCCGAACGAGTGTGTCGTAGATTGCACTATCCCCGTGGGGATGGTAGTTCCCCATGATCTCGCCGACAATCTTGGCGGACTTGCGGTAGGCCCGGTTTGACGCCAGGCCCATTTCGTTCATGCCGTGTAGAATACGGCGATGGACCGGCTTGAGGCCGTCACGCACGTCGGGAAGCGCCCGACCGACAATGACGCTCATCGCGTAACTCAGGTACGACGAGCGCATCTCGTCTTCGATGGCGATCTGTCCTAATCTCTCATCAGGTGGCATTCCGACTCCTTAAACGTCAATGGTCATGGGTCAACGGTCACTACCACGGCTTTATGATCTTCCTATTGACCATTGACGAGTGACCAATGACTTTCCTTATACGTCCAAATTCCGGACTTCCAACGCGTGGGCTTGAATGAAGTTTCGTCGGGGTTCGACCTCATCACCCATCAGAATCGTGAAGATCTCGTCGACGCCCGGCACGTCTTCCAGTTTGACCTTCAACAGCGTCCGGACTTCCGGATTCATCGTCGTTTCCCAGAGCTGATTCGGGTTCATTTCGCCGAGACCTTTGTAACGCTGGATACCGAGTCCGTGCTTGCCCTTATCGAGAATCGCCTTGACCAACTCAACCGTCGCGGGCTGGAGCTGTTCCTGACCGTCGGCTTTGATCTTGTACGGCGCCCTGCCCAAGCCGATCGCCGACGGTGAGAGCTTTTGCAACTCGCGGAATTCGGCAGAGCCAACTAGCACATGCGTCACGTCAAAACTATAGGTGGCCCCGTTGGCAAGTAAGCGGCAGGTGATTTTGTTCGATTGATGTTCCTCGTCCTCAACGATATCCAACATTGGTGTGAGCTTTGGATAAACTACCGCGAGAGTTTTCTTCACGTTGGCCACGACCTTCTTGAGCGCCGCCTGATCCTTGAGGAGCTCGCGATCGAGTCCCGGCTCATCCACAAATGCCCGCACCATACTGGCCTCATGCGATTTCTTATTGAGCCGACCAAGTAATGTCTCGAAGGCGATCAGCTTCTTGAGAATGGGCAAGAGCCGCCGTCCCGTGACATACCCTTGGACCCCTTCCACGTACACTTCCACATCCTCGACGGCGATATCGGCCAGGTGCTCGTTCAATGCCATCTCATCTTTGAGATACCGTTCCGTCTTGCCCTTCTTCACTTTGAAAAGCGGCGGCTGTGCAATATAGATGTAGCCTCGTTCGAGCAGCTCCGGCATCTGCCGGAAGAAGAACGTGAGGAGCAGAGTCCGGATGTGGCTGCCGTCCACGTCGGCATCCGTCATGAGAATGATCTTATGGTACCGGGCCTTGCTGATGTCGAACGAGTCTTTGTCGGCCTTTTCGCTCTCTTCGCGCTTGCGACCGATGCCGGTTCCGAGAGCCATGATCAAGGTCCGGATCTCATCGCTAGAGAGCATCTTGTCGAATCGCGCCTTCTCGACGTTGAGGATCTTGCCCTTCAGCGGCAGAATCGCCTGAAACTTGCGGTCCCGTCCCTGCTTCGCTGAACCGCCTGCCGAATCGCCCTCAACGATATACAGCTCGCTCAAGGCCGGATCCTTCTCCGAACAGTCGGCCAATTTTCCGGGAAGCGAGCCCCCGTCGAGTGCGCTCTTCCGTCGGATGAGCTCTTTCGCTTTTCGCGCCGCTTCACGAGCACGCGCAGCGTCGATCGCTTTCCCGATGACCTTTCTGGCCACCGTCGGGTTTTCTTCGAAATAGGTCCCGAGCGCTTCATTGACCGCGGACTCGACGATGCCCTTCACCTCACTATTGCCCAGCTTGGCTTTCGTCTGTCCTTCGAACTGAGGATTCCGGACCTTGACACTCACGACGGCGGTGAGCCCTTCGCGGACATCATCACCGGTGAGTGACTCGGTGTCTTTCTTGAGCAGATCGTTGGAGTTCGCGTAGCTGTTAATCGTACGGGTAAGCGCGGCCTTGAAGCCCACCAAGTGCGTGCCACCCTCCTTGGTATTGATGTTGTTCGCGAATGAAAATAAATTCTCTGCGTAGCTGTCGTTGTATTGAAGTGCAACCTCCAGCACCATATCCGATTTCTCAACCTGCACGTAAATAGGCTTGTGCAGTGGCACCTTGGCTTCGTTCAGATGCTCGACAAACGACACGATACCGCCCTTGTACTTGAATACTTGCTCCTTGACCGGTTCTTTCCGCTCATCCTTGAGTGTGATCTCGAGTCCTTTGTTCAAAAAGGCGAGTTCGCGCAGCCGCTGTGCCAGCACGTCGAAGCTGAAGTCGAGCGTCTCGAAGATCTGCCCGTCGGACTTAAACGTGACCATCGTTCCACGGCGCTTGGTTTTACCCGTCATCTTGAGCGGGGCCGTCGACTTGCCACGCTCGTAGCGCTGCTCGAACACCTGGCCGTCTTGCCAAATCTCCAACTCGAGCCATTCGGAAAGTGCGTTGACCACCGAGATCCCGACGCCATGGAGCCCGCCGGATACCGTATAGGCGCCCTGCTCGAACTTGCCGCCCGCATGCAAGACCGTCAGCGCCACTTCGGCGGCGGACTTCTTTTGGGTGGAATGCATCCCGGTAGGAATGCCGCGGCCGTTATCCACGACCGTGACGCTGCCGTCAATGTGGATCGTCACCTCAATCGTCTCACCGAACCCCGCCATATGCTCATCGACGCTGTTGTCGACGACTTCATAGACAAGGTGATGGAGGCCGTCCACACCGGTGCTGCCGATGTACATAGCCGGACGCTTGCGCACAGCGTCCAGGCCTTCCAATACCTTAATTTGATCGGCGCCGTAGCTGTCGGATTTCGGTATGGTCTCGCTGTCGTTACTGGCCATCAGTCTCCTACTTCGAACACGTCATTGGTCAACGGTCCTTCGTAAACAGGCAATCAAAGTCCGATTGCCTCATCCATTGACCAATTGACTTGTGACTTGTGACTCTCAAATCTTGATTGGCATCACCACGCACCTGAACCCGGGACTGTCCGACTCCTGGATCAAGCAGGGGCTCAGCGGATTATCCATTTGCAGAGTGATCGTTTCTCCGTCCATCACCCCGAGGACGTCCAACAAGTAGCGGGCGTTGAACCCTGTGTTCAAGGCCGGTCCCTCGTACCGTGCCGCAAGCTCTTCGGTCGCTTCCCCAAAATCGGGATTACTGGAGAACAACGTCATCTGTCCGGAGACAAACGACACCTTCACTGCGCTCGCCTTATCACGGGACAGCACGGAAACACGCCGAAGCGCACTTTCAAGCTCATTGCGATTGACCCCGATTTTCCCGCCGCTCTCTTTCGGAATCACTTGCTGATAATTCGGGTAATTCCCTTCCATGAGCCGCGAGGTCAGCAGCAGCCCGCTCTTCCGGAAAATCATGAGATTCTTGGTGAACCCGATCAGGGGTTCGCCCTCGCCGCCTTCTTCCAGAAGACGCTGCATCTCGTGCGCAGCCTTCTTTGGAATAATGGCTTTGATCTCTTGCGGAGCGCCTTTGGCGCCGGCATGTCCGACCTCCTGCTCGGCAACTGCCAACCGATGTCCATCGGTGCCGACCAGCCGCAAGATCGTTTTCTTCTCCGACGTGATGAGGGTCACCAGCAGACCATTGAGGATATAGCGCGCGTCATTGTCTCCGGCGGCAAAGAGGGTCTTCCTGATCAGCTCGAGGAGACCGGCCCCGGCGAGAGGAATGAGCCCTTCCCGTTCGATCGTGGGCAACGCAGGATAGTCGGTGCTGGGGAGCCCGACGATCTTAAATTGGCTCTTGCCGGCGTGAATCGTCGTCCAATTGTTGTCGCCGGAGGTGATTTCGATTTCACTGACCGCCAGTTCCTTGATGATCTCGTACAGCTTTCGAGCTGAGAGCGTAATTCCTCCGGGTTTCTCCACGGTCGCCTTGTAATGCCCGCGCATGCCGATTTCAAGATCGGTGGCGACGATTTCCACTCCCTCCTGCTTCGCCTCAATCAAGATATTCGAGAGAATTGGCATCGTGTTGCGTTTCTCAACGACACCTTGGACCCGCTGGAGGCCCGTCAAGAGCTCTACTCGTCCCATACGCAGTTTCATGATCTCTTCCCCCTGGCGCAACCCCTCATGCTCGCAGGATCTGCTCCCTCAAGCTATCCAACGTGGCACTTAATGCGCTGTCGCTGTCCTTCGCTTTGATGACCTGCTTGCAGGCGTGGATGATCGTCGTGTGGTCTTTGCCTCCGAACTGCCGCCCGATCTCGGGATACGAGGAGTCCGTGAGCTCCCGGCAGAGATACATGGCGATCTGCCTTGGATGCACCAACGTCTTACTTCGGCGACGGGACTTCAGGTCGGAGATCTTTACGTGGAAGCGCGCGCCCACCGTTTCTTGAATATCGTCCATCGACACGATTTTTTTCTTAGTGCCGATCAGATCTCGGAGTACGTTCTTCGCCATCTCCAGCGTGATCGTTTGGCCCGTGAGCGAGGCATAGGCGCCAAGGCGTACCAGCGAACCCTCGAGTTCACGGATATTGCTTTTCATCGTCGTGGCGAGAAACTGGATGACATCGACCGGCAACGTCACTCCCTCGTCCTCGGACTTTTTCCTCAAGATGGCAATCCGCGTTTCCACGTCCGGCGGCTGGAGATCCGCGATCAGTCCCCATTCAAACCGCGACCTTAACCGTTCCTCAATATCGGGCATGTCTTTCGGAAAGCGATCACTCGAGAGGACAAGCTGCTTATGCGCTTCATAAAGAGCATTGAACGTGTGGAAAAATTCCTCTTGCGTACGCTCTTTGCCCGCCAAAAACTGAATGTCGTCGATCATCAACATGTCGATATGACGATACCGTTTTCGCAGATCCATCATTTTGTCGTATCGAATCGAGTTGATAACCTCGTTTGTAAACTGCTCGGTCGTCAAGTAGGCGATCCTAAGATCGGTCCGCTCGGCCACATAATTTCCAATGGCATTCAAGAGATGTGTTTTTCCTAGCCCGGTTTCCCCGTAGATAAAGAGTGGGTTATAGGCTTTCGTCGGCTGTTCGGCAACCGCCATACAAGCGGCATGGGCAAATTGATTTCCCGCGCCTACTACGAAATTATTAAACGTATACCTTGGGTTGAGTTGTATTCCCCTTTTTGCCCGTACCCCGGTATTCGGTCGTCCAATTGCAGCGATACCTCCGCTATTCTCGGACTGCTTTGTCGCCTGTTTACGAAAGATGACGAATGTGATCGAGGTCTCTTCCCCGCCCCGGGCAGCAGAGATAGCTTCAGTTAACAGAGGCCCATGGTGTTGGCTTAACCAGTCGCCGAAGAACTTGTTCGGGACTCCTAATTGAGCTGTAGAATCCTCAATCCTTTCAAGGTGAATCGGGGTAAACCACGTATCAAAAACTTGTTTTGGCACTCTCCCTTGGATGTAGGCCAAGGTATCCTGCCACACAGTTAAGGTCGTCATGATCTACGTATCATTATTTATACACAGAGTTATTAACACCTGTTGATAACCTGGTTTTTCAAAGAGGTCTTCCCTGGTTAATCACGACCATTATCAGGCATTAAGGAATTGAGGTACTAGCTGGTACCTCAATGATCACAAGCTAAGAACTCTGCATGCAGTGGTTACCCAGAGTCAACCCCCAACTTTCTCCACAAAGATACAGCGGTAATACACCATATAATTCAACTCATTAATCTCCATCCACAATATCCACTGAACCTACTCCTACTCCTTCTCCTACTACGATCTGTCTTTAATACATGAATATTTAAGAGAAGAGCCAGTCAGAAACTTATAGAACAACAACGTGATCTGATGAAAAAATCTTATGGACCAGATCGTCATAGGTTAAAGTCGGACGAGACCCACTGACCATTGTCCTTTCAGGAGTGACCACAACTTCTTTAAGCGAAGAAGGGATCATAGACGATGCTTCTTCGAGAAAGACGATATCTATATCTGCTTCACCAGCCTGAAAGAGTGATGGAGAAATCTGTTCAGGATTTTGCCGAAGTAGATAGAGCGTTGAACTCAACAATCCACCATTATTCTATTTAAAAAACCAGGCTTCTATCAGCCGATCGAACAAGCTGTCTAATTTCATCTGCTGTTCGAGTTGTCACGGAAAAATCATCAGACCACATATCTATAGATGTCTCTGGTTCGACGATAAACGGAACAGCTAAATGTTTAAAGGAAGGAAGATATTTTTCAAGTATCTCGGCATCGACTATCTCTTCTGTGTCTTCCATTAATAACCGAGAAGCAGGGCCTAAGAGGACGACGGTGGTGTCATGATCCCCCGCACAAAGCCCTAACGCAATACGAAGCGCCTCGACCGGACGAGCGGTCGAACGAGGATCATCTGAAATCACCACAGCAACACGTTTCGACATATATGACTGATCTCACCACCAGCTTCTTATGTAAAAGAGAGAAATCGATCGCAACCGTCGATAATTCCAGACAGCACCACCAACCCAGACAATGAAACTCGTGAATCGACAGTGGCCGTTGGAACGCCATATTGTTGACAGCCATAAGCACAGACAGCCATCTTCGCCCCAGCATCGATTAGACCAAGATAACGTTGATCCACCACCGTCTTTACCCCTTCGTCAATGAGATAAAGATAGACCTCAATTCCTTGCCGTAAGGCGGCATAAGTGAGCTGAGCGACAGTCTCAACGCTTGGATGAGACGGGGGTGTGGATAACAAGAGACCCAACCTGCGAGTTGGCATAATTACAAACCAAAGACATCAATACAATCAATTATTTACAAGATATATGGCCCGTGAGACTACGAGGTTTTTTCGAGAAAGTCAATATCAAAAAATTGGGTTTTTTATGAGGGGAAGGAGCGAGTTTTCAGGAGAGAAGCGAGGCCGGTCAGAGGGAGTTCCTCTTGAGCCTTCGATTGAAGGTTTCGGAGAATAACGGAGCCTCGACCAGCTTCGTCATCACCCAGCAGAATGGCATATTGGCACTTCGATCGATCGGCTTGGCGAAGATGGGCTTTAAGTGTGGTCGCGCGATAGTCACACTGAGATGAAATTCCAATTCTGCGGAGTTCATCGAGCAGTATGAGCCCCAGCTTGGTCCCGTTCTCCCCGAAAGCCGCAACATAGTAGAGACATTCGTAGGACGAGGACGACGATGTCTCCGGGAGCATCAACGACACACGCTCAAGCCCGACAGCGAATCCTATAGCCGGAACTGAGGGACCGCCGAGCGTTTCCACCAAGCCGTCGTAGCGGCCACCGGCGCCCACTGCATTTTGAGCGCCCAAGTGAGTCGAAGTAATTTCAAAGCTAGTCAAACAATAGTAATCAAGCCCCCGCACTAAACGAGGATTGAGTCGATAGGGGACTCCAATGGCCATGAGGCCGGCAAGGACTTGGTCAAAATGGGTACAGGCCTCAGGAGAAAGATGGTCGGTCAATCGGGGGGCCGACTCGGTCGCAGCCCGGCAGTCCGGCACCTTGCAATCCAGCGCCCGCAAGGGATTCGTGTCCATCCGGCGTCGGCAGTTTGCGCAGAGGTGAGATTCCTGCTGTCTGAGGAATGCCAGAAGTACAGGCTTGTAGGCAGCGCGGTCGCCGGAGCTTCCCAGGCTGTTGATCTCCAGCGTCAGGTCCGGTAGAGCCAGATCAGACAACAGGCGCCATAGCAGTGCAATGACCTCGACGTCTGCACGAGGGTCCGATGTACCAAAGGATTCGACTCCGAATTGATGGAACTGACGGAGGCGCCCCGCTTGCGGCCGCTCGTGGCGGAACATCGGGCCGATGTAAAAATACTTTTGGGGAAGCGGATCGGCTGCCCGATTGTGCTCGATGAAGGCGCGGACTGTGCCGGCCGTGCCTTCCGGACGCAAGGTCAGCGAGGTTCCATCCCGGTCGGGAAAGGTGTACATCTCTTTCTCAACGATATCTGTCGACGAGCCGATGCTTCGGGCAAAGAGCGCAGTGAACTCGAAGATGGGGATCCGGATCTCCTGATATCCGTAACAGAGCGCCCAACGTCTCGCTGCATCCTCAATGAAACGCCATCGAGGAGTTTCCTCGGGAAGGATGTCTTTGACGCCCTTGATGCCCTTGATGGTGTCCATAATCAGCGACCGATGCGAAAGATTCGGGACTATAGCGACGGGTTACCGGCAAGTCAACGAAACCCTAGCAGGATGCTGAAAAAGTCCGCCAGCATCGTTCTCGCATCGTTCAGATCCTCAACGTACCCCAGAGGGTCCGCCTCCGGTCTTCACTCGCTGCGGCCTTGCTGAGCGGTCTTTTTGAGCATCCTGCGCATAATTTGTTCGCGAGATCGCATGTTCGGAGATTCTTCCGCATCATGAGGGATATATGACGAGAGACGTCCTGCCTTCTTGCGCCGAATGGCGCGCGGGCGTATAGTTCGCGGCCTATCTGCCGTTTGGAGATCTTTCATGAGTACAGATCAACCGACTCGCCGTGTCATCGCGTTGGCGCCGATGCCGCCCGAGAAATCCGCCTATGCCTTGGCCCGTTACAGCCGCTCACCGGACTCGATCGAGGACAGCCTCCGCTGGGTGCATGGACATTCTTCTGAAAAGTTCTGGGATCAGTTCTACTTCGACTACGGCCATGCATCCATCGCCGATCTCGGCCATGTCATCATCTGTTTCGAGGACATCTCCGAACTCGCGGCCATTAGACTTGAAGACGAGCCCTTATGGGACGGCCAGGCAAAATCGAGCCGGTATCAGAACTTTGCTTCCGGCGGGTGGTACGTGCCGGATTCCATTCGAGGGTCGGAGACGGAGGGCACCTATCACGGCATTCTCCGCAGCCTCGCCGAGATCTATCGGCTCTTGCACCAACCCTTGGCCCAATTTATTTCCGAGCGTGAACCGCGTCCCGAGTCGATGAAACCGGCTGATTACCAGCGGACGATTGCCGCGCGCGCGTTCGATGTCACACGCTATCTCCTACCTCTCGCTGCCAGGACGAACGTCGGGCAAGTCGTCAGCATCAGGACGCTGGAAAAGCAAATCACCAGACTGCTGTCGTCGCAACTACCGGAGTTGCGATCGATCGGGGACGAACTCAAGGATGCCTGCCAACGGTCACCCATGAATCTCTGGGGTGAACTGTGCGGTCAGCCTGGTGCACAGGAGCCCCTCGCGCCGACGCTCGCTCGTCATGCCAAGCCGAACGATTATCAAGCCTCGGTCTACCAGGATCTTGCCAGATATGCGAAGGACGCGCTGCAGGGAACCGGACTAGATCAACCGGCTTCCTGGGGCAAGCCGGATCCGGTGGACTTCATTGAGCCCCACGATCCGCTTGACGAAATTGTGGCTACGTTGCTGTACCGCGTCTCGCACGCGCCCTATCGGAACCTCCTCGCAGTCGTCCGTACCTGGACGGAGAAACGGAAACAGGAAACGATCGATGTGGCGATGAGCACACGAGGGCCATACGACGAACTCATCAAAGAGTTCCGCAGCGGCTACGCCTTCACGTTCGACGTACTGATGGACATCGGAGGCTGGCGCGACATGCACCGGCATCGGCGCTGCCAGCAGATTCAGCAGAACTTTACGACGCTGCACGGATATGAGATCCCGCCGCCGCTCGTGCAAGCGGGGTTAGACCAGGAGTATAGCCAGGCGATGGACGCAGTCCGTTTGGACATCGAGCAGCTGAAGAGAACCAGCGCAGAGGGGTCGCTCTACGCGACGCCGTTTGGATTCAAAGTGCGGTGTCTCTTTAAGATGGACTATGCCGAAGCCGAGTACATCGCCAGACTCCGCTCCGGCGTGAAAGGTCACTGGTCGTATCGGACCATCGCCTGGTTGATGAAGCAGAAATTGGCGGCGCGCTATCCGTCGCTCGGGGATCGCATTCAGGCCACCTCGCCAGACATCGAAGATACCCTCACCAGATAGTTCGACCGACTCCGATGACCGACTATCAAGCTCAATGTGAAGCAAGGCTGTTGGAAGGCCAATGGGATCAGGCCCAGCAGACGGCACTGGCCTGGTCTCGCCATCCTGCTACCGGCACAGAGAGGAACCCGCGGCCTCATTTTGTTCTGAATGTCATTCATCTGCTCCGGGGGGAGTTTGCCGAAGCCTGGAGCACCCACGCGAAATGCTTGGAAGAACCAGAAGATATTGCCCAAGTCAAAGAATGGATCGAGGGATTCGTCGCGCGACAGCCTGAACAGGCCAACGCCCATCTCGTAATGGGACTGTTCCTGGCTCAGTCAGGGCAATCAGAACAGTCGCTCGCGCCCTACAAGGAGGCGATCAAGCTCGCGCCTCAATCCGCCCATCCTCATTACTTTCTCGCCCAGATTCATGAGCGGGCCAACCACCTTGAAATGGCCATCAAGGAATACCGCGAAGCCGTCCGACTCGATCCTTCCCATGCGCCGGCGCGGACCAATCTCGGCGTGGCCTATCAAGAACAGGGCCGCCTAGAAATGGCGATCCCGCAATATCGCGAAGTGATCAAACTGAAACCACACGATGCAACCATCCACGCGAACCTCGCCTGCGCGCTTGCGGAGCAGGGAAAATTCGAGCCAGCCCTGCAGTCCTACAAGGAAGCGTTGCGCCTGAATCCCAAGGACGCAGCCGTGCATTTTTCTCTGGGAGATTTCTATGAAACCAGGGGCCGCCTGGACCTGGCGCAAAAAGAATATGACGCGGCCCTCATCGCCGATCCGAACTTCGGTCCGGCGCATTGTGCAATCGGCTGGTTGGAGCTGGCCAAACAGCATATGCAGGCCGCCTACGAAGCCTTCAATCGAGCCCTGAAGTCCAACGACCAAGACCCTCGGGCCTACCACGGCCTCGGCGAATATTATTGGCATAAAGGGAAGCGTGAGAGCGCCATGGACAACTTTGCCACGGCGCTCAAGTATTACAAAGATCC